>ENA-OZGL01001191-OZGL01001191.1-human-gut-metagenome-genome-assembly--contig:-NODE-1191-length-9301-cov-5.068570_pt1 | contig 9301 bp, 6 predicted proteins | sample MGYA00245117_ERZ653659 | MGnify/ENA primary metagenome ERZ653659 (study PRJEB26926, sample SAMN06165263) | human gut metagenome | biome: ENVO:00009003; feature: ENVO:2100002; material: ENVO:00002003... | reverse complement strand
GGCTCGGAGATGTGTATAAGAGACAGTAAGAGAGGTATCAAAATCCATACTTTGTATGATATAGAGACTCAAGTATCTGCCTTTATCCATATAACTGAAGCAAAGATAAACGATGTCAAGGCAATGGATGTAATACCTTATGAGTCTGGCTATTTCTATGTTTTCGATCGTGCATATAACGATTATCATCGTCTCTATAAGATACATATGATGGATTCGTTCTTTGTTGTATGTGCTAAACATAAAAGCGAGGGTACTCAAATGGAAACTACGTTTACCCAAGAATATACTGTCTAACTGTGAGATCGAACTTATTGGTTTCTATACCCAAAAAACATACTCTGAAATGATTCATTTGGTGAGGCCTTGGGATGAAAAAGACTAAGGGAAGTTCATTTATATGATAAATATAAAACGTATTCTGGTATTACAGGTTGCAGGGCTTTACAAGAATTGTTGGCAGCAGGTAGAACAGTTTTTTAAATGACTCAAGTAGGACCTGAAAATAAAGAAATTTTGGGGCACTTTCGAGAACATAGTAAAGATGTAAGTCTACTTAGCAATCATTGCTTACTATCTTATGGTTATCATGCAACATGATATGAAACTGGACAGATTGACATGTGGGCTCTGCAAATTCTTAGTATTTCTCTTACGGATAAAACTCTATTAAGTGATCTCTTTAGTAAAACTAAATTCAATAAAGTTAAAGAACAATGCAGTCTTGATGGGCTAGATTTGTTTAGTAATTATAATTTTTAACTTGTCCTCTATTTTTTTAGTGGACACTAATGCAATGATGTATAACAATAAAAGAATAAGGAAATGAAAGCAGAAAGATTATTAATGTCTATATCCCTTCTTGCCGTTTTGCTTCTTTTCTCAGGCTGCGGCAAGGAACTGGAGAATATGATAATACCTGAAACCGGTAGCGGTGTGGAATCTCCAGATGGTTCGGATCAGGCAGAAGGAGAGATCCTTCATCTGCAGGTAAGCGATGCTGGTTTTAGCGATGCAAATACCGGTTCCCGTGCTATTGATGAAGGTCTGACTACAACATTTGAGGATGGTGATCAGATAGGTTTGTTTGTTGTGAACAGCCAGGATAAAATACTGTATGCCAATGTGCCTTACACTAAGGATGGTGATGTTTGGACTGCAAAGGAGAATATCCGTACCAAAGGTTATCCTGTCCGTGTGTTTGCCTACTATCCTTATGTACCGGATGATGAAATCATTGAAAAAATAGATTCAACGGCTGATAATTATTCTGATTTCTTCAAAACATATATTGACGAACTGGATATAAGCAACCAGAGTTCACTGGCAGATTACCGCAAGGCAGATGTAATGGCCTGTATGGTGGAGGTAGGAGGTAAGGAAGAGGCTCGTGAAGCGCTTACACTGACAATGAATCATTTGATGGGACTGGTTGTTGTGAATCTGCCAGAGACAGTTATACTTTCCTCTGTAGACTATTGTCTGAAAGGTGATGAAAGCTATATGTGGACTGTAAAGGATGTAACTCTCCCTGCAAATCTGTCGGATGAATTATTTGAGATTACGGGAGGCATTCAACCCCTTAAAGAAGAAACTGGTTGGCGTTACTTGTGTAGACCTGGAGATGATGGAATATCTAATATTTCGTTTAGCGGAAGTTTTATTACCTATGGAGAGACAAAAGATTATGAGGTTAATAATGGCATTGTATCAGCAGGTTCGAATCAGATCTACAATTTATCTGTGAAACCATTTGTTTTTACAGGAAAGATAGAATATACTCCTCAGGTTGGTGACTTTTACATGAATGACGGCGCTATTTTGCCAAGCATATCAGAAGATAACAAAGGAAATTGTATAGGAATTGTATATTGGGTTCCCACCTCAACTGAGCCGTTGGACAGTCACAAAGCTACGTGGTTGGAAGAGCATTCCACTTGTACAAATGGTCTGGTTGTGGGGCTGAAGGAACAGAGCTCGCAATGGGGAACGAAGGGGGAGATAACGAATATAACTGACTCAAATACAGATGGCATTTTCCGTGGCTATTCCAATACGAAACGTTTGGTGAGTGAATACTCTAGTTATGCCATTGTTTCTGCCTATTACAACTTAATGGATACCATGACTCTTCCTTCTGGCAAGACGAGTGGCTGGTATGTTCCTTCAGTGGGTGAGTTGAAAGAATTGTTTAACAGCATGATTGTTGTACAATCAAGTTTAAATGAGTTGGAAAATTCATTAGCTCCTGTGTATTACAGGACAAGTGGAGAGCATCCTGATGCTACTACTTTTGCACCTTCTCATGCTTGGTGTGTGCAGTTGGCAAATGGGATTGTAGGTAATTTGGCTAAAGAGGAAAATGAACGTGTGAGGTTAGTTTTCGCTTTTTAACTATTTATCCATTAGAATAATTCCCGCATAAGCGGGTTGAAATTTATCGCAAAATAAACAACAGATCATTAGGCATTTAGAAAACAAATCATTTATATAAAACCAGGCGAGGAAGAAAGTGAATAAACACTTACTTCCTCGCCCGTTTTATATCCCCCAAAAAATAACCTTACATTCCAGCCTTTAGATATTCATCTTCCGTTAGCGGGCAGATTAAACAATGAAACAGGCATTGATTTTTATCAGACTCTTTTCATTGCTGATTGTCACAGATTCGCTACATTTGCAAAATGAAAGAATGCGTTAATCTTGAAAAATAATCAATAGAATCATGAGAAAAACTTTTTTAGTATTAGGACTGATGGGTACTCTGTCCCTAGGAAGTGTTTATGCACAGGAATTTCATTTGCAGCCGACTCCTCAGGAATATCAGGCCGGTCAGGATTCGGTGATGGTTCCCGTGCAATATAGTCTCCAGGCTGAGACTACTTTTCGTGAAACTCCTGCTTTTCATCTGTTGAATACCTTGTTCCCGAAAGGGGAAGGAAAGGATGGATTTCCTGTTTATGTAGGAGTGAAAGGGGATAAATCTGTCAAAAAATATGTCCGCCGGGTTCCCAAACAGGCAGAAGGATATTATTTAGGCATTGAGAAAGACCGTATCGTTATTGTCGGTGCCGATGAGCGTGGTGCCTATTATGGTGTGCAGACGCTGGCACAGCTGATGACATTGGGCAAGTTGCCTTTGGCAGAAGTGACCGACTATCCCGATGTACCTTATCGTGGAGTTGTAGAAGGCTTTTATGGTACTCCCTGGAGTCATGAAGCCCGTCTCCGTCAGTTAGAATTCTACGGACGCAACAAGATGAATGTCTATTTGTATGGCCCGAAGGATGATCCTTATCACAGCACTCCGAACTGGCGCAGGCCTTATCCTGCGAAGGAGGCTTCCCAGCTGAAGGAACTGGTGGACAAGGCCAATGAAAATGGTGTAATATTTTACTGGGCTATTCATCCGGGACAGGACATCAAATGGAATGAAGAAGACCGTGACCTGCTGCTGAAAAAGTTTGAAAGTATGTATCAGTTGGGGGTACGTGCCTTTGCAGTGTTCTTCGATGACATTTCCGGCGAAGGAACCAAGGCTGAAAAGCAGGCTGAGCTGCTGAATTATCTGGATGACCATTTCGTGAAGGTGAAAGGTGATGTGGAACCGCTGGTCATGTGTCCTACGGAATACAACAAGTCGTGGTCGGACGTAAAAGGCGGATATCTGACTACGTTGGGTGATAAACTCAACAAAGGCATTCAGATCATGTGGACCGGTAACCGGGTCATTGCCTGCATCGATAAGGAATCAATGGATTTCATCAATCCTTTGCTGAAACGTAAGGCTTATATCTGGTGGAACTTCCCGGTGTCCGACTATGTACGTGATCATTTGCTGATGGGGCCGGTTTATGGAAACGGTCTGGATATCAAGGATGATATGTCTGCCTTTGTTTCCAATCCGATGGAACGTGCTGAAGCTTCGAAGATTGCATTGTACAGTGTGGCTGATTATGCCTGGAACCTGGAGAAATATGACAGCAATGCTTCCTGGAAACGTGCTATCCGTGATCTGATGCCGAATCATGCTGCTTATCTGGAAACCTTTGCAGCCCATAACTCCGACCTTGGAGAAAACGGACACGGTTTCCGTCGGGATGAGTCTGTAGCTTTGCAGCCGGCACTGAAGTCTCTGCTTGCTGCTTATGAAAAGAATGGAGAAATGGATGAGGCTGCATATAAGCAGGTGGCTGAAGAATGTGACAAGATCATTGTGGCAGCCGACCGGTTGCTTGCTTCCAAAGAAAGCCGGGAACTGATTGAGGAAATCAAACCGTGGCTGATGCAGTTTAAACTGATCGGAGAATACGGACGTGAAGTGCTGAAGATGGTTCGTCTGCAGAAACAGGGAGGACAGGAGTTTGTTGCTGTACATGATCATGCCCAGGCTCTGCAAACCCTGATGTATGAAGTGGATGCTACTTATAACCAGAATCCTTATCAGCCGGGAGTGAAGAGCGGAAGCAAATACCTGTTGCCCACCTTTAACAGTCTGTTTGAAACTTCTACTCAGCGTTATAATAAGGCTGCCGGTACGACATTGGATTCACGTGCGGTATATATGCCTTATACATTAAGCAGCAATGTCAAGCAGCTGGCTCTGCTTCCGATGCGTCAGAAAGGTAAGGGAGGAAATGTCTCTCCGTCAAATGAGGTGATTATCTGGCAGGCCGGAGGTGAAGTTGCGGTAGCTATGGATTATGTCCGTACGCTGGAAAGCTTGCTGATTGATCTGGGTACACAGGGAGTTGAAAAGAACTTCCGTCTGGAGATCAGTGCTGATGGAGTAAACTGGAAGACTGTTGACTTGCGTCCTGTGCCTGGCCGTACTTTGCTGAGTGCGGAAGTAAGCGGCATGAAAGTGCTTAAGATCCGTTTCACCAATGTTTCAGGCAGTGAACAGAAAGTTTATTTCAAGCAGTTCCGTTTCGTTGAACAATAAAACTTACTGATAATGTCAGCAGAAGCATTCTTTGCTTCTGCTGAATACAATCATTCTACCACCAGGCCGCTGCTCCGTTGGGATATCTCCGGCCTTCCACACCGATACTGATCGAACTGCTTTCGCCCAGTTTGAAGTTGACCATGCCTCCCAGCCGGTCGGGTGCGAAGTTAGGAAGCGGGTAATACGGGAAGGAACGGTCGGGCATCAGCGACTTGTTGCCGTAAGCGTAGAGACTGATCCGGTCGTTGACCTGAAAGGCTGCAACGGCGGCAATACCTACCTGCCGGTAGTTGATGAATCCCCAGTTCATGTTGCTGGCATAAACTCCTCCGGCCACACTGAAACGTTTGGTGAGAGGGAGCGCATACATAAAGGCGGCATCTTGTCCGAAGCCGGCTCCGGAAGGGGCGTATTTGCTGGGGCTGAAAGTTACGTGCAGTCCGATGGAAGCATTGAATCCCTGGTGAAGTTCCCAGCTTGCATAGCCGTAATCCAGCGGACTCAGTCCGTACATGCCGAAAGGCCGGTAAATGCTGCTTTGGGGAACAGGGGAGGGAATACTGAATTTCGCACTGTCTGATTTCAAAGTATCCGGCAGTGGCTGTATGTTTGGTGATTCCATGATCTGCTTATCGGGCAGGGACATTTCGGTCTGTGCGTGACAGAGAACCGGAAGAAAGGAGAGTGTCAACAAGAATGAAAGAAACTGTTTCATGGCATTTTTCTTTATTTCTCCAAAGATATGGAATATTTGGAGTTCCTGAATCAGTTGTTGACTCTTTTAATGAGAAATTTACTTTTCTTGCTATTTTCTGATCATCAGGGAAAGACGGAATATTTTCGCTTTCCCTGATGATTTTTTATGAGGTCATCAATGCTTTTTCTCCCGGATATTGGTTCTGTGTCCGTAGATGGTGACGGCTACGAAGCAGATGAAGGGAAGAATGAAAGACAGATTGACGGCCGGGAATCCACAGAAGCTGCCCATATCGATGATGGAAGCCTGTAACGGCGGAAGTACGGAGCCGCCGAGAATGGCCATAATCAGTCCGGCTGCACCAAACTTGGCATCATCGCCAAGCCCCTGGAGAGCGATACCATAGATGGTGGGGAACATCAGTGACATGCTGGCAGAAACGCCTACCAGACAGTACATACCCCAGATGTTTTGCAGCGTGATTACTCCCACTGTGAATACGCAGGCGGCAATGGCCAGTGTTTTCAGCAACAGACCGGGATTCAGATACTTCAGCAGGAAGGTACAGATGAAACGGCTTACGCAGAACAGTCCCATGGCAATGATGTTATACTGCTGGGAGAGTACCTCTGCGTCCTGTTCTTCCATTCCCATTGAGGTAAATAAGTGAGTTCCATACTGAATGATGAAAGTCCAGCACATGATCTGTGCGCCGACATAGAAGAACTGGGTGATAACTCCTTCGCGGTAATGCTTGCGATGGAAGATGCGTTTCAGGGTCGGGACAAAATCAATCTTGTGCGACTGATCCTTGTTGAGCGGCATTTTGGAAATCCGGATGACGATCAGCATCACTACGATGACAACACCTATGATGAGGTAGGGGGCTGTCAGTGTCTGCAGGTCTGCATCCCGGATTGCTTCAAACTCACTGAGTGACAGTTGGGCCCGTTCAGCGGTATCCATCGGATGGAGCCGGTTCTGAATGAAGTTCATGGCTACAAACATACCCAGCAGGGAGCCGATCGGATTGAATGCCTGAGCCAGGTTCAGTCTGCGGGTAGCTGTTTCTTCGGTTCCCATGGAGAGGATGTAAGGATTACAGCTGGTTTCCAGGAACGAAAGTCCGCAGGTCAGGATGAAGTAGGCGATGAGGAAAGGATAATAGTTTCCCATCTTCATGGCCGGAAAGAAAAGAAAGGCTCCGAAGGCATATAAGCCCAGCCCGAGCATAACCCCGGCTTTATAGGAATATTTGCGGATGAACATGGCAGCAGGGAAGGCCATGGCAAAATAGCCTCCGTAGAAAGCTACCTGTACCAGTGAGCCTTCTGTTACGCTCATGCGGAATATTTTGGAGAAAGCCTTGACCATCGGATTCGTGATATCATTGGCAAATCCCCAAAGCGCGAAACAGGTTGTGATCAGAATAAAGGGAAACACGTAGCTGATGTTTCCTTCTTTCAATATCGGTTGATTGTTTTTTTTCATGGCATGCGTTTTAGATTTCATGATATATGAACTTCGTTTTTGTTTTTAATGGCTCCGCATGCCTGAGCCTGTATCAGAATGTTTCCGATGGCAGTTGCTTCTACGGGTCCGGCAATGACCGGAATGCCCAGAGCTTCCTCTGTCAGTCGGTTCAGCAACTGATTCTGGCATCCGCCGCCGATGATGTGTAACTGTTGGATCGGCTCCGGAAGGAGGCTGTTCAGCTGTTCGATTCCTTTTTTGTAACGGGCAGCCAGTGATTTCAGTACACACATCACATAGTCACCTTTCGTTACAGGAACTTCCTGATGGTGGCTGAGGCAATATTCGGCGATGGCTTTTTCCATGTCAGCCGGATTGGTAAATACAGGATTGTCTACATCGATTATGCCGGATATCTGGCTTTCGGAAGCTTGCTGCAGCAAAGGACCGTAGCTGGTGTCAGCTCCTGCCTCTTTCCACTGCTGCATCAGACGTTGCAGAATCCAGAGTCCTGTAATGTTCTGAAGGAACTTGATTTTTCCTCCTGTGCAGCCTTCGTTGGTAAATCCTGCCTGGCGTGCTTCTTCGCTCAGGATCGGTTCATCCAGTTCCACACCCAGCAAAGACCAGGTTCCTGAACTGAGGAATGCACATCGGGAGGCTTTTCCTTCCGGGAAAGGAACGGCAAAGACAGCGCTGGCAGTGTCATGCGAACCGACGGCAATTACTTGAGTATCGGCTGGCAGTCCTGTTTCTGCTGCAATGGAAGGAAGAATGTTTCCCCGTGAAGTTCCCGGCATGACAATCTCTCCGAACAGGTGTGACGGGAAGCCCATCCGTTTGATCAGTTCCCAGTTCCAGGAACGTTCTCTGGCAAGAATCAGTTCGGAAGTAGAGGCGATGCAATATTCATTGTTGGCGGTACCGGTCAGGAAGTAGCTGAACAGGTCGGGAGTAAAAAGCAGTTTGTCTGCACATTCCAGCAGGTCCGGACATTCCTTTTTCATGGCATAGAGCTGAAAGAGGGAATTGATGGGCATCACCTGAATGCCGCTTTCCCGGTAATGTTCGGATGGTGACAAGGTTTTGAATACTTCTTCCGGAGCCCCTTCTGTATACGGGTCACGGTAGCAGCGGGGATTTCCCAGCAGATTTCCTGCACGGTCCAGCAGTCCGAAATCCACTCCCCAGGTGTCAATACCGATACTGGTGACATGATAGCCTTTTTGTACGGCAAGGCGGATGCCGTTTTTCATTTCTTCGAATAAGGACAGAAAGTCCCAATAGATATGGTTCCCCATCTTGATCTGTCGGTTGGAGAAACGGTAGATCTCGTCCAGATGCAGCTGTCCGCCGCTAATTTGTCCGGCAATGACGCGTCCGCTTCCTCCACCGAAATCGATGGCCAGATAAGTGTTGTTCATGATAGGATAATGGTTTTGGTCGGTTATAAAAACAATCCGGAGGATGTGTCAGTCTTGTTTCCTTTCTGGCGCATCCTCCGTTTTGTTCAGTCAGGTATTATTTGGTCTTCTTTCCCAGTACGTAGATATCCAGGTCTTCAATTTCCTGTGGTGTGAGTACAGAATAGTCTCCATGCGACTGCACAATGATGCGGCAGGCCATTTCGAAGAACATGGCTCTTTCGAATACCTGATCGAAGTTGCTTCCGCATACCACCTGTCCGTGATTGGTCAGGAGGATTGAATTGTGATCCTTCATGGCTTCTACTACGGCATGAGCCAGTTCGGGAGATCCCGGTCTGTAGTAAGGAATGACAGGGATTTCGCGTCCTACGTGGCAGGGAACTTCAGCCGTTACGTTAAAGTTGGTCGGCTTCTTGTTCATACATGCTACGGCAGTGGCATATTCTGACTGGAAGTGCAGCACTACATTCACATCGGGACGTTCGCGGAGAATGCCCAGGTGGAAACCGCTTTCCATAGACGGTTTCACGCCATTCTTCACTTCACCGGTCGCAATGTTGCAGATGGATACTTTTTCTGCCTGCAAAGAGGGAACCCATGAACCGGTACCTGAAACCAGAGCTTCTTCGCCGATTCTCCAGGAAAGGTTTCCGCTGCTGCAGATGGTCAGTCTGGCATCTCCCACGCGGTGGGCCTGAGCCAGGAATTCTTGGATATGTTCGTTTGTGATCATAATACTTTCTGATAGAGATTAAG
>ENA-OZGL01001183-OZGL01001183.1-human-gut-metagenome-genome-assembly--contig:-NODE-1183-length-9339-cov-3.701853_pt1 | contig 9339 bp, 7 predicted proteins | sample MGYA00245117_ERZ653659 | MGnify/ENA primary metagenome ERZ653659 (study PRJEB26926, sample SAMN06165263) | human gut metagenome | biome: ENVO:00009003; feature: ENVO:2100002; material: ENVO:00002003... | reverse complement strand
ACGAGATCTAGTACGGTCTCGTGGGCTCGGAGATGTGTATAAGAGACAGGTGCGGGCAATCCCTTCTCGTAGCGTTTCTCCCTGTACCACATCAGTGATATTCCGGCGCTGAATTCTATGTTGAAGCGTTTGCCCAGCGGCAGTACATATCCGTACACCATTCCCGGGCCTACGGCATCGCCGAAGTGGTGTGTATCCGAGAATGTGGCGTTATACCTCATGCCCTGTATGCCCAGGCCTATGAAGCTCTGCACCATTGCCCGTCCGCTCACCCAGTATCTCACTTGCGCTTCCGCACCTTTGATGCTGCAATCCAGCGGGTTCTGGTCAAGGCTGTAGAAAGCTCCCGCCATAACGCTGGTCCGGTTCGATGTCACCAGTTCCAGCGAGAAGTTCGGAGTCAGGTTTCCCCAAAGCAGTGCGTTTGTTCTTCCGGCAATGAGCTGTGCCTGCGCATTACTTGCCGTGCATGCCAGTACAGCTATCACTATCAGCCTCGCCCATATACTTTTCTTTTTACAATCTTTTGTCATACGAATCTCTTATTTTTGTCTTTGACTGTACTTGTTTCTGATAGAGCTGAAGCGGTACACGAATCCTACGCGTATATCGCTCACTACGGGGTAGGGCAGGAAATGCCTGTCTCTGCTCTTTGTACGTATCAGGTGGTTATCTTCATATTTATATTTGTCATATTCGGCATAGGCTGCTCCCACGCTCAGACCCAGATCCAGGTCTATTGCGCCCTGTTTGCATTTGTATACGGGCAGCTGCCATCCGCCGGTCAGTCCGGCATGGAACATATCGCCGGCGATGCCTTTGCCCCATGCTCCGGCAAACTTGCTGTATCCGGCATAGAAGCCCCAGTAGTAGGTACGCCAGAATTTGGGAATCTTGGACTGTCCCGTCTTTACGGTAAAGGAAGGTTTGGCATATCTTTTCACTTCCAGTCTGTAATCGTTGATTTTCATCTGTATGCGTTCGTTCATACTGATTTTGGCATTGCCGTTCCATTTGGCGCCTATGCCCACTACCCACCGGTTGTCGGTAGAACTTGAAAGGTCAAATTCCACTTTGGCATTCGGCAACAGCAACAGCCAGTCCATTGCATTGGTTTCAAACGCCCACCGTTCTTTGGGCGAAATCTTTTCGGAGGTTTTCTGTTGGGCGTATGCTCGGACGCTTATCGCGCCCAGCATCGCCAGAAACAGAAACAGTACCTTTGTCCTATTTGTCATCAGTTGTCAATGTTTAGTTCTATATTCTGTATATCAGAAGTTGTAGGTCAGTCCGGCAGTCAGTGCGGCTGCACCTTCCCCTTTCTTTCCGCTGGCGTATCCGTCCAGCTTGTCCCCTACGAGATTACCTTTTATCTCGACATTGATGTCCAGATGTTCCGATACCTTAAAGCGGTTCAGCACACCTACGGTAAGCACTCCTGTGGTGGTATTCAGTCCGGGAGCGTTGGCCACACCGCCGCCCACCAGCGGAATGAGGCTGTATGTACGTTCTTCGTTCACACCGCACCACCAGTTCAGCACGTCCACCATGATGTCGGCATGATACATCATGAAATTCCACGATTCGCTGCTTCCGTTCATGGCTTCGCCCGAAGCGTGCATTCCGCTTATCTGCAATCTGGCGCCTAATACGGGGGTAATCCATTTACCGCCGCTTACGTCACCCGTAATGGAAATGCGGTTTCCGAACTGTGCATGCATGTCATAGTCGCCTACGTATACTCCGGCTCCTACCGAACCGCTTACAAACCATTTCTCATTGGCCGGATAGGCCTCCATTTTGCCTTGTGCGGCAACGGTAGTCCCTGCCGAAGCAAGAACTACCGCTGCCAGTATCCAAGGTCTTAGACTAAAAAAATGTTTCATTATTTCGAAGTAATTGTTATTCTGCCATTTGGGCTTTCAGGTACAGCTTTTTCGCGAACTTCATATCATGTTCCACCATGATTCTTACAAGTTCCGGGAAGCTGGTCTTTGTCGGGTTCCAACCCAGCAGCGTCTTGGCTTTAGTTGGGTCACCCAGCAGTTGTTCCACTTCGCAGGGGCGGAAATATTTCGGATCCACTTCCACCACTGCCTTTCCTGTTTTCACATCGATACCTTTCTCGTTCACGCCTTCGCCTTCCCAGCGCAGTTCTATGCCGGCTTCCTTAAAGGCAAGTGTGGCAAACTCGCGTACGGTGTGCATCTCTCCGGTGGCAATCACGAAGTCTTCCGGCGTATCGTGTTGCAGGATAAGCCACATACATTCCACATAGTCTTTGGCATATCCCCAGTCGCGGCGTGCATCCAGATTGCCCAGATACAGCTTGTCCTGGAATCCCTGTGCAATGCGTGCGGCAGCCAATGTAATCTTGCGTGTAACGAAAGTCTCGCCGCGGCGTTCGCTCTCATGGTTAAAGAGGATACCGTTCACGGCATACATGTCATAGCTTTCGCGGTAGTTCTTCGTAATCCAGAAACCATACTGTTTGGCTACGCCATACGGGCTGCGCGGATAGAACGGAGTCGTTTCCTTCTGCGGCACTTCCTGCACCTTACCGAACAGTTCCGAAGTAGATGCCTGATAAATTCTTGTCTTCTTCTCCATGCCCAAAATGCGCACGGCTTCCAGCATACGCAGCGTACCTACCGCATCGGCTTCCGCCGTATATTCGGGTACATCGAACGAAACTTTCACGTGGCTCTGTGCGGCAAGGTTATAAATTTCATCCGGCTGCACCTGCTGTATGATGCGGATGAGCGAACTGCTGTCCGTCATATCTCCATAGTGCAGGTTCACCAGGCGGTCTTTCTTCATGTCGCGTACCCATTCATCCAGGTACAGATGTTCGATACGTCCGGTATTGAACGAAGATGAACGGCGCATGATTCCGTGAACTTCATAACCTTTATCAATCAGAAATTCAGCCAGGAACGAACCGTCCTGTCCGGTAATACCGGAAATTAATGCTACTTTTTTCATTTTGTGTATTTTATTAATTTGATATTTTCTCTTTTAATAAGTGTCCCAGGAAGATAGTATTGCCTATGATATATCTTTTCCACATTCTCTTGGGCTCCTTTATGAGCCGGTAAAGCCATTCAAGGCTGTGTTCCTGCCACCATAAGGGGGCGCGCTGTATATTTCCCGCAAAGAAGTCGAACACAGCGCCGATGGTGCCGATCGGACCTTTTACATCCAGTTCTTTCAGATGTGCGTATGCCCACTTTTCCTGTTTGGGGGCAGTCATTCCCACCCATAGCAAATCGGGCGTTACACGGTTCACCGCTTCTATCATCCGGCGGTTATCCTCTTCGGAGAATTCCGCTTTATAGGGTGGGGAATAGGTCTCTATCCGGATATTGGGATACAATCCGGCGGCTTTGGCCTTTATTTTCTGTAAAGTACCTTCGCTGCTACCTAAGAAGAAGCAAGTACCGCCTTTCGCGTTCAGTTTTTTCATTTCGTACTGAAACAGGTCCCATCCGGCAATGCGCTCTATCTTCTCATGCCGCAGCAGTTTGAATGCCAGTACGATGCTCGCTCCGTCCGGAATCAGCGCATCGCCTTTCAGCAGCGCTTCGGCAAAAGCGGCGTCTTTCCGTGCGGTATTGTAAGAATGTGCATTAATGGTGTTAATCAGCAGTTTGCCTTCCGGCAACGTGTCAAGTTCACCCGGGTGTCCCAGCAGTGAAATAGTTTTCAGTCTCAACATGTATGATAAGGAATATTTGCCGTAGAGTACGCTACGCTACTGCCTGTCACATAAACGGTTGTTACGGACAGGCAGATAATATAAGGAATGTTTCTCCGGCAAAATTAAGTCAAATGTATTTGATAGCCAAGAAAAAAATGAAAAATGTATAAATTTATCATCTTTTTCCTGGCTTTTCTCAATCTGTCCGGTGATTGATGCAGATACCTTTCAGGTACCATTCGTACAACCGATGTATACCTTCGTCTATCTCCACCTTATGATGCCATCCCAGGTTGTGCAGTCTGGTTACATCCGTCAGCTTGCGCAGCGTGCCGTCCGGTTTGCTTGCATCCCATCTCAGTTCGCCCTTGAAGCCGATTTCCGCCATGATTTTTTCCGCCACTTCCCTGATGCTGAGTTCCTTTCCGGTTCCCACGTTAATGTGGCAGTTGCGTATCTCTTTCGAACCTGCCGCATACGTATCCTTGAAGTCTACGTTCAGCAACACATGTACGCTGGCATCCGCCATTTCTTCGCTCCAGAGGAATTCGCGCAGCGGCTTGCCCGTGCCCCACAGCGTAACGGCTTCCGGCGTAATTCCGAATTTTGCCAGCTTTGCCAGTATCTCCTCATCGGTGCAGCTTCCGTTCACACCCTCTACCGGGCGCAGGTCTATATCCTTGCGTACGGCATCCCAGTTGCCTTCGTTTAGGCATTTGGCAAGGTAAATCTTACGTATCATGGCGGGCAGCACATGGCTGTTCTCCAGGTGGAAGTTATCGTTGGGTCCATACAGGTTGGTAGGCATCACCGCTATGTAGTTCGTGCCGTATTGCAGGTTGAAGCTTTCGCACATTTTCAGTCCGGCAATCTTGGCAATGGCATACGGTTCGTTGGTATATTCCAACGGCGATGTCAGCAGCACTTCCTCTTTCATCGGCTGCGGAGCTTCACGCGGATAGATGCAGGTACTGCCCAGGAAGAGCAGCTTCTTCACTCCGTGTCTGAAGCTTTCACCAATCACATTCTGCTGTATCTGTAAGTTCCGGTAGATGAAGTCCGCCCTGTATTGCAGATTGGCCATGATGCCGCCCACATGGGCGGCAGCCAATACCACGGCATCCGGTTTCTCTTCATCGAAGAATTTCTTTACAGCAGCTCCATCCAACAGGTCCAGCTCCTTGTGGGAGCGGCCTGTCAGATTAGTATATCCTCTTTGCAACAGGTTGTTCCAGATGGCGGAACCCACCAGTCCGTGATGGCCTGCTACAAAAATCTTAGCATCTTTTTCCAACATAATTTATCACGTATGATTATTCTTTGTCTTTTTCTTTCACTTCGCCGCGGCGTGCCTTTTCGGTGTAGCGCAGTTCCTTTTCAATGGTCATATCCTTGCCCAGACCATACGTATGCAGTCTTTCTGGTTCTATACCCACCTTCACGAGGAACTTCTTCAAGGCTTCGGCACGTTTCAGCGTCACTTTCTTGTTTATGGCTTCTCCGCCCGTATGGTCGGCATAGCCGCAGATGTCAATCTGCACTTCCGGATTCTCTTTCAGTGTTTTGGCAATGGTGAAGAGTTCGCGTGCATACTTGTCCGTATCCAGTTTCCACTTTCCGCGTTCAAAGTATACGGCGGGCAAGTCTTTCGGGAAACCTTTGCATACCACTACTTCCGGAGATTTTTCAAGCACTTTCTGTTCGATGTAGATAGTATCGTGCACCACTTTCGTAACGGTCTTTGTAGCGCGCTTCCACATAGGCAGATAGCCCGGAGCATACATGATGTTGTCTTTCTTGCGTCCCTTGCTGTTGCCTACCTTCCATATCAGACCAACCTGTGCCGTAACCATACTGTTGTGTTTGGTGGTATTGATGGAGTTGATACCGTCGAAGTCCTGATTGTTAATCCAGATCATACCTCCCTTCAACTGTACGTCGAAGTTGTGGTTTATCCGGTAACGTACGGCAAGGTCGCCTCCCAGTCCGAGATTAACCTTGTTGTCGAGTTTGTCGGCAAACTGTTCGTCGTTGGAGCGGTTCTTGACGGTAGACGAGAACTTCTGCAGGTAGATACCCGGTGCCAGCACCACAGCCCAGCGGCGGTCACCGTCGCTGCGGCGGAAGAGGTTCAGCAGGTTTACCTCTGCGTTCAGTCCGAAGTTCCATGAGTGAACCGAAGAATACAAATCCTTGTAGTAGCTTCCGCCTTCCGGAAAGTCCACGTTATAGTAAGTGTTTCCGTTGGGCAGCAGTACGAAGTCGTCCTCGTAGCGTTGCGAACCGGCGCGGTTGCTTCCGTAGTCCACAGAGAGGCGTGCTCCGAAAATCGGATTGAACTGGTAGCTTCCCTGCAAACCGAACATATAGCCTGCCCAGTTGTTGTTACCTCTGCTCACGGAACGGAAATCGCCTGCATAGAACGGCATTCCGATGTTCACTCCGATGCTCCACCGTGAGTAGTCTTTGTACAAAGTCTTTTTGTCAGGATAGTCCTTCCAGGGGTCGTCCACTTTGACCACCTCTTGTGCCATGGCTTCCATGCCCGGCAGAGCTGCCAGACAGAAACCGGCGATGATGTATTTCAGTGATTTCATAAACGCTTTGTTTTAAATGTTATTACCGGTTATTTCTTTTGCAACTCCACGCAGATATAGGCAGGTTCTCCATAGTTGATTCCGTCCTTGCGTGCCTGCAGTCCGATTACCACTTTGTAGCCGGTAAGGTCATCGGTTACGCGCGAGGGATCCAGAGTCAGACCCATGGAAAGCGCTCCGTTGTGCATGTCTACCTTTATGTAGTTTGCCAGGTCCGGTTGCGGCTTTCCGGCTTCGTCATAAATAATGCCCAAGCTGTAAACAACCGGGATATTCTGGTTGCTTTCGTTTGCCGTTGAGGAGCCTAAAACTTCTGTTGCAAATACCGGCAGGTTATCTACAATTTGAATGACTTTTGTATCGACATTCTTCACTTCTCCCAGCACAGCGTGTTTGTAGATGTCCTCTTCTGCAAATGCGCTCAGTCCCAGGTCTGCTTTGGTGCGCACCACTTCTGTTCCCGATTTGAACTCATATGTAGTCTGGTCTTCGCTTTGGGCAGGCACGTAGCGTACACCCTTATAGCTTGTAGAGCGGTTATTGTTGCTGTTTTCAAATTCAACGGCTACGGTAAACGGCATCTTGTGAGTCACCGGATCCACTGTAGGCAGTTCGCAAGTAGCCGTAACGGTGAATATGCCTTCGGCTGCATCTTTTACAGCGACTTTTTCTACTGTAAATGCCGGTCCTGCATCACCTGCTCCACGTGTAGGAATAGCTTCTCTGGAGTCGATGTGGAAGTAGCCTTCCAAAGCGGTCACTTCATTAAGCACGTCTGCCGGATTGATTTTCACATTTACATTCAGCTCATATTTGTTGCCTTCACGCGGCTTCAGTTCCACTTCCTCGTTACTGCTGTATTGTGGAATGATTACCATACTCTGGATGCGGTTGAACAAACGATCAACTTTCTCTTCCAGTTCCGTGCATTTGTTTTTCAGTTCGTTGATTTCTCCCTGCATCAGAGCCAGCTGATCCTTGATTTCTTTGGTTGCCTCTTCAATCAGCTTGTTCATTTCGTCTTTGTTAGGAACATTGTTCAGTTGCTCGTATATCCCTGCGAGTAATTGATTAATCTCTTCCTTGTTGTAGTAGTCGGCAAGCATGTTCTCCACTTCTGTAATTGTGACGAACTTATCCATTTTACCGTTCAGTTCATCATACTTCGTTTGTAAGTCGAGAATATCTTTTTGATTCTTCAATACATCGGCTTTCAGTTGTCCCAGGTCGGGCAATGCTGCGAGGGCGTCTTCCAGTCTTTTATAAATATCGTCTACACGTCCCGACAACGCATTATAATTATTATTCAGTGCCAGGAAGCCTACATCCATCTTGCTTTCCAGTGCGCTTAACAGTCCAGCCTGCTGTGCCTGATTGTTCTTGAGTTGGAGAATGTCATTCGTGTTCTTGTTCACGTAAGCTTGCAGTTCGTTCAGCATCTGTTTGATTTGGCTCAGGTCTGCCGGGGGCACGCTTCCGTTTTCAAGCGAATTCAGACGGTTTTCTATGTCGGCAATGGCATCGTCATAGATTTGTTTCATCTGTTCAACCTGTTTTTCCAAATCAGTTACACGTACTCCCAGTGCATCCAATTGTTTTTCCAGAGCACTGATGCGTGCCGTATGGTCTTTTACGATGCTTTCCACATTACCCATTCTTTCATCCAGCTTTCCGTACAGCGATTCTATGGACAAATATTTGGCGTTAAGCTCTTCCACTTTGGCTTGCAGGTCTTTCAGGTCATTCTGGAGTTGTTTTACCAGTTTGGACAATTCGGGGTCTGTAGTGCCGCCATTGTTTATGGCTTCCCATATTTTTTCTATTTGAGCATCATAATCGCCTATCAGCTTATTGATACGCTTGTCAAGCTCGTCATAGCGGGTGTTCAGGTTCTGAACCGTATCCTGCAGTTTGCTTACCGCATCGGAGATGCCTTCCAATTGTGTATCGATTTCATTGATTTTACCATCCACTTCATTCTTTAAATTCAAGATGTCGTTTTTGGTATCTTCCCTCAGTTGTTCCAGATTCTGTGCATTTTCCTTTGCCGCATTATCCAGTTCTTCGAGTTTACTGTCTATTCTTTCGAGGTTATCGGTCAGTTTCTGGTTCAACTCTTCCAATTGCTTCAAGGCATTTTCCAGCTTTTGCTTCTCTTCCAGTTGCGATTCTTTCAAATTGGCTATTTCTTCTTTCAAGTCACTGATAGCCTTTTCGGTTGCATTCTGCTTTTCCTGCAAGGATTGGTACTGCTCTTCAAGCTTCCGGATACGTCCGTCCAGTTCATTGTATTTGGCAGAAATCTCGGCATCGATTTCCTTGGACAGTTCCAGCAATTTTTTGTCGAATTCCTGTACTGTCTGTTCAATCATGTTCTTTATGTTCTGGTCATTCTCCTCCATTGCTTTCTGCAACTCGGCAATCTTTCCTTCCAGCTCATTTTTCGTAGTCTCCAGGTCTTTGATAAGCTTGCTGATGCTCTCCTTGAATTCGGCATGCTCCTTGGCTGCTTCCTGCAAGGTTACAATCTGCTTTTCAATCAGTTCGATTTTTTCCAGCAGATTGTCAACGTTAACATCGCCATTTTCAATCTGATTCCGAAGAATTTCGATTTGGCCGTCATAATCTTTCTGGCAGCCGGTCATTAAAATACAGCCGCTTCCTGTAAGCAACAACATAGCTGCGAACAGAGACATTGTTGAATTTCGTTTCATAATCACTAATGTTTTAAAGTAAAACGTTTGATATTTTGTTCTTCTTTCAAGCTACATACCAGCAGTGCACCGTTCCGTTCGGCAATGATATAGCCGTCCAGTCCTTCCACCACCACTTGTTTCTCTCCGGCAGTGTGCACAATACAGTTATGGCAGTTGTGCAGGCTGATGTCATTCCCCACACCTGCATTTCCGTGTTCGTCCTGCGGCAGCAGGGTTCTTAGCGACCCCCAGCTGCCCAAATCACTCCAGCCGAATTCGGCAGGCAGTGTATAGATGCTTTCCGCTTTCTCCATTACAGCGTAGTCTATGGATATTTTCTCACAGG
>ENA-OZGL01001174-OZGL01001174.1-human-gut-metagenome-genome-assembly--contig:-NODE-1174-length-9446-cov-4.706634_pt1 | contig 9446 bp, 7 predicted proteins | sample MGYA00245117_ERZ653659 | MGnify/ENA primary metagenome ERZ653659 (study PRJEB26926, sample SAMN06165263) | human gut metagenome | biome: ENVO:00009003; feature: ENVO:2100002; material: ENVO:00002003... | reverse complement strand
CCCCCGTCCCCACCGTCAGACCTCGCGTGGCTTCGTACCTGCGATGCAGGTACGAAGCCGCACGAGGTCGTCCGTCCTTTCTCCCCTACGCCTTCAGAATCGCGCTCAGCACATACTGATTATTTGAGAAGTTTTTCTGCGAAATATCCCCGAGTCTGATCAGGTCAACATCCAGCCACAGCTCCTCTGCTGCCACCATCATATTTGCAAACATAATCCCGAAATTCACCTCATCCCACTTCCGAAGCTTCTCCACACTGTGCTTCTTCGAGAAAATATGAATCCTGTTATCATACACCACAAATCTCCACGGCTGGCTGTTCATACTGGATGGCGACAGTCTCGCCGCTTCCAGCATCTGCGTCATCCACTGTCGCGGCACCTCTTTGAACACACAAAGATCCTCCAGCGGCAGTCTCTTTGCTTCACTTTGCCGTCTCGTATGCGAACCATGACTCTTACCAAAAGCGACGATCCCCACCAGCCGCTTTCCGTTCTTCTCAAGCTCCGCCTTTTTCACACGATTACTTCCGATAAAGCAGGTTCCCAGTCCGATACTGCACAGATACAGCACCATCTGTTCCATAATATAACCCACGTTCATCAGATATCGTTCTGACTCCTCCGAATAAAAAGCCATATAATACGGCGCCTTCACACTGAACATACTGAGCATTCTCTCCTGCCCTTTTCTGTTGTCCAGAATTGCCATATCCACACCGATGCCCGAAAACAGTGCCGGCATCTCCTTATAATGCTCCCAAATCTTATCCAAAGTCTGCGGCGGAAGCGTATCAAAACAATAATTCCTTACTGATTTTCTAACAAAAATAGCCTCATATAAATTCATACTCTCACCCTTACTTCATCTGCTATCCGTCTGTTTTTGTTACAGTTCACTGCTGAATGAACAGTAATATTTCTTTCATAGCCGGCCGCGGCCCGCTCCCCATTTTTACAGGAGCAAAGCCGCATTCCGAAAAATTTACGTTTAATCTTCCGCATTCGACAGAAATACGGAAATTCTCCCTCTTAATCGCAAATATTTTTCAATTTCCAGCTCATCCATTTTTACTCTGTAATAATATTGTAACATATCCAAAAACTTTTTCAAGGGAAAAACGCGCCAAATTTTGTATATTTTTCACACATATTTCCCATCAAATTTATGCAACTTTAAAACCTGTGCTTACGCTTCCGCGGTCAGCTTCTCCAACTCCTCCACATAAGAAGCAAACACATCCAGCGCCTCTTCCACCGGCTCCGGCTTCGTCATATCGACGCCGCAGATCTTCAAAAGGTCGATCGGATCCATCGAGCAGCCGCCGCTTAAGAACTGTTTGTACTTCTCCACGATACCCGGCTCCCCTGCCAGGATCTTGCTGCTGATCGCAATCGCCGCCGAAAATCCCGTTGCATACTGATATACATAGAACGGTGTATAAAAATGCGGAATTCTCGCCCATTCCAGCGCAATCTGCGGATCCGAAATCATATCCGGTCCGAAATACTCCTTGTTGATCGACAGATACAGCTCCGAAATACCGTCCGCCGTCAGCGTGCCTTCCTCTGCCATCTTCTCATGAATCCGCTTCTCAAACTCCGCAAACATCGTCTGGCGGAACACCGTTCCCTTAAACTGATCCAGGAAATAATTCAGCAGGAAAATCTTCTCCTCTTTTTCTTTCGCATGCTTCAGCAGATAGCGGATCAGCAGTGCCTCGTTGCAGGTTGATGCCACCTCAGCGACAAAGAGGCGGTACTCCGCATACGTAAACGGCTGTGTATGGTTCGAATACCAGGAATGCAGCGAATGGCCCATCTCATGCGCCAGTGTGAATACCGAATCGATATTTCCGTTAAAGCTCATCAGCACATACGGATGGGAATCGTAAGAACCCCAGGAGTAAGCACCGCTCTTTTTTCCTTCGTTCTCATAAACATCCACCCAGCGCTCCGAAAAGCCCTTGTCCAGCAGTGCCACATAATCATCCCCGAGCACGGCAAGCGCTTTCTTCACGATCTCGATCGCCTGCTCATACGTATATTTCTGCTCGTACTCTTTCGTCAGAGAAACGTAAACATCATACATATGAAGTTCATCCACACCGAGCAGCTTCTTACGCAGTGCCACGTAGCGGTACATCGCCGGCATTTTTGCATGAATCGCCTCGAGCAGCTTGTCGTAAACCGAAACCGGGATATTTCCGCCATCCAGCGATGCAGCCAGTGCAGATGGATATTTTCTTACATCTGCAAAGAATGCGGCCTGTTTCAGATTGGCACCGAACGTTGCGGCGAGCATGTTTTTGTGTTTTTCATACTCCGCATAATACTTCTCAAACGCTTCTTTTCTGACCCGGCGGTCCTTCGACTGTAAAAATCCGACGAAGGTGCCGTGGCTCAGTGGAACCTGATTTTCCTCTTCATCCGTGACCGGCTGGAATCTGAGGTCTGCGTTCGAAAATGCCGAGAAAATCTGATCCGGGCTGGATGCCATCTCTCCGGCTTTTGCAAGAACCGCCTCCATCTCCGGCGAGAGAATGTGCTCTTTCTTGCGGAAGTTTTCTTTTAATATGCGATCGTACAGACGGAGCGGCTCATATGCTTTTTCAAATTCTGTAACCGTCTCCTCGTCAAGCTCCAGGATCTCCGGCTCTACGAAAGAAGAGGCATCCGCAAGAACAGCCATCATGCTGTCCATCTTTCCGGCATAGCCCTGATACTTCTGATTTCCCATATCCTGGTGATATTTCTGGCTTGCATAGACATACAGGCGGGAAAAGACGCGGCTGATGTCATCCAGACCGGAAAGAACGTCATACAGCGCTTCTGCACTCTCTTTCATTGTTCCCTGTTTTGCGCGGAACGCTTCTATTTTCTTCGAAAGCTCCTGCTCTGTTTTCTCAAATTCTTCATCACTACCAAACAAACTCGAAAGATCCCAGCAGTACACCGGATCCATCTCTTCTCTTTTTTTCAGTTTAATTTCTGCCATATTTCTCCCTTCATCCATCTTTTTAGACGGAACCATTTCTGCGGTTTTTCTTCTAATACTAATGTGCCGCACTTACGCTTAGTTTACCACAATTTAACCTCTAAATCTAAAATTTTTTCTTAATTTTCTTGACAAATCCATAAAACGATTGTATGATTGTACTATCAAATTAATACAGTAGTACAAAAGGAGTGAATGCCATATGCCATGGAATCTTGATTCCTCGCGGCCGATCTATCTGCAGATCATCGAGCGGGTACAGATGGACATCATCACCGGGCGCTATCAGCCGGGCGATAAGCTTCCGTCCGTCCGCGATCTCGCGCAGGAGGCCGCCGTCAACCCGAACACAATGCAGAAAGCGCTTTCCGAACTGGAACGCAGCGGACTGATCTATTCCCAGCGGACCAGCGGACGCTTTATTACCGAAGATAAGGAGTTGATTCATCAGATGAAAAAAGAACTTGCCGCCGCAGAAGTATCTGCTTTTGTTGCCCACATGAAACAGCTCGGCATAACCCCGGAGGAAATCCGGCAGCTACTTGCCGAAACGATTGAGGAGGAAGAAAATCATGAGTGAACTTATAACGTGTAAAGACCTGACGAAGCGCTTCGGAAACCACACCGCGCTCGATCATCTCAACCTTTCCCTGGATTCCGGGAAAATCATCGGACTGCTGGGGCCCAACGGAAGCGGAAAGACGACGCTCTTAAAGCTGCTGAACGGACTGCTGACCCCGAGTGAGGGTGAAGTCCTCATCGCCGGAAATCATCCCGGTATTGAGACAAAACGGATCGTCTCCTATCTGCCGGATAAAATGTATCTCGGCAGCTGGATGCGCGTCTCGGATCTTTTAACGTATTACAGCGATTTCTTTGAGGACTTTGACATGTCCCGCGCCAATGCCATGCTGGAATCCTTAAAAATCAGCCCGAAGGACCGTTTGAAAACGATGTCGAAGGGAACGAAAGAGAAAGTCCAGCTCATCCTCACGATGAGCCGCCGCGCAAAGCTCTACTGCCTCGACGAGCCGATTGCAGGCGTCGATCCGGCAGCACGCGATTACATTTTATCTACGATTTTAAACAACTACGAACCAGACGCATCCATCCTCATCTCAACGCATCTGATTTCCGATGTCGAAAATATTCTCGATGAGGTCATCTTTATCCAGGAGGGCCAGTTAAAACTGCACGCCTCGGTTGAGGATATCCGGATGCAGGAGGGTGAATCGATTGATTCTTATTTCAGGGAGGTATTCAAATGTTAAAAAAATGTCTGAAACATGAGTGGAAAGCATGCTGGAAAAACATGGCGCTGCTGAACGGTGCCGCCATTTTCATGGGCGCTCTCGGAGGCTTCGGATTCCTCTTTTCCCAGCTTTCTGAGCTGCCGGATCTGCTGATCGTCCTCTATCTGTTTGCGTACGTTTTGATTGTGATCGCCGCATCCGTCATGACACAGGTGCTGATGATCCAGCGCTACTATAAAAATCTTTTTACCGACGAAGGGTATCTGACCAACGTCCTTCCGGTATCGGCAACGGATCATATTCTCTCCAAAATGCTGGTTTTCGGCGCATGGAGCATCTTAAACGCACTTTCCGTTCTCGCTTCCTTCGCTTTTTTGCTTCTGCCGTCCGCAATCCGGTATTTTACCGCAAACACCCTGCTTTTTTACAACAAGACCATGACCTTTTCCGATTTTCTGTCCTATCTCTGGGCACAGATTACCTGTGTTGCCGATGCTGCTTTTTCCCTGATCGGCATCACGAACCACATCAGTATGGCACTGTTTTCCATCGTTGGCTTCTTCGCTTCGCTGTTCTTTGGCATTCTTCTGTTCTATGCCGCCATCAGCATCGGAAGCCTGGTATCCAGCCACAAAATTCTGACGGCTGTCCTTTCTTACATCGGCATGACTACCGTGATCCAGATCTTCGGCGGAATCAGCATCGTCCGTGTTTTCCAGGACTCCACACCGACTGCTGTGGTTACCACATCCTCGGTTTCTACACTTATCATCACCGTGGTGCTCTGCGTTGTTCTGTTCCTGATCTGCCGCTATATCTTAAGCAGACGGCTGAATCTTTCATAAAAATTGCATTAAAAAGCGCCGCCGCGGACGAACCGAATCGTCTGCGGCGGCGTTTTGTATGCATGTTCTGCACTTATGCCAGATGCCAGATATCCTCGTTGTACTGTGCAATGGTACGGTCGGAGGAGAAGAAGCCTGCTTTTGCGATGTTGATCAGGCACTTCTTGTTCCATGCATCTTTGTTCTCGTAGTCTTTGTATACTCTTTCTTTTGTCTTGATGTACTCTTTCAGGTCGAGCAGCGTCATGAACCAGTCTTTGTTCAGGATCTCTTTGTAGAGTCTCTCCAGGCAAACCTTGTCGCCGATAGCAAGAAGCTCATCGCTGACGATGAAATCAACCAGCTTTGCAATCTCCGGATCTTCATCATAGATGTCTTTTGAGCAGTAAGCAGCATCTGCGTACAGGTCGATGACATCCTGCGGTTTCTTTCCGAAGATGTAGATGTTCTCTTTTCCAACAAGATCGCCAATCTCAACGTTTGCACCGTCTTCTGTTCCAAGCGTCAGGGCACCGTTCAGCATGAATTTCATGTTTCCGGTTCCGGAAGCCTCTTTGGATGCCAGGGAGATCTGCTCGGAGATATCTGCTGCCGGGATCACCTTTGCAGCTTTTGATACGTTGTAGTTTTCAAGCATAATCACTTTGAAGTACGGGCTTACCTCAGGATCGTTATCAATCAGCTCCTGCAGGCACAGGATCAGATGAATGATATCTTTTGCGATGATATAAGCCGGTGCAGCCTTTGCACCGAATACCATGGTGATCGGGGTTTTCGGCTTGTTGCCGCTCTTGATATCCATGTATTTGTAAATAGCGTACAGGGCGTTCATCTGCTGGCGTTTGTACTCATGAAGACGTTTTATCTGTACATCGATGATGGAATTTTCATCCAGCGCGATATTCTGTGTCTCATACAGGAACTGTTTGAGATCCAGTTTACGGTTGTGTTTGATCTCCTCAAGTTTTGCAAGAACCTTCTTGTTGTCTTTGTATTTAAGCAGTTTTTCCAGCTCGTCGGCATCTTTTTTGAATCCCGGTCCGATCAGACTCTCGATGTACTGTGCCAGTTCACGGTTGCAGTGCAGCAGCCAGCGGCGGAAAGTGATTCCGTTTGTCTTGTTGTTGAATTTCTCCGGATAAATATCGTAGAACGGTTTCAGCTCGGAGTTTTTCAGGATCTCGGTGTGCAGTGCTGCAACGCCGTTAACAGAAAATCCGTAGTGGATATCCATGTGTGCCATGTGGACGCGCTGATCCTTGTCGATGATCGCTACTTTCTCATCTTTGTATTTCTTCTTTGCCTGTGCGTCCAGCTCGTGGATAATCGGCATCAGATGCGGAACAACCTCCTCGAGGTAATCGATCGGCCATTTTTCCAGTGCCTCTGCCAGGATGGTGTGGTTGGTGTAAGCACAGGTCTTGCTTACAACATCGATGGCTTCCTGCATGGTAAAGCCTCTCTCCTGCAACAGACGGATCAGCTCCGGAATGACCATGGACGGATGGGTATCGTTGATCTGGATCACAACGTGATCATACAGCTTATGCAGATCGTAGCCCTTCTGCTCGCACTCCATCAGGATGAACTGTGCGCCGTTGCTGACCATGAAATACTGCTGGTAGATACGAAGCAGCTGTCCGGCACGGTCGCTGTCATCCGGGTAGAGGAACAGTGTCAGGTTTTTCTGGATCTGATGCTTGTCAAAGTTGATGCTGTCTGATGGAACGATGCTCTCGTCTACCGTATCTACATCGAACAGATGCAGACGGTTACAGCCATTGTTGTAACCCGGTACGTCGATATCATACAGGGTAGAATGCATCGTGAAGTTTTTATACGGAACTGCAAAGGATACCGGCTGTCTGACGAGCCAGCTCTCATTTGTGATCCATGGATTTTTCACTTCTTTCTGTTTGTGGTCGACCAGAAGCTGGCGGAACAGACCGAAGTGATAATTAAGGCCGATACCGTCTCCCGGCAATCCAAGTGTTGCGATAGAATCAAGGAAGCATGCTGCCAGACGGCCAAGGCCTCCGTTTCCAAGGGACGGCTCCATCTCCATCTCCTCGATCTCCGTCAGTTCTCTTCCGTGAGCAGCGAGTGCTTTTTCTACTTCCTCGTACATACCAAGGTTGATCAGGTTGTTGGACAGCAGTTTTCCGATCAGAAACTCTGCTGAAATATAATACAGCTTCTTATTTCCGGTGTTTCTTTTACGACCTGCCATCTCCTGTTTGGTGATAACCATCAGGGCTTCAAAGATTTCGCTCTTTGTGCAGTTGTCCAGATCTCTTCCAAAACGCTCTTTTAAGATTGCCTGAATTCTTTCTTCCATTCTTTTTTCTCCTCGTATTGCTGTGGAAAATTCCCACAGTGTAATTTGGTTGCGCTGCCGTTCCAGATTTTCTGCGATCGGCAGCTTTCACAGTTCCATGCAAAGCTTTTCCTTGAATGGAACTGTTCACTTCTGAATCACTTTTTTGCGGCAGCGAAACTGCAAGGGTTTTACTGCTGCGCGATCCGCGACTTTGTGGATTCCCTTACGACGAGTTCCCCATCGTATACTTTGCTGCAGGGTTCTTCTTTTCCTGAAATTAAGGAAAACAGCATCTTCGCCGTCTCTGCGGCAAGCTGCTCCACCGGCTGACGGATCGTTGTGATGCTGGGTATATAATACTCTCCTGCATCAATTCCGTCAAATCCGGCGACGGAAATGTCATCCGGCACGGTAAGCCCTGCCTCTTTTAAGGCACGGCACGCACCGATTGCCAGCGTATCCGCGGTGGCATACAGCGCGGAAAACTCCGTCTTTTTTTCCAGAATTTCTTTTGTTACCTTGTACCCTGTGGCGAAAGAATACGTGTCGTCCTTCGTCATATGAAATACCAGATCAGGGTCATAAGGTATCCCATGATCCAGTAAAGCCTGGCGGTACGCATTCAGACGGAGCCGTCCGATACTGATGTCGTCCTCGCAGGCGGTAATGATGGCAATGCGCCGGTGCCCGAGACCACAGAGATAATCTACCATCTTATAGCTTTCCCTGTAGTCATCGACCGATACGCTCGCGCACGGTTTTCCTCCGTCTGAAACCGCCCCGATTGTACTGATCACGTACGGAACCGGGATCTGCGCCATTTTCTCATGCGGATGCGTAAAGTTTCCGCCGAGGAAAATGATGCCGCGCAGCCGTTTTTCTTTGACGATCTCGATCGCGGAGTCTACCTCATTTGCCTTTTCCTCTACTCGCTCAATAATACAGGCGTATTTCTTTTTTCGCACAACCTCTTCAATCACACTGATCATGTTGTTGAAGAACATGTTGTCCATGCCTTTTACCAGAATGGCAATCGCTTTGGCATTCGACCGCTTCAGGTTTCTGGCACTGTTGTTCGGTACGTAATTCGATTCGGCAATCACCTTTAAGATCATCTCTTTTGTTTCCGGATTGATGTCCGGATGATTGTTCATCGCTCTCGATACGGTACTCACGCCTACCTTACATTTGCGGGCAATGTCCCTGATTGTTACCTGTTCCATATTCTGCAGGCCTCTCCTTTAAACTCTGTACCTGTTCTGCCGGAATCTCTTCCGGCTTGTTTTCCCGGCCTGTTTTGCTTTCTCTCCGGCGCGTATTTTTATTTTGCAATACGTGCTGTAATCTGTGTCAGCCGATGAATTCTCTTTGCCAGCTCCGGTGTAAACTGTCCCGGAAGCAGGCGCCATTTCCAGTTATTTCCAAGTGTGGACGGATAGTTGATTCTTGCCTCCGTTCCAAGACCTAAAAATTCCTGCATCGGAGTGACAGCCAGATTTGCCACGCTCTCCATTGACATGCGAATGAAATCCCACGGGAGTTCCTCGTCGGTACTCTTTGCATTTCCCATATACTCTTTGGAGAATTCGCGGTCTTCCTCACTCATGACATAATACCATCCAAGAATGGTATCATTGTCGTGCGTTCCGGTGTAGACAACACAGTTTCTCTCGTAATTGTGCGGCAGATAATCACTCTCCTCACGGGAGTCAAAAGCAAACTGCAGCACCTTCATACCCGGATAGCCGGACTCTTTTACCATTTCGATCACGCTCTCGGTAAGGTATCCCAGGTCTTCTGCGATGACATCCACATCACCGAGTTTTTCTTTGACGGTGTTGAACAGGTCCATGCCCGGTCCTTTTTCCCAGTGGCCGCGCTCTGCCGTCTGATCACCGAACGGGATGGAATAATATTCATCAAATCCGCGGAAATGGTCGATGCGGACAGTATCGTACAGTTTAAACACGTGAGCCAGACGTAACAGCCACCATGCATAACCCTGTCTCTTATACACATCTGACGCTGCC
>ENA-OZGL01001162-OZGL01001162.1-human-gut-metagenome-genome-assembly--contig:-NODE-1162-length-9501-cov-4.780860_pt1 | contig 9501 bp, 6 predicted proteins | sample MGYA00245117_ERZ653659 | MGnify/ENA primary metagenome ERZ653659 (study PRJEB26926, sample SAMN06165263) | human gut metagenome | biome: ENVO:00009003; feature: ENVO:2100002; material: ENVO:00002003... | reverse complement strand
CCTCCGACGCCGGCGCGTTTGTCTTCGTACCGTTACAGCCGGCTCTTTTCGTCGGCCGACCCCGCCTCGACGGCTTTGCGCTTGAAGGCCTTCCCCGACTTGAAGTTGTAGGTCAGCCCGATTCGGAACGAGCGGTTGCTCCACGTCTGCCGGGCGTTCATCGTGCGGACGAATCCGTCGCCGTGCGCTCCGATCACCTGTCCCTGGTCCAGAAGGTTCTGCACCGAGAACGAGGCGGTGAACCGGTCGCCGAAGCGTTTCTTCACGCCGGCCTGCAACCGGTGGTCGGGTTCGACCCAGCAGTTGCCCAGGTCGATGCGGCTCTGATAGTTGTACGAGAGGTCGATGTAGAATTTAGCCGGGAGCGTGAAGGTCGTCGAGATGCTGCCGAATGCCCAGTTGTAGAAAGTTTCGGCGCCGTGCTGCTCGACGCGCTCACCGTGGCGCATGTAGGTGAAGTTGGCGTTCAGTTGCCACCATTTCGCGGGCTGGAAAGGCAGATTGACCGAGACGTAATAGTTTTTGGTGCGGTCGTAGTTGACCCATGCCAGTTGCAGCAGGTCGGGATTCTCCGGGTCGGCCTGTATCGTCTGCTGAATCTCGCCGCTGACGAGCTGCACGCCGGCCGTGAGGGTGTATTTGTGGGCGGCCACCAGCGTGAGGTTCACGTCCTGCTTGAACGCCGGGTCGAGCGACGGGTTTCCCGTCTGGTAGGTGTAGTCCGAAATCTGCATCCGCTGGGGGTTGAGGCACCAGAAGCGCGGCCGTTCGATGGTCCGGGCGTATTGGGCGATCAGCGACCATCCTTTCTCCTTCGAAAGGGCGAAGGAGACGTTGGCGTTTGGAAAGAGCGAGAAATAATCCTGTCCGACGCTTTTTCCCGTCGTGTGGGTGTATTCGCCGCGCAGACCAGCCACGAGGCCCCAGCGGCCGAGCTGCGCCGAGGCGACGGCGTAGGCCGCCGCGATGTTCTCCGTGTAGTCGATCGTGAAGCTCTGGTTGTCGTTGCGCGTCCATGCGTCGCCCTTGAGGTATTCGTAGAGCGCGTCGTTGTGCATGTCGTTGTAGGTGTATTTGGCTCCGGCCTTGAGCGTCCAGCGGGGCGAAAACCTCTTTTCGAGGGCCAGCGTCGCCGTGGCGATGTTGTAGACGCTCTCGGTGTTGTCGCGGTAGGTCGAATCCGCCGTCGCTCCCGGAGCCGTCATGCGGCTGAAGTTGTCGTTCTCGGAGTCGGTTTCGCGGCGCGTGTAGTCGGCAAGGAGTTTGAGCGTCGAGCCGAGCGTGTCGATCTTGCGGATGTAGTTGAACGTCGCCGAGTAGTTGTTGCGGATGTCGAGTTTGTCGAAATGGCTGTCCGTGCGTGTCACCGTGCCGGCGTTCCGGAAATCCGTGTAGGTGTCGTTCGGCTCCCCGTTCCGGTTGCGCCAGTACTCGAACTCCGCGCCGACGCTGTTCCTGCCGTCGATCTCGACCACCGCGCCGGCGCTGGCCCCGAGGCTGCGGTTGCGGCCTTTCATCGACGAATGTGCGTTCAGCTCCTTGTCCGCGGCCTCGTAGCGCGTCTGCTCGCCGGTGGTGGTCTCGTCCTTTCCGAAAGATCCCCATGCCGAGGCGTAGAAGTCCACGCGGCCCGAATGCAGGTTGATGTTGGCCGACGGATTGTACCTGTGTACGATCTCTCCCTGCGTCGTGTTGAACGCCACCGAGCCGTTGACGCCGTTCTCGCGGCGTTTTTTGAGCGTGATGCGGATGATGCCTCCCGCCGAGTCGGCGTCGTAGTCGGCGCCCGAGGTGGGCACGACCTCTATTTTCTGAATCTCCTCGGCCCGGAGCGACCGCAGGTAGGTCAGCAGCTGTTCCGGCTCCATGCGCAGTTCGCGGTCGTTGACGTAGACCTTCGAGCCGCTCTTGCCGTTGATTGATATTTTCTCCCCGTCGATCCATACGCCGGGGGCGCGTTCCAGCAGTTCGATGCCGTCCTTGCCGATGGCCGCCGGGGCGTTCGCCACGTCGACCACGAACCGGTCGGCCTCGCGGCGCACCAGCCGGGCCTTTACCTCCACGCTTTCGATGCCGGTCGCCGAGGTCCGCATCACGAAATCGCCCAGATGGTTCTCCTGCTCCACGCGCACCGGCTTTTTCACGGGGTCGAATCCGAGGTACTGAATCAGAAGCGTGTATTCGCCGGGAGCTGCTTTCAGCGCGAAACGTCCTTCGGCGTCGGTGGCCATGCCGGCCACCTGCTCGGTTCCTTTCAGCAGGACGACCGTTGCGTATTCGACGGCTTTTCCCTGTTCGTCCACCACGCGGCCCGTCGAGGGGCAGAGATGCGCCGCAAAGAGCCGGGTCGCGGCCGCTGCGAGCGTTACGATAAGGAGGATCAGTCTTTTCATAATATTCTGTTTTGCACTTTATTTGTCGGTGCAAAGATATGTAATAATATTTATACTATGCAAGACATAGTACTGTAAATTTCAGAAAATTTTCGATACTTATGTATATGGAGGCCCGCGGTTCTTGCGGGGGTGTTTTCCGGGTGTAAAGATACCCCCCCCCGGCTGCGAACCAAATTTTTCCGCAACTTTTTTTCGCGGTCCCGCTTTTTCGCCTCCTGAAAACAGGTGCAGTGAATATTTTGTTGAAAATTCGCCGACTGGCGGGGTAGGAATCCCGGGAAATAATTCCTAAATTTGCAGATTGAATTAATGTGGCTAATTGTCCCCGGACGTCTGATACGGGCTTTTTTCAACCGGCTGCGCCCTTTGCCGGGTCCCTCCCGGAGGCTGGAATCCGGGGCGGGCCGGATTTGTGGACGCGGCCCGCGGCCGCGGGTTCGGACAGTCTGTTTTACAAATGCTGTAATAGAACGATGATCGTATGTTAAGTGCTTTATACTACCTTTTGCTGGTGCTTTTGTGCACGCTTTTTATGATTCTGTCGGCCCTTGCGCTGGTCGTCTGCTATCCCTTCGACCGGGGGCGCCGGACGGTGCATGAACTGTCGCGCATCCTGGTGCGGATTTTCTTCTTTCTGCCGCCTTTCTGGCGGCAGCGGGTCATCGGCCGCGAACTGATCGACCGGAAGAAGCGCTACGTCATCGTCATCAACCACAACACGGTGATCGACATCCCGGCGCTCTACTACATTCCGCTCAATTTCCGCTGGGTGTCGAAGCGCGAGGTCTTCAAAACGCCCTTCTTCGGCCAGTTCCTCCTGCTGCACGGCGACATCTGCATCGACCGCGGCCACGCCGCCGAGGCGTTGGAACAGCTGGTCCGCGACGGGAAAAAGTGGATTTCGCGCGGGGCTTCGGTGGCGATTTTTCCCGAGGGCACGCGCTCGAAGGACGGTGAGATCCACCGCTTCAAGGCCGGGGCCTTCACGCTGGCCAAGGAGGCCGGCGCGGATATCCTTCCCGTGGTGCTGGACGGAACCAAGACGCTGATCAAAAAGAACCTGGCATTCAACTGGGGCAACCGGATCACCGTCCGCGTGCTGTCTCCCGTTCCGGCCGAACGGGTCGCCGCGCTGGAGACGCATGAACTGATGCAGGAGGTGCATGAACGGATGTGCACGGCGCTGGGAGAAGTGAGAAACGAAAAGTTAAAAGTGAAAGATCAAAAGTGAAATGTCGCAAATAAAGGTTGGAACACGAAAAATTCAAAAAAAGTTGCGTTGAACTTCCCGCCGATTTTTTAATTTCTCACCTTTCACCTTTCACTTTTCACCTTAATTAAGTTATGGCAGATTTACTCAATAATACCAACTCGAACGCAAACAATTACGGCGACGACGCCATCGTGACCCTCTCGCCGAGGGAGCACATCCGCCTGCGCCCCGGCATGTACGTCGGCGTGGTGGGCGACGGTTCGCAGCCCGACGAGGCGCTCTACGTGCTGATCAAGGAGGTCGTGGACAACTCGATCGACGAATTCATCATGGGCGCGGGCCGGCAGATCGACATCACGCTGGCCGACAACGTCGTTACGGTGCGCGACTACGGCCGCGGCATCCCCCTCAAGTCGCTCGCGGCGGCCGTCGGGCAGATGAATACGGGCGGCAAGTACGGAGGCGACGCCTTCAAGAAGACCGTGGGCCTGAACGGCGTGGGCGTCAAGGCCGTGAACATGCTTTCCGAAGAGTTTACGGCCCGTTCGGTCCGCGACGGCGAGGCCCGTACGGTGACCTTCGCCAAGGGTCTCGAAGTGAGCGACAGGTGGGAGAGCGGCGTCAACGAGAAGAACGGCACGTTCATCTCGTACCGCGTCGACAAGGAGATTTTCGGCGAATATGCCTACAACCTCGAATACGTCGAGCAGAAAATCCGCAATTACAGCTACCTGAACCTGGGTCTGACGCTCAATTTCAACGGCAAGAGCTACGTTTCGAAAAACGGTCTGCTGGACCTCGTGAACGACAACATGACCGAGGACCCGCTCTACCCGCCCATCCACCTCACGGGGGAGGACATCGAAGTGGTGATCACCCACGGCACGGGCTACGGCGAGAGCTACGACTCGTTCGTCAACGGCCAGCACACCACGCAGGGCGGCACACACCAGACGGCCCTGCGCGCCGCCGTCGCCAAGACGGTCAAGGAGTTCTACCACAAGGACTACGACCCGTCGGACATCCGCACGTCGATCATCGCGGCCATTTCGATCAAGGTCACCGACCCGATCTTCGAGAACCAGATGAAGACCAAGTACGGTTCGAAGGAGGTCGAACCGGGGGTCTCGGTCAATAACTTCGTGGCCGACTTCCTCACCAAGCACCTCGACGACTACCTGCACAAGCACGCCGAGACGGCGCAGATTCTCCAGCGGAAGATTGTCGAGAACGAGAAGGAGCGCAAGGCGATTTCGGGCATCCAGAAGAAGGCCCGCGAGACGGCCAAGAAGGTGAGCTTGAACAACAAGAAACTGCGCGACTGCAAGATCCACCGCACGGACCGCAACGAGCTGGCCGAACAGTCGATGATCTTCATCACGGAGGGCAACTCGGCGTCGGGCTCCATCACCAAGAGCCGCGACGTGCGTACGCAGGCGGTCTTCTCGCTGCGCGGCAAGCCGCTGAACTGCTACGGGCTGACGAAGAAGGTGGTCTACGAGAACGAGGAGTTCAACCTCCTTCAGGCGGCGCTGAACATCGAGGAGGACATGGACAACCTGCGCTACAACAAGGTCGTCATCGCCACCGATGCCGATGTCGACGGCATGCACATCCGCCTCTTGATGATGACCTTCTTCCTGCAATTCTTCCCCGAGGTGATCCGCCAGGGGCATCTGTTCGTGCTGCAAACCCCGCTGTTCCGCGTGCGCAACAAGAAGGAGACGCTCTACTGCTATTCCGAGGAGGAGCGCCTGAAGGCCGTGGCCCGGTGCGGCGCGAACGCCGAGATCACGCGATTCAAGGGTCTGGGCGAGATTTCGCCCGACGAGTTCAAGGAGTTCATCGGCGAGAACATGCGCCTGGACAAGGTCCGCATCACCAAGGACGACCCGATCCACGACCTGCTGGAGTTTTATATGGGCAAGAATACGTATGAGCGTCAGGGCTTCATCATCGACAACCTGCGCATCGAGGAGGACATCGTCGAGCAGGACCTTGCGATTAATTAAAAATTAAGAATTAAAAATTAAAAATTCCGATTTCATGGCGGAAGAGAACGATAAGACGGGGCGCGACGAAGCGCTCAACGAGGACGCCTCGACTCCCGAAACCGCGGACGACGCGACGGACGAAACGCCTGTGGCCGAGGCTCCGGCCAAGGCGGGCAAATTCGACCGCCTGACGCAGGAGGAGGGCGGCGTCCGCAAGCTCACGGGCATGTATAAGAACTGGTTCCTGGACTACGCCTCGTACGTGATCCTCGAACGCGCCGTGCCGCATGTCGAGGACGGACTGAAACCCGTCCAGCGGCGTATCCTTCATGCGATGAAGGTCGTCGACGACGGCCGTTACAACAAGGTCGCCAACCTCGTGGGTCAGACCATGCAGTACCACCCGCACGGCGACGCGTCGATCAAGGACGCGCTGGTGCAGCTGGGGCAGAAGGACCTGCTGATCGACTGTCAGGGCAACTGGGGCAACATCCTCACGGGCGACGAGGCCGCCGCGGGCCGTTATATCGAGGCGCGTCTTTCGAAATTCGCCCTCGACGTGGTCTTCAACAAGAAGACGACGGAGTGGATGCTGTCGTACGACGGCCGCAAGGAGGAGCCGGTGACGCTGCCCATCAAGTTCCCGCTGCTGCTGGCCCAAGGGTCCGACGGCATCGCCGTGGGACTGGCTTCGAAAATCCTGCCCCACAACTTCGTGGAGCTGATCAACGCCGCCATTGCGCACCTCCAGGGACGTGATTTCCAGCTTTACCCCGATTTCCCGACGGGCGGCATGGCCGACGTGAGCCGCTATAACGACGGCCTTCGCGGCGGCACGGTGAAGGTGCGGGCGAAGATTTCGAAGATCGACAAACGGACGCTTGCCATCACCGAGATTCCCTATACCACGACCACCGAGTCGATCAAGGATTCGATCATCAAGGCCAACGACAAGGGCAAGATCAAGATCCGAAAGGTCGACGACAATACGGCCGACAAGGTCGAAATCGTCATTCAGGTCTCGCCCGACGAGTCGTCGGACAAGACCATCGACGCGCTCTACGCCTTCACCGACTGCGAGGTGTCGATCGCCCCGAACTCGTGCGTCATCTGGGACGAGAAGCCGCACTTCCTCGGGGTTTCGGAGATCCTGCGCCGCTCGGCCGAGCACACCAAGTCGCTGCTGGGGCTGGAGCTGAAAATCCGGCTGGGCGAGTTGAGCGAGGCATGGCACGCCGCCTCGCTCGAACGCATCTTCATCGAGAACAGGCTCTACCAGTTGATCGAGGGGTGCAAGAGCCGCGAGGAGGCTTATTCCGCCGTGGATAAGGGTCTGGAACCCTTCAAGATGCGGCTGCGACGTGAAGTGACGCTTGAAGACGTGCAGAAGCTCACCGAGCTGAAATTTATCCGTATTTCGCGTTACGACAGCGAGAAGGCCGACAACGAGATCCGCCAGATCGAGGAGGACCTGAAGTCGACGCAGTACGACCTGGACCACCTCACCGAATACGCCGTGGCCTACTACGAGCGCATCCGCGACAAGTACGGCAAGGGCAGGGAGCGTCGCACCGAGTTGCGCGAATTCGACTCGATCGAGGCGACGAAGGTGGCCGTCACGAACGCCAAGCTGTACGTGGACCGGGCCGAAGGGTTCTTCGGCATCGGCAAATCCATGAAGGACGCGGAATTCGTCTGCGACTGCTCGGACATCGACGACGTGATCGTCTTCACGAAAGACGGGCGTTACGTGATCACCAAGGTTTCGGACAAGGCCTTCTTCGATAAAAACATCTATTATATCGGGGTCTTCAAGCGCAACGACGACCGCACGATCTACAACGTTCTCTACCGCGACGGGAAGAACGGTGCGATTATGATGAAGCGCTGCGCCATCAAGGGCATCACGCGCGACAAGGAGTACGACATCACCAAGGGAACCGCCAAGAGCGAGATACTGTATATGTCTGTCAATCCGAACGGTGAGGCCGAGGTGCTAAAGGTTTACTTCAAGCCCCGTCCGCGCCTAAAGAAGGTGATCGTCGATCTCGATTTCTCGACCCTCGCCATCAAGGGGCGCCAGAGCCAGGGCAATCTGTTCTCGCGCTACGGCATCCACAAGATCGTGCTGAAGGAGCGCGGCACCTCGACGCTCGGGGGGCAGGACATCTGGTTCGACGAAGATGTCCGCCGGCTGAACGCCGACGGGCGCGGCAAGCTGCTCGGCGAGTTCAAGGGTGACGACCGCCTGATCGTCTGGACCTCGAAGAATCAGTACTACATCACGGGCTACGACCTGATGCAGCACTTCCCCGACGACACGGTCCTCGTGGCGCGTTACGAGTCCGACCGGGTTTACAGCCTGTGTTACTACGACCGCGGCCAGAAGTATTACTACATGAAGCGTTTCACGGCCGAGATGTCGGACAAGATTCAGGATTTCCTCGACGCCGACGCCGATTTCATCTGCGTGACGGACCGCGCCGGGGCCAAACTGGAGATCACCTACAAGGGGGCGCACGCCTCGCGGCCCGCGGATGTGATCGACGTCGACGAGTTCGTGGGCGTCAAGAGCCACCGCGCCAAGGGCAAACGCCTGACGACCTACGACGTGGACCGGCTGCGGATGATCGAACCCGAACTGCCTCCCGAACCGGAACCTTCGGAGGATGAGTCGCTTGACGACGGTCAGCTGACGGACGCTTCAGCTGACGCGGCGCAACGCGCTGCGGCAGAGGGGAAAGCTTCCGAAAAATCCGCCCTGAAGGAGCCGCTCGGCGCCAAGCCCGCCCCGGGAAAGGCTTCGGCGGGCCAGCCCTCGGCCGGAACGATCGTCGGAGGCGTGGAGTTCGAGGTGGAGCGTCCGAAAGGCGACGCCGGCGAGATGATCGACCCCGAACAGCTGAACCTGTTTTAACGAACCGCCTGCGATGAAACCTCTCTTTCTGGTCGGATATATGGGCTGCGGCAAGAGCACCCTCGGACGTAAGCTGGCGCGGCGTCTGGGCGTCGATTTCATCGACACCGACGCGCTGGTCGAGGAGCGCGAAGGCGCCTCCGTGGCCGACGTCTTCCGTTACGAGGGCGAGGAGCGTTTCCGCGAGGCGGAGCGCCGGGTCCTCGACGAGGTGATCGCCGGAGCCTCCTTCGCCGTGGTCTCCACGGGGGGCGGGCTGCCCACGTGGCGCGATAACATGCCGTGCATGAACGCCGTCGGGCATACGGTCTACCTGCGCCGCTCGCCGGAGCAGATCGCCCGGCGGTTAAGCCCCTACGGACGCCGCAAGCGGCCCCGTCTGCAAGGTCTCGACGACGAACAGCTGGTGGCCTTCATGCGCGGCGACATGGCGGCCCGCGAACCGTTCTACGCGCAGGCTTCGCTCGTCGTCGACTGCGACCCGATGTCCGACGACGAGCTGGTCGAACATATCGTGCAAACTTTCTCCGACCGTGGCTGACAACAGACCCATAGGCATTTACGACTCGGGGCTGGGCGGACTGACCGTCTGGCGCGAGGTCCGGCGTGCGCTGCCCGGCGAATCGCTCGCCTACCTCGGCGACGGCGCCAACTGCCCCTATGGCTCGCGGCCCCGCGAGGAGGTGCAGGCGCTGGCCGACGCCGCCGTGGCGCGGCTCGTGGAGCTGGACTGCAAGATGGTCGTCGTGGCCTGCAACACCGCCACGGCCGCGGCCATCGGCTTCCTGCGCGAAAAATACGCCGGTATGCCCATCGTCGGCATGGAGCCGGCCGTGAAACCGGCCTGCCTGGCGACCCGCAGCGGGGTGGTGGGGGTGCTGGCCACCGAACGGAGCCTCGACGGCGAGTTGTTCCGCCGCACGGCCGCCCGGTACGGCCTGTCTCTTATACACATCTCCGAGCCCACGAGACCGTACTAGA
>ENA-OZGL01001159-OZGL01001159.1-human-gut-metagenome-genome-assembly--contig:-NODE-1159-length-9523-cov-9.150718_pt1 | contig 9523 bp, 7 predicted proteins | sample MGYA00245117_ERZ653659 | MGnify/ENA primary metagenome ERZ653659 (study PRJEB26926, sample SAMN06165263) | human gut metagenome | biome: ENVO:00009003; feature: ENVO:2100002; material: ENVO:00002003... | reverse complement strand
GCAAATGAAAACGTTGTTTTCATTGAAAGACAGCGCAAGAATGGAGATTAAAATGTATTTTAGCCGTACTTATAACGGCATAAAATAAAACGAAAAGGGATAAAAAAAAGGAGGAGCTTTTATTATGATGAAGTATTTACAGAAATTGGGAAAAGCATTAATGCTTCCTGTAGCGTGTCTTCCAATCTGTGGTATCTTAATGGGTATTGGATATGCACTATGTCCATCTACCATGCAGGGGGGCGATGTTTCCGGTATCGTTCAGATGATCGGTTTCTTCCTTGTAAAAGCAGGAGGAGCTTTGATCGATAACATGGCAATTCTTTTTGTTATCGGTGTCGGCGTTGGTATGGCAGATGATAATGATGGTACAGCAGCTCTTGCAGCTTTGGCATCATGGTTAATGATGACAAACCTTCTTTCTACAGGGGTTGTTACAACGTTAATGCCGGTAATTGCAGAGAATGAGACAAAAGTGCTTGCATTCAGTAAGATTGCAAACCCATTTATCGGTATCCTTGCCGGTATCATCGGTGCAACATGCTACAACAAATTCAAAGGTACAAAATTACCTGACTGGTTATCATTCTTCAGTGGTAAGCGTTGTGTAGCAATCGTTTCAGGTGTTGTTTCTATCATTGTATCCGCAATCTTATTATTCATCTGGCCTTTATTATTTGGAGCATTAGTTTCAATCGGTGAAGGAATTGTTGGATTTGGTCCTGTTGGTGCAGGTATTTATGCGTTCTTAAACAGATTGCTGATTCCAACCGGATTACATCATGCACTTAACAATGTATTCTGGTTCGATACAATCGGACTTGGGGATTTACAACATTTCTGGGCAGGCGAGACGTCTGCAGATGTAACATGGGATTTAGGTATGTATATGTCTGGATTCTTCCCATGTATGATGTTCGGTGTTCCGGGTGCAGCTCTTGCTATGATTCAGACGGCTAAGAGTAATAAGAAGAAAGTTGCAATCGGTCTGGTTGCCTCCGCAGCTGTCTGTGCATTTGTCTGTGGTGTTACAGAGCCATTTGAGTTTGGGTTCATGTTCCTTGCACCGGCACTTTATGTTGTATACGCATTATTATATGGTATCTTCACAGTGATCACGGTATTAGTTGGATTTAGAGCAGGTTTTAGTTTCTCTGCTGGAGCAACAGACCTTCTTTTCTCTGCAACCCTTCCGGCAGCGAAGAATACCTGGATGATCATTCCACTTGGTATTGCAGCATTTATTGTATTTTATGTTGTATTCCGTTTCGCTATCACAAAGTTTGATCTGAAAACTCCTGGTAGAGAAGACGATGATGTGGAAGCAGAGAAAAATGTCGACCTTGGGAGCAGTGATTATACAACTGTAGCGGCAGCAATTTTAGAAGGCGTTGGTGGTGCAGCAAATATTAAAAGTATTGATAACTGTATTACAAGACTTCGGCTTGAAGTAAAAGACAGTTCTTTAGTAGATGAGAAGAAAATCAAATCAGCAGGGGCTGCTGGTGTTATCAGACCAAGTAAAACAGCTGTTCAGGTTGTCATTGGAACAAAAGTCCAGTTCGTAGCTGATGAGTTCAAAAAATTATGTAGATAATCAAAAACATAATATTTGTGAAATGAAATCATATTTAAGAAAAAATAATCCCTTTTTTGACAGAGGCGGTTCCAGTTGGAATCGCTTCTTTGTCATCTATGCGATCCTTAATGAAAATATAAAGTTTCACAGTCCACATGTTTAACATAATGGAAAATAATTTATTGTTTACAAAGAAAAATGATAATGATAGAATAACCATGATATATTGCGAAAAAAATCAGAAAGGGGGAAGAAGTGAACACAGATGGCTGGTTTATGGCAGATGGTATTCAGACAGCTTCAACCCCGGAAAAAGCGGATGGTGCCGCAGAATGTACGACTTTTGAACCGGAATAAGCCGGAAGAGAGTGGACAGATGCACACGCAGGAACAGGAAAGGACACAAAAGGACGTGGAAAATGAAGATTTACTGATCAGTCAGATCGATGAGTTTCGCGAGAAAGCAAAACAGCTTCAGGTGCTTTTAGAGGCAAAGGAGAGTAAGGCAGCGGAACTGCAGTCACTTGTGGATGAGAGAGCCGGCAAAGCACAGGAGTTAGAACATATTTTAACAGAACGTCAGGAAGAGGCGGACAAGATCGTTACTGAGTTTGGAAGAAAGGTAGATGCGCTTGCGGATAAAGTGACGACGAAAATGGCTGAGATTGAGGCAGGTCTTAGCGGACAGGTGGCTGATATCCGAAAGACCAGTGAGGAACAGATTGCCTTAAATCGCAGGATGAATGAGGAACAGACAGCTTCTAACCGGAAATTAAATGAAGAACAGATCGCTGCGAACAAACAGTTCTTAGAGGAACAGGCGATTGCAAATAAGAAGCTCAGCGAGGGACAGATTGCGGAGGTCAAAGAACTGTTAGAGAATGCAACGTCACAGTTGGAGTCCATTAAGACGGATCTTTCTGAAAAAGTACACACGGAAAATGTCAAATGTTATCGCAACATACAGGATCTGTTCAATGAGTTTGATTCCAAGATCGAAAAAATGGACGAGATGGAGGGTGGTGTGGACTCTGTCAAAGGTTATGTGAAGCTGTTGTCCTGGTTTTCAATCTTAAATTTTGTAGTATTGATTATTTTTATTTTATACTCTATGGGAGTATTTCACTTTTAATGGTATACAACATGACGCCGGCATTGCCAGCGTCTGTTTCTTTCTTTTTTAAAATAAGAAAAGTGAATTTTGCAGCAATCAATATAATAGCTGCTATTTTTTAGGTAAAGAGAGGAATTTCATGAGCGCAGAAAAGAGAAAAGTTTGGGTTGTAGGGCACAAAAATCCTGATACGGATTCTATTTGTGCAGCTCTCTCTTATGCATATTTAAAAAATCAGACAGAAAACGATAAAACCTATGTGGCAAAACGTGCCGGAGCAGTAAATGCGGAGACACATTATGTGCTGGATTATTTTGGAGCACAGGAGCCGGAGTTAGTCACCTATGCGGGAACACAGATTAAGGATATCAATTTCAGAAGAACGGCAGGCGTAAGCAGCCAGATTTCCTTAAGACGTGCATGGGAGACCATGAAAAAATTAGAGGTTGTAACACTTCCGGTAACCAATCAGTTTGGAAAACTCGAAGGAATCATTGTTACGAAGGATATTGCAACGTCTTACATGGACGTTTTTGATAATCATGTGTTATCCCAGGCACGAACACAGTATAAAAATATTGCCGCAACATTAGATGGAACGATTATTGTAGGGAATGAACATGCCTATTTTGTAAGGGGAAAGGTAGTGGTAGCTACTTCAAATCCGGAATATATGGCAGACTATATCGAGGATGATGATATGGTAATCTTAGGTGACCGGGAAGAGGCGCAGAAGCAGGCAATCGAGTCAAATGCGAGCTGTCTGATCATCGGTGGAGGAATCGAAGTCGGCGAGGACGTGCGCACTTTGGCAGAAAAACATGACTGCATCATTATTACGACACCGTTTGATACTTTTTCTGTGGCACGTCTTATTAATCAGAGTATGCCGATCAAACAGTTTATGACACAGAAAAATATCATCACATTCGGAATTGAAGACTATGTCGATGAAGTGCGGGAGACGATGTCAAAAATCAGACACCGTGATTTCCCAATCTTAAATGAAAACGGTAATTATGCCGGAATGGTTTCACGCCGTAATTTGATGAATATGCAGAAAAAACAGGTGATACTTGTTGATCATAATGAGAAGGCGCAGGCGGTAGACGGGATTGATGAGGCTGAGATCTTAGAGATCATTGATCACCATCGTCTCGGCAGTCTTGAGACAGTTTCACCGGTATATTTTAGAAACCAGCCGCTTGGATGTACATCTACGATCATTTATCAGATGTATCAGGAAAAGAGTGTGGATGTGCCGAAACAGATCGCAGGTCTTTTATTGTCTGCAATTATTTCCGATACGCTGATGTTCCGTTCACCGACATGTACTCCGTTAGATAAATCAGTTGCGGAGGCTCTTGCAGTGATCGCGGAAGTGGATATTGAGACTTATGCGAAAAATATGTTCCAGGCGGGCAGTAATTTCAGTGGGAAAACGATAGAAGAGATTTTTTATCAGGATTTCAAAATTTTCCATACCGATGACTGTGATTTTGGCGTAGCGCAGATCAGTGCCATGAGCCGGGAAGAGTTAGACAAAGTAGCAGAGCAGATACGTCCGTTTATGGTGCAGGTGCTTGCAGAAAAGAAGATCGATATGGTCTATGTTATGCTGACAGATATCTTAGAGGAATCTTCAAAGATTATTTTTGACGGGGAAAATGCAGGCAAAATTTTAGGAGCTGCGTTCCGCAAAGAAGAACGCAGTGAGGGCATTTTATTAGAGGGAATCGTTTCAAGAAAGAAACAGTTCATACCGACGCTCATGAATGAGATGGCAGAGCGCCAGTAAGATGCAAACGCTGTTGTTCATACAATAAGTGTGAGAAAAAGTTAGATGCTAGGATTTCAGGTTTTGGAGAGACTCGCGTGGGGCCTCTCCAAAACTTTTTTTGTATGCGCGCGAAAAGGTCGAATAATTCTTAAAACCGCATGCATAGCAGACCTCGGTGATCGGTGCCCCTTCCGCAATCAGATCCTTTGCGAGAAGCAGTCTTTTGGTCGAGAGATAATTGCCGATCGTGTAGCCGGTCTGCTCTTTGAATGTGTGCATCAGATAAGAGCGGCTTAGGAAAAAATGCGCAGACAAAGTATCAATGGAGATGTCTTCCGTCAGATGTTCGCCAAGATAATTTAACACAGCGATAATTTTTTCGTCGGAGGCAGAATCATTGATAAATTCAATGCCATCATGCATGGCGGCACGGTTTAACTGTATCATAAATTCCAAAAATAAAATTTCCTGATGCAGGGAAGCTGCAAAATCTTTATCGTTTTTAGCATGGTCAAGTGACTGTATCGCTGTCTTTAACTTTGCAGCACGCGAGCCGTGAAAACGCAGAACGTGGGACTGCTCAGCAGCAGCCTGTTTCAAACAATGTGAAAGATCACAGTCCGGCTCCTTGTATTTTTTCAAAAAGTCCGGCGAAACATAGATGATAATACGCTCATAAGGAGACTCCGACTGGATGATCGGCCGGTGCACCTCCCCCGCATGAACCAGCACGATATCATTCGGGGCAAGCTGGTAAGAACGTCCCTCAATACAATAAGTGATATCACCATTCAACAGGATCAGGATCTTGTGAAAATCGTGATAGTGATAGGAAAACTCCTTTTTATTCTGATCTTTCAAGTGAAATAATTTAAAACTCGATGTCAGATAACCGACTTTTTTATATTCCGGCATATAGGCACTCCTTCCGAATTAGATGAATAAAATGCTGTCAGGAAAAACAAACTGCCATTCAGGGAACTTTAATCCACCTTTTCCCCTGACATCAATCCAACCCTAACATAAAAAAGCACAATTTGCAATATACACAGCACTGGACGAGTATATATTTTAAAAAGTGTTTTATATAATAGAAACATATGAAAGAGACCAGTTACAGGAAATAAATGTTTTATAAACTTGAAATAATAAGATAGAAAAGAAGGAGAACGGCATGAAGAATTTCAGCAATTACAACGATTACAGTACAAAAGAAGAGTTACATTTTGAATCAAAGGCAGTACACGGAGCACTTGGAACGGAACCGCTTACCGGAGCAGTCAGCATGCCGATCTTCCAGACGGCTACTTTCCGTCATCCGGCACTTGGAGAATCCACAGGATTTGCATACAGCCGTCTTGAGAATCCGACCAGACAGGAATTAGAGCGTACTATGGCGATTTTAGAGGGAGGTATCAAAGGATTTGCATTTTCCAGCGGACAGGCAGCTAATATGGCAGTATTTTCCCTGTTAAATCCGGGAGATCATGTGATCTTATCTGACGATATTTATGGTGGAACATTCCGTATCATCGGCGATGTTTTTGGAAAATACGGAATCGAGCACACTTATGTGGATATGTCGGAACTTGATGAGGTAAAGGCAGCAATCCGCCCGAATACAAAGATGTTCTTCATTGAGACACCAACCAACCCGATGATGAAGGTGGCAGATATCCATGCACTTTCTGAGATCGCAAAGGGTATCGGAGCACTTACGGTTGTAGATAATACGTTTTTGACACCGTATTTCCAGAAACCGTTACAGCTTGGAGCAGATATCGTAACACACAGTTCCACGAAATATTTAGGAGGACACAATGATACGATTTCCGGTATCGTAGTTGTAAAGGATAACGAGGAGATCGCAGAAAAGATCCATGTTCACATTAAATCCCATGGCAGTCAGCTTGCACCGCTTGACAGCTGGCTGATCTTAAGAGGAATCAAGACTCTGGCAGTCCGTATGGACAGACATAATGAAAATGCAAAGAAAGTTGCGGAGTGGCTCAGAACACAGCCGAAAGTACAGAAAGTATATTATGTGGGATTTGAGGATCACAAGGATTATGCAGTGACCAAAAAACAGACGACGGGTTTTGGCGGAATGATCTCATTTACCGTTGACAGCTTTGAAACAGTAAAGAAAATCTTAAAGGGTGTTGATATGATCATGTTTGCAGAGAGCCTTGGCGGAACAGAGACACTGATCACTTATCCGACCACGCAGACACATGAAGATACACCACTTGATATCAAGGAAAAACTTGGCATCACAGATTGTTTCCTTCGTATGTCAGTCGGAATCGAGAATGCAGATGATATCATCGCAGATCTTGACCGTGCAATGAATGCGTAAAAACGCGGCGCAGAAATGAGGATTACCATGAAATTTACAAAAATGCAGGCATTTGGAAATGATTATGTATATATTGATGCCATTCATCAGAATATTACAAATTTACCGGAGCTGGCACGTTTTGTCAGTGACAGACATTTTGCAATCGGATCGGACGGTATGGTTTTAATCTGTCCGTCTGATAAGGGAGATTTCCGGATGCGGATGTTTAACCCGGACGGTTCAGAAGGCGAAATGTGTGGCAACGCACTTCGTTCTGTCGGGAAATATGTCTATGACCATAAACTGACGGATAAGACAGAACTTGTGATCGAAACACTTGGTGGAATGCAGCATCTAAACCTGACTGTGACGGATGGATTAGTATCTAATATCCGGGCGGATATCGGGGAGCCGAGACTGAATACGAAAGTAATTCCTGTAAATACAAATTTAGATCAGTTCGTGGAACAGCCGGTGGAGGTCTTAGATAAAACATTCCATATTACAGCAGTATCTTGGGGTAATCCACACTGTGCAATGTTTGTGGATTCTGTTGCAGACCTTGATGTGGAGCGTTACGGAAAGACGATCGAACATATGACATCCCTGTTTCCAAACAAGACGAACGTCACATTTGCTGAGTTTGTAAAACGTGATTATATCAAGATCCGTGAGTGGGAGCGTGGAACCGGCGAGACGATCGGATGTGGGACAGGCTGTTCGACAGCGGTTGTCGCAGGTGTTTTAACTGGAAGAACAGACCGCAAAGTTACTGTGGAGCAGATCGGCGGACCGCTTTTGATCGAGTGGGATGAAAAAACGAACCATCTGTTTATGACGGGACCATCACACACCGTATTTGAAGCGGAGATTGATGCGTCACATGTTTTAGAAAAATAAAAGAAATTGTTACTGTTCACGCGGGGACTTGGCATCTGCTGTCAGGTTGTGCGCCAGAGACTGAATTTTGTGAACAGCAGCAGAAATTTGATATCGGGGCTGCCGTGCAGAATGTACGGCGGCTTTTCATGGTTTGAAGTTGTACATTAAGAATAAGGACGATTTATCATAATGATTTCCGGAAATGAAAATTAAAAAATGATATCTTTGCAGTTTTAAATTGTCCGGAACCGGAGGAAAAATGAAATTAAGTAAGATTTGTGAAAAGATAAAATATGAATGTTTACAGGGCAGCATGGAAGCAGAAGTCAGAGACATTATCTATGATTCAAGAAAGATTGCAAAGGAAACCATGTTCGTCTGTATGGTTGGAGCAGTGACGGATGGTCACAAATATATCCCGGATGCAGTGGAAAAAGGAGCAAGTGTCATTGTTGTGGAGCGTGCCGAAGAAGCCATGAATATCCCGGATACGATCACCGTGTTAAAAGTGGAATCTGCCCGCTATGCACTGGCACTGATGTCAGCAGCGCTGTTTGACTATCCGGCAGAAAAACTGATTACGATCGGACTGACCGGTACAAAAGGAAAGACAACCACAACATACATGATCAAAAATGTGTTGGAGGCGGCCGGCAAAAAAGTTGGACTTATCGGAACGATCGGTGCAATGATCGGAGATGAAAAGATTCCGTCTAAAAACACAACGCCGGAATCCTACGAACTGCACCGCATGTTTGCATCTATGGTGGAGGCAGGCTGTGAGTATGCGGTGATGGAGGTATCATCCCAGGGACTTAAGATGGACCGTACAGCGGGAATCATGTTTGATTATGGTGTGTTTACCAACCTTTCCCCGGATCATATCGGACCAAATGAACATGCATCTTTTGAGGAATATTTAGAATGTAAGAGCATGCTATTCCGCCAGTGCAAGATTGGTATTTTAAATGCGGATGATGAGCACAGCGAGGCAGTTGCAGCAAACCATACCTGTGAGATCCACAGTTTTGGCGTAGAGGATAATAATGAAAAAACATTTCTTGGGAAGCCGCTTGATCTGGTTGCAGCGGATCTTGGATTTATCAAGGAGAATGGAAAACTCGGTATGCATTTTCATGTAAAAGGCTGCATGGACTGTGAGGCAAGAGTGCACATTCCGGGTAGATTTTCGGTATACAATTCACTGGTGACCATGTTGGTATGTCATCTGGCAGGAATTTCGGATCAGGCGATCTTAGATGGTTTAAACAAGGTACAGGTTAAAGGCCGTGTGGAAATGCTTCCGGTATCAAAAGATTATTACCTGATTATTGACTATGCACACAACGAAGTCAGCACCAGAAGCGTGCTTACAACATTGATGGAATATCATCCGAAACGCCTGATCTGTGTGTATGGCGGCGGTGGAAACCGTTCAAAACTGCGCCGTTATGATATGGGAGAGGTGACCGGTGAGATGGCGGATCTCTGTGTACTGACCTGCGATAATCCGAGAGACGAAGAAATCCGTGATATCAATAACGATATTAAAGTCGGACTGGCAAAGAGCAATGGAAAGTATATCGAGATCGACGACAGAAAAGAAGCAATCGCTTACTGCATGGTAAATGCCCAGCCGGGAGATATGATCGTACTGCTCGGAAAAGGGCATGAGGATTATCAGGAAATCCGTGGCGTGAAGTATCATTTTGATGAACGTGAGGCAGTGGCTGAGATCTTAGAGGAGATCAAAGAAGGAAAACGTGTACGCACGGTGTAATTGCTGTCTCTTATACACATCTCCGAGCCCACGAGACCGTACTAGAT
>ENA-OZGL01001157-OZGL01001157.1-human-gut-metagenome-genome-assembly--contig:-NODE-1157-length-9533-cov-5.254590_pt1 | contig 9533 bp, 8 predicted proteins | sample MGYA00245117_ERZ653659 | MGnify/ENA primary metagenome ERZ653659 (study PRJEB26926, sample SAMN06165263) | human gut metagenome | biome: ENVO:00009003; feature: ENVO:2100002; material: ENVO:00002003... | reverse complement strand
GTACGGTCTCGTGGGCTCGGAGATGTGTATAAGAGACAGGATTTGTTGATCCGGACGGGAGGAGAAGTGCGGCTCAGCAATTTCCTGTTGTGGCAATGTGCTTATTCCGAACTTTATTTTTGCGATACTTTCTGGCCGGATTTCAAGGCAGAGGAATTATGCAAAGCTATTTGTGATTATCAACGAAGAGAACGCCGATTCGGCAAAACCAGCGAACAAATTTAAGACGAAAGATGCGACACATTTTTTCACTCATCCTATTTATTCTGGCGGTTTCGTTCTGCTATCCAGTTACGGTGCATGCCCAGGAACTTAATGACACTATTTATAACCCGACCATCCTGTATAATGGTACGCCCAAGAAATATGAGATTGCAGGAATCAAGGTGGAAGGTGTAAAAAACTACGAAGATTATGTCTTGATTGGAATTTCAGGGCTGGCTGTCGGACAGACCATAACGGTTCCTGGAGATGACATTACCGGTGCGGTGAAGCGCTACTGGCGTCACGGACTGTTCTCTTCTGTAAGTATTGATGCGGAAAAGATCGTCGGTAATAAGATTTATCTCCATATCAAGCTGACCCAGCGTCCGCGTATTGCTGATATCGTATTCCATGGAGTCAAGAAGAGTGAAAGAGAAGACTTGCAGGCAAAGATCGGTATGGTAAAAGGACTTCAGATTACTCCGAATGCCATTGACCGTGCGAAGACTTTGATCAAGAAACATTTTGATGAAAAAGGTTTTAAAAATGCCGAAGTGGATATCGTGGAACGGGAAGATCCGGAAAACGATGAGCAGGTGTATGTGGATGTAAATATCGATAAAAAGACAAAGGTAAAGGTTCATCAGATCTCGTTTGAGGGAAATAGCATCCTGAGTGATAAGAAGCTGAAACGGGTAATGAAGAAGACCAATGAGAAAGGAAAACTGATCAACCTGTTCCGTACCAAGAAATTCATTCAGGAAAAATATGAGGAAGATAAGCGGCTGATTATCGACAAATATAATGAGCTGGGTTATCGTGACGCACAGATCGTGGTGGACAGCGTGTCGGCTTATGATGAAAAGACGGTAGATGTCTACATGAAGATTCATGAAGGTGAAAAGTATTATATCCGTAACATCACGTGGGTGGGTAACACCGTTTATCCTTCTGACCTGCTGAGCCAGCAGCTGCGTATGAAAAAAGGAGATGTATATAACCAGAAGCTGATGAATGAGCGTCTGAACAGTGATGAAGATGCTATCGGTAACAACTATTACAACAGTGGTTATGTATTCTATCACCTGGATCCGGTGGAAGTCAATATTGACGGTGACTCCATTGACCTGGAAATGCGTATTGTGGAAGGTGAACCGGCTACCATCAGTCATGTGCGTATCAACGGTAATGACCGTCTGTATGAAAATATTGTACGCCGTGAGTTGCGTACCCGTCCGGGAGACCTCTTCAGCCGGGAAGCTCTGGAACGTTCTTACCGTGAAATTGCCCAGATGGGACATTTCAATCCGGAAAACATTCAGATGGACGTACAGCCGAACCAGACAGACGGAACCGTGGATATCAACTGGGGACTGGAGTCAAAGGCTAACGACCAGGTTGAGTTCTCTGCTGGTTGGGGTCAGACAGGTGTGATCGGTAAGCTGAGTCTGAAGTTCACGAACTTCTCGTTTGCCAACCTGTTCCATAAGAATGACAACTATCGCGGAATTCTGCCGCAGGGAGACGGACAGACACTGACCCTCAGCGGACAGACCAACGGACGCTACTATCAGTCTTACAGTATCTCTTTCCTGGATCCGTGGTTTGGCGGTAAACGACCGACTCAGTTCTCGGTTTCGGCCTTCTACTCCAAGCAGACAGACGTAAGCGATCAGTATTATAACTCTGCGTACATGAATAACTATTACAATACGCTTCTGTACGGAAACTATTATAATGGTTATTACAATAACTATTACAACAATTACGAATCCTATTATGACCCGTCGAAGTCCTTCCAGATGTTCGGTGTGTCAGTGGGATGGGGTAAACGTCTGCGCTGGCCGGATGACTATTTCCAGTTGTCTGCTGAGCTGTCTTATCAGCGCTTTATCCTGAGAGACTGGAGTTATCTGTATATCAGACTGAACAACGGCCAGTATATGACTACGGGTAACTGTAACAACATCAGCCTGAACCTGACATTGGCACGTAATTCAACGGATAACCCGATCTTCCCGCGTTACGGTTCTGAGTTTACGGCTTCTTTGCAGATCACTCCGCCGTATTCTTTGTTCAGCAACAAGGATTATTCCACTTACGGTAAGAACGATTACAATGAAGCTGCCAGCATGTACAAGTGGATTGAATACCACAAATGGAAGTTCAGAGCAAAGACTTATACGCCTTTGATGGATATCAAGAAATGTCCGGTGATCATGACCCGTACGGAGTTCGGTATCCTGGGACACTTCAACAAGTATAAACGTTCACCGTTTGAAACCTTCTACGTGGGTGGTGATGGTATGACCGGATACAGTTATAACTATGCTTCCGAAACGATTGCCCTCCGCGGATATGAAAATGGAGCTTTGACCCCGTATGGTTCGGAAGGTTATGCATACATCCGTCTGGGCGCTGAACTCCGTTACCCGCTGATGCTGGAAAACTCAACCAGTATTTATGCACTCGGATTTGTGGAAGCCGGTAATGCCTGGACCGATGTGGCCAAGTTTAATCCGTTCAGCCTGAAACGTTCGGCTGGTGTCGGTGTCCGTATCTTCCTTCCGATGGTCGGTATGATGGGTATTGACTGGGCGTATGGTTTCGACAAGATTAACGGTTCCATGAGCCAGAGCGGAAGCCAGTTCCACTTTATCATCGGACAAGAGTTCTAATAACACAGAATATGATCAGGGGTTGATAGATGATTGTTGAGCAATGACTGTAAGGTTTGTCAATAATCATCTATTGGCTTTTTTAATCAGAGATTGAATTCCTTAACAGAATACTAAAAAGAACGAATATGAAACGATTGATCCTTTCGGCAGTGTTGCTTGTTGTCGGCCTGATGGCAGTCCAGGCACAGAAGTTTGTCCTTGTTGACATGGAGTATATCATGAAGCAGATTCCGGCTGTAACGCAGGCAAACCAACAGATGGAGGCTTTGTCCAAACAGTGGCAGGAAGCAGTAGAGGCCAAGGCCAATGAAGCCAAAGCTTTGTATGAAGCCTATCAGAAAAGTGCGGCAACCTTGTCTGCAGCCCAGAAAACAGCTCAGGAGGATGCGATTGTAGCCAAGGAAAAAGAGGCTGCAGAACTGAGAAAGCAGTATTTCGGACCTGAAGGAGAACTGATGAAGAAACGTCAGGAACTGATGGGACCCGTTCAGGATGCTATTTATAATGCCGTAAAAGCCATTGCAACAGAGCGGGGATATGATGTCGTGATAGACCGTGCATCTGCACAGAGCATGATTTTTGCTTCTCCACGCATTGATATCAGCAATGAAGTTCTTGCAAAAATGGGATATTCAAATTAATTTTATACATTTGCACACAAAGAGAAAATGATTATAAACAAAACAGAAACTTTAAAGATTATGTTGAAGAAAATTGCTTTTTTACTGTTGTTCATCGCACCGATGAGCGTTTTTGCACAGAAGTTTGCACATTTCAGATCTGTAGACATTATTCAGGTTATGCCGGAGTTTGCCAAGGCACAGACAGATATTCAAACCATGTCCAAGCAGTATGAAGATGAGATCAAGCGTGCTGAAGAAGAATTCCAGAAGAAATTTGCTGATTTCCAGCAGGAGCAGAAAACTTTGCCTCAGAACATTCTGGAACGTCGTCAGAAAGACCTTCAGGAAATGCAGCAGAAAGGTATCCAGTTCCAGCAGGATGCACAGCAGCAGCTGGATCAGGCTTACCGTGGCATGATGGAACCGATCTATAAGAAACTGGAAGATGCTGTGAAGGCAATCGGTCAGGCAGGTGGCTACACTTATGTATTTGACCTGGCAAGAACTGATATCCCTTACATTGATGAGGCTCAGTCAAAGGACATAACCAATGACATCAAGACTAAACTGGGTATCAGCCTGACAGCAGCTCCTTATAATCCGGCTACTGCTGCACCGGCAGCTGCACCTGCTAACTGATTGTGGGCAGCGATATGAAAGATTGAGAACTAGTCTGCTCAGGCAGGCTAATTCTCAATTTTTTTATTTCTGTGTCTATTGTTGAACTGTCTGAATTCTGATTATACATCTGTTAATCGTTGTTTGAGATGTTATCTTTTTCTTCTCTTTCTTCCGGGCCTGTCGGAGTCTTTGATTCCGGTTATGGCGGATTGACCATTCTCGCCAAAATACGTGAGCTGATGCCCCATAATGATTACATTTATCTGGGGGACAACGCTCGTACTCCTTATGGAACCCGTTCGTTTGAGGTTGTTTATGAATTTACTTTGCAGGCTGTCCGTAAGTTGTTTGAACTGGGATGTCCCTTGGTTATTCTGGCCTGCAATACGGCATCAGCCAAAGCTTTGCGAAGCATTCAGCAGAATGATCTTCCTTATCTGGATCCGACCCGCCGGGTGCTCGGAGTGATCCGGCCTACGGTGGAGAGTATCGGTGCCCTGACTGTAACCCGTCATGTCGGTGTACTGGCGACTCCGGGTACGATCCTTTCTGAATCTTATCCGCTGGAGATACATAAATTGTTTCCGGACGTTCAGGTAACGGGCATGCCTTGTCCGATGTGGGTGCCTCTGGTTGAAAATAATGAGTTTGCTTCCGAAGGTGCTGATTATTTTGTCAAGAAGTATATTGATGGACTCCTGAGCCAGGATCCGGAAATTGATACGTTAATTCTGGGATGTACGCACTATCCGTTGTTGCTTGATAAAATACGCCGTTTTACTCCTTCTCACATTCGCCTGGTAGCTCAGGGAGAATATGTTGCCCGCAGCCTGAAAGATTATTTGTCGCGTCATACAGAGATGAACAGCCGCTGTACACGCAACGGACACTGTGAGTTCCTGACCACGGAGTCGGTCAGCAAGTTCCGTGAATCAGCATCCGTTTTTCTGCATGAACAGATCCAGGTCCGTAGCATTACTCTGGAGTAGTCCGGTTTTCCTGATCCTGGCAGGATAGCCGGTTCCGGTTAATCCACCAGAACCGGAGGAAGCGGATGCCTGTTGCACTCAGAGCAACCGATAATCCGGTGTAGAATACGGCGATGAAGCTTCCCGGTAATAAACGGAGGTTACGGATGGTGATTCCCATCAGGATCATCAGGACCATGATGATCCATCCCCTGATGTCGAAAAAGGAAAACGGACAGTTGTTCCGTTCTTTTTTCAGACTGATTCTCCGGGTATGCTTGTTGTACAGCTTTTGGAAAATAAAGGCAAAGAAAAGCAGGAAAACCAGACTCGCCTCGACACTTTGAACAGCCAGTATTGTCCGTCTCCCAGCCAGCAGATGATCCCAATGCGCAGGATATTCAGTCCGGCAACCAGCCAGACCACACCTGCAGTAATGAGTAAAGTGCTTCTTGAAACTCCGTATTTCATATCAGAACCATTTTATTTTCCGGAAAATGAAGAATGCCAGTGAAGAAAGGAGTACTGACAGGCAGATTATCAGAGCAAAGGCATGTGGAATCGCTTCGATGTGAATATCCACATTCATCCCATAGAAGCTGGCAATTAACGTCGGGATCATCAGCGTGATGGATAAGCTGGTCATGCGTTTCATGATCGTATTGACATTGTTTGAAATGATGGAAGCAAAGGCATCCATGGTTCCTGTCAGAATGTCGCTGTAGATGTTTACCTGATTATGTGCCTGTTTAAGCTCAATCAGTACGTCTTCTGTCAGTTCCGGATTCTGGTAATCCTGTTCGTAAAAGATATTCTGTAATTTCCCGATCATGACTTCGTTTCCCCTGATGGAGGTATTGAAGTAGACCAGGCTTTTCTGCAGGTTCATCAGTCGCAGCAAGTCTTCGTTACGGATGCTTCGTTCCAGCTCTTTCTCGGCGGAGTTGACTTCATTATTGATCTGTTTCAGATACTTCAGGAACCATACGGCAGAAGAATAGATCAGTCTGAGGATCAGTTCATACTTGTTGGGGACGTTGATGTCCTTCCGGCGTGTATGCTGGATGAAGTCAGGAAGCATTTCAGTCGGATGGTAACATACGGAAATAATGATTTCCTCATTGGTAATGATTCCGATGGGAACTGTCGCATAAGGGATTTTCTGATTATTGGTCTGGACCGGTATTCTCAGAATGGTCAGCAGCCAGTTTCCTTCCGTATCTGTACGCGGACGCTCGTCGGTATCTGCAATGTCATTGAGGAAAGATTCCGGGACATGCAGTTCTTCCTGCAGGAATCGGAAGTCATCTGCAGTCGGGCATTCGACGTTTACCCAACAATTAGGAATCCAGTTCTCTTTTTCCACAAAGCCGTTTTCGCAATAAAGATACTTTCTCATAATGCTGTCCTCCTTAAATGTAAATTCAAACTATTGGGATAAAAAAAAGAGGCTATTCAAATTATTTTTGAAATAGCCTCTTTTCAGCTCTTCAGGTTGGACTTGAACCAACGACCCTCTGATTAACAGTCAGATGCTCTAACCGACTGAGCTACTGAAGAAGGTTTTTTTCTCAATTGCGTCGCAAAGGTAGTAGGATATTTTGAAATATGCAATATCTTTGCAAAAAAAATATCGAAGAATGGATAAAATTATAGGAATTGGCAATGCTTTAGTGGATATTTTGGCCGTAATTGAGGATGATGCGTTGCTGGAAAGCATGAATTTGCCCAAAGGAAGCATGCAACTGATCGGAAAAGATACCCTTCTGAAAATACAGGATTTGTTTTCCCGGATGAAGACACACTGTGCAACGGGAGGTTCTGCCGGAAACACGATCAGTGCTTTGGCTCATCTGGGAGCAGCTCCGGGATTTATAGGTAAGATCGGAACGGATGAATATGGAATGTTTTTCCGGAAACATCTGCAGCAGATGAAGGTTGAAACCCGTTTGCTGGAGTGTGCCTTGCCTTCAGGGATTGCCTCTACCTTTATTTCACCGGACGGAGAGCGGACTTTTGGCACATATTTGGGAGCTGCCTCTACTTTGCAGGCCGAAGAGCTGATGCCCGAAATGTTTGCCGGATATTCTTATTTATATGTAGAAGGATATCTGCTGCAGAATCACGAACTGATTGAACGCGCCATGCGTCTGGCGAAGGAGGCAGGACTTCAGGTTTGCCTGGATATGGCCAGCTATAATATCGTAGAAGCAGGAAGAGATTTCTTTGATCATCTGATTACGCAGTATGTAGATGTGGTTTTTGCGAATGAAAGTGAAGCAAGAGCCTATACCGGAAAAGAGCCTCATGAGGCATTGGAGGAAATTGCTTCGCAGTGCAGCATTGTGATTGTGAAAATAGGGAAAGAGGGTTCCTTGATCCGCAAGGGCACTCAATGTCTGCAGGCAGCTCCGGTGACAGTGACAAATGTGGTGGATACGACGGGGGCAGGCGATTTCTATGCCGCCGGTTTTCTGTATGGACTTACCAATGGATATTCACTGGAAAAGTGTGCCCGGATAGCTACGATTCTTTCCAGCCATGTCATTCAGGTGGTTGGAACTGAGCTGAGTGAAACGAAGTGGGACGAAATAAAGTTAAATATTGATACAGTTCTGCAGGCATAAGCAGAATAATGTGTTTATTTGCATCCGATTAAAATGAATTTTGCATGAATACGAAGAAATCGCTGATAGCAGCACTTGTCATTTTCCTGGGATTGGGAATGTCTTCTTTTAAAGGTGATGACCGGAACTTTCAGATTGCCAAGAATCTGGACCTGTTCAATGCCATCTTTAAAGAACTGGATATGTTTTATGTAGACACGGTTGATGTAGAGAAAATGATTCAGGAAGGTGTGCAGGGAATGTTGACTCTGACAGACCCCTATACGGAGTACTATCCGGAAGAAGAGGTCAGCAGTCTGAAGGAAATGATTACGGGTAAATATGGCGGTATCGGTGCCGCTATCCGTTATTATGAGGCCAAGGACCGCATTGCGGTTGTTGAACCTACGGAAGGCATGCCGGCTGCAGAGGCTGGTGTGAAAGCCGGAGATATTATTCTTTCGGTAGGCGGAAAGGAAATGGTGCGTGGCGACATGAAGCCTCAGGAATTTTCAGGAAAGGTCAGCGAGGCATTGCGCGGTGAACCGGGGACTTCCTTTGTTCTGCGGGTACTGCGTCCGTTGAAAAATGACAGTACTGTTCTTGAGTTCAAACTGACCCGGAAGAATATTCGTACCAACCCGGTTCCTTATTATGGTCTGGTCCGTGACAGCGTGGGATATATTGCTCTGACTGGTTTTACCGACAATTGTTCGAAAGATTTCAAGAAGGCTTTTATCGAACTGAAGCAGCAGGGAGCACGCTCTTTGATCATTGACCTGCGCGACAATGGAGGAGGTTCTGTTGGAGAAGCGGTTGATATCATTAACTACTTTGTACCGAAAGGACAGGAAATTGTGTCGATGAAAGGAAAGCTGAAACAGGCGCAGGGATCTTATAAGACACAGAATGAACCGATTGATACCCAGATTCCGCTGGCTGTACTGGTAAACGGAGCGAGTGCATCGGCTTCTGAGATTGTAAGCGGATCGTTGCAGGATCTGGACCGTGCAGTGATCATCGGTTCACGTACTTATGGAAAAGGTCTCGTACAGACTACCCGTAACTTGCCGTACAATGGAACCCTGAAAGTGACGACTTCCAAATATTACATTCCCAGCGGACGCTGCATCCAGGCCATTGATTACGCCAAGAAGAATGCGGACGGTTCTGTTGCCCGTACTCCTGACAGTCTGACCAATGTCTTTCATACCGTTGCCGGACGTGAAGTCCGTGACGGAGGAGGTATTCGTCCGGATATAGAGATCAAGGAAGATAAGTTCCCGAACATCATCTTCTATCTGATGAACGAGGATATCATTTTTGATTATGCAACCCAGTATTGCTGGGATCATCCGACTTTGGCTTCGGTAGATGCTTTTCAGCTGACAGACGCGGATTATGAGGACTTCAAGAAGCTGGTTAAGTCGCGTAACTTCAAGTACGACCGGCAGAGTGAGAAACTCCTGAAGACATTAAAGGAAATGGCTGAATTTGAAGGCTATATGGAAGGAGCATCCGAAGAATTCAAGGCATTGGAGAAGAAACTGAACCATAATCTGGACCGCGATCTGGATCATTTTGCGAAGCCTATCAAGGAATATATTTCACAGGAGATCATCACCCGTTATTTCTATCAGCGCGGGGCAGTCATGGAACGTCTGAAAGATGACAAGGATCTGGAAAAGGCCGTTGAAGTGCTCGGCAACTCTGCAGAGTATACCCGGATCTTGTCGGTTCCTGCAGCAGCATCGGCTGCGAAATGAGCCTGAATTTGTCTTAATACAGAATTACTTCACACCGTTTTAACAATTAAAAGATTAAAATGGG
>ENA-OZGL01001146-OZGL01001146.1-human-gut-metagenome-genome-assembly--contig:-NODE-1146-length-9638-cov-12.861943_pt1 | contig 9638 bp, 9 predicted proteins | sample MGYA00245117_ERZ653659 | MGnify/ENA primary metagenome ERZ653659 (study PRJEB26926, sample SAMN06165263) | human gut metagenome | biome: ENVO:00009003; feature: ENVO:2100002; material: ENVO:00002003... | reverse complement strand
CTTTTTAGTGCTTACGGCCCTTCAGCCATCCGTCAAGCCACTTGCAGATGTAGTAGGACGCTACATTCGCTGCGACGGACAGTACAAATGTAAAAATATACGCCATAAGGCGACACCCCCCTTCTCCCATCCTTGGTAGATTGGGCGGGACGAGCCGCAGACTCATTATATCATAAACTTTGACAAAAAGATACAATAAATGCCAAAGAGAAGAGTGACTGTAAACTTTCTGTGCAGTACTTGACTTTTGCGGAGAATGGCATATAATGAAAGTACAAAAGAAAGAATGATACTTTCCATCGTTCTCACCAAAGCAAAAGAAAACCCCCTCACGGAGCGGCAATCTCCGAAAGGGGGTCTTCTTTATTTAGTGCTTACGGCCCATGAACCATCCGTCAAGCCACTTGCAGATGTAGTAAGCTGCTACATTTGCTCCGACAGATAGTATGAAAGAAAGAATACTTTCCATTTTTCTCACCTCCCCTCCCGAATAAATGGGCGGGCAAGGCCGCAAAACCAGTATAACATATAATTCGCCAAAAAGATACAGAGAATGCCAAGAGAAGAGTGACTGTAAACTTTCTGTGCAGTGCTTGACTTTTACGGAGAATCGCATATAATAAAAGTGATAAAGGTAGAAGCAAATGAGTCCATTGGCTCACCCAAAAGGAAAGACCCCCTCCCGGAGCTCCAATCTCCGAAAGGGGGTCCTTTTTAGTGCTTACGGCCCTTCAGCCATCCGTCAAGCCACTTGCAGATGTAGTAAGACGCTACATTCGCTGCGACGGACAGGATAAAGGTAGAAATAGACTCCATTGGGCTTCACCTCCCTTCCCATAAAATGGGCGGGCAAGGCCGCAAAACCATTATAACATATAATTCGCCAAAAAGATACAGGAGATGCCAAGAGCCGGACTTTCCTACAGAGGAAAGGCTTCCCTTCGTACAACCTCTCAGTCTCGCTTCGCTCGACAGCTCCCCTGGTAGGGGAGCCTCTGGCGAAGAGGAGAAGTTTTCCGCTATGCCAAGGCCTCCCCTCGGTAGGGGAGGTGGCACGCCGCAGGCGTGACGGAGAGGTTGAGCTTCTCTCCCAGAGGGAGAGCCTTTGCCTGAGAGTCCTCCGTGAATTTGTGGAAAATGCACGATTGAAAAGAGAAGAATTTGTAAATGTGATAAAAATGAGAAGAAGATATTGACAAAAACAATGGGTGGGGTATAATGATAACACAGGCCGACAGCCGGAAATGGATGGCCTGCCTGTATAATTCATTTTTATTTATGGAGGCAAAAATCATGAAAATGGCAAAGAAACTTCTGGCCGTCGTCCTCGCTGGTGTTATGGCTGTGTCTATGCTGACTGGCTGCGCTCTGAGCGATGCTGCTAAGGCAAAGGCACTGGAGAAGGCACTGAACGATCATGCTCAGGGCACTACGCAGGAAATCAAGTACGACTACAAGAGCAGCCTGAACAGCAAGGCCGACAAGATCTGGGAGCAGGAGTTCAAGAAAGATACCGACACCGTCGTCGAGGACACTCTGGTCGATGTTTCTCTGACTGGTGTCGCCGGTAAGGGCTACTTCTACTACATCGTTGAGCAGCCCAAGAACGATGTCAAGACCTACGGCGCTTGGGTCACCGCTGCCACTGATCTGCACAGCGAGGTTTCCCCGAAGGTTGCCAAGGAGTCCAGCACGGTTAAATTCGACAAGATCATGGACCACAACACCTCCACCGCGACCGGTGCCAAGAAGAAGGTCGAGTTCGGCGTTTCTTATGTGAGCAAGACCGTCAAGAGCGGCAATACCAGCACTACCACCAAGTACGCTGTGATCGTCTTTGAGGCTGCCCCCAAGGCTGCTCAGTAATCACCCCATCTGCTCAAATCATTACAGACCCTGTCTGTGATACACATTGAGAAATGACTCCAAGGCCCGGAGCGGGAACGCTCCGGGCCTTGGTTTTTTTGGAGACGGGGCGGGGCGGAGCGAGGGGTCGGGCCTTTACAATCCCCGCAAAACATGATAAAGTAAAGGTACTCTGCTTTCAACAGGAAAAGCAGGCCCGGCTGCGGGGAAAGCCGCCGGGACAACGACTCAACACGACACGGCAAACCAGCCGCGGACGGAAAGGATGTACTTACAATGGAACAGAGCGAAAAGACCCTTGATATGATCGTCAATCTCTGCAAGAACCGGGGCTATGTCTTCCCCGGCTCTGAGATCTACGGCGGTCTGGCCAACAGCTGGGACTACGGCCCTCTGGGCGTCGAGTTCAAGAACAACGTCAAAAAGGCATGGCTGAAAAAATTCGTGCAGGAGAGCCCCTACAACGTGGGCCTCGATGCCGCCATTATCATGAACCCCCAGACCTGGGTCACCACCGGCCACGTGGCCGGTTTCTCGGACCCCCTGCTGGACTGCCGCGCCTGCAAGGCCCGCCACCGCGCCGACAAGCTCATCGGCGACGAGCACCCCGAGGTCAACGTGGACGCCATGAGCTTTGACGAGATGGACGCTTTCATCGCCGAACACGAGGACGTGGTCTGCCCCGTCTGCGGCAAGCACGACTTTACCCCCATCCGTAAGTTCAACCTGATGTTCAAGACCGCCATCGGCGTCACCGAGGACAGCTCTTCCACCTGCTACCTCCGCCCCGAGACGGCGCAGGGCATCTTCGTCAACTTTGCCAACATCCAGCGCACCACCCGCCGCAAGCTGCCCTTCGGCGTCTGCCAGGTGGGCAAGGCCTTCCGCAACGAGATCACCCCGGGCAACTTCACCTTCCGCACCCGCGAGTTCGAGCAGATGGAGTGCGAGTTCTTCTGCAAGCCCGGCACCGACCTCGAGTGGTTCAGCTACTGGAAGAACTACTGCGAGAACTGGCTGCTGAGCCTCGGCATCAAGAAGGAGCATCTGCGCCTGCGCGACCACGAGCCTGCCGAGCTGGCCTTCTACAGCCGCGCCACCACCGACATCGAGTACGCCTTCCCCTTCACCGACTGGGGCGAGCTGTGGGGCATCGCCGACCGCACCAACTACGACCTGAGCCGCCATCAGGAGGCCTCCGGCAAGAGCCTCGAGTATTTCGACAGCGAGACCAACGAGCACTACATCCCCTACGTCATCGAGCCCTCTCTGGGCTGCGACCGCGTGGCGCTGGCTTTCCTGTGCGAGGCCTACGACGAGGAGCATCTGACCGACAGCAAGGGCAAGGAGGACATCCGCACCGTCCTGCACCTGCACCCGGCTCTGGCTCCCTATAAGTGCGCTGTCCTGCCCCTGAGCAAGAAGCTGGGCGACAAGGCCATGGAGATCCGCAACGAGCTGAGCAAGTACTTCATGGTGGACTACGACGACACCGGCTCCATCGGCAAGCGCTACCGCCGTGAGGACGAGATCGGCACCCCCTACTGCATCACCGTGGACTTCGACACCGTGGGCGACGAGGCCAAGGGCATCGTGGCCGACAACTGCGTCACCGTCCGCGACCGCGACACCATGGAGCAGGTGCGTATGCCCATCTCCGAGCTGAAGAGCTACATCGAGAGCAAGATCGAGTTCTGATAAAAACTCACTTTTGTGAGTGAAAAAACAGCCCCGCCGTTGCAATTTCGGCGGGGCTGTGGTATAATACAACTAAAGAAAGTGCTGTCTGGCAAACGGTCAGCACCTTTCCGGCTAGTCAATCACAAAGAATGACCGCTCAGAGCTGGACACTGGGGGCAATCATTTTTTGTTGTTGAAAATTTTCCATGCGACATCGAACATGCCAAAGTCTACAGTTGCAAGCAACGTAAGCAGAGCTAAAGTTTCTAAAAGCGTCATAGAACATCCCAAAGTTTACAGTTGCAAGCAATACTACAGCCCCGCCGTTGCAATTTCGGCGGGGCTGTGGTATAATATAAACGAAGAGAGTGCTGTCTGGCAAACGGTCAGCACCTTTCCGATAAGTCAATTACAAAAAATGACCGCTCGGGTTGCAAACTGGCGGTCATTTTTTGTTATGAAAAATCTTATACGCTATGTCGAATGTGCCAAAGCCCACCGTTGCGAGCAACGTGAGCAGAGCCAGAGTCTCTAAAAGCGTCATAGACATCACCCCTTTCGCTGTGGAGCGTCGGGGGCATAACAAAAATGTTCGCCTTCCCGACGTAAGGCCGGAAAGGTGTAGACCGCCTGCCGTTATGTAGACAGCACTCTCAAACACTAGTATAACAGATGTTTCCCGATTTTTCAACCGGCAGAAACATCTGTTTTGTTTTTATCGGGTGGACAATTCCGGCCGGAGCGGTTATACTGTCAGATAGAAAATGCACCGCCGTGTTCTGCACGGCAGAAAGGATATTCTGTGGAAAACTTTACTCTTCTTCTGAAAAAATACGCCGATTTCATCGTCCGTGTGGGCGTCAACCCCCAGCCGGGCCAGACCCTTATCATCAACTGCTGCCTCGAGGCCGCCCCGCTGGCCCGTCTGTGCGTGCGCAGTGCCTACGAGGCCGGCGCCCGTGACGTGCTGGTGAACTGGAGCGACAACGACGTCTCCCGCAGCCGGATGGAGCTGGGCAGCGAGGAAGCCCTGACCGACTTCAAATCTTATCAGCTGCGCCGCTATCTCGACTACGCCGAGAGCGAGGGCGGCGTCTGCGTCCTCCACATCCTCGCCGACGACCCCGAGGTCTACGCCGGTCTGGACGGCGCGAAGATCAGCCGTGTGAACGCTGCGCAGCGCAAGTTCATGGCTCCGTGGCGGGAGTACACCATGAACGACCGCGTCCAGTGGTCCATCGCCGCCATGCCCAGCGCCCCGTGGGCAAAGAAGATGTTCCCGGAGCTGGACGAGGCTGCGGCCATCGAGAAGCTCTGGCAGCTCATCTTCGACGTCTGCCGCGTGACGGGCGGCGACCCCGTCAGCGAGTGGAAGGCCCACCTCGACCGTCTGACCGGCCTGAAGGACAAGATGAACGCTCTCGACCTCGAGAGCGTCCATTTCGAGAGCAGCAACGGCACCGACCTGACCGTCGGCATCGCCGACAAGGCCACTTGGGAGAGCGCCGCCAGCGTCAGCGAAAAGGGCGTGGTCTTCCTGCCCAACATCCCCACCGAAGAGGTCTTCACCGCCCCCCACAAGGACAAGGTGAACGGCATCGTCTACGGCACCAAGCCCTACGTCTTCAACGGTCAGCTCATCAAGGGCTTCCATGTCACCTTCAAGGATGGCCGGGTCGTGGAGCACGGTGCAGACGAGGGCGCTGATCTGCTGGGCCAGCTTCTGGACACCGACGAGGGCGCACGGAGCATCGGCGAAGTGGCGCTGGTTCCGGCGTCCAGCCCCATCAACCGCAGCGGCGCGCTGTTCTACAGCACCCTCTTCGACGAGAACGCCGCCTGCCACATCGCCTTTGGTGCCAGCTATCCCGGCACCACCGAGAACGGCACCCGCCTGAGCAAGGACGAGCTGCTGGCCCGGGGCATGAACCAGTCAGCCATCCACGAGGACGTCATGGTGGGTGCCGAGGACAGCCATATTACCGGCAAGTGCCGCGACGGCCGCACCGTGGAGCTGTTCCGCGACGGCGTCTGGGTGCTGTGAGAAGAGGATTTTTCACGAAAAAGCTTGCATAATCCGCAAGAGTATGCTATATTCTAGTAGTACGCTATAGTTTTATTGGAAAGTGGGCCGCAAGGTCCGCTTTTCTTGTTTGTTTGGAGGTTTTTTATGGCGAAGCAGTCTGGCGGCAACACCGCCCAGAGAGTCGAAGCGCTTGTCCGCCCCGTCGTGGAGGGCATGGGCCTGCGCCTGTGGGATGTGGTCTTTGAGAAGGAAGGGCCGGACTGGTATCTCCGTGTGCTCATCGACAGGGACGGCACCATGGACACCGACACCTGTGCCGAAGTGTCCCACGCGCTGGACCCCATCCTCGATGAGGCAGACCCCATCGACCAGAGCTATTATCTCGAGGTGGGCAGCCCCGGCCTTGGCCGCAGGCTGACCCGCCCGGAGCACTACGAGGCACTGAAGGGCGAGAAGATCGGCGTCAAGCTCATCCGCCCCACCGCCGACGGCGTGCGCGAGTTTGCCGGCATCCTGAAAGGCCGCGAGGGCAGCACCGTCACGGTGGAGACGGAGAACGGCCCGGTGAGCTTTGAGGTGAACGCCGCGTCCGGCGTCCATCTCTGTGATGACGAACATCTGTTTGACTGAGAACAGCTCTCCCAGAGGGAGAGCCAAAGATGAATCGAGAAAAGATACCATTATAAACTAGGAGGAACCCGAAAAATGGCAGCAGCGAACAACGAATTTTTTGAAGCTCTCTCCATGCTGGAGCACGAGCGCGGCATCACCGCGGAGTACCTGATCGAAAAGATCAAGGCTGCGATCGTCATCGCCGTGAAGAAGAACTACGAGGTCGAGGACGACCACGTCATGGTCGAGATCGACCCCAACACCGGCAAGTTCAACGTCGCCCTCATCCAGGACGTCGTGGCCGATGAGGACTGGTACGACGAGCACAGCGAGATCGGCATCACCGAGGCTCAGCACATCCGCAAGAGCTATCAGGTGGGCGACCGCGTCGTGACCCCCCTCAAGACCAAGGACTTTGGCCGCATCGCCGCCCAGACCGCAAAGCACGTCATCCGTCAGGGCATCCGTGAGGCCGAGCGCAGCCAGCAGCTGAGCGAGATCCAGTCCCGCGCCCACGACATCGTGCAGGCTACCGTCACCCGCGTTGACCCCGAGAAGGGCATCGTTGCCCTCGACCTGGGCAAGGGCGGCGAGGCCATCCTGCCCCGCAACGAGCAGGTCCCCGGCGAGGTCTACACCGAAGGCCAGATGCTGCAGGTCTACATCGTGGATGTCGTGGCAAGCGAGCGCGGCCCCCGCGTCATGATCAGCCGCACCCACCCCGGCCTCGTCAAGCGCCTGTTCGAGCTGGAAGTGCCTGAGATCTACGACGGCACCGTCGAGGTCAAGGCCATCAGCCGCGAGGCCGGCGCCCGCACCAAGATGGCTGTCTGGTCCAAGGACGCCAACGTCAACCCCGTCTCTGCCTGCATCGGCCCCCACGGCGACCGTGTGGCCGCTGTCGTCGAGAAGCTGGGCGGCGAGAAGATCGACATCGTGAAGTGGAGCGAGGACATCTCCGAGTTCATCTCCGCAGCTCTCAGCCCCGCAAAGGTGGTCAAGGTCGAGCTGCTGCCCGGCGAGACCCGCTCCTGCCGCGTGACCGTGCCGGACCAGCAGCTGAGCCTTGCCATCGGCAACAAGGGCCAGAACGCCCGTCTGTGCGCCCGCCTGACCGGCTACAACATCGACATCCGCCCCGAGAGCGGCTACTACGGCGAGGAAGAGCCGAAGGCTGCCGAGGCTGAGAAGACCGAAGACACCGCCGCAGAATAAGCGCGGAACACCTGCCGAAGGAGGGAAAACCGGATGGCACAAAAGAAGATCCCTGCCCGCCAGTGCATCGGCTGCCTGACCAGCCGCCCCAAGAAGGAACTGGTGCGTGTGGTGCGCGCACCCAGCGGAGAGATCAGCATCGACCCCGTGGGCAAGAAGCCCGGCCGCGGTGCTTACCTCTGCCCGGATGCCGCCTGCCTTGCAAAGGCAAAAAAGAAGAAGGCGCTGGAGCGCTGCTTTGAGCAGCCGGTCCCCGCCGAGGTATACGATGCACTGGCCCAGCAGCTGGCCAGTGTGGAAGCAGAAAAGGAGGCCGACCGCGATGGCAAAGAAGCATAACGCCCCCGCAAAACCGGCCCTTGAGCCGAATGAGGCCCTGTTCCAGGCCGTGAGCCTCTGCCGCAAGGCGGGCGCTCTGACCATGGGCTTTGACGCGGTGGAAGACGCCGTCGTCAAGGGCAAGGCATGGCTCGTGATGACTGCGTCCGACGCCAGCCCCAAGACCGTGCAGCGGCTCAACTACGCTGTGGGCGATATGGTGGACGTCATCCCCATGCCGCTGACACAGGATAAGCTGGCTGACATCAGCCGCAAACCGGTGGCCATTTATGCCGTCACCGACCGCAACCTCGCCAAGCTCTGCTTTGACCGGCTGACGGCGTGCGGAGCGATTCAAACTGAGGAGGATATGAGCGAATGACCGTAAAATATAAAGTGAGCGATTTTGCAAAGGACCTGAGCATCTCTGCCAAGAAGGTCCTCGACGAGCTGAACGCCATGGGCAGCACCGGCAAGAAGAACAGCTCCACTCTGGAGGAGAACGAGCTGAACTACCTGCTGGAGAAGTTCAGCAAGGACAACAGCGTCAAGAGCCTGGACGAGTTCCTGAACAGTGCCAAGGCTCCCAAGGCTGAGCCGAAGCCCGCCGAGAAGAAGGCAGAGCCCAAGGCCGAAAAGAAGCCCGAGGCTCCCAAGGCTGAGCCCGCAAAGGCCGAGGCAAAGCCCGCTGCCAAGCAAAACAACAAGAAGAACGAGCAGCACAAGAAGCGCGAGGAGAAGACCGTCTCCCTGAGCGAGCTGGCCCGTGAGACCGGCGCAAAGGCTACTGCAGCTTCCGCTCAGTCCGTCTCTGTCCGCCGCGAGGACAATCAGGTCACCGTCGATACCCGCACCGTCGATATGAACGTGGACCGCTTCGATGCCCGTTACGACGATCTGGCTTCCACCAAGAACACCGAGAACCGCCGCAAGCCCACCCCCCAGGGCAACAAGCAGAAGTTCACCCAGCGCGGCCAGCGCCAGCGCCAGCAGTTCCAGAAGGGCAAGCGTGAGACCGAGTTCGAGCGTCTGCAGCGCATCCAGCTGGAAAAGGCCCGCAATGCGCAGCTGAAGGTCCTCATCCCCGATGAGATCACCGTCGGTGAGCTGGCTGCCCGCCTGAAGCAGCAGGCCGGCAAGGTCATCGCCAAGTTCATGCAGATGGGCGAGATGCATGCCATCAACGACGTCATCGATTTCGATACCGCCGCTCTGGTGGCCGAGGAGTTCCACGCCAAGGTCGAGAAGGAAGTCCACGTCACCATCGAGGAGCGCCTGTTCACCCAGGAGGAGGATTCTCAGGACGATCTCGTCACCCGTCCCCCGGTCGTCTGCGTCATGGGCCACGTTGACCACGGCAAGACCAGTATCCTGGACGCGATCCGCAAGACCAACGTCACCGCAGGCGAGGCCGGCGGCATCACCCAGGCCATCGGTGCATATCAGGTCAAGGTCAACGACAGCCTCATCACCTTCCTGGATACCCCGGGCCACGAGGCGTTCACCTCCATGCGCGCCCGCGGTGCCAACATGACCGATATTGCTGTTCTGGTCGTCGCCGCCGATGACGGCATCATGCCCCAGACGGTCGAGTCCATCAACCACGCCAAGGCCGCCAACGTCAAGCTCATCGTGGCCATGAACAAGATGGATAAGCCCACCGCCAACCCCGAGCGCGTGATGGAGGGCCTGACCAAGTACGGCATCATCACCGAGGACTGGGGCGGCGACGTCGCCTGCATCCCTGTCTCTGCTCTGACCGGCATGGGCATCAACGACCTGCTGGAGCGCATCGCTCTGGAAGCTGAGGTCATGGAGCTGAAGGCCAACCCCAACCGCCGTGCCAAGGGCGCTGTCGTCGAGGCCCGTCTGGACAAGGGCCAGGGCCCCATCGCCACCATTCTGGTGCAGAACGGCACCC
>ENA-OZGL01001098-OZGL01001098.1-human-gut-metagenome-genome-assembly--contig:-NODE-1098-length-10020-cov-5.458304_pt1 | contig 10020 bp, 9 predicted proteins | sample MGYA00245117_ERZ653659 | MGnify/ENA primary metagenome ERZ653659 (study PRJEB26926, sample SAMN06165263) | human gut metagenome | biome: ENVO:00009003; feature: ENVO:2100002; material: ENVO:00002003... | reverse complement strand
ACGAGATCTAGTACGGTCTCGTGGGCTCGGAGATGTGTATAAGAGACAGGTCGTGGGTGATCACGAGAATGGTTCTGCCGTTCCGCGCTTCGCTTCTCAGCCTTTCTGCGATCAGGCGCATATTCTGCCCGTCAAGGCCGCTGGTGGGCTCATCGAGAATCAGTATCCTGCGGCCGGAAAAGATGGCGCAGGCAATGGCAAGGCGCTGCTTCTGTCCGCCGGACAGGGCGGACGGATGCGCGTCCCTGTACTCGTAAAGCCCAAATTCTTTCAGCAAATGTCTGGCACGGTCTTTGCTTTCTTCCGTCAATCCGGTATTCAGCAGCAGCTCCTCCGCCACACTCGCCGTAAAGAACTGCGTTGACGTGTCGTTGCCGCAGTAATAGATCTCCCTGCGCCGGACTGCCGCTCTTACTTTTTTTCCGTCTATCAGGATATGTCCCCTTGTCTGCTTCGCCAGCCCGCAGAGGATCTGCGCAAGGGTGGTTTTCCCCGCGCCGTTTTGCCCCGTTATGGCGGTCACTTTGCCCTCTGGAACGGACAGCGAAATATCCTCAAAAATAACTTCTCTGCGTATTCTTTTCGAGAGCCCTGCTGTCTTCAAGACGGCAGGGCTTTCGTCCGATACGGAGGGAGCGGGAAGGCTCTTTCCCTCGTGCGGAGAGCGCAGGCCCATGCCTAAGATGTCCGCTTCCGGAAGAAGGAGCAAATTCTCCGGTGTATACTCGGCCGCTATCCTGCCGTCCCGCAGATATAAAAAACGGTCTGCGATCCCCATCAGCCAGTCGATCCGATGCTCCGCGATGAGCAGGGTAAAGCCCTGCGCCTTGAGCTGCCGGAGGGTCTGCGCAAGCTGCCTCGTCCCGGCTGCATCGAGGTTGGCCGTCGGCTCGTCGCACACGAAAATCTTTGGCTTCATGGCGTATACGGACGCAATGGCCGCCCGCTGCTTTTCTCCGCTTGAGAGGACGTCAACTGCCCTGTCTTTCAAATGGGACAGCTTCAACGCCTCTATGGCGGCATCCGTCCTCTCCCGTATCTCCTGAGTGGATAAGCCGTAATTCTCGCAGGGAAACGCCACCTCACCGGCAAGCTCGGAGGAAAAGAACTGGCTTTTTGGGTCTTGAAAAACGCTTCCCACCAAACGCCCGATCTCCCACGTGGAAAGCCTTGATATGTCCTTGCCGTCTATCCTCACGCTCCCGCTGAAAACTCCGGGGTAATAGGACGGCGCAAGCCCGTTGACAAGCCTTGTCACGGTGGTCTTGCCGCAGCCGGAAAGCCCCGTCAGCACGACACATTCGCCGCTTTTTACCGAAAGGGAAATGTCCTGCACGCCTCTGTCCGAGTTTTCGTATTGAAAAGAAGCGCGTATAAGCTCGATCATGCCATGCTCCTTTCCAAAACCAAATAGGAAGCCGTGACCAGCGCGCATACGGCTGCCGCGATGTGATCCCGCGTCCCGGCCCTTTTCTCATAATAGCTGCCGCGCACGCCCGGACGCTCCGCGCCTCTTGCAACGGCGGAAACGGAAAGCTGATCGGCAAGCTGCAACACCCGAAGAAGAAACGGAACCAGCACAAACTCCATGCTCTGCACGGGATGTGCGAGCAGCTGCCCCGCCGTGGTAAGCCCTCGGTTTTTCATGGACCTGCCCACACCCTTTAGCTCCGACCGCATGGTGGGGAAGAAGCGAAAGACCACAAGAAGCCCGAGAATGAACGGGGTGGGCATACGGAGGCGGGATAAGAACGCGGAGAGCATTCCCGGCGGCGTGGTGATCAGATCCCATGACACCAGAAAGATCGGCGACAGGTTCCAGAACATCAGAACATAAAATTCCGAAAAGACCGGCATGCGCAGCCCGTGGAAGCGGATGCCGTAGAGCAGCAGCGCCAGCAGCAGATAAAAGCAGCCATAGGACGCGGCAAGGCGGAAGCTCCGCTGTAAGACGAGATAAAGAAGCGCGCCGCCGGTCAGGATGCAGGTGAGCAGCACATTCCCGCCGATAGTCACTCCGGCAAAGACGCACAGCAGCGCCCACAGCTTGACCGGCACCGCAAAGGATGCGTCCGCTCTCATAGAACGCCGGCCTTCTGAAAATGCCTACGGATCAGCCGACTGCCCACCATGCAGCCTAAAAAGCCCATCAGCGTCGTGAACAGCAGAATAAAGGCCAGCCAGCCGGGAGAGGTGTAGTAACGCACATAAGAATCAATGTAGCTCTGCTCCATGCCGCTTGCCAGCGCAAAATCGTAGTAGGTGTCCCAGAAGAACCAGATAGGGAGCAGATTGACCCCGTTGTATAAAAGGCTCGCCGCCGTCCAGGCGGCAGTCATGCGCTTGGGATCGCCGCAGGCTCCTCGCTTCCACAAAATTACCTCGCAGATGACGCCCGTGACGATAAAGTAGGGGAGCAAGAACCAGTTGCCCATCAGCAGAAAAATCACGCCGAGCAGCGTCATATAGATCAGCGTCACAAAACGCTTTCCGATCCGGCTGACCATGAGCATATAGACCGGCGCGCAGAGGAACATGGTGATCCCCACGGACAGCACCATGCTGACAAAGTCGTTGGCCATGCAGACCATATTGACAACGAGCTGGATCACGATCAGCACCGCCGAAAGCAGCACTGTGGTGATCACATCCCTGACAGACCATTTATTTGTTTCTTTCATAAACTCCTCCTTGTTTTCGACACTTCGTTTTCCAGTATTGCACTTGGGATCCTGTTTATCTCGCAACTTTCTGCGCCGTCCACTCCATGCTCTCGCTCTGGAGCTGCGCCATATGGCGGAACAGGCCGTTCTTTTTCAGCAGCTCTGCCGGAGAACCCATCTCAACCACGCGGCCGCCGGAGAGCAGGACGATCTGATCGGCGTTCATGACGGTACGCATGCGGTGTGCGATGACGAGCACCGTCTTATCCCGGATAAGCCCGGACAATGCCGCCTGCACCGCCGTTTCGTTTTCCACGTCCAGCGAGGCCGTTGCCTCATCCAGCAAAATCACCGGCGCGTCCTTCAAGATGGCGCGGGCAATGGAGATGCGCTGCCGCTCGCCGCCGGAGAGCCGGGAGCCGTTTTCCCCGATCAGGGTATGGTAGCCCTCCGGCAGCCTGGATACAAAGGCGTCGCACTGCGCCGCCTTCGCCGCCGCCAGCACCTCCTCGTCGGTGGCGTCCCGCTTGCCGAGGCGGATGTTTTCCATCACGGTATCGGCAAACAGCACCACATCCTGAAATACGATGGCGTAGTTTTTCAGCAGTGCCTCGCCGTCCACCGTGGATACATCCACGCCGCCCAGCCGCACCGTTCCCTCCGCTATGTCCCAGAAGCGGGCCGCCAGCTTGGCCGCCGTGGATTTGCCGCCGCCGGAGGGGCCCACCAGCGCCGTCACCTGCCCCTGCTTCGCCGTAAAGGAAACGTCCCGGGGCACGTCCTCTTTTTCCCGGTAGGCAAAGGTCACATGCTCAAAGCGGATATCGTAGCCGTCGGGATCGTATTCGGTCATACCGGTCATGCGCTTTTCGTTCTCGATCTCCTGCATGCGCTCAATGCGCACCTCGCAGGCGAAAACCGCGGCCATGTTGGCAAACATGGAGCCGATGGGGTCATATACCCGGGTGGCGGCGATAAGGAACATCAGAAACGGGATCAGCGACAGGCCGCCGCGGCTCATCAGCGTTACCCCTGTGAGGACGGTGGTGGCGATGCCCAGCTTTAGGAAGGATTGTGCCGCCGTGACCACGGAGCCTGTAAACAGCTCGCCCCGGATGGTGTCCCGCTCCGCCTCATCCAGCCTGCGGTTCAGGTCGGCGATATACCGCGCCTTCTGGTTGCACGCCTTGATCTCCGGCGCGCACTCCAGCACCTCCTGCATGGCGTCTGTGGCCGCGCGGCGGGTGACGAGGCCCTTCTTTATATGCCGCTTTTCCATGCGCCGGGAGAGATAGACCATCAGCAGCGACGCGGGCACCACCCACAAAAGAGCCAGTGCCATCCGCCAGTCGTAAAGCAGCATGCCTGCGGAAATCAGCGCCGTGGAGATGAGCGCGCCGTGCATGGCGGGGTAAAAGTGGGAGAACGCCTTTTCCAGCGTCTCCGTATCCCCCATGATAGTGGTGGTCAGGTCGGTCAGGTCACGGCTTCCAAAGAAGGACAGCGGGAGCTGGCGCAGCACCTCCGCCAGCCGGATGCGTCGGTTGGCGCTCTCCCGGTAGGTGGCTTCATATAAAGCTCTGTATTGGATCAGAAAGGTCACAAAGAGCACGGCGAGGGCAAGGACGCCCGCGACCAGAAAGCGCGTAAGCCCCGCCCTTGGGTCGGTGCCGTTTGTCAGCGCCTCGACAATGCCGGAGAGCGCCGTGGCCAGCACGCCCACGGGCAGCATTTTGCTGATGTTGACCAGTACGGACCAGAACACGGCGGCCACATAGTCTCTTGCGCCCTTCTCCGTCATGGCGTATTTTTTGCTGATGCGTTCGATCATGCGACACCTCCTACCTTCCACTGCGCGGCCTTTTGGTATTCCTCCCACATGGCGGCGTAGACACCGCCCTTTTTAAGAAGCTCATCATGCTTTCCTTCCTCGGCGATCTCGCCGTCCCGGATGACGAGGATGCGATCCATGTTCTGCACCGTGGACAGGCGGTGGGCGATCATCAACACGGTCTTGTCCTTCATCAGCGCCTCGAAGGCCTTTTGTATCTTCGCCTCGTTCTCCGGGTCTGCAAAGGAACTGGCCTCATCCAGCACCACGATGGGCGCATCCTTTAAGATCGCCCGGGCCAGCGCGATGCGCTGCATCTCGCCGCCGGAGAGGTACACGCCCTTGGCGCCGATCACGGCGTCCAGCCCGCCCGGCGTCTTTTCCAGAATATCGCCGCACTGAGCAAGCTGCGCCGCCCGCAATATCTCATCCTCCGTGGCGTCCGGCCGGGCGGCGCGGATGTTGTCGCGGATGCTCTTTTTGAAGAGCCTCACCTCCTGAAAGACAAAGGAGATCTGCTCCATCAGCTCCGCGGTGGGGATGCTTCGCACATCCCGTCCGCCCAGGAGCACCGCCCCTGCCTGCACATCGAAAAAGCGCGGGATCAACCGGGCGATGGTGGTCTTGCCGCCGCCGGAGGGGCCCACCAGCGCCCACGCCTCCCCCTGCGGCAGGCGGAAGCTCACATTCGTCAGCGCGGGTCTCTCTGCGCCGTCATAGGAAAAGGTGACGTTTTCAAAGGAGATGCCGCTGTCCGCAGGCCTGCTTCCGCTGTCCGCCGCAGGCTCGGGAAGGGGCGACTCCCGGAGTATCGCCTCCAGCTTGTTCACTGCCTCGGCGGCCTCCATCTGCGCGTTGACGGCGTACATCAGCCGCTCCATCATAAAGGCAAGCTGGGGCGCGAAGAAAATGTAAAACACCAGATCGGCCAGCACCGCCCAGCCGTTTGCCGCACCGCCGATGAGAAGCATCCCTAATGGCATAAGGAGCAGGAACATGGCGTTCAGCACTACTGTAAACAGGGTGTAGGGCATACGGCACATCATGGCGTAGCCGCTGGCAAGGTCGCGATAGCTGAGGATGGCGGCATGAAAGCTCTTGAAGGAGTAAACTGTCTGCTGGAATACCTTCACCACCGGAATACCCCGGACATACTCTGTGGCCTCGGCGGAAATGCGCTCTCCTGCCCGCTGGTATTCCTCAAAGAACTTCATGCTGGTGCCCGTCATCATGGTCATCAGGCAGACAAGCCCGATAATCATGGGGATCAGGCAGGCAAGCCCCATGCGCCAGTCAAAGACGAAGAGCAGCCCCACCGCCAGTATCGGCGTTACGATCCCGCCCACCGCGTCGGGGATGGTGTGAGCAAGAAGCGTTTCTGTCAGCGCCGCGTTGTCGTCGATCTGCTTGCGAAGCCGCCCCGTAAGGTTGGCGTTAAAGTACCCCAGCGGCAGGTCAATGAGATGGGCGGCCGCCGCCTTTCGCATATTCGTCGCCACCCGGAAGGCCGCAAGGTGCGTGCACATGAGGCCGGCGAAATAGATCGCCGCGCTCAGAAGCGCCGCCGCCAGCGCATACCAGCCGTAGCGGGCAAGCCCTGCCGGAACGCCGCCTCCCGGCGTTAAAATGCCTCTGGCTGCGTACCAGACAAAGATGAACGGGAAAATGCCGGCTGCTGCCGAAACGCCGGACAGCCCGCAGCCCAAGACGGACAGCCACTTATGCCCTCCGGCATATGCCAGCAGCCTGCCCAGCACCGGCGGCTGCTTTGTTTTTTTCTGTTTGCTCATATTCCGTGTTCCTTTCTTAAAATATATAGGTTTGTTGGAGGATGCGCCGCACTGGTTAGAGGCAACTAACCGTTGGTTATTTTTTTAAGGCTCATTCGAGCCTTAAAAGTCCGCTCCAGCCGGAGTGGAAAAAGATAGCCAGTTCATCGACATATTTCATGGCTTCCTCTCTCGGCATATCGTGGACGATGGTTTCACACACCGCCGTAAAGTAAGCCCTTGTGATCATGTGATGAAGCTGACGAGTCATGCTCCCGGAGAGCATACCGTTTTTTCTGAGGAGGGCGTAGTATTCTTCGGATCGATCGACCTCCAGCTCCACCAGCACCTCGATGAAATCCGCGTAGCCCGTTCCCTCCGATCGGCAGAGGATCAGCTTGAATTCATCGAAATGGTCGTACATGAACGCGACAAACTCGTGCAGGTGTTGGGTGGAAAGCGCCAGACTGTCTTTTGCTCTCCCCTCCGGCACGAGATCGAAATAAGTGTCCTGTGCCGCCTTGAAGCGGGTGAGCAGCTCGCTTGCGGTCTCGCCCACAAGGTCTTCAAACAGAGCGGTCTTATCCGGGTAGTAGCCGTAGAAGGCACCCTTCGTGAAGCCCGCCTCCGCGACGATTTTATTTAGAGATGCGTCCTTAAAACCTTTCTCCAAGAACTCTCTTTTCCCAATCTCAAGGATCTTCCTTTGGGTTTCCGTTCGTTCCATTTCCTACGCCTCCTGATATACCAGCAGTACATACCACTGGTATATTATAACCGCGTAGATTTGGTTTGTCAATGGGCTCTGCGAGTTTTCGCTTGCCCATTGTCATCCGTGTGCCGAGAGAGAAGGTCTCAGTGCTTTCAGCGAAAGATTCAATCGATTCAAACATGTTTTCTTATTCGGCTTTACGTCTACTCGACGCAAATACTTTCTGTTCACCTGTCTTGGATGCTTGAGCATATTCTTTTCAATACTCGCCATACAGTGCAAGGCAGGAACACCGTAAGCGGCGTCCCTGCCTTTTCGGGTTGACTATTCAGCAAATGCAAATCACACCTATCTGTCGCTAAAGCAACCGTCAGCGGCGGGGGACATTTCTCACTCCGCCAATGCCTTGCCCAGAGCGCGGCAGTCTTCAAGCGCCGCGTCGTCGGGAGGCTCCGTGCAGATCATGCTCTCGCAAACGAGGTTCACCCCTGCGCTGTCGCAGTCACTCTCCCAAGTACGCATCCACTCGCCATCGCCCCAGCCGTAGGAGCCGAACAGTGCCACACGCTTCCCGCCGAAGCTGCGCTTGCACGCATCGAACATGGGCTGGAACTCCATTTCCTGCAACGGCAAGCTGCTCAAGCTTCAAGCCGCTTTGCCAAAGTGCGCAGTAGATATCCGTGCATTTTTTGTATTTTTTGAATAACGAGCGTGCTTTTTCCTCGTCGCCGTATACCTACCAGAGTCCGGCGCATTTGAAGCCGCTCGCGCGGTGGTCGATGAAGCCCTTCACGTCCTCCGGTGGATAGCTGAGAAACAGCCCTACCTCGTGGGGAAACTCACTGCTCTCGCCTCCTTCGTATGTTTATCGGTTAGCATAGTCTAACCATATAGCCCTTGAGAAGCCGCCCGAAGGCGGCTCTTCAAAGATCACCGACTGCCGCCGCGCCCCAATGCCATGGTTCTCTGCCGAGTAAGCCTCGGATGCAGACCAACATAGCTGATGTCATCGCCGCTTTACTTTCTTCCCACCAGCAATGTTGAGCCGCGAAGCATCAGGCGTTTGGCCTCCTTCGGTGTCATGAAGCTGCCGTCGGTCGTGTCGATCAGCTCCACGCGCTCATAGTCCATGTCCCTGAGCTTTTGGACAAATGCCTGCATATCGCCGTATCTACCGGGCGACATCAGGTCATGGATGGCAAACGTTCCGCCCTTTTTCAGCACGCGCAGCGTTTCCAGCAGAAGCGCCTGCTTGTCCTTCCCCGTGATATTGTGATAGACATAGTTGCTGGTCACTGCGTCGAAGCTCTCGTCGGAGAAATCCAGCTTCACGGCGTTTCCGCGCCGGAACGAAGCGTTTTTCACGCCCTCCGCAGCAGCGTTTTTTTCGCACAGCGGCAGGCTGAAGGAGGCGTATTCCATGCCCCAGCGGTCGATACCGATCATTTTTCCCTGCGGATTGCGCTTTGCGCAGGCAATGGTCAGCGCACCGCTGCCGCAGCCGATATCCAGTCCCACGCCGCCCTCCGGCAGCGTGATATGCTCCGCCGTGCCGTCAATGATCTGCTTTGAGAGCTTGCGTTCGCCGTCATAGGAAAAGCTCCAATAGGCATACACGCACCACTCGGTGTACTTTGCACAGACGACAAAGGCGATGCCGAATACCACGCCCAGCACGACGCGCAGCTTTCCGCTCACACCGATGCCGAATACGCCGAAAACGAGCAGCAGCGCAAGGGACAGCACCGTCCCCGCGATGAGTGAAAACAGCATTCCCTTGGGGATCCAGTTTTTGTAGTCAGGCTTCATTCTTGGGACTCCTTTCTTTTCTAACGGTCTTCATGCAAAAATCGCAGCGGTCGCCGCCGCGTCCCAGCGTTTTCGTTCGATGCCAGACGAGCTTCAGGTGAAGCCCGTCATAGGTGATATCATCGCTGTCGCAAAAGCAGCGGCACCTCCGCGCCTATCCCAGTGCCACATCCAGCGTCATCATCACGCTGAAGCCCACGGCAAAGAAAATCGTGCCGATGTTGGAGTGCTTTCCCTGCGACATTTCGGGAATTAGCTCCTCCACCACCACATAGAGCATGGCGCCCGAGGCAAAGCTCAGAAAATACGGCAGCGCCGGGATCACGAACTGCGCCGCAAGAAGCGTCAGCACCGCGCCGACAGGCTCCACCACGCCGGAGAGCACGCCGCCGAGAAATGCCCTGCCCTTGCTCTCGCCCTCCGCCCGCAGCGGCATGGAGATGATCGCGCCCTCGGGGAAATTCTGAATGGCAATGCCGAGGGACAGCGCCAGTGCGCTTGCCGCCGTGATCTGTGTATTCCCCGCGAGGAATCCTGCGTACATCACGCCAACCGCCATTCCCTCCGGAATATTATGTAGTGTCACAGCCAGCACCATCATGGTGGTGCGCCCGAGCTTGCTTTTCGGGCCCTCGGCCTGTTCACTTCCCACATGAAGATGGGGAATCAAACGGTCAAGCAGGAGCAAAAACAGCACGCCGCTCCAAAAGCCGATAAAGGCGGGGAGAAAGGACAACTTCCCCATATCCTCCGACTGCTCAATGGCGGGGATCAGCAAGCTCCAGATGGATGCCGCCACCATCACCCCGGCGGCAAAGCCCGCAAGGGCACGCTGCACCAGATCGCCAAGGGATCTTTTCATAAAAAACACGCAGGACGCGCCCAGCGTTGTACCCAAGAAAGGGATCATGATTCCAAGAAAGGTTTCCATTTGTCTCACCGCCTTTGCATTGCGTTTTTATTTGTTTCTTCTGAAGCCCGCCTCATCCCGGTATTCGGGATGCGCCTTCAGATACGGGTCTTTATCGCCGCAGATGGTATAGTCGCATTTGCAGCCATCCACGCAGGTAGTCGTCCGCACCAGCCTTGCGTGGAGCAGCTCCATAGATGCGTAGTCCACATTGCACAAGGCGGGCATAATATCCGTAAGACCGTGCTTGATAGCAAACTCCGCTGCCGGGCACGCCGTAAATTCATAATAAATAGGCTTGTCGGTTTCATAAGGCGCAACCGACA
>ENA-OZGL01001092-OZGL01001092.1-human-gut-metagenome-genome-assembly--contig:-NODE-1092-length-10074-cov-7.075656_pt1 | contig 10074 bp, 2 predicted proteins | sample MGYA00245117_ERZ653659 | MGnify/ENA primary metagenome ERZ653659 (study PRJEB26926, sample SAMN06165263) | human gut metagenome | biome: ENVO:00009003; feature: ENVO:2100002; material: ENVO:00002003... | reverse complement strand
GAGATCTAGTACGGTCTCGTGGGCTCGGAGATGTGTATAAGAGACAGTATATGAAAAGTATATGAAGAAAATGACGTTGAGTACGCTATAAACATAGTCATAACGTACTTTTTGATAAATGTGATTGTTTTTACACATACATATAAAATTCAGTTTATTTTCATCTAAAATATAAAATTTCATTAAATAAATAGACGTAAAAGTATTTACAATTAATTAATAAATTGATATTATTAAGTTATCCTATATGAAGTGTGTGTGAATGAGAGAAAAGCCACTCTTCATGAAGTGAACTAAAGTGTAAAAGTTACATTTTTCATGTACTTATGAGAAAGGGGTTCAAAGGTTTTATGAATAAGGTCTTTAAAGTCGTTTATAGCAAATCTAAAGGCTGCTACGTTGTAGTACCTGAAACTGCGAAAAATAATAGCGGCAAAAAGAAAGTCCTAGCTAGCGTATTGGCTGGTTTAGCTGTAGCTGGCGCTATGGGCGGTATTGCGCCTCAACAAGCTATGGCTGGTGTTGATACTGGTAATAGCCATGTTAATATCTGGGCAGATACAAGTCCAAAGAGCAATGGTCAAAACTATAATGTTGGTCAAAACTCTATCGTTGTAGGCTATCAAAATACTACTGATAACGTAGCTGGCCATGATGGTAAAGTAGCAATTGGTGCTAAAAATACATCTACAAATAACGCTTCTACAGCTGTAGGTAATGAAAATAAAGCTACAGGTGGTGCGGCAACAGCCGTTGGTGCTGGTAATACTGCTTCTGGTAAAGCTTCTGTTGCTCTTGGTAATGTAAATAATGCCGATGCTAAGGCTGCTATTGCTATTGGTACCTACAATAATGTTAATTACACCAAAGGCTCTTGGCAAACAACACCTAAACACGCAGGTGAATATTCTACTGTAGTAGGTAATTACTCCAGTGCAACTGGTACAAGTGCATCCGCTATGGGTGTGTATACTAATGCTACTGGTGCAGGTTCCTTTGCCGCTGGTTACAACAATAATGCAAATGGTCAAAACTCCGTTGCTATTGGTTCTGAAAATACATCCCATGTAGCAGACACTGTAACTTTGGGTCAATTTAATAATGCAAAAACAATGGGTGGTATTTCCATTGGTAAAAATAACTTGACTGATTCTTCTAATGATGGTCGAAATGCTGCGAATACTAGAGATGAAAACTCTCAAATCGCTATCGGTCGTGACAACGTTGCAACTCACCTAGATACGATTGCTATCGGTCGTGAAACAACTGCATCTGGTTCTGGCTCTACTGTAGTCGGTGCTCGTGCAGAGGCTTCTGGTGACAATTCTATTGCTATTGGTCAAAGTGGTAAAGGTTCTCCTAAAGTAATTGCATCTGGTGTAAACTCCATCGCTATCGGCATGCAATCTCAAGCTACTGGGGAAGCTGCCATCGCTGAAGGTGCTGGTTCTCGTGCAGGTGGTAAATATGGCGTCGCATTAGGTCGTACAACTAAAGCGAATGCAGAAGCTGCTACTGCATTAGGTAATGCAGCAGAAGCTAACATTGCCAATGGTGTAGCACTAGGCTCTAACTCTGTTACAACAACAGATAAAGGCGTTAAAGGTTACAATCCTTCTGATGACCATACACGTCATTACACAAACTTAGCTAACAATGTTCGCACAGCTACTACTGCTGCTGTATCCATCGGTAATGGTAGTACATTGACTCGTCAATTAACAGGTCTTGCTGCTGGTACTGCTGATACAGATGCTGTTAACGTAGCTCAATTGAAAAACGTTGGCGTTGCATTGACTGGTAATACTGGTTCTAGCGACTTCTTGGCTGACGGCGGTAAATTGAATGTTCGTGGCGAAGGCCGTGTATCCGCAGCTGTTGCTGATGAAAATACTAAAGACTCCAGATTGACTTTGACATTTGATGACAAAGGCATGGTGAAAGCTGGTAAAAACGTTACTGTTGATGAAAAAACAGTTGATGGTCGTACTACATACACAATCAACGCTGCAGACGCTGCTGCAAAATACGATTTCTTAACAAATGCTAAGGCTAACGGTGGTAAATTAGATGGTACTGCTACAGCAACTAAGGTTGAAAGCGGTCAAACTGTTACCTATGCAGCTGGTAAAAACTTAACAGTAAAACAAGAAATTAACCAATCTGCAGGCGAACAAACATATACATATTCCTTGGACAAGGATTTAAAAGAAATTACATCCATCACTAACAATGGTGGTACAACAATGAACTTTGGTCCAAACAACATCAGCATCACTGGTGGTAACTTGGATCTTGGTGATAATAATATCACTAACCTTAAATCTGGTGGCAATGTAATCAATAACGCTGCTAACATCGGCGACGTAATTCGTATTTCCAAAGCTAATGACTTGCATGTAGCTCCTACAGCAGGTACTAACAATAACGTAGCTGAATACACTGTAGACGCTAACAAAAAGGTTACATTAACATACCAAGATGGTAATGGTAATACTGTAACTGGTCCTAAAGCAGTTATCGACTTGAGCGGTTTGAAAACTGGCGACATGAGCTCCTTCAACGTGAAATCTTCTGCTACAGAAGGTAAGGTTGCACAAGGTTCCGCTGGCGTTCAAGAAATTCGTGACGGCAAAACTGTAGAAATGCAAGCCGGCAAAAACATGACCATTAAACAAACTAATAATAATGGTAATGCGGCTGTTGAATTCTCCTTGAATAAAAATGTGGACCTCACTCCAGATGGTTCCTTGAAAATTGGCGACACTAATATCACTGATAATGGTTTGACTATCAACAATGGTCCTTCCATTACAAAAACTGGCATCAACGCTGGTGATTTGAATATCACTAATGTGAAAGCTGGCGTAAATGATAATGATGCAGTTAACGTAAGCCAATTGAAAAAGGTTCGTGCTGATGAACGTCACATCAAACCTGGTGAATACGCAGTTGATAACAACGGCAAAGTAACGATGACATACCTTGATGGTAACAACAAGGACGTTCCTAACGAAACGGCTGTTATCACAGGTATTGCTAAACAAGATCTTTCCAATATCAACAAGGGTGGCGAAACAGTCATCCAAAATCTTGCTAAAAAATCCATCGATATGGAAAATGGTAAGAATACAAAGGTGAGCAACCGTGAAATCAATGGCGTTAAAACTTTCAAAGTAGACGTTGAAGGTGATTTAAACGACATTACATCCATCACAAACAAAGCTGGCGATGGCAAGGTTGTGTTCGGTGGTAATCAAACTGTTAACGTAGCAGGTGACCACAACATTAACTTGAATGCTAAAGTTGGTGACATCACTGGTTTAACTAACGTAACGTTGGATGCTCCTGATTTCGCTAAAAAAGGTCGCGCCGCTACTGAAGAACAATTAAGCATCGTTAATAACGGTTTCAATAACACAGTTGGCTTGACTGGTAACACAGGCGCTACTGATCTTCAAAAATTGAACCAAGCTGGTGGCTTGAGCTTTGGCGTAATTGGTGCTAACAATGGCCAATACATCAAAACAACTGCATCTGGCAGCAACGTAGCTGTTGACTTGTCCGATGAAGCTAAAGGTAAATTGAACAATACTGTAGAGGTTCGTGGTAAAAATGCTGCGAAGGTTACTTCTGTAACAGAAAATACTGTTGACGGTGGTAAGAAAACAATCTACACAGTAGACGTTGATAATGTAACACCTACAGCTGCTTCTACTGAAAAGGTGAAAGCAAAAGCTGATTCCAGTAGTTCTACAGATAAAAATATTGCTAAGGTTACTCCTCAAGCAGGTGACCAATATGGCGACGCTGGTGCAACTTACGAAGTAAACGTATCCCGTAACGACGTAAAAGACGCAGCTCGTGAAGCAATTACTGTAAATACTAGTAATACAACTAACAACCCTATCACTGTTACACCTGTTCAAGATGAAACAAACCATAACACAACTTACACAGTAACATTCGATGGTAACAAAGCAGCTACTCAAATTCCTTTGACATACAAAGCGAATGGCCAAAATGCTCAAACAGTTACATTGGATAAAGGTTTGAACTTCACAAACGGTAGAAACACAACAGCTTCTGTAGATGCTGAAGGCGTTGTTAAATACGATGTGAATAAAGACTTAGTTAACATCAATTCCATTTCCAATACTACAAATGGTCCAAAAATGGAATTTGGTCCTAACTCCATTAACATCACAAATGGCCCTATCAACATGGGTGACCAAAACATTACTAACCTTAAATCTGGTGGTGATGTTATCAATAACGCAGCTAATATTGGCGACGTAAAACGTATTTCTAAAGCTAACGACTTGCACATTGCTCCAACATCTTCTGACCGTCAAGGTGAAACTACTACATCTTACGCTTACGATGCAGCAAGCAAATCTGTAACATTGAAATATAACGATGGTAACGGTGCTAACCAATCTGGTACAGTGGCGAAAATCGACTTATCCGGTTTGGCTGATCAAATCAAAGACGGTTATTCCTTCTCTACTGACGCTAAAGGTAATGTAGTTGGTAACCATGCTGTTACACCTGTAGCAAATGGTAAAACTGTTTCTTATGCAGCAGGTAAAAACTTAACTGTTGCTCAAAATATTGATAATGCAACTGGTGAACATACTTACACATATGCATTGTCCAATGATGTTGATTTAACACCAAATGGTTCCTTGAAAATTGGTGACACAATTCTCAACAATGGTGGTTTAACAATTACAGGCGGCCCATCCGTTACTAAGACTGGTATCAACGCTGGTAACTTGAACATTACTAATGTGAAAGCTGGCGTAAACGACACTGATGCAGTTAACGTAAAACAATTAAAAGATGCTCGTACAGTTGTTACATCTAACGATAATTCCGTAACAATTAACAAAACTGAAAACGGTAACCAAGTGACTTACGACTTGCACGTGGCTCCTGGTGCTGCACAATCCGTATGGAATGTAAAATCCACAGGTAACACAACTGCTGATTCTGAAACAGCTGCCAAAACTATCTCTGATGGTAAAACAGTTGAAATGGTTGCAGGCAAGAACTTAACTGTAAAACAAACTAGCAACAACGATGGCGCTAAGGTTGAATTCGACTTGGCTAACGATATCAAGATTGGTAAAGATGGCAAAGACGGCGTTGACGGTAAAATCGGCGTAAACGGTAAAGATGGTTCCTCTGTTGTGATCAACGGTAAAGACGGCTCCATCGGCTTAAATGGTAAGGACGGCAAAGACGGTCTTACTATGAAGGGCGAAAAAGGCCAACCTGGCTTAAACGGCAAAGATGGCATCACTCGCATCGTTTATGAAGATAACAACCATGATAAACATGAAGTTGCTACGTTAGATGATGGTTTGAACTTCACTGGTAACAACACTGATACAGTGAACAAACAAAAATTGAATAGCTTAGTAAAAGTACAAGGCGAAGGTGTAGATAAAAATACATCTGCTACATTCAAGAGCGCAGCTGGTAACATCAACGTAAAAGCTAATGGTACAGATACTTTAGAAGTTCAGTTGAACAAAGACTTGAAAAACATCAACACAATTAAGAACGGTGGCAATGCTACTTTCACAATTGGTGGCGATAACTTTGCATTCAATGGCGGCAACGTAAGCATCGGTGGTAACAACATTACTAACCTTAAATCTGGCATTGTAAATAACAATGATACAGATAACACAAATGCTGCTAACATCGGCGACGTTAAGAATATTTCCAAAGCTAACGACTTGCACATTGCTCCTACAACATCTAATCGTACTGGTGAAACAACTACATCTTACGCTTATGATACAGCAAGTAAATCCGTAACATTGAAATACAACGATGGCAACGGCGCTAACCAAGCTGGTACAATCGCAAAAATCGACTTGTCCGGTTTGGCTGATCAAATCAAAGACGGTTATTCTTTCTCCACTGATGCGAAAGGCAATGTAGTTGGTAACCATGCAGTTACAGCTGTAGGCAACGGCAAGACTGTTTCCTATGCAGCAGGCGATAACTTGACAATTGCTCAACATATCGATAATGCAACTGGTGAACAAACATATACATATGCATTGTCCAACGACATTAAAATTGGTAAAGATGGTAAAGATGGCATCGATGGTAAAATCGGCGTAAACGGTAAAGATGGCTCCTCCGTTGTGATCAACGGTAAAGATGGTTCTATCGGCCTCAATGGTAAGGACGGTAAAGACGGTCTTACTATCCGTGGCGAAAAAGGTCAAGATGGCGTAGACGGTAAAAATGGTACTAATGGTATCACTCGTATCGTATACGAAGACCACAACAACGATAAACACGAAGTGGCTACATTGGATGATGGCATGAAATATGCTGGCGACGATGCACAAGGTACTGACAAATCCAAAGTGATCGCTAAGAAATTGAACGAAACTATGGACGTTGTTGGTGGTGCAGATAAGTCCAAATTGACTGACAACAACATCGGCGTGAACAACGTAGATGGCAAGTTGAAGGTTCAATTGTCCAAAGAAGTGAACTTGACTCCATCTGGTTCCTTAACAATTGGCGATACTGTAGTTAATAACAATGGCTTGACTATCTCTGGTGGCCCATCCATTACTAAGACTGGTATCAATGCTGGTAATAAAACAATTGTTAACGTAGATGCTGGTGTAAATGATACTGATGCAGTTAACGTAAAACAATTGAAGACAGCTAAAACAGAAGTTAAGGCTGGTAATAATGTAACTGTAGACACAACTTACGGTAATGATGGTCATACAATTTACACTGTTAATGCGAACGACGTAGCTCTTGGCGATGCAGTATTGAAATACTCCGCTAACGGCACTAACACGCAATCCGTTAAATTGTCTCAAGGCTTGAACTTCGTTGACGGTAACTACACATCTGCTTCTGTTGATGCAAATGGTCAAGTTAAATACGACGTAACAATCGGTAAGGTGAAAGACGGCGTTGACGGTAAACCAGGCGTAGATGGTAAAGATGGTATCGCAACAGTTAAAACTGTAGTAGATACAATCAATAACTCCGGTTGGAAAGCTAATGCAACAGGTAATGTGGTAGGTACATCCACTGCAACAATCGTTAAACCTGGTAGCACAGTAAATTACGGCGCAGGCAAAAACTTGAACGTAAAACAAACTGTAAACGGCGAAGAACAAACTTACGAATTCGCATTGGATAAAGATTTGAAAGAGCTTAACAGCGTTCAAACTAACACAATCCACTTAGGTAGCCCAACATCTCATACAACTATTAACTACAATGCAGGTAATGATCGTATCGAGTACACAACTAAGAACGGCACTAAACAAGTAGCTAACTTAGATGATATCTGGACTATCCAAGCTAATGGCACAGATGTTAAACCTGTAGGCGGCAAAGTTAATGTAGTGGGCGGCGATCACATCAAAGTTTCTACAGATGCAGCTGGTAAGATGACAATTAGTGCTGACGGCGTTGGTACTATGAACGGCTTCAATGTTAAATCTACTGGTAATACAACTAGCGATTCCGATAAAACAGCTAAAAACATCACTGATGGTAAAACTGTAGAATTCTCTGGTGGTAAGAACCTCACTGTTAAACAAACTAACACTGCTGACGGTGCAAAAGTAGAATTCGCATTGAACAACAACATCGACTTGACTCCAAATGGTTCCGTAACAATTGGTGATACAGTAGTTAACAACGATGGTTTGACTATCACTGGTGGTCCTACTATCACTAAGAACAATGTTGATATGGGTGGCCAACAAATTCACAACGTGAAATCTGGTGGCGATGTAGATTCCAATGGCGCTAATATTGGCGATATTAAACGTATCTCCAAAGCTAACGATACTCGTATCAAAGACGGTAACTACGAAGTTAGTCAAAACGGTACTGTTGAAATGACATATGTTGATGGTTCTGGTAAACAATTAGTTGACGAACACGGCAATCCTGTGAAAGCAACTATTTCCGGTATCGCTCGTCAAGACTTGTCCAACATTACTAACGAAGGTAAAAAGGTTATCACTGGCCTTGGCACAATCGTAAAAGCTGGTCAAAACGTATCCGTTGATGAAGCAACTGATAATGCAACTGGTCAAAAAACATACACTGTAAACGCTGATCTTTCTGGCGCGAAAGTTTATGCTGGCGTTGGTACAGATGGTTCTGGTGTGGCTAAAGGCCTTAAGAACCCTGAAAAAGTTGAAAAAGGTACGCAATACATCGCTGGCGACAACATGGTTGTAGAACGCAAACATGTTGATGGCGACGATAAACTTGATAACTCCATCACTTACAGCTTGTCTCACGACTTGACTGAAATCAACTCCATCAGCAATGGTGGCGCAACTCTTCGCATCAACTCTAACCCAGGCGGTAATAAATACGACCGTGATACAGCTGTGACTCCAGCTTTTGAAGTTCATGGTGGTAACCTCAGCATGACTGGTAATCGCATCGTTAACCTTGCACCTGGTATCGATGGTACTGATGGCGTAAACGTTAACCAATTGCGTGATTCCTTAACAACTGTTAAATCTACTGATGGCACTGTACGAGTTACAGATCTAAGTACAGATCCTAACAAACATGAATACGATTTACATGTTAACCCTGCAGCTGACCCTCGCGTAGATAAATTAGGTGAAGAAATCGGTCATGTAGGTGCACAATCTGCTGCATTATCCGCGTTGAAACCTATCCAATACGATCCAATGGAACCAACTCAAATCATGGCTGGTTATGGTAACTATCGTGGCAACTCCGCATTGGCATTGGGCGTAGCTCATTACAAGAACGAATCCACAATGTTCCATGCAGGCGTGTCCTGGGCTGGCGGCAACGGCCATATGATGGCTAACGCTGGTGTAACTTGGAAGGTTGGCAACCGCGATAGCGAAGCTGCTGTAGCAGATCGTTACCGTAAGGGTCCTATCAGCTCTACATATGCAATGCAAACTGAAGTGGCTTCTATGAAAGCACAAAATGCCGGATTAAAAGGCGAAGTATCTGATTTGAAAGCCGAAAATGAACAAATTAAGGCTCAAAATGCAGGCTTACAAAGCGAAGTAGACCAATTGAAAGCTCAAATGGCTGCTATGATGGCTAAATTAGGTATGTAATAAGATACACATGGATGGGGATTCTCCTTGAATCCCCTACCATCGCTAATATTCGACAATGAAAAGAGGAATAGATATGAAAAAATCTACAATGCTTGCTTTCACAGCAGCAGCACTTATGAGCGCTGCATCCATTACAGGATATGCTGCTGGCTCACCAACATATGATGACAATTTGATTTTGCCTAACCCTGCTTCTACACCAACTACAGGTCCTGTTGTACTCGTTCCTGTGGCTAGCCCACAAACGGTACAAGCTTTGCATACATTTGTACAAGCATGGCAAAATGCAGAAGTTAACTATACTAAAGCTAAGATTAAACATGACAATCATGAACAATTGACTAAGGCTGAAAGTAAATGGTTACATTCTAAGGATAAACATAACTATGCGGACTACTTCCGCACACATTCCTTGGGACGTGTTCATGGCTTTGAAGTCGCATTCAACTGGAACGGCGAAAACCGCAACAAAAATGAATACGAATTCTTTGATATGCCCAAATACAATGAAAAAGATGGTTTCGTAAATAGCTACGGATTCAATGTATTACGCGGCATGGTAGACCAAATCAATGCAGTCGTTCAAAGACAAAAAGAAATCGGCGGTCCTATGACTAACGATGAAGCAAGTGCTTTGGAAGACGCAATCTTGGATATCATGGCTCAAGATCAAGAACATGTGAACAACGAAGACCTTCGTCACATGATGAACGAAACAATTTGGTACGCAGCTAAAGAAACCGTAAAAAACAAAGCAAGTGAAGAGCCTACTGCTACTGAAGAACACGTAGTAGACCTTCGCAAAGCAATCAATGAGCCAGTGGAACCTTCCGCTCCTCACACAATTGATTTGCGTAAAGCAATTCAACAATAAGATTGCTGACCGTATATCCTGTCTCTTATACACATCTCCGAGCCCACGAGACCGTACTAGATCTCG
>ENA-OZGL01001062-OZGL01001062.1-human-gut-metagenome-genome-assembly--contig:-NODE-1062-length-10285-cov-3.875758_pt1 | contig 10285 bp, 10 predicted proteins | sample MGYA00245117_ERZ653659 | MGnify/ENA primary metagenome ERZ653659 (study PRJEB26926, sample SAMN06165263) | human gut metagenome | biome: ENVO:00009003; feature: ENVO:2100002; material: ENVO:00002003... | reverse complement strand
CCTTATATCCCCATAGCTAAAACAAGGGGTTTTACGGCGCAATCTGATAAATGCCCTGCTACTCCTTTCTTTATAACGCGTTCCTTTTTATGACGATTCGCCGGGACTATTTCCCGTTGTCCGCTGCTCGCCGCGTGGAGGCTGTCTTTTTTTGAGCAGCTGCGCGGATAAAACCGCGCTTTGAAATTACATCTCTGCATTGAACAGGTTGCGGAGCTTATAGGTAATATCCTCGCTGTTTCCAACAATGGATGCGGCTTCGTTAATGGAAGCGAGCTCCGACAGACTATCCGCTGCATAGTTGTAGCTGATGGTATAGATGGGAATGTTCATACCTGCAATGATATCCTTTGTCTCAGAGAACTTATAACCGGTATTGCTGTCACCATCCGTCAAGACAAAGATGATTGGCGTGCAATTTCCGCCGAGTTCCTGAGATTTTTTATAGATACGGTCCATTGCAACGCAAAGACCGTTATACATAGCTGTATTGCCGTTCGCATCGAGGGAATTTACAGCACCCTTGTACAGAGTTTTTTGAGTCAGAGAGAACTGGTCGATTGGCAGGTATTCTCTGACATCCGAATCAAAGCCAATGATGCCGATATAGTTGTCGTCATTGATATACTGGATGGTGTTAATCATGGCTGTTTTCAGTGCATTTATAGGTTCTCCGCGCATCGACCCGGAAGTATCAACAACGAACTCCGCCACGATGGGAATGCCGGAATCCTTCTCTTCCTTCCAGACACTCTGAGCCTGTGCGATGGCATTGCCGTCATATACCTTGCCGGTATATGCATAGTCGTCAAGACCATTGAACCCGTCCTTCGTCGCTTCTGCCTGATTCTGGGCACAGAGGGAAACGAACGCAGCAATAACTTCCTTCTTTTCGGCCGAGATATTCCCAATGGAATACAGTGGGTTATCATGTCGTACACCGAATGGGATAAATTCATAATTGCGCTGTAAGGTCGGGTCATTCTGATAAGACTGATATTCCATTACAAGACCATCTACAACGCCCTTGTCAGCAGACTGGACCATCTGCTGTGTAGTAAAGGATACAAGCGGAACATTTGCTTGGAATTTCTGAAAATTCTCCACTGCTGCCGTATCGACGATATTATCGTTGCCGCCGCTTGCCAATGCGGAAAGCAGGAAATTAAGACCGGTGGCACTGGTATACGGATTTGAATATCCCATCATCATTTTCCCATCGATGGTTGCATTCAGAACAGTGTTCACAGACGCTTCGCCATAGTCTGTTCGCAGCATATCCCCTGTTTTCTTGGATACGAGAATGCCTGCCACATTACCAACCAAACGGTCTGTTTCTACGGTAAGCTCTACACCTTCGTTCTTTACGAGTTCCCCAAAAAGCGTATTAGAAGGCGTATAGCATTCAGGCTGATATTTTCCTGTTGAAATATACTCAGCGGCTGTACCGGAAGGAACGGAACGCAGTGAAACACTCATAGTCTTACCGTCCGATGTCGTATTGCGCTGTGCATTGAATTTTTTTGCCATGCTGGTCAGGAACGAATCAGAACCTGTTTCTGCCGCTTTCTCACCGGAAGAGAAAATCTCAATATTCACATCACCGTTTCCTGCAATTACGAACGGGTAGGAGGATTCAATATCAGGGAGTTCATCTTTTGCATCCAGAAACTCAGATACATCGAGCTGCTGCGGATTCACGGATACTTCCTGCACGCCAATGCGTTTTGTCTTGCTGCTCAAATCCGCATATGCCTGCTCCGAAGTCATTGTATTTGTACTGACACTTGCATCACGCAGTACCGTCTGCGAAAAAACGCCAACCACGACGCCAACGATAGCGATGGTGGCAATTACCGGAAATACACCTTTCTTTGCCATTGTTATTTACCTCCGTTCATTGTATCGAACTGATGCATTACTTCCTTGCTGACTTTTTTATTGGCCGCTTTTGATACCGCTCAAACACAGCGGTGCCTTACCGGAACCGACATAGCCGTCAACGATGCTGCTTGCATCGATATGAGAGATGTACGATTCGTCAGCATCCGGGAAAACATAGATAGAAGTTACGGAAGTTTCCTGCGGTGTTTCTTTACCATCGAACTGGTCATAGCATTCTGCTGCGAGCGTATAGCCATCACAATCCCAGACCAGCCAATAACTCTTAGCTTCTCCTACATCCTCATAAGTGGCAGCTTTCAGTTCGTCAAAAGAATTGAATGCCATACCCTCAAAGGAGGTCGTCTTCCAGTACAAGCCTGACGGGTTGCCGAAATGTTCATAGAGAGCCTCGAACCTTTCCTGCGCGGTGCTATCGTATGCCGGAAACCAGTCGAAATCGTAGATGTTGATGCGGCTGTAGTACAAACCCTTATCGAATGCATCGCCAAATGTCATATTCTCTTCTTTGGCAATATCCTCGTTCAGCATCATTGCATACGAGCCATCCGTAGCGTATGAACCGATTTGGTAGTAGTTGCCTTCTTCTCCCGTAACACAATAGTCTTGAATATTGCCGTCTATCTCCTCGGCCGCATCGTACTCATCACTGGCTCCTTTGATGCTGTACCCTTCATCTTCTCGATTAAGAGCCATGTACCCGCTGATGGGAAGAGCTTTCAACTCCTCCAACGATACATTTACACCGTTGAAGTTAGGTGCTCCGTCCAAAGAAAGGCTCTTTGTCCAGTCATCATCATTGAATGGATTTTCTCCAAAAGGAATGCTACTACTCGGGTCAGCTGTAACTGCTGGAGTAACTGTACCGTCTGACCACTCCGGAAGATGGTCAAGCAGCGACCAGTTTTCCCTTGCCGGTGTTGTCTCTGTACTAACAGACGAAGCGGTGCTGCTTTGAGTCTGTGTTGTAGGTGTCTGTTCTGAAGTGTTGTTCTGCTGGTGTGCAGCGCATCCAGTCAGAAGCATGGTTGCTGCAGCGACAGCAGCAATAGCACGAATTTGTTTTTTCATAGCTTTCTCCTTTACTTCAATGCATCAAATCGACGCATTACTTCTTTGCTGATTTCTTCGTCTTGTTTAATGTCATTAGCTGTTTTGGTGATAACAGAATCCAATTTTGACATTGCGAGCACAACATCCGTATCCCACGGGTTTTGCGCCGAACGCTGATTCAGTGCATAGGCGAGCGAGTCGAGTCTTAAAATCAACCGTTCGTTATCATGTATTACTTTATTGATGGTATCTATAATCCCGCTATAGATTTCCTTCTTTTTTTGGGCTGTTTCCTTATCTCCGAACGAAATTGTGCCTTTGCAAAATGCTTTGTACTCATTTTCGTCGAACATGGACGCAGAACGAATCGCGTCATCCAAACGGTCATAAAAAATCTTCTCCGCTGACGCGAGTAATATCAGACATTTTGCCTGCTCACCGGAAGGCTTGCTGTCCTGTGTCATGCTGTATGCTGTAGCCATCTTCTGTCCGAACCGTCTGACTTGATACCGCATCTGGTCTGCCTGTTCAGAGAATATGGTTTTCGTTCCGACTACAGCATTGATTTGTGTCAGGTATTTCTCTTCTTTAGATTCTGCCTGTGTGTCTGTTTCACTCTGCTTTTTTTCTCTTTTCTTCTCGGTTTGTTTATAGATGATATGCGCACACAAAAGGAGGAAAAGGACAGGAACACCGTACTGCGCGAGCAGTACAAAAAACAAAGGTGTGCCGTGCATATACTCTACGGCATAATAGGTATGGATGTATGCCTCGACCATGTATACGATGGCCGCCGCAATAATAAGTAAGCTGATACTGAACATTTTGTGTTACCTCTCGAATTATAGGTAAACCTCGCCGCTGGGAAGAAGGACTCCGCAGATATTCTCAAGCGGGATGAAATCGAGCGCATCCTGTATAGAGAAGAACGGTTCGGCACTCGGATTGAGCCAGAGTTCTCCGTCACGCAGATATAAGCCATCTTGTTTGAATGCATTGATGTATGTCAGAGAGAACACATCACAATGGGCAACGACCGGCTTTTCATCCTTTGCTTGACGCTTGATAAGCAATTTGACATCCTTGTAATCCTTGATGAGTTCAAACAGCTTTTTGAGGCGGAGATACTTTTCGTCAGATTCGATGCTATCTGCGAGAATCCGTTCCATGACTTTTTCGTAAACAACAGTTTCCTTCATGCTCCTGTCATCGACGACATCGTAATAGTCGTTTTTGTATTTACGCATCTGCAGCAGCGATTCGAGCCAATTATCTTTGTCCGCAAGCCAAAAAGCATACGCGGCTTCATCGCAAAGATTGGCGTTTATGATAAAACGCTCAACCATATTCACTTTCTCTCCCGTCACGAAACTATGCGCAGCGGAAAGTGTTGCATCTCTTATCTCCTGCTCTGGCCGTTGCACAAAAAACAAAGCGACGCTTGCTTCTGTGGGAATATACTTATTGCGAATATACTCCTCTACCTCGTTCTTCATCATCTCTTTTAGATTCTCAGGCATATCACCTGCCTCGAATCCAAACAATCTGAGTTGTTCAACATCTTCCTTCTTGGCATCAAACAAATAAAATGTCTCATTGTCTACAATGTAACCCATAAAATTGAGCTCATCGTGGAAAAGGCTGATGTTTTCTTCTTCCTGCCCATCCTGAACATCGCTCACTGCGCTGTAAAGAAGTTCTACCTTATGTTTTTTCTGAATCATGGGCTTGCGGATGAACTCTGCGTAAAACGATACGCCTTCTATCTTGTCGCTCAACATTCCGGCAATATAGATTTGATTGGAATCCGCAATGAATGCTGTCAGGACTTCTTTTGTCAAAATTTTCATGCTATTTTCCCTTCTTAGGCTTGCACCAATCCGGTAACTGTAAAAACGAGCAATGATGCAACGAATAAGACCGAGCAAACAAATATCGCTCTGTAGGTGACGCTGTGGATTTCCTCCAACTGCCGTATTTTATCTGTCAGTTCATCAATTTCGTTTTCTGCTTCGTCAAACTGTCTATGTTCCTCTTCCGTCAAAACGAGTGTTTCATAAGCACCCTTGTTGTTGAACTCATCTTCTGATTCCGGGTTATTTTTGGGTTTTGCCTTGAACCGCTTTACGGCTTTTTTGTGCCAGCGTTTGCTCTTTCTTGCAAGAACGGCTTTCTTTGTATCTCTTTCTTTTATTTTTTCCTGCAACATCTTCCATGACACTCCATAGCAGACAAGTGCCGCAATGCATACCGCTGCTATTATCAGGACGACACAAAAAATCATCTTCATGACTCACCTCCGCAAATATCCGATTTTTCATCCTCCTCTTTGACGAGGTTGAGCTTCTCAAATGGAATTGTAAGATAGTCATATAGCGTTTCAGCTGTTGGCATATCGTAACGCATCCGACGACCATCCTGAAAGTCATACCAGATACACTTGCGTACATCTTCGTAGAGCCACCACTGAATGATGTCGGCTCTATCGTTCAATTCTTCTTTGAGAATTCGCAGCAGGGCAGTCAGATACAGATTGTTGACATCAAAAACTACGGATGTATCGCAGATTTTATTGAGTGCATCGCCAAACTCATTCATTCTCGTATCCTGTGTCTGAATATCTGCGATAGTTTGGCAGAAAAGCTCTTTAGAAATCACTCGCATTGTCCTCCATGAAATTTGATTTTTGTTTATGGCTATGTTGATTTATGGTGCGGTCATTAACGAATCCTCATCGATTTCTTGTTGATTATTTCTCTGCTTTGTGGTATAATATAAGTAAAGAAAAGTTGTGTGCATAGCAAGTAAGTATAGTTTTGCTGGTTGTTTCGCACAAAATAATATAGTGAAAGGTTGTGATTCCGTTGCAGTAAATAGTATCTGACTATTGTAAGTGGTTAAAAAACAGGCAGCTGCTGTATAAGATGAATGATAAAATATTGGTTCATTTGTACAGTTTTACTGTAGCAACCCTTGCGGTTGTGATGGATTGAAATGAAAATCTGATGACTCTGCAAGATTCCATTGTGAATGGTAATCTCCAATGTATCAATGGAATAACTGTTAATAAATCGCATTGCAGTTTATAAAAACTGCGTTACAGTAAACAGAAAGCCCTGTCCTTTATGGACGGGGCTTTTTGCTTTGGAAAAATGTCGCGAACGTCACTCTAAAACATAAGAAAAATGTTGCTGCGGATGGAAAGGTCTTGATTTGTGCTATTTTCCTATGTGTTAAAGGTTTTGATTTGTGTGGATTTAAGAAAGCTATTTCTTAGTCTGTGCGGGTGTATCCGTGGTCAGCTAACCACTTATGTACTTCGTTCGTAACATCCAGTGTGTCAATGGAATACCCGTTAACTCCAAACCTTCCATTGGAAAGATTTATTCCAATGTTGTAAATGAGCTTATGGCCTTTCATTCTGCCGATGGTCGTTGTACTTCCTGCGGCGAATGTTTTAACTCCAATGCCGAGTTCTGAGTTGTTTTCGTAGTCCAGCTCTTTGTAAGTAAAATTGTCTTGTACGAGAATTAGCTTTTTGAAAATTTGACGGCTCTGTAAGATGCCATTATGAATGGAAAGGCAGTTTTGCCAATCGGCTTCAAAATCAATCCAGTTCCCAAACACGGAAGCGGTAAGCGGAGCGTTAGGACTTTGATTGATGGCTGCCGCCTCTTGAAGTAGTAACTTCTTGGGTGTCTTGCATTCCGCTACCGGATAGTTAATTTCACCTTTACTTAGCATCTTAGCAAATGCTTTGACGGCAAGCTTGCCAAAGATAACGCAAAAACATCCGCAGAAACCAAAAAATGCGCCAAGCAGATAGAATACAAGTGTTGCCGTATGGATGCTTTCTGGGTCGTATCTCTGCGCTGATGCCTCCGAGATGACAAGGCCAATCGGAATCAGCAGTAAGATAATGCCGAAAATTATAAAGGCGATTCCCATTGTTACCCACATCCGGCCTGTACCTGCCGGGGTCGCATATTTCAGTGCTCTTTTCCGTTCTTTCTCAGACGGAATCATCTTATCCTTTTTGGCTGCCATGATTTCCTCCTCCTTTTAATCGTGAAATGCCGAGGTACCCAAGCTCCTGCACCTGCCGCAGCAACATACTCTGCAAGGTTCTTGTCCGGTATCGGCAATGCATCGTCAATCTTTTCGGTCACTGTCCAAATGCTTCTGAGATGCCTTCCTCGTAGTGTTTTCCGTAGATGGTACTCTCAAATACCACACAGCAATTACTTTATCATCGTCATTATCAAAGAACGACCAGTATGTTTGCGCATCTGCATATAGATAATGGCCGAGAACACATATGCAGCAGCGTGTCTCGTTTGTCTGCAAAAATTCTTTTAGCCGTGGGCGTTCGTTCTTTTTGAAATCTATCCTTTTTGCAATAGGAAGATACTCGCGAGCAAATTGGTTCATATCCCTTAGTCTCAAGTACCCGTCATATCTCATTCCTTCCGGTTTGATAATCGTAAAAGGCCATGTATGTATATGGTCATACGCTGTACCCACACATGTGACAGAACATGGCTGTCCGAGATACTTCTTATCTGGTTCTTTGCGAACAATTTCTTTTGCCATCGTTTTACAAAACGCGTTATTCAGCGTTTCTCCTTTTTTGTGTTTACTCGATTCAGGTGTAACGTGGAATAAACATAAACTCCCAATTTCCGCTTTTCGCGTTATATCTTCGCACAACTGTGCCGTCACGAATAAAGATGACACCGTTTCTTTTGATAAGTGGTTGTTCTTCACCAACGAACTGCATTGATTCCAGCTCCTCGATGGTGTAGTTCTGCCTGAGCAAAGTTTCGGTTTCTTGATTTTCATTGACGCCAACGAAGCGTTTTGCGCCAAGAATAGAGCTTGCTGCAAATTCAAACATTGCATCTGCACCTCCTTTACTGTGTAATAAAACAATAATCTATGTGTTTTCTTCGAAATTCCGGGGCTTTACTTTTTTCTTGAGATAATTATCTATATTTAATCCTTGACGAGATGTTTTTCTTTGCTTTTTTATTGAGTGCGCAGAACTGTGTAAACAATGCTTGGAGAGATATTGTACTTGGAAGCAATCTCTGTAATTGGAATATCCGGATGTGTCTTCACATCTGCTATGATTTTCTTGTTGCGTTCAATTATCTTCGCACGACGCAAAGTTAACACGCCAGATACGCGATGACTTACATACTCATCAGAATGACTCAGAATCTTATAAACTCTCGCACGGCTCAGATTATACTTCTTTGTCAACTCGGTAGCCGAAACGCCGTTGCGATATTCATCAATGATTTGCCGGTTTCTATCTGGAAACGGGCTTCTGGACTTTACAGCAGTGCGCTCATATTTTCTGTAATCCAGCTGCCGTAGAATACTATAACAATGATAACTGCTCAGCTGATACTTTTCAGAAATCGCCTCTACAGACATTCCTGCAACATAATCGTTAAGTATCTGCTCGTTCCGCGCCTTTATGTTTTCGTGGTTCACAAAGCTGCCCTCTTTTCTTTATTCGGGTATTTATTATTTTTGGTGGGATTCCTTACTCATGTAACCATCATCATCTGTGGACAATGCGCTCAGATTTATCGTCTCACTTTCCGGAATCAAGGTTGCCCTTACAACATATCTCTGATTCGTTGCCCCATAATATCCGAACGGATAACAGGTATACATGTAGAGCCTGTCATCTGAGTCTCCGAGATTCACAAGTACAGTGCCGTCACTCGCTACAATCGTCCCCGCATCTGCCGTTACATTTCCGCTTCGGCAGGAATCGACTTCATAGGCGTATCGGCCATATTCTGTCGTTACGGTAAAAATATCCCCGACACTTGCGTATTGTAACAGTGAAAACACGCTGTTATTGTGTGCTGCAAGAAGATGACATCCGGGGTACCCGATTTGCGAGGTACCCGTATACTCATAAACACCTTGCGCGGTGTTTATCATGGACTGGTCGTCTCCCCAATATAACCTGCTACTGAGTCCAATTTCGTCACAAGTTATAGATGCGTAGCTTTGTCCATAGGTTGGTGTAGATACCTCACTCCACACGTATGTTGTTGAATTCAGGATTTTCTGTCTTTCTTCTTCCTGTTGAACTGCCAGTTTTGCAGCTTCTTCTTTTTGAACAATTTGATGCTTGGCGTTTTCGAGCATTACCTCAACGGGATACCTTGCAATGTCTCTTCTCAGAATCTCCCTTTGGAATTCAAGAACTGTATCTACCGTTTGCGTCTGCGTATCTTTCTGTAATAGCCCTTTTACGCTGACATTATAGCTGCCGATAACTCCGACAACCAGCACAGCCAGCGCAATGACTTTTGTTTTGATAGTTACATGTCCCATTTTATTCCTGTCTCCCCTACCCTGTTTCTATGGGATAAGGTACCCGTTTTATGAGGTACCCGTTCATCACTATTGTTTTTTGAATGACTGCTTGATAAAGAATGAATGCATTTTACCGATAAGCTATCTTATTGCTGTTAAAAAACTCACATATCTCGTCCATTAAATGAACGCTTTCGCTTAGACTTGGATAGAACACACTGAATGCGTGCGTCAACTGCTTATTCTTTGGATAATCAATCAATGTACAATATCTTCCGTACTTTTCGGCAGCTTCATAAACATCAACCGTATACGAGTGCAGCATATCGCTTCTACTGGTAACAAACAGCGTTGCCGGAAGTGACTTGATGATTTCTGGATTGGTGGGGTTGATGTATGGATAAAAACCGGCTTTTTTATATCCGCGTCCATACAGGTACTTTGGCATAAACAAGCCAATCTTATCTTTTCTGGTTGTGTAGAACATTCCACTAATAAATGCGGCAGCTGTGATTCTTGTCGTCATTGGTCTTACCTTGAATTCTCTCGCCACCTCAGGACTGCCTTGAACAGCGAGAATATACAACGCAAGGTACGCGCCTGCACTATCTGCCGTCAGGTATACGGGAACGCCCCAATCATAATCTCTCTTTGATTTTCTTTTGTTGATTTGGTTTATTTCATCTTCCGTTACGCCCCATATGGCTCGCAGAACTTTTCTTTCTTCTTCTTGGTGTTTTCTTGCTGCCTCAATTCCGTCAATTACATCCTGCATCTGCTCAAATACAGTCACCTCCGGAACCAGTCTATAATTTACGCTGATTACAAGGTACCCGTTCTGCGCCATCCTGATATTGAATCTTGTATTGAAGTCTTTATCCCCCATTACAAGCCCTCCGCCATGAATATTGATGATGACGGGAATATCCGGTTTTGCATCTGTTGGATATCTGTCTCTTATACACATCTGACGCTGCCGACGACT
>ENA-OZGL01001059-OZGL01001059.1-human-gut-metagenome-genome-assembly--contig:-NODE-1059-length-10299-cov-5.084537_pt1 | contig 10299 bp, 7 predicted proteins | sample MGYA00245117_ERZ653659 | MGnify/ENA primary metagenome ERZ653659 (study PRJEB26926, sample SAMN06165263) | human gut metagenome | biome: ENVO:00009003; feature: ENVO:2100002; material: ENVO:00002003... | reverse complement strand
TCTAGTACGGTCTCGTGGGCTCGGAGATGTGTATAAGAGACAGCATATATAGAGTCCCCGACAAACGGTTTACCCCAAGAGAATATTCCAGATTGTCCGTTGTCTGCAAATCTTTGTAAACCTTCGTCAACAAACCGTTTTGAAACAAACAGGCTTTCATCTCTGAAACACCTTCTCCCGAACCGGCAGCTGATTCAGCTGAAGCAAAATCAGAAAAAACGCCACGAACCTTCAGCAAGGAAGTATCGCCCTGTGACATGTCTTCTAAATGTTCAGCACAGGAAACCATCCCCAAAAGTATCAATAAAAGTCCTATTTTAACAGAAAAGTATCTATACATATTATCTGAGAATCATACAATAATTTTATCTTATTCAAGGGAGAAAGGTCATTTTACCGGTCAATTCTCCCCCAAAGCCAATCGATTTATACTATTTATAGCGGAACAAGTTCCGTATCATATCCCTGTTCCCATTCATCCAGAACAGAACGGGTTACGATATCAATATCATCTTTACGGATAGTAACAGTATAAATCGTATTACGTTTCAAATCTCCTTCTATCGATTTACGCAAACGACGGGGAGATTCATCATCGAAACTGACAACAACTTCTACCTGTATTCCCTGGTTTTCCTGCTCACCTAAATAAAGAACACCGGAAGCATCCTGGCTCAAAGGCTCATCGAATACCAAAGTTGTATCTGCACGCAAGGCACCTTCTGGAGTCTTTACTCCCTCTGACTGAGGGAAAAGATACGCAGAACGAGCAATACCAGACAGTGTTAAACTACTTAAAGATGCAGTACCTGCCACATTGAATTTCAAATCCAGACGAGTCATTCCCCGTTTCAGATTTAATGGAAGTGCTCCGCCATTATCTGCATAAGTCTCTAAAGCTACTGATCCGACAGCATATCCGGCAGACTTTGAATCAGGCAATGCTACGACAGTTTTCAGCCACTCTTCTTCGGTCATTCCTGAATCCTGCAAATGATCCCAGTCTACCAATGCAGACGTGTTTGCCAACATATACAAGTTACCTTCAGTCCGGTCTACTTGTAACGTACATTCATCACCTGATACAGACAATCCCCTATAAACCTTTGTCAGAACTCCATTTTCAAACAGACATGCCTGCATGTCCGAGATTTCCGAATCACTTTCTACTGCTTGTCCCCCTCCTTCAAATGCAACCCAGCGGGCTGTTACAACCCGGGAAGCAGTCTCTTCACCAGGCGACTGAGGCTCATTGGAATCACTGGAACAAGCCATAAACATTTGTGACAATAAAGCCACAGAAGCAATCATTAAACCTTTTTTAAAAACAAATCCTTTCAATTCCATTTTCTCTTACTCAATTTAACCTTACAAATAAATCTGCTTATTTTCTACAATATAAAAATCTTATCACTCTTTTTGTTTATCATTATTTATAAGCAATCATACTTATCTAAGTCTATCATGTTTTTTATTCATACATATACCGCACTGGAGTCTTAATGCAACGAATCGTACGAGTCTTGGACGAATTATTTGCAGCATATTTTATCCAGGATCTTCTTCCTCCTGAAGAATTAGCCGGATAACCTTCAATACCCCATGTCATGCCTTTTCGTCCACTGGTTGCAAACAAGGCTACCATACGAGATACAGATCCTTCTGAAGCATCCCACTGATGTCCCAAAGAAGCCATCACCCAATGGGAACCATCCGCTTCATGATAAAAGTCATAAACATTTACCGGTCCATATTCTTTCCCGTTTACAGTTAATATCCGTTCAGTGATCGTATACGACAAACGCTGTCCCAAGCCATTATTAAATGCATCAGAACCATATCCCAACGCACAGTTATTACCCCAGGCAAAGAAACGGAAATCATCATAATCCGGGATTTCATAGCCTGCAGGTGCCATCGCACTTGCATCCATTGCACCAAAATCCTGAGCAGAGACAGAAAATCCTTCATACCAAAATCCATTATCACCTGACTGCAATTTCAATCCCTGCAAATTTCCACCCTGATACTGATCGCCCAATAACTCCAGGAAACGTTCATTGCTACAAGTCAACAGATATTCTCCTAGCTGGTCTGCCGAAACCGGATCATCAGCAATTGTTACCTGATCCTCAAAACTCCGAACATTTCCACGCAGATTATACTTACACCACCATGTACCATTTACACAGACGACAGGCAATCCCCAGTTACGCCGTTTCACTACATACGAATCCAGTTCTGAACCATCCGAGCCATAAATGACCAGTTCTACCTGTTGTGCACGACCGTCAGCCAATGGATCATTGGGCTTCCATCCTCCTTCCAGAACAAATTCACTATCGGTTTCACCCGGGAATAACTTAGCCCAAGGATCTTCTCCTTCAGGTAAACGTAAACGAAGTTCATAATCACCATCCAGCTCCAGATGAGCCAGTGTACCATCTGCATAAGTACCCAGGTCACATATTCCATCAGCACCGAATGATACACTCCCCTCTGTCACCTGCAAAGGATTACGATCAAAAGCCACGACAATGCGTCCTTCCTGTACCTCATCTGCCGAGAAATTCAGGTGAATAAATCCGCGTTGCTCCCCCGGCATACATTTCACCGATTCAATTTCAGCCATCGCGATGCGCTCCATTCCTTTTTGACGTTGATCTGCTTCAGTATCCAGTTCAACCCGGACTCCATCTACATAACCATCTATCGAAGCTTGCAATCCGGATGTCCCGGCAATAGCTAGACGTATGACATTATTTTGGAAGGGTACAAACACCGTATCTGCATGCAGACTAAGGCGTGCTCCTTCAGGCAAAACCGAGCCACTTGCATCAACGTATACTTTCTGGGATACCCCCGGAGTTACCGGATCCGTTTCAATCCAGTCACTGGCTACGACATCAAGAAAAGCCTGAGCTCCCATACCAAGTACCCGTAAGGTATACACCGTATTACTTTTCAGAGCCGGGACTTGTGTCCGTACCCAATGACGGTTACCATTGACCAGCAAAAGTGCTTCGATCTCTACAGGAGCCTCCAAGGGAGCTACAGGAAGATAGCGAAGTACACCACCTCCTTCAGGTAATGGCTCATCCGTCAGCTGACGTGTCCATGTCATTGTTTCACCAGGAGTTCCCACAGGTACTCCGTCTGAAGGGAAAAGCAAACCGTCTGCCGGTATTCCCCGCATCGTCACACTCATCACTTCCACACCCTCAACAGGCATCATGAGATCCACTCTCGCCACGCTGCGCCGAAGTTCCATGTTCAAAGCTTCTCCATGTCCGGCATCTTTCAGATCCACCTGTCCTCCCATCACAAAAGCTTCGGAGGTCAGCCCTTTCTCTCCCAAAGGCAGACTCAGGAACTCCTCCAGTGTAGTTACATCTTCTACGGGATTCCGTCCAGCAAGTGTCTCTTCCCCATTGGCCAACAGGTAAAGCATTCCTCGCATCTGTCTTGGAGACAAAGAAGTCATACCCTCACCATCCGGCAACGAAAGATTCAGTACTTCACGCAGAGTTCCATCTTCAAACCGATAAGCTGTCAGTTCCTTCAGTTGTATGTTTTCTCCTGCATCCGAACTTCCGTCAGGAGTACGTGTCATCAGTGCCAGCCGTACTGTACCATCCGGCACAGCATATCTCCTGCCTCATCTGTACAACTTACTCCAAGCAGAGTAACCATTGCTATTATTATCAGTTTTATCTCTTCAACCAGTCTTCTCATATACCTTACATTCTTATTCATATAATACACCATCCATATCAGATCCATACAGACATCACCTTAACGATAGAGGGTCGCATTTGAGCTACTTTCCAGATATCGAGGTGAGTCTATCGGAAAATCTTTCAGATGAGTCACATAAAAGTTATTCATCAATTGCTGCGCCCATGGTCCGTAAGTGAACGAACTGCTATGTGAATATCCCATCACATGGCCCAGTTCATGAAACATAATTTCGCAGGAATAAGTATTCCAATAATGCTGCAGCCATGCCTGCTGGTATGCCCCGAAAGTAGATCCTCCTCCCAAGCCGAGCACTCCATTTCCTGAATATACCAGTCCTACACAGAGTGTACGGCTCTGACGCATCTGTGCAAGTACTTTGTCAGCCGTTACCCGGTCTGTAGGTCCTCCGTTTCCATAAAGGATATCTTCATTTTCACGCAAAATCTGTTCATGTTCCGGCGTATCAATCATATAAGTAAAATTGAGGAACAATGCTATTGATTCCCTGCAATGGACAGGTCGAATTCCCATCCAGTTTCCTACAGGTCCTCCATCCGGACGGGTAGGATCACCGCCATAAAGTCCCCAATAAATAGTCCAGCCGTGACGAATGGCTCCCAGCTTTTCCCAATAAGGATCGTCACTGTGCAGGCTGATCTGAGCCTGTGCCATTTCTTCCGGATTCATACGTTCCCACTCAACCAATCTGCCACTGGCTGTACGGCACAGAGCAGAACGTTCAGCCAACGGCAATTCACGCTCCAGGTCTACAAAAGGAGGAACAGTATCAAGATATGCTACATCAACAACTTCCTCCTTTCCGGGGAAAAGAGCACGCACCGTTACCTTTCCCAAACCACGGGGTGAATAGAAACGCATATGCAGTTTTCCTTCCGAAGTAATCTGTGCCTGCAAAGGATTTGAAGTATTAAAACTTCTTTGGGAACGATCTGTATATACCTGCCAAGGCTCATCGTCTGCCAGAATCCGGGAAGTATGTACTTCACTGAAATCCGCTGAAGCAATATAAACTGCAGCCTGACGGTCATCCGGATGCACCACCTTTGTCATTACCGGCACACTTACTCCGGCTTTCAATGACTCAAGGACAAAAGGATATTCCAGACGGGTACGTACTCCTAAAAAATGACGGGTTTCCACATCCACCGTACCTTCAGCATGAACAGCCGGATTCAAAGGAGGAAGTCGAAAAGCCGCTACACTATCAAGTGCCAGTTCCAGATCCGAAGCTTCTCCATATCCACTCCATTCTCCGGAAGCAGACAAAGACGATGCCAGACTTAATCCTTGCAACTGAACCTTACGGCCCACTACCATCCGTTCCACATCAGTCGAAGCAAAAGCAAATCCGAAAGACAATCTGCTACAAATCGGATGCTGAACGATTTCTTCACTTGTAGTCACTTGTTCCTGTCCTCCACTGACCGTCACTTCCAGCGGGGTTGATGAATAATAATATTCAGCTTCCAGCGGAGCTACTTTTGCAGGGAAAGAAAACCATTCTTCATCTGCCCGTGACAAAGAATTCACCCGTACACCATCACGGGAAATATCACCACGAACTCCCATTACCGACAGACGATAGCTTCCTTCATGAAGACCTTCCAGACGGAGTGATGAAGTATTGCGGTCGTAATTCCATTTTACCGAAGAAAGCACCAGACCACTTTCATCACAAACAGAAACAAAAAGAGTATCATAACCACCTCCGGCACGAGAAGCATTTTCCACATCTTCGGACAAACCTTCATAATTCATTGAACGCAACTGAAGTTTCACTCCCCCGTAGCCTGTCATGGAAGACATTGCAGTTTCTTCTTTACAACCAGAAAGAACAAGAATCAATAAAAATACAAAAACATGGATTTTCGACATAAATATCGGTTTCTTCATTTTTAACTAAACAATACACTTACACAAACATTCTTTGGAACTAAACCCAACCTGTAAATACTCCTCCAGGGTATTTCATTCACCTCTCTCTCTTATTCATATTTTCTTTTTACCTCTCTGAAAAAATCACATTCTTTAAACAAGAAGACCTACCTTTTGCTCAAAAAAGGTCGATTCATTAATATATATTAACTATAACAACAGTTTTTAGAAGGATATTTTTCATTTTTATACAAAAAAGAAGATGATAACCGTTCTTCTTTGCTCTTCTCTTTTTTACAGAAAAGAAGAACACAGACGTTCCAGTTTCCATTTTATTTCATTATTTTTGGAGCAAGAACAAATCACAAAACTAATACCTAAGAAAACCATGAAACTGACTTTTCGTATTCGTTATCGTACCGTCTGGGGAGAAAATCTCCGAATTATCCTGAACGAAGAGGAAAACAACAGCATTCCTCTGACGACACGGGACGGTGTGATCTGGCAAAACAGTTATGAATATTTTACCACAGATATAGAAAAAGTAATCACCTACCGATATGGCGTTTTCCGTGGAGAAACTTGTGTCCGGAAAGAGTTCGGAGCCATTCCTCATTCATTCTATTTAGGCAATGCCCAGCAAACACACTATATTCTGGATGATTGCTGGCGGGAACTTCCTGCTGATTTTCACCGTTACAGCTCTGCATTCAACCTTCCTCATCCTCTTTCCCGCCCCAACAAACTGCCGGACGGAGTAGGAAGCTGTGTCACTTTCCGGACTCTTTGTCCGGGCCTGTCGCACAAGAAACAGGCCCTGGCTATCAGCGGAAGTTGCAATGCTTTGGGTAACTGGGAGTGGTTCCGGCCTATCCGTATGCAGGAAGTCGCCCCGAATGTATGGCATCTGACACTGGATGCTTCAAGCCTTCCTCCATCCTTTGAATACAAATTCGTAGCTGTCAATGCCGAAACCGGAGCCGTTGAAGAATGGGAAGGCCGCCCGAACCGGACCTTCCATATCCAGCCTCTGATGAGGGGAGAAACATATCTGCCGATGGAAACGGAAGTATTCTTCAACCTTCCTCCCCGGAAGATTGCCGGATGTGCAATTCCATTGTTCTCCATCCGTTCGGAAGGAAGCTGTGGCACCGGAGACTTCGGAGACTTGAAATCATTTATCGACTGGGCAGCCGATACCGGACAACAAGCCGTGCAATTATTGCCAATCAATGATACCTCCGGTAACGGAGGATGGATGGATTCTTATCCGTACAGTGCTATTTCCATTTATGCCTTCCATCCCATGTACATTGACCTCCGGCAACTTCCCGAACCGGAAGATAAAGAGGAAGCACAGCTTTTTGAAACAGAAAGACGCAAGCTGAATGCCCAGCCTTTACTGGACTACGAAGCTGTGAACAAACTGAAACTGGCTTATCTGATAACAGCCTTTCGGCAGGAAGGAGACGAAGTTCTGTCATCTGAAGAATTCCTGAGTTTCTTCGCGCACAATGAATCATGGCTGAAACCTTATGCTGCTTTCTGCTACCTGCGTGATCTGAACCATACACCCGACTTCCATCAATGGAGCAAGTATCAGACCTACGATGCTGTTGAGATTGCCAAACTATGCAATCCGGAAAACGAAGTCTATCCAAAGATTGCATTCCATTATTATATACAATACCAACTCCACAAGCAATTACTGGACGCTGCCAGCCATGCCCGCCAACGGGGAGTCATTCTCAAGGGCGACATTCCCATCGGCATCAGCCGGTGCAGTGTGGAAGCATGGACGGAACCCTATTATTTCAACATGAACGGACAGGCGGGAGCACCGCCCGATGCATTCTCCACAAACGGACAAAACTGGGGATTCCCTACTTACAACTGGGAAGTTATGGAGAAAGACAACTACCTGTGGTGGCGGAAACGCTTTGCCAAGATGGCAGAATACTTCACGGCTTACCGCATTGACCACATTCTGGGATTCTTCCGTATCTGGGAAATCCCGACTCACTCCGTACATGGTTTGCTGGGACATTTCGTCCCTGCCCTGCCCATGAGTGAAGAAGAAATCCGAAGTTTCGGGCTTAATTTCCGGAAAGACTTCATGACCCGGCCCTTCATCTGTGACTACATGCTGAATACCATGTTCGGCGACCGGAGCGATGAAATTCGCCAGACTTTTGTCCGCCATCTGCATCATGACCTTTATGCCATGCGTCCGGAATTCGATACCCAACGAAAGGTAGAAGCCTATTTTGCCGGCAAGAATGACGAAGAAAGTCTGAAAATGAAAGAAGGACTGTACAGCCTTATCAGTGATGTTCTGTTTGTACCAGACCGGGATCATCCCGAACTGTATCATCCCCGTATCTGTGTGCAGAATGATTTTATCTTCAAACAACTGAGCGGAAAAGAACAGGAAGCTTTCAATCATCTGTACAATCACTATTATTATCAGCGCCACAATGAGTTCTGGTATCAGGAAGCAATGAAGAAACTGCCGGTTCTTACCCAGTCCACTCCTATGCTGGTCTGCGGAGAAGACCTCGGCATGGTTCCGGAATGTGTCGCATGGGTCATGGAACGTCTCCAGATCCTTTCACTCGAGATTCAACGCATGCCTAAGGCTTTCGGGCTGGAGTTCGGCCGTCTCTGCGATTACCCCTTCCATTCCGTATGCTCTACCGGAACACACGACATGTCCACACTCCGGGGATGGTGGGAAGAAGATCCGGCAGTTACCGAACGCTTTTACCGTCAGGAACTGGGATGCTGGGGTGAAGTTCCCCGACAGGCTTCGGGATGGATCTGCAAAGAGATTATACGCCGGCATCTGAACAGTCCTTCCCTGCTGTGCATTCTTCCATGGCAGGACTGGATGGCTATCGACGAAAAGCTGCGCAATCCGGACGCTGCCGCCGAACGGATCAATATTCCTGCCAATCCACACCATTACTGGCGCTGGAGAATGCATCTTACTTTGGAAGAACTGGCAGAGCATAAAGATCTTTCTTCAGAAATCCGAACATTGATTCAGGAAGCAGGAAGAGAATAACCGCCAGACGACTTTTTTTCCGGCTCATTCAAAAGAAACATCCGCCGACAGACAGCAAAGCCCCTGGCTGAACAGGCTGCCGGCGGACTTTTTATCGTACAGAAAAGCACGCCACAGCGAGTAGTACGTTGGGGCAGAAATATGCGGTCGATGGAGTCGCAGCGAGTAGTACGATGAGGCGGAAACGTGCGGTCGATGAAGCCGCAATATACGGTCAATAAAACCGCAACGGATAATATGATGAAAAAGAACAGATACAGACTGAGGCGGAGGATAGTTCACTCCTTCCTCCCTTGAATTAAAGCTTCATCACATCCTGTTCAAAATGATCTTTGTCGCCTTTAGCCCGATTCCGCATTTTACTCCGGTAACTGTAAACGGTTGCCAGAGAATATCCCAGAAAATGAGCGATCTGTGTCGTATCAGTTACTCCCAGTCTGATCAATGCAAATATACGAAGTTCGGTATTCAACAACTCATGAGGTTTTGGATAGATTCTTCCGCCTTCTACCAGCAAGAGATTGAAATCCTCCACAAAATTAGGGAACAAGTCCAAGAATGATTTATCAAATTCCGCATAGAATTTTTTCCGTTCATCGCGTAAGAACTGTTCCGAACGGATCATCTTAAACAATTCATCAATTTTGGAAGCCATTGCCAGCTTTTCCAGCAAACGACGATAGTGTTCCAGCTTCTCCAGATAGCTGACGCAACGTTCCAGATAACGCACGATATACACTTCTTTAATCTTGCCGGTCTGTTCCAACTGATCATTGACTACCTGCAGTTCCCGGTTAGCTGTATAAAGTTCTTTTCGCATGGCAGAAAGCTTTCTCATCCAAATCCATAGCCAACTCAACAGCACGATCAGCATAACGGCAAGCACACTCACCAGCAATAACATCCGGTGCATCATCAGTCGCTCACGGTTTTCCTTGGCCACATAAGCCCGGTCTATAATCGGATAAAATTCGGTAACCTCCAGGAAACGAAGGCGTGCATTACAGGCCACGGCATCTTCCATCGAACAGTTCAGATAACGATAAGCCCTTTCCAGGTCTCCCTGTTCATAAAGCAGACGAGCCAGACGTTGCAAGGCTGCATATTCACGGACTGCAGTTTTCAAATCCAGAATAGCAGTCTGAGCCAGCCAATATATCCGGTTCTCTACATCTCCCAAAGCATCATAAGCATCCGATAAGGTATAATATACATAAATCTTCTGCTGTTTAGCCGGCGATTTTTCCAGGCATCCGGTCAACAGACGGACTGCACTGTCTGCCTGATGATGAAGAATAAGCCGTTCAGCCTTCATGACAGTCTGATCAATCTCTGAATCCATCATCTTCAACACAGAGTCACGATATAAATCTGTTCGGTCCAGATACTTCTTCTTGCCTTCTGCTTCGGGGGTATAATCGGCCATCCAGCCTTCAATCCGCTTACACACACCATAATAATATGCCAGTATCGGTTCTTCCAATTCCTGTACATTCACATTATGCAGTTCCTGTAAAGCTTCAAAATACATTCCCATCACTCCAAGAACTGTCTCTTATACACATCTCCGAGCCCACGAGACCGTACTAGATCTC
>ENA-OZGL01001053-OZGL01001053.1-human-gut-metagenome-genome-assembly--contig:-NODE-1053-length-10341-cov-11.294283_pt1 | contig 10341 bp, 4 predicted proteins | sample MGYA00245117_ERZ653659 | MGnify/ENA primary metagenome ERZ653659 (study PRJEB26926, sample SAMN06165263) | human gut metagenome | biome: ENVO:00009003; feature: ENVO:2100002; material: ENVO:00002003... | reverse complement strand
ACACCTATTAAGTCGTCGGCAGCGTCAGATGTGTATAAGAGACAGATATAAGGGTGAAATTGTGATTTGTTATAGAGAATTTATGAGGAACTTTGTTATGGAAGTTGTAGAAATGATTTCATCTATTTCACAAAAATTCATTCTCGACGAATTAGAAAATCAACTATAATGGGAAATGTAATAGACAATTTTCTATTTGTGGATGTCGAGAAATTTAATTTATCGGTACGACATTATACCACATACAATTTAATAACAACACAGCGTTAGAGCGTATGGGAAAACCTGTACGCTCTTTTTTTATCAAAAATGGAGGAGAATCACATGGAAGAAACAAATGTAACAATGACAGCAGAGGAAATGCAGGGTGAGCCTGCGGCAAAGGAAAATGAGACAAAGGCGGTTGATGCTATTGGCAGACTGGAGCATCTTGCAAATCGAGGTTCCTACGAATATACACAGGAACAGGTAGATGTGATGTTTCAGGCATTAGAGGGGAGGGTTGCGGAAGTTAAGGCAAGGTTTACGCCAAAGAAAGCGGCTGAGAGTAAGACTTTCAGCTTCGGTACAACGGAATAGGAAAGTAACGGGAAGCAAAGGAAAGGCAGTCATGTAGTGTATGTGGCTGCCTTTTTGTCGTATCTATGACAGGAAGGAGAACTGTGTGAGAAAATATGATTTTATATCGGCTCTGGCAAAAGAGACAGCAGCCGAGGTTGTCAAAAATCGTGAGGAATGGATGAAATACCTGACCACAGCGGCAAGATTGTATAAGTATCCGTTCCGGGAACAGCTTTTGATCTATGCACAAAGACCAGACGCAACAGCTTGTGCTTCCATAGAACTGTGGAATGAGCGTATGCACTGTTGGGTAAATAAAGGTGCAAAAGGTATCGCACTTTTGGATGAGGATGACGCACATGGAAAGCGTCTGAAATATGTATTTGATGTGTCAGATGTCCATGCGGCAAGGAGAATCGGACGGTATCCGGAACTATGGGAATTACATGAGGAACATAAGGAAGATGTAATTAAGCGTCTGGAGCAGACTTATGGTGCTACCGATGATAAGAAGCTATTTGAAGAAAGACTTATGGAGTTAGCTGACAGGATTGCAGCAGATTATTATGAGGAATTGTTGCCGGATTTGCAGTACATGATCGAGGGCAGCTTCCTAGAAGGACTGGACGAGCAGAATGTCGGTATCCGTTTAAGAGATACTTTATCTGAGAGTATTTCTTTTACACTTTTATCTGCCTGTGGTGCAGATATGCAGGAGTATGGTTCGGAGTTTGCTTTCGATTTTATCCATGAATTTAATTCCATGGATACCCTTGCGGTACTTGGAGATGCAGCTAATGAACTTGCAAAACCGGTACTTTTAGAAATTGGAAGAACCATAAGGGCATATAACAGAAGCCACGAACAGGAACAAACAGAAAATTTAACGCAGAAAGGACTTGCAAATACTTCTGAAATAGACTACAATGCGTTAAAGCGTGAAAGCGAGAGCGGACATGAGGAATATATTGACAACAATCAAAACAGCGTAGAAAGGGGCAATAGCAATGAATCTGACATACGAGAAGAATGGGGATTATCTGATCCCGACATTACAGGCGGACAGTCAGCCGGAGGGAACCGTAACGAAGTACGGAATGATGAGGGAGACTTATCTGAAGGAGAACCACAGGGGCGTGTACTCAGCGTTTCTTCTGAAAGGGACATTGAAAGAACACCTGCTGACCATTCAGAAGCAGGCAGAGGAGAGAATGGAGAAGCTGACAAGCCAGATGGCGGCAACCGAGGGAGTGACAGAACAGCTCAAGGAAGCCGATCAGATGCTTTGGGTAGCGAAGATGAACAGCATTCGGAACCGAGCAGAGGAAGTGGTTCTGGGAGAACTGGTTTACAGTCTGTAACAGATACCGATGATCTTCTCCGGGGAGACGCAGCGGAACCCACATTTACACAACTCAGCCTGTTTCCTTCTTTTGAGGAGCAGGTCGGAACAGTCGCAGCAGCGGAAGCAAGTATGAAATATACCATGCCCGCTGCTTTTTCTTTGCCACAGAATGAGCTTGAAACCATTCTTCGCAGTGGTGGAGGAAAACAGCACAGCAGAAAGCGTATCTTTGCAAAGTACACAGAGGGCAGAAATGCCGAGCAGATGGTGGATTTTCTGAAAAATGAGTACGGACAGACCGGAAAAGGTTTTGAAATCAATGGAAATCCAGTATCAGTGTGGTTCGATGAGCATGGTATGAGTGTCGGCTATGGAACACAGGCAAGGGAAACACCGATTGTCACGATGGATTGGGAAGATGTGGAGAGCCATATCCGTTCCATGATCGAAAATGGTACTTATATGAGTGCCAGTGAAGCATTTCTTGTAGATACACAGGAGAGAAATCGTGTTGCCAATCAGATCTATTTCTTCCTGCGAGATGGAATGGATGAAATGCCGGAGGAGCTTGGCTTAAAAGCAGGAAATTATCCGGAAAGTGAAGCAAAACTCATGGAGCTTCTTTCCACCCATGAGGGCAGGGAACAGCTTAAAAATGTCTTGGAGGATGCGGCAGAGCGACTTGCATCGGGTGAAGCCGAATTAAAATGGCGGCATGTGAAATCACCGGAATATCTGTTATCGGAGATAGCAGACCATGACAGGGAGAGACTGGAATTTCCATTGCCGGATGCGGTGGAGGTAGCACAGGAAGATTTTATCACGCAGGATGAAATTGACTATGCACTTGGCAGAGGAAGCGGCTATGAGCATGGAGCTTTCCGCATTTATGAGTATTTCATGGAAGGACATGACCAGAAGGAAACAGTTGCATTTCTGAAAAATGAATATGGTATTGGCGGCGGTTCCGGTGGACTTCCAGGCAACGATGATTCCCATAATGAACATGATGGAAAAGGTATCCGTCTGGAGAAGGGCAGCTATGGAAATCCGTATGCAAAAGTGCTTCTGAACTGGAATGTAGTCGAGAAAAGGCTACGTGAGCTGATCCATGAGGATAAATATTTATCTCCACAGGGGAAAGAAAACTACAAGGCATACAAGGAAGAACAGGCAGAGAAAGCAAGACAGCGAGAGCTTTCCCGTCTGGAGCATGGACAGCGACTTGAATGTAAGAAGGACATCGAAGCCTTGATTGCCGAGAAATTCAATGGTTTTGTGCTTCCGAGGAATACCGCAGATGAAATCATAGATAAATATGGCATTGACTGTGTGGAATTTGTTCTTGCAAATACCGTCACGCATTTTGATTATGATGGGCGGTTTTCGCAGAACAATAAGGAATGGGCAAAAGGCATTGTTGCGGAAAATGAGTGGGAGAACAACGATCTGATTCTAAGCTCACATCCGGCAGTGCTGGACGGATTTACCAATCAGGCGAGAAGGTATATCAATGTGATTCGGGAAACAGAAAAGGAAGCACAGCAAAAGATCACGATTGATGGATATGAGTGTGTTCTGGTTGATGAGTGGGGCAGTGAAAAAGAGAAATATCTGCTTGGAAATGACATTGAGGACAGCAGTTTTTATTATGCACAGGTCAATGGGAAATCCTTTGAATACGACCATAAGCCGGAGCGTAGCGAGGTAGAGGACGATTATATCAATGCCATTGCAGAGGAAGATATTGACCGACACGAAGCAGAGGTGTTTTCAAGGTTTGAGGGGACGGATGGTATCGCAGAGCCGGATGAAACTGAGCCACAACAAGAATTTTCACAAGAGGAATCGCAGAAATTATCATGGCATGTGGTACATGATGCAGATGATGAATATGGCAATCCGACACAGTGGAGTGCAACCTTATCAGAGGGAATATTCCTTTGGATTGATAAGGAAGTGGACGGATATGCTATTTATGATACGGCAGACACCACCCGTCCGGCATTGGAGACATTTTCGACTTTGCAGGAAGCAATGGATTGGGGGAATGAGCTTGCAGAAAGTGGCAGGGAAGCAGAAGCGGAGTTTTCTGACGAAAAGGAACAGAATGTTGTTACAAAACAGACAGAAGATGAACTGGACAGTATAGATACGCAGTCTGCCCGTGAGCGTCTGGAGAATGGTGAAGCAGACCGACAGACAGAGGAAATGCTGTCGCAGGTGCTTACCGGAGATTGGGAGCCGCTTACACCTTCGTCAGAGGAAAAACAGCCTGCATCAGAAAGGCAATCAGCACAAGAAAGGTCGGTATCAGCACCAGATAAAAGTAACGCTGTCAATTTCCATATCAGCGATGACCGATTGGGTGAAGGCTCTCCAAAAGAAAAATTCCAAACAAATATTGCAGCAATCAAGCTGTTGGAGCAGATTGAGGGCGAAACCCGTTATGCTACACCGGAAGAACAGCAGATTTTGTCACAATATGTCGGCTGGGGTGGTCTTGCTGATGCGTTTGACGAGAGCAAATCAAACTGGTCAGCAGAATATCACCAGTTAAAGGAACTGCTATCGCCGGAGGAGTACCGCATGGCAAGGGAGAGTACCTTGAATGCCCATTATACAAGTCTGGTCATTATCCGCCAGATGTACGAAACATTGGAGAAAATGGGATTTTCCAATGGAAATGTACTGGAGCCTTCCATGGGAATCGGCAACTTTTTTGGTATGATGCCGGATTCCATGAAAGAGAGCAGGCTTTACGGAGTAGAGCTGGACAGCATTACCGGACGCATTGCAAGGCAGCTTTATCCGCAGGCAGATGTGCAGATCAAAGGCTTTGAAAAGACTGATTATCCGAATGATTTCTTTGATGTGGCAATCGGAAATGTGCCTTTTGGTCAGTATAAGGTGGCAGATAAGCAGTATGATAAAAATAATTTCCTGATACACGATTATTTCTTTGCAAAGACGTTGGATAAAGTGCGTCCCGGTGGTGTGGTTGCTTTTATTACAAGCAAGGGAACCATGGACAAGGCAAGTCCGGAAGTCAGAAGATACCTTGCACAGCGGGCAGACCTGCTTGGTGCGGTGAGACTTCCGAACACCGCATTTAAGGCAAATGCAGGAACAGAAGTGACTTCGGATATTTTATTTTTTCAGAAGCGTGACCGCATGGTGGAGCGTGAGCCGGACTGGGTACATCTAGGAGAGGATGCAGATGGCATTGCAATGAACGCTTACTTTGCAGAGCACCCGGAGCAGATCGTAGGAAAGATGGAAATGGTATCCGGTCCTTATGGCATGGAAAGCACCTGTAAGGCAGATGACAGCAGCCCATTTGAGGAGCAGTTAGCGAAAGCACTTCAAAATATTACAGGACAGATTGATACGATTGATCTGGATGAGGAGCTTGCGGATGACATGAGCAGGCAGAGTATTCCTGCTGATCCGTCCGTCAAGAATTTCAGTTATACCGTAGTAGATAATGAGGTATATTACCGTGAAAACTCTGTCATGAAGCCGGTGGAAGTATCAGACACCGCAAAAGAACGTATCAAGGGAATGGTGGCAATCCGTAACTGTACGCAGGAACTGATTGATATGCAGCTTGAGGAATACTCCGATGTAACAATTAAGGAAAAGCAGGCAGAACTTAATAGCCTGTATGATAATTTCTCTAAGAAATATGGTTTGATTAATTCGCAGACGAATAAGAGAGCCTTTAATCAGGACAGCAGTTATTGTCTGTTGTGTTCTTTGGAAAAACTTGATGATGAGGGCAATTTCAAGGGCAAAGCGGATATGTTCACGAAGCGTACCATTAAAAGGGCAGAGGTGGTCACAAGTGTGGATACTGCAAGTGAAGCATTGGCAGTATCTTTAGCAGAGAAAGCTAAAATCGACCTTGATTATATGGCAGAGCTGACTGAAAAGGACAAGGATACGCTGATTGAGGAGCTTCGTGGTGTTATTTTCCAGAACCCGCTTACCGATGTCTGGGAGACAGCAGACCAGTATCTCAGCGGAAATGTGCGTGAGAAACTTGCCATTGCAGCAACCTATGCGGAAAATCATCCGGAATATGCTCCAAATGTGCAGGCTCTTACGCAGGTACAGCCGAGGGAGCTGGACGCATCGGAGATTGAGGTGCGTATTGGTGCCACATGGATTGATCCAAAATATATCAATGATTTCATGCGTGATACGTTCCAGACACCGGAGCATTTATTCCGCAGAGATACGATTGGGGTGCAGTTTTCGGGTGTGACCGGAGAGTGGAACATTAAAGGGAAAAACGCTGATTTTGGAAAAACGCTTGTCAACATGACCTATGGTACAAGCCGGGTAAATGCCTATAAGATACTGGAAGATTCCTTAAATCTGAAAGACACAAGAGTTTATGATACCATTGAGGAAGATGGAAAGGAAAAAAGAGTTCTTAATAAAAAGGAAACCATGATTGCAAGCCAGAAGCAGGAAGCGATAAGGGAAGCATTTAAGGACTGGGTATTCCATGATCCGGAGCGCAGGCAGACACTTGTGGCAAAATATAATGAGCTTTTCAATTCCACCAGACCAAGAGAATATGACGGTTCGCATCTGAAATTTCCGGGCATGACACCGGATATTGAATTAAAGCCGCATCAGAAAAATGCGGTTGCCCATGTGCTGTATGGGGATAATACCCTGCTTGCACACTGCGTTGGTGCCGGAAAGACCTTTGAAATGACAGCGGCGGCAATGGAAAGCAAGCGTCTGGGACTATGCCAAAAGTCATTATTCGTGGTGCCGAACCACCTGACTGAACAATGGGCAAGTGATTTCTTACGGTTATATCCAGGAGCAAATATCCTTGCGGCAACGAAAAAGGATTTTGAACCCGCCAACCGTAAGAAATTTTGTTCCCGTATTGCAACAGGTGATTATGATGCCGTTATTATCGGGCATAGTCAGTTTGAAAAAATCCCGTTATCACAGGAAAGACAGGCAGCCACAATCGAAAAACAGATTGATGAGATTGAGCTTGCTATTGATCAGGCAAAAAGAGACAACGGGGAGCGTTATACCATTAAGCAGATGGAAAAATCGAGGAAAGCATTGCAGGTGCGGCTTGACAAGTTAAATGACCAGAGCCGTAAGGATAATGTCGTGACTTTTGAGCAGTTGGGTGTAGACAGGCTGTTTGTGGATGAGAGCCACAATTACAAGAACCTGTTCCTTTATACGAAAATGAGGAATGTGGCAGGCATCGCACAGACAGAAGCACAGAAGTCATCTGATATGTTTGCCAAGTGCCAGTATCTTGATGAAATCACAGGCGGCAAGGGTGTGACCTTTGCGACTGGAACACCTATTTCCAACAGCATGACGGAGCTTTATACGAATATGCGTTATCTTCAGTATGGAACGCTTCAGAAGCTGGGACTGGGACATTTTGACGCATGGGCGGCTTCTTTCGGGGAAACACAGACTGCCATAGAGCTTGCACCGGAGGGCTATACTTTTATAGGACGATAAAATCGTCCTTTTAAATTGCAAAAAGGCTGTCAAAAAAGTGGAAAAATCTTTGGGATTTTTGAAAAACAGTTCCGCTTTACTACCCTATTTTCTCCTATTAGTGAGGGGGGGGTAATACCTTTAATCGCAAAACAAATTACATAAGGAAAGGAGGAGAGAAGAATGTCAAGGACTTCTAAGATTACAGCACTTTATGAGCGTTTATCAAGAGATGATGACCTTACTGGCGAGTCAAATTCCATAACCAATCAAAAGCAATACTTGGAAGATTATGCCCGTAGGAATGGTTTTGAAAACATTCGTCATTTTACCGATGACGGATTTTCGGGTGTAAATTTCAATCGCCCCGGCTTTCAATCTCTGATAAAAGAAGTTGAAGCAGGAAATGTAGAAACCTTGATTGTAAAGGATATGAGCCGATTAGGGCGAAACTATCTGCAAGTCGGCTTTTATACGGAAATTCTGTTTCCACAGAAAGATGTCCGTTTTCTTGCAATCAATAACAGCATTGACAGCAACAATGCTTCGGATAATGACTTTGCTCCGTTTTTGAATATTATGAATGAATTTTATGCCAAAGACACGAGCAATAAAATCAAGGCTGTATTTGACGCACGAATGAAAGACGGAAAGCGTTGCAGCGGTTCTATCCCTTATGGGTATAACCGACTGCCGAACGATAAACAAACGCTTATTGTTGACCCTGTGGCTTCTGAGGTGGTAAAGCGTATCTTTCTGCTTGCAAATGAGGGCAAAAGCCCACGAGCCATAGCGGAAATACTGACCGAAGAAAAGGTTTTAATTCCTGCCGCATATGCAAAGGAATATCACCCCGAACAGTACAACGGGATTAAGTTTGCAGACCCTTATATTTGGGGCATATCTGCCATTAGAACGATTTTAAGCAGGCAGGAATATCTCGGACACACCGTTTTGCGTAAGTCTGTAAGCACAAATTTCAAACTTCACAAGAGAAAAAGCACAGACGAAGAAGAACAGTATGTATTTCCGAATACACACGAACCTATCATATCGCAGGAACTTTGGGACAGCGTTCAGAAACGCAGAAGCAGAGTAAATCGTGCTTCGGCTTGGGGAACGCACAGCAACCGTTTGAGCGGATATTTGTACTGTGCCGATTGCGGAAGAAGAATGACTTTGCAGACACATTACAGTAAAAAAGACGGTTCTGTGCAGTATTCTTACCGTTGCGGTGGGTATGCAAGCAGAGTGAACGGTTGTACTGCTCATTCGATTAGTGCTGACAATGTTGAAGCCTTGATATTATCATCTGTCAAACGCTTTTCAAGGTTTGTTCTTAATGATGAACAAGCCTTTGCTTTGGAACTGCAATCCCTTTGGAAAGACAAGCAAGAGGAAAAGCCGAAACACAATCAATCGGAACTGCAACGCTGTCAGAAACGCTATGACGAACTTTCCGCACTTGTTCGTGGCTTGTATGAAAATCTCATATCGGGTTTACTTCCCGAAAGACAGTATAAGCAACTTATGAAACAATATGATGACGAGCAGGCAGAGCTGGAAACGAAAATGGAAACGATGAAAACAGAACTTGCCGAAGAAAAAGTAAATTCCGTTGATATTAAGCATTTCATTTCGCTGATACGCAAGTGTAAAAATCCTACGGAAATCTCCGATACAATGTTTAATGAACTTGTTGATAAGATAGTGGTTTATGAAGCAGAGGGTGTGGGAAAAGCACGAACACAAAAGGTCGATATTTATTTTAACTATGTCGGTCAAGTGGATATTGCCTACACCGAAGAAGAACTTGCCGAGATAAAAGAGCAGGAAGAACAAGAGGAAAAGAAACGATTGGAAAAACAGCGTCATCGTGAAAAAGCCTACCGAGAGAAACGAAAAGCGAAGAAAATCGCTGAAAACGGTGGCGAGGTCGTCAAGACAAAGGTTTGTCCTCATTGTAATAAAGAGTTTATCCCAACAAGCAATCGACAGGTGTTCTGTTCAAAAGAGTGTTGCTATCAAGCAAGGCAAGACAAAAAGAAAGCCGACCGAGAAGCAGAACGGGGAAATCACTATTACCGACAGCGTGAATGTGCTGTGTGTGGAAATTCCTATTGGCCTACACACAGCCAACAGAAATTCTGCTCCGAAGAATGTCAAAGGGTAAATCACAATAAGAAGACCTTGGAGTTTTACCACCATAAAAGAGAAAAGGAGAAGTCGCAATGCAAAGATTTATCACAGACGAAAGAACGGGTATCCGATATGAGCTTATCGGGGACTATTACTACCCCTGCTTAACCGCAGAAGAAAAGCCTTTGCTTTCAAAGTACGGAAGAATGCGAGAGCGATATTTGAAAGAACACAAGCGAGTTTTATATTACACTCTGCTGACAAGTGGAAAGTTATATGAACACCTTGCCGAGATTGACACTTCGGCTTGTGATATGGCTGAATATCTTATAAAGGAAATGGCAAGAAAGCAAGGAGTTACCGAGCAATTAAAGGCTGTGGATATGATGAGATGGGTCGGACTTATGAATAATATTCGAGCTTGTGCAGATGAGATTGTACTGAATGATATTGTGTATTCCTGATGGAGTACCAACCGAAGAAGAACTGCTGTCGAGTGATGGCAGTTTTTCTTTTTCGGCAAGTGATCAAGAAGTTATTAAGTCGAGAGTGTAGTCGAAGTGGGCAAGTTGAAAAAATCACAAAAATATGGTATAATGCATTTTAATTAAGACAGCAAATCGGTATTTATAAAGGAGAATATTGATGAAACTATTTTTATGTTCGCACTTTTCAAGTGTAGGAAGTCTGATAAAAGAAGAAATTGAAAATAAGAAAGTCGCATTTATTCCAACAGCTTCGTTGCGTGAAGGCTACACCGGTTATGTCGGCTCGGCTCGAAAATTATTCAAAAAGTT
>ENA-OZGL01001051-OZGL01001051.1-human-gut-metagenome-genome-assembly--contig:-NODE-1051-length-10357-cov-4.260920_pt1 | contig 10357 bp, 9 predicted proteins | sample MGYA00245117_ERZ653659 | MGnify/ENA primary metagenome ERZ653659 (study PRJEB26926, sample SAMN06165263) | human gut metagenome | biome: ENVO:00009003; feature: ENVO:2100002; material: ENVO:00002003... | reverse complement strand
CATTTCCTGCTTCATAAACAGGTATTATATTTTATTTTTTCACTTCCGTACAATGCCAAACATTTTTATTGCTTAATTATCTGTCAGAACAATATCTTTTGGAGTGTCTTTCGTCACGGTTATCGTTACTTTTTCTGCTTTATTATATCCATCCGGCGTTGTCTTCTCATAAAACACATAGGTTTTTCCAATTTCCAAGACGATCTGCCTTCCGGATTCGCCTACCGTGATCCGTTTACTGGTATTCCATCGGTCATTTTCCTCGTAGTATCCGATCGTTACTCCACCGATATACTGCCCGGTTGCCTTATCCTGTCTTTTCACGGTAAATATCATTTCCGATGCATTTTCCTGTTTTCTCGTCAGATTTTCTGGAGAACCATCATAAAAAACCGCACACCAGATGTCCTTATAGCGGGCAATCGCACCACAACGATATCCTTTGTTCTTGATGTTTTGATAATGTCCGGGACTGTGTTTCCACGAAAGCATCACTTCTTTGGCACTTGTCTGTCCACACGCCATATTTTCTCCTAAGGATATGTTGTTGACTACCAATGTATCGCCAAAAAAGTTCTCCATATCGGTTGGAAGATTTTTATGTCTATCATAACCACTATGCTTTAAACGGTACAGGGCAAACCGATATAACTCATCTGACCATGTGAGTGCCTTTGCACCTTTCTCTGCCCGGTACCGGTTCTGAATGTCAAATGCTTCCTTTGCCTGTGACTTATAGCCATCCTGTCCCTTTCCGATCACCTTGAGACGATAACGGTACACACGCACTTTTCTGTGTTTTTTATACAGGCTGACCGTCATTGTCGTTTTACCGCCTTTTCTTCCTTTCATGACAATGTATTTTCTGCCTTTTGCTTTCGCTTTCAGCACCTTCCTGTTTTTGACACAAACCTTTACTTTGGAATATTTCTGCAGTTTTGTCGGTATGTAGCGAAAAGAGGAAGAATCCATGTTTAGATCGATCGTCATTTTTTTATGAATGACTTTTGCCTTTGCTTCTGCCACATTTTTCTGTGATGCCAATATCATCAGCACCAACATCATGAACACGCCTGTTTTTACTAATCTTTTCATATCATTCACGCTCCTTGCTGTACGCTGGTCATTCCCAGCAATGTTAATTATATCGTATCTGTTAGTTTATTAAAACATTTTTATCACCCGGCACCACTGTCCTTTTCATGGCTGCCTGCTCCATAAAAATCATACATGACCTGATTGCTGATATCCAGTTCCCCCTGCGACTTTGCCTGATACAGCACCGTAAGCATATAGGCTTTGTGATTATGTACCTTTGTCACCTGCTTTTGATACTGCTCGATCGCATAATCAATATCCAATCGGTCCAGTTTCAAAAGCCTTGATTTTACAACAGCCGCCGGTTTGTCCTCTCCCATAACCCGGATAATCGGCTTCCCGGTGTTTAAAACATCATAAAGTACATCCTTTACCGTATTGAACTGCTTCTCCTTTCCGCGAGGAATATACCTTGCTTCCAGCTCATAGTGCTGCACGATGAACTCCATCGAATAATCTTCTAGGATCACCTCCTGATCCTGATATGGATTAAGATTAGGATTTAATATACCAGTCTTTATATCAGGATTTATATTATAGTCTTTATTATTGTTACCCCCATTTCCATTACTATAGTTTCCATTGCTACCGTTACCATTACTACCGAAATGGGGGTAATGGTCATCGGAACCATTAGTACCGTTTTGGGGGTAATGGTCTTTTTCCCCGTCAGACACCCTTTCTTTCCGCTTTTTTTCTGCTCTCCGAATGTTATCGCTGGTCACTTCTCCGTCCGCATTATGATACCATGTATGCGGTCCGTCCACCGGTTCATCTAAAAGTTCATACTCGGTACGCCACCGCCCATTATCTGACATAATATGCACTTTCAGATAACCACTTTCTTTTAATTCTTTCCATGCACTGTCAAAAGCTTTGTTTCCCTCTTTTGCCAGACGCATAAAATCTTCTTTTGTCCATTTCTTATCCGGCATCGAGATATATGCCTGGATCACAAGATATAATCCCTTTGCCTTCAAAGAAATGTGGGTATCTCTTGTTATCTCATTTTGAACGACGGTAAATCCTTTTTTGCTTCGGAAGAAACCTTCTGCCATGTTATCACCTACCTGCCATCGAACGGTTGATCCTCATCTGTGGCAGATGAAAAATCACCGTCTTTATTTGCCGGTTTTTCTACACTTTTCTTCTGTGCAAACTCAACCTCTTCTGTGATGATACTAAAGCCATATACCTTGCTGCCCTCTCTTGTCGTGTAGTTATTATTCTGCACCCGGCCAATGACCAGCACACGGGAACCACTATGAAAATATCTCTCGACAAATTCTGCCTGCTTGCCAAAGGAAGTGCAATGAAAGAAATCTGCATCCGATTCTCCATCACGCTTTGACCGGCGGTTGACCGCAAGATCAAATTTCGTGATCACAACCTCGTTTCCATCCTCTGCCGTCTTTCTCGTTGTTTTTGGATTTCTTGTCATATTTCCCAGTAAAATAATCTTATTCATTTTGTCCACTTCCTTTCTTTTGTTTCCATGTATCTAACAGTCCGAAAATGATATTCATCATTTCCTCTTCTGTAGTTTCTTCCTCGAAATACTCTGCCAGTCGTTCATTTTTCAGAGTGATCTCTTTTTTACGGTTCTGTTTCTGTGCAGAGGAAAGATAGCGTTCCAACATCTCTTCATCCAATTTTCCATCCACACTAAGCTGCTTGATCGTATTTGCCTGTACCGCCGACAGTTTCTTTTGATACCGGCAGAGTGCTTCATAAACCATTCGCTGCTCTTCAGCCGTCAAAACTGATAAACTGACGCCCTGACCAAGTCCAAGCCGCTTATGATCGACCAATGCCAAAAGATCATCATTCAGCCTGGCAAGCCAGATGTATCTTTGGATCGACTTGTAATTCTCACCGCTTTCCTCCGACATCATCTGCAGGCTGTTTCCTGCTTTACCCTGATTCTTCATGGCATCATACTTGATCTTATACGCCTTTGCTTTTTCACTTGGTCGGATATTTTCCCGCTGAATGTTAGAATCCACCATCACCATACTGGCTTCATCGTCGTTCAGCTCCTTTACAAAGACCGGCATGGTTTCCAAGCCAAGCACTTCACACACATGCTTCCTTGTATGTCCTGCAATGATCTCGTAACCGCCCTGTTCTCGTTTCCGTACAATTCCCGGCACCAGCACTCCATGCTCTCTGACACTCTCAATCATCTCTTCCAATTCTTCATCCGAACGGATCTGAAATGGATGGTTATGAAACTCATGCAACTCAGAAAGCGGTATCTCTTTCACATCGCCCGTTTCTGCAGTTTCCTCCACAACCTTGCCTCCAAAGAGGTCATCAAAACTCGTCAATTTCACATTTTTTAAAGCCTTTGTTCTACTCATGAGCGATTACCTCCTTCGTCAGTTCTTCATAAGCTTTTGCTACCGGATGCTTTTTATCCAGCGAAAAAATACTTACTCCTGCCGCTGATGTTTCAGAGGCTTTTACGGAAAATGGAATCTTACTCTCAAAAATAGGAACGGAATCTCCGTAATACTCGTTTATCAGTTCCATAATGTCCTTCGCATAATTGGTCCTTGCATTCAACATGGAGATTAATATCCCCTCAAACCGAATCGACGGATTGAGATGCTTCTTCACCCTGCAGATCGTTGTGATTAGCTGCTCCAGTCCTTTTACCGGCAGATATGCTGCCTGTACCGGGATTAACACACTGTCCGCTGCAGTAAGGGAATTTACAGTTATCATTCCAAGACTCGGCATACAGTCGATAAGAATGTAGTCATAGAACTCTCGCATACTTTCGACATAAGTTTTCAAAACAAACTCCCTACTCATGGCATTCACAAGCGATACATCCACACCGGACAGATTGATGTTGCATGGCATAAGGTCAAGTCCCTCTTCGTGTTGAACAATCCCCTCTGTCACATCCACATCCTTATCCATAATGATCTGCTCCATAATGTCAGGCAGTGCCACGTCCAGCTCATCCGGATTCATAATGCCAAGACTCTGTGACAGATTTCCCTGTGGATCTGCATCGATCACAAGCACCTTCTTTCCTTCTCTGACTAAGCCAACTCCAAGATTCACTGTTGTGGTGGTTTTGGACACACCACCTTTTTGATTGCATATAGCGATTACTTTACACATAATTCTGACCCTCCGTATTTTTTTAATTTGTTATTACTGCTTTTTACCAATCCGCTGATACTGAATACACGCATGACAGTACTTTGGATTTTTTTGATTCGACTTGATATCAGACACCTCAATAATCTCATATTGCTTGTCCTTTTCTAATCTCTTGATCATGTGTCGAACTTCTTTTCTCGTATCTGAGATATTCAAAAATCCTATCTTCATCACCTCCAGATTTGCATATTGTATAAAATAAAAAATGGGAACAAATCCTAACCGTTTTTAACAATTAAGACTTATTCCCAAATTTTGCTTTCTCTTATTGCAAAACAAGGGAAAGCATTTCATAATACTTTCCCTTGCTGATAGTATGCATATTAGATATATACTTTAATGGTAATATCTTTAAATCTGTTGGCTTTCGTGTACTCATCACGCTGTGCCATAAAGGCTTTCACATCGTCACGAGTAACCGTTATATCACAACAGTGAACATACTGCTTATTATTTACTCTTTTCGGCAATTGCTGCCTGAGCTGCTGCCAAACGTGCAATCGGTACACGGAATGGAGAGCAGGATACATAGTCAAGGCCAATCTTGTTGCAGAACTCAACAGAAGATGGGTCACCACCGTGCTCACCACAAATACCGCAGTGAAGTTTGCTGTTTACAGGTTTTCCAAGTTTCAGAGCTGTTTCCATCAACTTGCCAACACCTTCCTGGTCAAGTTTAGCAAATGGATCGTTCTCGAAGATTTTAGCATCATAGTATGCATCCAAGAACTTACCAGCATCATCACGGGAGAAACCGAATGTCATCTGAGTCAAATCGTTTGTTCCGAAGCAGAAGAAGTCAGCCTCTTTAGCGATTTCGTCAGCAGTCAATGCTGCACGAGGAATCTCGATCATAGTACCAACCTCATACTCAAGGTTTACACCTGCTGCTGCGATTTCAGCATCTGCTGTCTCAACAACGAAGTTCTTAACATATTTCAACTCTTTTACTTCGCCAACCAATGGAATCATAATTTCAGGTTTAACATTCCAGTCCGGATGCTCTTTCTGAACTTCGATTGCAGCGCGGATAACTGCCTTTGTCTGCATCTTAGCGATTTCCGGATAAGTTACAGCAAGACGGCATCCACGATGACCCATCATCGGGTTGAACTCATGCAGACCAGCGATGATTGCTTTGATCTGCTCAACAGTTTTGCCCTGAGCATCAGCCAGTTTCTTGATGTCCTCTTCCTCAGTCGGAACGAACTCATGAAGCGGCGGATCCAGGAAACGGATGGTAACCGGGTTGCCTTCCAGAGCTTCATACAGCTTCTCGAAGTCTCCCTGCTGCTCCGGAAGGATCTTAGCAAGTGCTGCTTCTCTCTCTTCTACGGTTTCAGCGCAGATCATCTCACGGAATGCATCGATTCTGTTGCCTTCGAAGAACATATGCTCTGTACGGCAAAGACCAATACCTTCTGCGCCAAGCTCACGAGCTTTTTTAGCGTCTGCCGGAGTATCAGCGTTTGTACGAACTTTCATGGTTCTGTATTTATCTGCCCAGCCCATGATTCTTCCGAACTCGCCAGCGATGGTAGCGTCTACGGTCGGGATCAGTCCGTCATAGATGCATCCTGTAGAACCATCCAGAGAGATGCAGTCTCCCTCGTGGAACTCTTTGCCAGCCAGTGTGAATTTCTTGTTTGCCTCGTCCATTACGATATCACCGCAACCGGATACACAGCAGGTTCCCATACCACGGGCAACTACGGCTGCGTGGGAAGTCATACCACCACGAACAGTCAGGATACCCTGTGCAGATTTCATACCTGTGATATCTTCTGGGGATGTCTCAAGACGAACCAGAACAACTTTTTCTCCTCTTTCAGCCCATGCAACAGCGTCATCAGCTGTGAAGACGATTTTACCGCAAGCAGCTCCCGGAGATGCTCCCAGTGCTTTTGCCATTGGAGTAGCCTCTTTCAGTGCTTTTGCATCGAACTGCGGATGAAGCAGAGAGTCAAGGTTACGAGGATCGATCATTGCAACTGCCTCTTCCTCTGTTCTCATTCCCTCATCTACAAGGTCGCAGGCGATTTTCAGAGCAGCTTTTGCTGTTCTCTTACCGTTACGTGTCTGCAGCATGTACAGTTTACCGTGCTCTACAGTGAACTCCATGTCCTGCATATCTCTGTAGTGTGTTTCCAGAGTTTTGCAAACTTCTTTGAACTGTTTGAAAGCTTCCGGGAATTTCTCTTCCATCTCGGAAATGTGCATAGGTGTACGAACACCGGCAACTACGTCCTCGCCCTGTGCGTTGGTAAGGAACTCACCGAACAGTCCGTTCTCTCCTGTAGCAGGGTCACGGGTGAAGGCAACACCTGTACCACAGTCATCTCCCATGTTTCCGAATGCCATCATCTGTACGTTAACAGCGGTACCCCAGGAATACGGGATGTCGTTGTCACGACGATAAACGTTTGCTCTCGGGTTGTCCCAGGAACGGAATACGGCTTTTACAGCCTCCATCAGCTGTACCTTAGGATCGGTCGGGAAATCCTCACCGATTTTAGCTTTGTACTCAGCTTTGAACTGCTCAGCCAGTTTTTTGAGGTCATCTGCGTCAAGATCTACGTCCTGTTTTACGCCTTTCTCCTCTTTCATCTTGTCGATCAGCTCTTCGAAGTATTTTTTACCAACTTCCATAACTACGTCAGAGAACATCTGAATGAATCTTCTGTAGCAGTCCCAAGCCCAACGTGGGTTGCCGGAAGCCTGTGACAGAGTTTCAACAACCTCTTCGTTCAGACCAAGGTTCAGGATGGTATCCATCATACCTGGCATGGAAGCTCTTGCTCCGGAACGTACAGAAACGAGCAGCGGATTCTTAGCGTCTCCGAATTTCTTTCCTGTGATTCCTTCCATTTTATCGATTGCTTCCATGATCTGACCCATGATCTCGTCGTTGATCTGTCTGCCATCCTCATAGTACTGTGTACAAGCCTCGGTTGTTACCGTGAATCCCTGTGGTACAGGAAGTCCCAGGTTTGTCATCTCAGCCAGGTTTGCGCCTTTTCCACCGAGAAGGTTACGCATGTCTGCATTACCTTCAGTGAACATGTAAACCCATTTTGCCATTGTTACTTTTCCTCCTACTTGTAATTTTGATAGGTTATAGTAAAGTATTTCCAGATTGCCCTGGATGATACGTTCACCCTATACTGATTGCACCGAAAATAAAGATATCCTCGGGGCGCACACATTCATTTTACCATAAGAATATCTTTAGTCAATAAAAATATGGCAAATTTTCGGTATTTTTTTTAATTTCTGGTTCTGCGTCCCTCTTGTGTCCTATTATATCAGCTTTTGGTTACTTTTTACAGGGTTTTTTGTAATTTTTGCGTAAAAAAAGAAGTATCGCACAATTTTTTTCATTTTACGATACTTCTTCTTCTATTTTTCCTGGTAAATTTTCGGAATTGTTTGATTTTATGCTTTCAGAATTACGGTTTTGATTACGAAATACAGCAGCACAATCACACCGAGTACGATACGGTACCAGCCGAAGGCTTTGAAATCGTGCTTCTTGATGTACTGCATCAGGAATTTGATGGCAAGAATCGATACCGCAAATGCCACCAGCATGCCGACGATCATGATCGCCACCTCAACACCGGTAAAGGCAAAGCCGTGTTTTACCAGTTTTAAAAGGCTCGCGCCGAACATAACCGGAACGGCAAGGAAAAACGTGTACTCCGATGCCAGCTCTCTCGAGCATCCCAGCAGGATACCGCCGATGATGGTTGCTCCCGAACGGGAAGTTCCCGGTACGATGGAAAGGAGCTGGAAAACACCGATATACAGCGCATTTTTCCAGGTAATCTCTTTGATTTTTGTTGCAGACAGTGTTCTCGTCTTGTTGTAATTCTCAATGATGATGAAGAGGACACCATAGATGATCAGCATCAGTGCTACGATCACGTAATTCATCAGATGGGCCTCGATCCAGTCGTTGAATGCCAGTCCGATCACGGCTGCCGGCAGACACGATACGACGATCTTGAACCACATGATAATTTTGTCCAGATAACAGTAATTGTCTACAAAGTTCTGAATACCTGCAAAGACCTTGTTGTCGCTTGGATTGGCAAAATAGCTCTTGCTTTTCGCTTTGCTTTTGCCATGAAACGGCCAGAGATCCCAGAAATAGATGACGACAACCGCAAGGATTGCACCGAGCTGGATGACAACTTCAAAAACATTCTTGAAATCAGCTGTCACATTCAGCTTAATAAACTCATCTACCAGAATCATGTGGCCGGTGCTGCTGATCGGAAGCCACTCGGTAATGCCCTCTACGATACCCAGCAGGATAACCTTTAACCACTCAATGATGTTCATACGATATGTACCTTTCTCTTTTTGAATTGGATGCCCTTTTCTGGCATTCTATTAAAAATCTATCATACTTATGCTAAAAACACAAGCGCGTCACGTTTTCTTTTTTGTAAAATCCATAACCCACATTCGGCCAAAAAAGCTCTCTGCCGCTTTGTTTCTGCAGCAGAGAGCTTTTCTTTGCTTTATGCTTCTATCATGCTTATCTCTTGTCGATCGTTGCGATATCGATCAGGGTCAGCTTCTTCACATCTGTATTTTCCAGACTGGTTACGAGTGCGGTTGCGGTATCCAGAGAGGTCAGTACGTTGACACCTGTCTCGATCGCGTTCCGGCGGATGACGAATCCGTCTTTGGAGTGCTCAACGCCCTGGGACGGAGTATCGATGACGAGGTCGATCTTGTGGCCGAGGATCAGGTCCATCAGGTTCGGGGACGGCTGCTCGATCTTGTTGGTGCGGATCGCATTGACGCCGTTCTCGTTCAGGGCTTTCGCGGTATTTCTCGTCGCATAGATCTTGTAGCCGAGAGCCTGGAATCTCTGTGCGATCGGAACGATATCCTCTTTATCCTCATCCTTTACGGTGATGATCATGTTTTTGTATTTCGGCAGGTTGATTCCGGCACCGAGGAACGCTTTGTAAAGAGCCTCGTTGAAGGTCTTTGCAATACCAAGGCACTCACCGGTGGATTTCATCTCCGGTCCAAGGGCGATATCTGCGCCGCGGATCTTCTCGAAGGAGAATACCGGCATCTTGATGGCAATGTAATCTGCCTCTCTCTGCAGTCCCGGCTCGTAGCCAAGCTCGCGGATCGTGTGGCCGAGGATGACTTTCGTTGCCAGCGGCACGATCGGGATTCCGGTTACCTTGCTGATGTATGGCACGGTACGAGAAGAACGCGGGTTGACCTCGATGACGTAAACATCCTCACCGCATACGATGAACTGGATGTTGATCATACCGATGACATGCAGGGATCTTGCCAGACGTTTCGTATACTCTACGATAGTGTCTTTTGCATGCTGGCTGATGCTCTGTGCCGGATAAACGGAGATACTGTCTCCGGAGTGAACGCCGGCGCGCTCGATGTGCTCCATGATACCAGGAATCAGAATATCGGTGCCGTCGCAGACTGCATCAACCTCGATTTCCTTGCCCTGCAGATATTTATCAACCAGGATCGGATGCTCCTGTGCGATCCGGTTGATGATGCCGATAAATTCATCGACATCCTCATCGCTGATGGCGATCTGCATACCCTGTCCTCCAAGGACGTAGGACGGGCGGACGAGTACCGGATAGCCGAGCTCGTTGGCTGCTTTTTTCGCCTCTTCTGCGGTGAATACGGTGTGTCCCTTCGGACGCGGGATTTCACACTGCTCCAGGATCTCATCGAACAGCTCACGGTCCTCTGCGGCATCTACGTTCTCTGCAGATGTTCCAAGGATCGGCACACCCATTTTCAGGAGTGCTTCGGTCAGCTTAATCGCGGTCTGGCCGCCGAACTGTACAACGGCTCCGTCCGGATGCTCGATGTTGACGATATTTTCTACATCTTCCGGTGTCAGCGGCTCGAAATACAGTTTATCTGCGATATCGAAGTCGGTGCTGACGGTCTCCGGGTTGTTGTTGATGATGATGGTCTCATAGCCCTCTTTCTTGAATGCCCAGGTACAATGTACGGAGCAGAAGTCAAACTCTGTCTCTTATACACATCTCCGAGCCCACGAGAC
>ENA-OZGL01001046-OZGL01001046.1-human-gut-metagenome-genome-assembly--contig:-NODE-1046-length-10391-cov-4.778251_pt1 | contig 10391 bp, 4 predicted proteins | sample MGYA00245117_ERZ653659 | MGnify/ENA primary metagenome ERZ653659 (study PRJEB26926, sample SAMN06165263) | human gut metagenome | biome: ENVO:00009003; feature: ENVO:2100002; material: ENVO:00002003... | reverse complement strand
AGCGTCAGATGTGTATAAGAGACAGATCATATATTGTGCAATGTTGGGGGCCAGTTCGGTACGGAGTGCAATGTCATTTATTTCACCATCCTTGCGGGCAATAAGCACTACCTTGTATTCCATGTTTCCGTCAGACTCGATCTGGGCGTCCAGGTTCATAATGAACTGATTGTTCTGATTGGTGGCATGCCATCCCAGAGCACCGGCCTTACGTTTGGTATAGGTGAAGTCCAGGTTCTCCCAGTTTTCTCCGGTTGTGAGTTCCATCGGTCTGGACAGGATATCCAGTCCTTCTGTTCCTATTTCGGTGAGTGTTTCCTTGAAATAAGAAGTGATCTGTGCCGGGAATCCATTGGGCTGAAGAGTCACCTTGCGTCCCAGCAGTGAAATGGTCTTGTCCTGTACATTCAGAGGAATATAGGGAGCGATTACTTCGTCATCAAAACCGATCTGGGAGTTCAGCCAGCGCAGGCGCGAATGTCTCCAGGGTTCATTGTCTCCATGGTTGGCAATCAGGTTGTCAGTGACATTCAGGGTCACTTTTACCTGTTTGGGTTTCATTCCTGCAGCCTGAACGGTTACTGTTCCTGTATACTGTCCGGCTGTCAGCTGTTCGGGAACCATCGTTCCTACCCACAGGGCCTGTACTTTTCCTTTGGGGACGGAACAGTCTTTTTCAAACACACTTCCGGTGACATCTACACCTCCTGTGTTGAAACAGGTGAATGCAGAAGCGGGGATTGATTCGCCGGTTTGTGAATTAACCAGAGCAGAATAGGTAAGCTTCAGGTGGTTGACATCCTTGCGGGCCGCCCAAAGACCGATTTGGAAGGTGTAATATTCTCCCTTGTCTGCCGTTCCCTCAAAAGAATCATGGCGGTTGTCCTCTATCCATTTATAGGGCAGATCCGTTGTCATGCGGATCGGGTAACGCCGGTCTTCCGTAAACAGAATATAGGGATCCTCTGGTTGGGATTTCAGCAAGTCGTCTTTTTCTTTGGCAGTGGCGATCACTTCCATCGGGTAGAAAGAATGGAATTCATTGATGGCCTGGAATTGCTTGACGGTAGCCTGCGGTAGTTCGGGAGCCTTTTTCCCTGTCAGGCGGTTGGTCTTTTTCCATTCGGCAGATGCTGTTTCTTCAAATCCCGGATAAGTTACGGTCGGATAATATTTGCTTCCTGAAGAAATATTATTCAGGTAATAGATATAATAGTCTCCCGGAACGGTTTGCGGCTGAAAGACGACCTCACCTTTTTCCCGGTTGATCTGAAAGCGGCATACGTTGGTGATGCGCTTTCCGGTCTTGGCATCAATGACGATCAGGTCCTTGTTGTCCGGATTGAAATCTTTCCGCCGCCATTGGATGAGAGCCAGAACAGCATCTGAGGGCTGGTCAACGGAAACCACCACTCTGTGATTGCCGAGTGAATCAGCATTCCAGACTCCGGTGCCATATAATGAAGGGAGAGGTTTTTCCTGTCCCTGAATGGGAGCTGCCAGCAGCAGGCCTCCCAGTAAAAGAGGAAAAATTCGTTTCATGGTTTATTCGTATTTAGACTTTGAGTTACTCTTTTTCTTTAGCATAAATCAGTGCGTTGAGTTCTTCCGGAGTGAGGGGCTTGATCAGTTGCTGTTTTTCCAGTTCTTCCATTTCTTTCTTGAAACGGTCTCTCATTTCGGTAGTCATTTCGTAGTTGTAGTCTCCGTAATCTCCGTATGAAAGTTTCAGGATGCGGAAGAAACCGAACTTTTCAAAATAAGGATAAAGGTTCTTTCCGGCCAGTAGGGAAGCTCCCCGGATGAAGTTCAGCTGGAATGGAACCACGTTGCTGCTTCTGTCCAGATCTTTCAGTTCCGGATGTTCTTTTTCGGAGTTTCTCATTTTTTCGTATAAATCGGGATAGAAGTCAGGATAGCCGTTTTGAGTGAAGTAGCATTGCAGTTTCCAGAACGGAACCAGTCTTTCAAAGACATCTGTTTCCAGATAGCTGATGGCCTTGTCCGGATTGACCTTGCAGGAAGAGATGATGGAATCGTTCATGCCTCCGGCTCTTCGGGAAGGGCTGACCGTACCGGCCTTGCTGTCTTCCAGGAAACTCTTTTCAGCATTGGCAAAAGCCGAGGAAAGTCTGTTCTTGTATCCGAAAGCCTGCGTACAATATCTGGTACAGATATTATTGCTAGTTTCACCCAATCCTCCCCATGAGAGATAGGTTTGCAGCTGATGTACGTGTCCCACTTCATGGCTGAATCCCCAGCAGGCATCTTCGTCTTTTGTCCGCATGTGAACAGGATCGGCCACACGTTTCATGGTATCGAACTTGAAGGCTACGCCATCACCGTCGCGGAACATGTAATATCCGTAGTTGACGCGGGCAAAGATTTTATTGTTTGTGATGTGATTGTATTTTTTCCAGCCAATGATTTCATGTTGCTTGGACACCAGCTGTTCGTAAACATCAATCAGTTCCTTACCCTGGCCGGGTGCATATTTTTTCAGGTCTTCTACCGGGTAAGCCAGGTGTATGTTGCTTCCTGTTGCATCGAAAACCGGATAGACAGCGTTGGCAAGCATTCTGTCCCAGTCTTCGTTGGTATTTACGGATGCATCGAAATATCCGTTGACTTCTCCGGTGATGAAATGTACCTTAACCGTATTTTCTTTTTCCGGGTTGTCGAAGTAGTAATCCATATAGGCAAGTCCTGTCCATTCGGAAGTTTTCTCAATGACGTTAATCCCATTTTTGAGTTCGAATCTTTCAAAATGAAGGCTCCAGTCTTCGTCTCCCTGATTGGGAGCATACAAATCCGCTACTTTCACGCCGAGTTTGCTGCCTTCTTTCAGACCATCTACAACGATGATGTGTTTTCCGGGCTTGAGTACGATACCTGTAATATGCTGGTAGGTGCTGTAACCGTCTCCGATATGCAACAGTTTTCCCAGTGCTTCCGGACTGTAGACCGGTTTAAAGGAGTTTACACGGAATTGAGTATCATATTGTTTGTTATACAGGGCTGTGGCCAGATTTCTTAACTCTTCGCTTTTGCAAGACTTGATTTTTCTTTTTCCGACTTTTTTGTTCAGTGTCGTACACAGAGGATCGGCAAATAATTCCTTGGCGATTTCTTCAAGACTGACCTTGTTTTCATCCATGTTTCCATAGACAAAACATGTTTCATAGCTGTTTGCTTCTTTGGCTGATGCCTGTTCTATTGCAAGATTATTGAAAGTCATGCTAAGGCACAATAAGAAACTGATTTTTTTCATAGACTTCGGTTTATAAATTTTATAGATTTGTACATATAGTTTTTCATACCCCATTGTCTGGAAAGATCAGATACATTCCGGCGTTATGGTCGGGATAACAGTACCGGTCAGTTTTCTGTCTTTTCAGACGTTTTACAAAATTAGCAAAAGTTTCTCACCCTTCTTGTTTTTTGTGAAAATTAACTATCTGGAGTATGGTAGGACCCCGATAAAAAAGCAATTTGATTTTTTGTATTATCGTTCAAATAGCTACATTTGCTGAAATAAAACTTAGATACCATGAAAAATTACGTGAATTTCTGTTTTGCTGCTATTGCATCCACTTTGTATCAACTTCCTGTCCAGGCAACTGCCGTATCGGATAATTCCGGTAATGAACGTCCTAATCTTCTGGTCATAATGGCTGACCAGTTTCGTGGAGATGCCTTCAGTTTCAGAGGAAAGGAAGCGGTAAAAACTCCGCATTTTGATTCTTTTGCCAGAGAAGCAGTCGTGTGTACCCAGGCTGTCAGCGGGTATCCTGTATCATCTCCGGCCAGAGGTATGTTCCTTTCGGGAGCTTATCCGCACAAGAATGGAGTTATTACCAACTGTCAGTCGGAATCAGCCGTACAGGATGTTGAATTGCGGGAAGACCTGACTTGCTGGTCGGATGTACTTCACTCGGAAGGTTACCATACTGCATACATCGGGAAATGGCATTTGGACAAACCTGTGAAGCCTTTTATCGACTGCTACAACAATAAGGGGGAAATGGCCTGGAATGAATGGTGTCCTCCTCACAGAAGACATGGCTTTGACTATTGGGTGGCTTATGGTACATACGACTGGCATCTGAAACCCATGTACTGGAATACCCGGGCCGGGCGCGAAGATTTTTATTATGTGAATCAGTGGGGGCCTGAATATGAGGCCGATCTTGCCATTCATTATCTGGATAGTATCAAGGGATCAGGCCAGCCTTTTGCCATGATGGTATCCATGAATCCTCCTCATACGGGTTATGAACTGGTGCCCGACAATTATAAGGAACTTTATAAAGGATTGAATGTTGATTCGGTTGTAGCCGCAATGCCGCATCTCCGAAATGCAGATCAGAAGTATGTTGATTATTTCAAGAAAAGCCTGCCTGATTATTATGCCTGCATATCGGGAGTAGATGAACAGTTTGGACGGATCATTGAAGCGCTCAAACGAAACGGTATGTTTGATCATACAATCGTTGTCTTTGTTTCTGATCATGGGGATTCCATGGGAATGCATGAGAATATCGGGAAAAATATCTTCTATGAAGAAGCAATGAGAGTTCCTTTTATGATTTCCTGGGGAGACAAACTCTCGCCAAGGGTAGATCAGGACTTATTGCTTTCTGTGGAGGATTTCTGTCCGACTATTTTGTCTCTGATGGGATTGGAGGACAAGATACCTTCTTCTGTCCAGACCCGTAATCTGAGCAAACAGATTCTGGGTAGTAGGGAAGATATGCCGGAATACCAGCTGTATATGCTGTACGGTCAGGTGGATGCCACAGGAAAGAATCCGGAGACGGGTGCAAGAGGCATACGCAATGAACGGTATACCTATGCTGTCAGGTTCAAGGAAGGTGAGATTACCGGGGAATATCTTTTTGACCGGAAACATGATCCTTATCAGATGAATAATCTGGCCGGAAAGGAAATAAAGCTGGCCGGCAAACTCAGAAAGGCTCTGGTACAAATGCTGGCAGATGCGGAAGATCCTGCATATGCTGTTTTCTCCTGTCAGTAAGAATACGATGAAAACAGGTTGAAAATAAAGGGCATGTACAAAGGGTGATTTACCCGGCTGTACATGCCCTTTGAGGTTATAGTCATCATATTACTGCATAACTAACTTAATGGATTGGCCTTTCGAAAGAGGTACTTCGAAAACGGATCCGGTGAAACTTTCCTTTTTCCCGTCTTCATAGATTGCCGAACAGGTTTTTCCGGGCCATGGATTCTGTATTTTGCAAGGACGCCCCTGCTCACTTTGAATAGTTACATATTCCACTTTACCAGATTTGCAGCTAGATGAAATCAGAAAGGCTCCGTACGTGCGCAGAGTTTTGAAACTGGCTGCTTTTTCTTTTGGCCATACTGGAAATACCCGGATGATTCCTTCGTATCCTTGTAACAGCATCTCATTGATACAAGATGGTACAGCACTCAAAGATTCTATACCTCCCCCTCCTTGGGGAATCCATAAATTTGGATAGGCTGTTTTTCGGATGCGTTTTTTTAGCTCATCCAACAGGCGGTTTCCGTCGTAACCTACGCGTGCAGCAGATGTATAATAGGTCTCAATACCTCCAGTCAGGTTATCCCAGTGACTATCTTTAGGTCCATTGTATGGGAGGGTGTCAGTATCCCAGCGATAGATTTCATCTCGTAGGATACGGGCAAAAGCAGAATCTGTCATCACCCCGCAAACTCCTGATGGGAAGAGCAGGCTGTGCATCATGACGCGTCCGAGGCCGGGGGCTGTTCTGCTTCCGGATCCATTCCCTCCTTCACAGGCCTTTATGCGGATGATACCATCTTGTTCTACTGTCGGGATTTCACTGAGATGCGTTAATATGTGTGTCCATTTTTCCACTTTGTCCTGATCCGTTTGCAGAAAGGTACTCATGTCAATGATACCTTTGAACAACATTCTGCATAGTCCTAGAGAAACAGTCGGATTGATGTCACCATAGTTCTGTTTGTAATCTTTTCCTTCCCAGGGGCCGACCTCCCAAAAATTGTCGTTATAGCTGACGTATCTGCCGTTTTCGAATACCAGATAATCTTCCCAAAAATCAGCAACCTGGCGTATAAACGGATAAACCTTCTTGGCATATTCTTTGTCATAGGTGTGATAGAAGCGCATGAACATATTGGTTGTACAGAAGACTGCATTACTCTTTTGTCCCAAAAACATATAGCCTCCTTCGATAGGCCATTCAGAGGTCCCGTATTGTTGCATCATAGCTTCGGGAGTAAGCGGAAACATACTGGAGCAGAAACCTTTGGGACCGATTCCGACCGGATAATAAACCCCATTCTTGCTTAGGAACTGTTTGGTATGTTCCTGTGCTCGAGGTAAATATTCCAGAATTGGAGTATCATAAGGATTTGTCAGTTCCACTCGATTGGAAGAGTAACTTCCCCACCAGGGGGCCATGTGGTTATAGTTTGTGTGATAGTCTCCTGCCCAACCATTGGCCGTAGCATCCATTGTCAAGGAAGTTCCCCATAATCCAGGAGGAAACTGATTGTTTCTGCTGCAGCAGGCTAGCAAATATTGTGATCCATAATAATATTTTTCCAGCATAGAATCGTTCAGTTCAACTTGTGAAGCCTGCCAGAAATTTGTCCACTATGTTGTATGCTTATGAAATAAATCTGAAAGAGCATTTTCCTCTTTCAGCTGAGCTGTCATTTGAACAGCCTTCTGCATATACTTCTCTTGTTCATGATTAGAACAGAAAGACAACAAGATAGTTGCTTTTTCTCCGGGAACTAATGAATATTTAGTTCTTTCTCTCTGAGTAGAAGAGAATGCAACAGCTACAGCTGAAGGCCATTCCAGATCTTTCCCGTCGAACTGACGGATAAACCAACTGATTCCCCGATCTTCTCCCTGGCTGTTTTGTGAATCCATACCTTCAGCCAGTATAAAGCGACAGTCAATTTCAGTCTTACTCTTTAGTGCTTCCAGTTCAATGATTACTGAGTTTTGAGTAGCAGAACACCAGGCTTTCATACACAATGCAGAACCGTCATACCGACTGTATCGGGCCGATACTGTACCTTCTGATATTGACTGATGTACTTCATAAGTGGCATCTTTCAGATCCGGAGCTGATAAGTGTAGTTCTCCGACATAGCAGACACCTCCATCAGGATAACCGTTTTTGGCTTTCCAGAAATCGTTTTTAGAAAAGTAGAAAACTGATTTTTCCGGTTTTCCACCAAGAACAAAACCAATGTCCCCATTTCCGTTGATGGCACCGTCTGGAACTCGGCTGTTGGGGGTTCGCTCTGGAGGAGATATCCATTTCCCTTCGTATGGAGGCAGAAATAAATCATCTGTTACATTTTGATTGAATGAGGACTGGCAACCTATGCTTAATCCTCCTAATACCAACCCTGTAATAAATAAGTGTTTTTTCATATTAAGAATATTCTTGTGTTTTCCGAGGTTATGTTATTGCAAATGTATGGATAATATTCAGAAGTCAAGTGTGTTTCTCTGAAAATCTGATTAGAATTATGGAAAAAGATAAAAGAAGAGGACCGCCTCCCGATGGAGGGGGTCCTCTGAACTTATTTAGCTAGAAAATAGTTCCCTTAGGGATTATTTTTCTTCGCTCCAGTCCATGGCAGCCATACGCTTGTAAGAAGCGTAACGTTTCTTAGCCATGTCTTCGCAAGCTGCGAACAGATCAGCAGCTTCTGTCGGATATTGTTTCATTACAGATGCGAAACGAACTTCACCCTTCAGATAATCCTGGAAGCCTTCCCAGTTCGGTTCTTTAGAATCAAGTGAGAACGGATTCTTACCTTCTTCTTCCAGAGCCGGGTTGAAGCGCCACAAGTGCCAGTAACCGCATTCAACAGCCTTAGCTTCTTCTGCTTGAGATTTACCCATACCAGCTTTCAGACCGTGGTTGATACACGGAGCGTAAGCGATAACCAATGACGGTCCAGGATAAGCTTCAGCTTCGCGGATAGCTTTCAGAGTCTGAGCCTGGTCAGCACCCATAGCGATCTGAGCTACGTAAACATATCCGTAAGTAGTAGCGATCATACCCAGGTCTTTCTTGCGTACGCGCTTACCAGAAGCAGCAAACTTAGCGATAGCACCCAGCGGAGTAGCCTTAGATGACTGACCACCAGTGTTAGAGTAAACTTCAGTATCCAGTACCAGGATGTTAACGTCTTCGCCAGAAGCAATTACGTGATCCAGACCTCCGTAACCGATATCGTAAGAAGCACCGTCACCACCGATGATCCACTGTGAACGTTTTACCAGATAGTCTTTGAATTCAGCGATCGTAGCGCATGAAGGACATTTATCTTTAGCAGCTTCTACCAGCGGGATGATCTTTTCAGCAGCAGCCTTGCTCTTGTCAGCATCGTTGCGGCCGTCGATCCATTCCTGGAATGCTTCTTTGTATTCTGCCGGAGTACCTTCTGCAGCGATAGCAGTCTTCATTGCTTCTTCCAGACGGTTGCGCAGTTTCTTGTTAGCCAGTTCCATACCCAGACCGAATTCGCAGAAGTCTTCGAACAATGAGTTAGCCCAAGCAGGACCCTGACCCTTTTCGTTTGTAGTATAAGGAGTTGAAGGAACAGAACCAGAGTAGATTGAAGAACATCCGGTAGCGTTAGCAACCATTTCACGGTCACCGAACAACTGAGAAATCAGTTTTACGTACGGAGTTTCACCACAACCAGAGCAAGCTCCAGAGAACTCGAACAATGGAGTAGCGAACTGAGAGTTCTTCACGTTAGCCTTGATGTCTACCAGGTGCTGTTTAGACTTCACGTTTTCAGAGCAGTAAGTCCAGTTTGCAGCTTCACCCAGCTGAGTTTCAAGCGGCTTCATAGTCAGAGCCTTGCCACCCTTCTTCGGGTTACCCGGACATACATCAGCACAGTTACCGCAACCCAAGCAGTCCATAACGTCTACCTGTACGCGGAATGTCATGCCGTCAAACTGTTTACCAACAGCCTTCAATGTCGGGAAGTTAGCACCAGCCTGTTCGTCAGCATCCAGTACGAACGGACGGATAGCAGCGTGAGGACAAACGTAAGCACACTTGTTACACTGGATACAAGTTTCAGGATTCCATTCCGGAACGAATGCAGCTACACCACGTTTTTCGTATTTAGCTGTACCCTGATGCCATGTACCGTCTTCGATACCCTTGAATGCTGATACCGGCAGCAAGTCACCATCCTGAGCATTGATCGGACGAACAACTTCGTTGATGAATGCAGGATCGTTGTTGGCAGCAGCGCCTTCTACTTCCAGGCTAGCCCATGCCGGATCAACAGTCAGCTGTTTGTATTCACCACCACGGTCAACGGCAGCGTAGTTCTTGTTGACTACGTCTTCACCCTTCTTACCGTAAGACTTCACGATGAATTTCTTCATCTGTTCAACAGCCAGGTCAACTGGAATTACGCCAGTGATACGGAAGAATGCAGACTGCAGGATGGTGTTGGTACGGTTACCCAGACCAATTTCCTGAGCAATCTTAGTAGCGTTGATATAGTAAACAGTAATGTTGTTTTCTGCGAAATATTTCTTAACCTTGTTAGGCAGGTTCTTAGCCAGTTCTTCACCTTCCCAGATAGTGTTCAGCAAGAATGTACCGTTCTTACGCAGACCGCGGGTTACATCGTACATGTGCAGGTAAGCCTGTACGTGGCAAGCTACGAAGTTAGGAGTAGTTACCAGATAAGTAGAACGGATCGGGTGATCACCGAAACGCAGGTGAGAGCAAGTAAAACCACCAGATTTCTTAGAGTCGTAAGAGAAGTAAGCCTGGCAATATTTGTTAGTGTTGTCACCGATGATCTTCACAGAGTTCTTGTTGGCACCTACAGTACCGTCAGCACCCAGACCGTAGAACTTAGCTTCGAACATACCTTCGCCACCCAGTGCGATTTCTTCTTTCTTAGGCAGAGAAGTGAAGGTTACATCGTCTACGATACCGATAGTGAAGTGATCTTTCGGAGTCGGCAAAGACAGGTTTTCATATACAGACAGAATCTGAGCCGGAGTAGTATCCTTAGAACCCAGACCATAGCGTCCGCCTACGATAACCGGAGCATTTTCCTGTCCGTAGAAGCAGTCTTTAACATCCAGATACAGAGGTTCGCCGTTTGCACCCGGTTCTTTGGTACGGTCAAGAACTGCGATACGTTTTGCAGTCTTAGGTACAGCAGCCAGGAAGTGCTTAGCTGAGAACGGACGATACAGATGAACAGCAACCAAACCAACTTTTTCACCGTTAGCTACCAGATGGTCGATAGCTTCGCGGGCAGCTTCAGTTACAGAACCCATAGCGATGATTACGCGTTCTGCATCTTCTGCACCATAGTAG
>ENA-OZGL01001042-OZGL01001042.1-human-gut-metagenome-genome-assembly--contig:-NODE-1042-length-10411-cov-5.417053_pt1 | contig 10411 bp, 10 predicted proteins | sample MGYA00245117_ERZ653659 | MGnify/ENA primary metagenome ERZ653659 (study PRJEB26926, sample SAMN06165263) | human gut metagenome | biome: ENVO:00009003; feature: ENVO:2100002; material: ENVO:00002003... | reverse complement strand
GAAAGATATCTACTGATTTCGGGCATAATAGGGGCATTCCGAACGAAGGAGTGATCCCATGCCGCGTTTTGCCCGATGCGTATTTGCCGTTTTCCTTGCTGTTTCCTGCCTGTCAAGCAGTTTGACCTGTCAGGCTGCCGCGCCTGAAACTGCTGCCGCCGCGTTCATTTTGATGGAGGCGGGCAGCGGGCGGGTGCTGGCGTCGCGCAATGAAACGCAGGAGCGCAGCATCGCGAGCACGACGAAGATCATGACCTGCTTAGTCGCGCTGGAGCACAGCGAACTCACGGAGAAGGTCACGGTCAAACGCGAGCACTTGCGCGAGGGCTCGTCGATGTACCTTCTCGAGGGCGAAACGCTCACGATGGAGGAACTTCTCTACGGTCTGATGCTGCCGTCCGGCAACGACGCGGCGGAGTGTATCGCCGCCCACTGCGGCGGGAGCGGCGGCAGCGCGCAGTTTGTCCGATGGATGAACGAAAAGGCGAAAGCCCTCGGCATGGAGCACACGTCATTTGCCAACCCGAGCGGTCTCGACGAAATGGGGCACAGCTCCTGTGCCCTCGATATGGCGCGCCTTGCGGCCTACGCCATGCAGAATCCGACGTTCGCGCGCATCGTCTCGACGCGCACGGCGAGCGTCGGCACGCGCACGATGACGAACCACAATAAGCTGCTCGCGTCGTACTCCGGCTGCGTCGGTCTCAAGACCGGCTACACCGGCGACGCAGGGCGCACACTCGTCACCTGTGCCGAGCGCGGCGGGATGCGCATGATCGCCGTCACGCTGCACGACGGCAGCGATTGGGCGGATCACGCGGCACTCTACGACTACGGCTTTTCGGCGTATGCGCTCTCAAGCGGTGCGAAAAAAGGCGAGGCCTACGGCAGCGTAAGCGTCGACGGGCAGAGTGTGTCCGCCGTGGCGGCGGAGAGCTTCCGCTATCCCACCGCGGAAAATGAAGCATTGAGCGTGCACGCCGAGCTGCCGCAAACCGTCTCCGCCCCCGTGCGGAAGGGACAAACGTTCGGCACGCTCGTCATCTCCTGCGGCGAGACTGAGGTCGGAAGAGTTGACCTTGTCAGCGCGCGCAGCGTACAGGCGCAGGAAACAAAGAGCGAAACAAGCAAAAATAAGTCGCTGGCGGAAAAGCTCTGGCAATTTCTGTCGGCAAAGTAAAGGAGGGATCGACCTGGCCGAAGCAAGAATTCAAAAGCTCATCGCCGAATCGGGGCTCTGCTCCCGTCGCACCGCCGAGCAGTGTATCGCCGCGGGACGCGTGCACGTGAACGGCAAGACTGCGCTTCTCGGGCAGAAGGCCGACCCCGAAGTCGACGAAATTACCGTCGACGGCAGGCCGCTCACACAGGAGGGGCAGAAGCGCTACCTGATGCTCAACAAGCCGCGCGGCTATGTCTGCACGCTCTCTGACGAAAAAGGGCGAAAGACCGTCGCCGAGCTCGTCAGAGACTGCGGCGCGCGCGTCTATCCCGTCGGGCGGCTCGACCTCGACTCCGAGGGACTGCTGCTTTTGACGAACGACGGCGAATGGATGCAGCATCTTCTGCACCCGCGCTACGAGGTCAACAAGGTCTACGAGGTCAGCGTCGCGGGCGAGGTCAGGGGAGCGGCAGAAGCGCTCGCTTCCATGACACAGCTCGACGGCGAGCCCATCCGGCCCGCGCAGGTGCGCGTGCTGCGGCAGGGGAGGGACACCGCCGTTCTCTCCATCACCATCCATGAAGGAAAAAACCGGCAGATCCGGCGCATGTGCGCCGCCGCCGGATTACACGTCAAGCGCCTAAAGCGCGTGCAGGAGCACGCGCTCAAACTCGGGCCTCTTCCCGTCGGCGTGTGGCGCGATCTAACGGAGCAAGAGCTCCATGCAACAAAATCAAAGTAACAGAGGACGATTTTATGACGAAGAATATCTTACATAATATCGAAAAGAACATGAGCAGCTTTTCCAAGGGGCAGAAGCTCATCGCCCGCTTCATTCTGGAAAACTACGATAAGGCCGCGTTTATGACGGCCAGCAAGCTCGGCAAGACCGTGCAGGTCAGCGAGTCGACCGTCGTGCGCTTTGCCACCCAGCTCGGCTACGAGGGGTATCCGAGCATGCAGCGTGCATTGCAGGAGATGATTCGCGGCAAGCTCACGAGCATCCAGCGCATTCAGGCGTCGGACGGCGAGCTCGCAGGGTCCGATCTGATGACGAACGTCCTGCAGCGCGACATGGAGAAGATCCGCATGGCCATCGACCAGACCGACGGCGCGGAATTTGAGCGCGTGGTCGACACGATCATCGGCGCGCGCCGCATCTACATCGTGGGCTTCCGTTCGTCCTCGTTTCTGGCAGGGTACTTAAACTTCTACTTCCGCCTGATCTTCGACAACGTCACTCTGGTCAACGGCGGCGCGGCCGGCTCGTTCGACCAGCTCTTCCGCGTCTCCAAAGACGATGTGGTCATCGGTATCTGCTTCCCGCGCTACAGCGAGCTTGCGCTCAAGACCATCCAGTTTGCGCGCGACCGCGGCGCGACGATCGTCGGCGTGACGGACAGCGAGATGTCGCCCATCAACCAGATGTCCAGCAATTCGCTGCTCGTGCGCAGCGAGATGATCTCGTTCGTCGACTCGCTGGCGGCGCCCATGAGCATGCTCAACGCACTCATTCTGGCCGTTGCCAACAAGAAGGGCGCAGACATCTCCGCGACGTTCTCCGAACTCGAGCACATCTGGGAGCGCTTCGACATTTTCGGCAAGATCGAAGATGAATAAGGCGATCGTTGTCATCGGCGGCGGCGCGGGCGGCATGATGGCCGCGATCTGCGCCGCGCGCAAGGGTGCGCACGTGACGCTGCTCGATCCAAACGAGCGCCTCGGCAAAAAGGTGAACATCACCGGCAAGGGTCGCTGCAACGTGACGAACGACAGCACCTGTGAAGAGCTGCTCGCCCACGTGCCGCAGAACCCGCGGTTTTTATACTCCGTGTTTTCCCGCTTCGACGGGCACGACGCCATCGATTTTTTCGAGGGGCTCGGTGTGCCGCTCAAGGTCGAGCGCGGCAAGCGCGTGTTTCCCGTGTCCGACCGGTCATTCGACATCACAGCGGCGCTTGAGCGCGAGCTCAAGCGTCTGCACGTCAAGCTCGTGCGCGACCGCGCGCTCGGTATTTCGGTCGAAGACGGCCATGTCGCCGCCGTCAAGGGCGAAAAAGGGGACTACACCGCCTCCGCCGTCATTCTGGCGACGGGCGGGCTGTCCTATCCCGCGACGGGCTCGACGGGCGACGGCTTCCGCATGGCGGAAGCGCTCGGCCACACAGTCACGCCGCTGCGCGGCTCACTCGTGCCGCTCGAGGCACGCGAATGCGCGGTGCTGCAAGGGCTGAGCCTGCGCAACGTTGCGCTGACGGTATACGAAAACAACAAAAAGATCCACTCGGATTTCGGCGAAATGCTGTTCACGCACTTCGGCGTGAGCGGGCCGCTCATCCTGTCGGCCAGCGCGCACATGCGTCATTTCGACAAAAAGCAGTACCGACTGGAGATAGACCTCAAGCCCGCGCTCGACGAGCAAATGCTCGACAAGCGCCTGCTGTCGGATTTTGAAAAGCACGCAAACAGCGACTACTGCAACGTGCTCGGCGCGCTTCTGCCGCAGAAGATGATCGACGAATTCATCGACCGCTCGGGCATTCCTCCGCACGAAAAGGTGCACGACATCACGCGCGCCCAGCGCGAGACCATCCGCACGCTCTTAAAGCGCTGGACGGTCAATGTCAGCGCGCCGATGCCGGTCGAAAACGCGATCATCACCTCCGGCGGCGTCAAGGTGGGGGAGATCGATCCGAAGACCATGGCGTCGAAAAAGATCGGCGGCCTGTACTTTGCCGGCGAGATCATCGACGTAGACGCCTACACGGGCGGCTACAATCTGCAAATCGCCTGGGCGACCGGCAAGGCCGCGGGCGAGGCTGCCGCGGACGCACTGCTGACGCAGTAAGCACATATTTATTGTAAGAGGGAAGAATCAAACAGATGAAAAAGCATTTTTCCATTGCCATTGACGGCCCCGGCGGCGCGGGCAAGAGTACGCTCGCCAAGGCCGTCGCCAAGAAATTGAACATTCTGCATGTCGACACGGGCGCAATTTACCGCACCATCGGCTACGCGGCGTTTTCCCGCGGACTGGACGCAAAGGACGAATCCCAGATCGCGCCGCTGCTGAAAGAGATCCAAATCGACATGGCATTTGACGAGAATAGCGGACAGAAAATGCTGCTTGACGGCAAGGACGTCAGCACCGAAATTCGCCTGCCGGAAATTTCGATGTACGCCTCGAACGTCTCGGCGCTGCCGTGCGTACGCGCGTACTTACTCGAGATGCAGCGCGACATCGCGCGCAAGAGAAGCGTCATCATGGACGGGCGCGACATCGGCACGGTCGTTCTGCCGGATGCCGACCTCAAAATTTACCTGACGGCATCGGCCGAGGAGCGAGCGCGCCGCCGCTGCCTCGAGCTCTCCGAGCGCGGCACGCCCAAGGCGTATGAAGAGGTACTGCGCGAGATCAACGAGCGCGACTATCAGGACATGCACCGCGACATCGCCCCGCTGCGCGAGGCAGAGGATGCCGTGCACTTCGACACGTCGAAGCTCAGCTTTGAAGAGAGCGAGCAGGCGCTGCTGAGCCTCATTCAGGAGAAATTGAAATGATGCACCGTATCTTTTTTGCGTTTATCTGGATCATCGGTCGGGTGCTGCTGTGGATCTACCGCGTGGACGTCAAGGGGCTTGAAAATCTTCCGAAGCACAGTGTCCTTCTGTGCCCGAACCATTCAACGGACTTAGACCCCGTGCTCATCGGCCTGTGCCTGCCGCTCGACTACCATCTGCACTTTATGGCCAAGGCCGAGCTCTTCGACAACCGCGCGCTCGCGTGGCTCATCCGCACGCTCGGCGCATTTCCCGTCCAGCGCGACGGCAAGGATATCCAGTCCATCAAGACCGCGATGCAGGTGCTCCACAAGGGTGAGAATCTTCTGATCTTCCCCGAGGGGACGACGATCCGGGGCGGCGTCGGCTATCACGACGGACTCCCCGCGCACGCGCACGCGGGCATCGCGATGATCGGCGTGCGCACGGGTGCGACGCTCGTGCCGGTGTTCTGCGACGGGCAGAAAAAGCCCTTCCGTAAAACGCGCATCATCTTCGGCGAGCCGTATGTGCCTGAGGTCACGGGCCGCCGCGGCACGTCCGAAGAATTGCAGGCCATCGCCGACGAAATGCTGCGTCAGGCCTACGCGCTCGGCGGCCAGCAGGTGGGAGGCGCGCCGCTGTGAAGGTCATCTTAGCTGAGACCGCGGGCTTCTGCTATGGCGTGGAGCGCGCGGTCAACCTTGCGCGCGAAACGGCAAAAGCGCGCGGCGGCGCGATGCTCGGCAGCATCGTACACAACGCGGGCGTCGTGCGCGAGATCGAAGACCTTGGCATGCGCCTCATCACGTCGCCCGACCAGGCAAAGGCGGGGGAGTCCGTGCTCATCCGCGCCCACGGCGAGTCGAGAGCGACGCTTGATGCGCTGCGAGAGCGCGGGGCAGAGGTCGTGAGCGCCGTGTGCCCGCATGTCGAGCGCATCCGAAAGCTTGCACAGGAGGCAGAGCACGAGGGACGCCGCGTCATCCTGATCGGTGAGCGCCATCATCCCGAAGTGCAGGGCATCGCAGGATGGTGCAGCGACCCGCTGATTTTTGAAAATGTGCAGGAAGCGCAAAAATACTTGCAGGAACACCCCGATTTTGCCCATTTACCCAGTATCATGCTGGCGCAAACGACCTGCATTCGTGCGCTTTGGGAAAGTTGCGTGAAATTTCTAAAAAAACAGTGTACAAATCTGAAAATCAATGATACAATATGCAATGCTACGCAGAAACGTCAAACTGAGGCAGCAGAACTTTCCGCCAAGGTAGACGCGATGGTGGTTGTGGGCGACCGAAGAAGCGCCAACACAAGGCATTTGACCGAGATTTGCAGAGAGAACTGCGGAAAAGTCCTCCAGATCGAATCCGCAGACGAGCTCTCACCGGAATTCTTTTCCGGATGCCGTGTGGCGGGACTGACAGCCGGCGCATCTACTCCTGCGAGTATCATTATGGAGGTATTAACAACAATGACGGAAGAAAACATCAACACCACTGCCCCTGAAACCAGCGAATCCTTTGAAGAACTGCTTGAAAAATCTTTCAAGACTCTAAATACAGGAGATAAGGTGACCGGTATCGTGACCGCCATCGGCACGACCGAGATCCAGGTCGACGTCGGCTGCAAGCAGGCAGGCTATATCCCTGTTTCTGAGCTGAGCAGCGACCCCGACGTCAAGCCCGAGGACGTCGTCAAGGTCGGCGACGAGATCGAGGCTTACGTTGTCCGCGTCAACGACGTGGAAGGCTACGCCACCCTCTCCAAGAAGCGTCTCGACGCTGTCAAGCTCTGGGAAGACATTGAGACCGCCGTTGAGGACAAGACCGTTCTCGAAGGCACCGTGACCGAAGTGAACAAGGGCGGCATCGTCGTTTCTGTCAAGGGCGTGCGCGTGTTCGTGCCCGCTTCTCAGAGCGGTATGCCCAAGGACTCCGACCTTGGCCAGATGGTCAAGCAGAAGGTCAAGCTCCGCGTGACCGAGGTCAACCGTGCCCGCCGCCGCGTCGTCGGCTCCATCAAGTCCGTGCTGAATGAGGAGCGTCAGGCTGCTCAGGCCGCCATCTGGGAAGGCATCGAGGTCGGCAAGCACTATGACGGCGTTGTCAAGTCCATGACCTCTTACGGCGTGTTCGTCGACATCGGCGGCGTGGACGGCATGGTTCACATCTCCGAGCTGAGCTGGAGCCGCATCAAGAATCCCGCCGAGGTCGTCTCCATCGGCGATCACCTCGACGTGTATGTCATCTCCTTCGACCCCGAGAAGCGCAAGATTTCCCTCGGCGTCAAGGATCGCACCCAGAACCCCTGGGATGTGTTCATGAACACCTACAAGGTCGGCGACGTTGCCAACGTCCGCATCGTCAAGCTGATGACCTTCGGCGCTTTCGCTGAGGTCGTTCCCGGCGTGGACGGCCTGATCCATATCTCCCAGATCGCTGACCGCCGCATCGACAAGCCCTCCGACGTCCTGTCCGAAGGCCAGATGGTCGACGCGAAGATCACCGCCATCGACGAGGAGAAGAAGAAGATCTCCCTCAGCATCCGCGCGCTGCTCAGCGGCGAGGAAGAGGCTCCTGTCGAGGAGTAATTTTCCCGAACTGAAAAGAGACAGGCTCCGGCCTGTCTCTTTTTTACGTTCTTTTTTACGCTGACACGTAAGAAAGACTTTGCAAACGGCGATCGGTATGCTATAATTGTTAAAGTTTCGACATAGTTCCGAAATGATAATCAAATTCACATACATACAGGAGGAATTATCCATGGATTACGCAGCGCTTTATCAGAAGAAGCTGACCTCTGCCGCGGAAGCTGTCAAGGTCGTCAAGAGCGGCGACTGGGTCGACTACGGCTGGTGCACCAACCATCCCTACACGCTCGACAAGGCTCTGGCCGCACGCCAGAACGAGCTCAAGGACGTCAAGGTCCGCGGCGGCGTGACGATGTGGATGCCCGAGATCTGCAAGGCCGAGGACGCCGGTGAGCACTTCACCTGGAACTCCTGGCATTGCAGCGGCATCGACCGCAAGATCATCTCCAAGGGCATGGGCTATTTCATTCCCATGCGCTACAGCGAGCTGCCGCGCTTCTACCGCGACGGCAACGCCACAGTCGATGTTGCGATGATCCAGGTCACGCCGATGGATAAGCATGGCAACTTCAGCTACGCGCTCGCGTCCTCTCACCTGGCCGACATGCTCGACACTGCCAAAACCGTTATTGTTGAAGTCAACAAGAACCTGCCGTGGGTTTACGGCCTCACCGGCTGCGAGATCAACATCAAGGACGTCGACATGGTTGTGGAAGGGGAGAATCCTCCCGTTGCGCAGCTCGGCGCGGGCGGCGCCCCCACCGAGGTCGACACCGCGGTCGCCAACCTTGTCGTGCCTGAGATCCCGAATGGCGCGTGCCTCCAGCTCGGCATCGGCGGCATGCCCAACACCATCGGCTCGATGATCGCGCAGTCTGACCTCAAGGACCTGTCCGTTCACACCGAAATGTATGTCGACGGCTTTGTCGATATGGCCCTCGCCGGCAAGATTACCGGCAAGCACAAGCAGCTCGACAAGGGCCGTCAGGTCTTTGCCTTCGCCGCCGGCACGCAGAAGCTCTATGACTACATGGATCGCAATCCCGAGGTCATGGGTGCGCCGGTCGACTATACGAACGACGTGTTTGTCATCTCCCAGATCGACAACTTCATCTCCATCAACAACGCCATCGACTGCGATCTGTTCGGTCAGGTGAATGCCGAGTCCGCGGGCATCAAGCACATCTCCGGCACGGGCGGCCAGCTCGACTTTGCAATGGGCGCGTACCTCTCCAAGGGCGGCAAGAGCTTCATCTGCATGTCCTCGACCGTCACGGGCAAGGACGGCACGGTCAAGAGCCGCATCGTTCCCACGCTGACGCCCGGCTCCATCTGCACCGACCCGCGCTCCTGCACGCACTACATCGTCACCGAGTATGGCATGGTCAACCTCAAGGGCCTTTCGACCTGGCAGCGTGCCGAGGCGCTCATCGGCATCGCGCATCCCGACTTCCGCGAGCAGCTCATCGCCGACGCGGAGAAGATGCACATCTGGCGCCGCAGCAATAAGTAAGCAAAAATCGTTCTTCCGTCACGTGGGCTTTCCTGAAAAGGGGAGCCCACATTTTTTCGAAAATCCACCTCGTTTCCATTTTTATGCGATATTTCATCAAAAGTCGCTTGAAAATGATGGCAAAGTACGTTATACTATGTATGGGGAATTGTTTCCTCTTGTGTGTTTGTGTTGTTTTTCTTTTCCATCGCACGGAAAACCGGGGCGAATGCCGGATTGGTATTCTGCCTGAAGGGAGGTGGGCATAGAATGTTTCAAGTGGGAGATAAGGTCGTGCACCCGATGCACGGCGCCGGTGTGATCGACAGCATTGTCCGCGAAAAGATCAGCGGCAAAGCAATGGATTTTTACGTCTTCAAAATGCCCATTTCCGGGCTAACGCTCAAGATCCCGACCGAGAATTCCACGGCCATCGGCATCCGCGCCATCAAGACGAGAAGTGAGATCGAAGAGGTCATCGCGCGCATTCCCAAGCTCGGCGTCGACATGACGGCGAACTGGAACCACCGCTACCGCGAGAATATGGATCGCCTGAAAAGCGGCGATCTCGACGAGGTCAGCGCCGTCATCAAGGCGCTGATGCATCGCGACAGCACGCGCGGACTATCCAACGGCGAGCGCAAGATGCTGCACATTGCCAAGCAGATCCTCGTATCAGAGATCGTCCTGGCAGAAGACGTGGAGTATCCCGAGGCTGAGGGGCGCGTCAACGCCGCGATGCTGTTAAAGGAGAGCGATTGAGTCCATGAGCCTGCTGCAAAAGATGTTCGGCAAGCACCAAAAGCGCACTCACCCGTACTGCGCCGCGCTGATTGCGGCCGCCGGAAGCTCCACGCGCTACGGCGGGGAGAACAAGCTGTTGCAAACCCTTGACGGCATCCCCGTCCTTGTGCGCACACTGCTCACGATCGACCGCGTGGAGGGCATCGACGAGATCGTCATCGCTGCGCGGGAGGACGAGCTGCTGCCTTATGCTGAGCTCTGCAAGACCTTTGGCCTCAGAAAACCCGTAAAGGTCATCGTCGGCGGCGCAACGCGGACAGAGTCCGTGCTGCGCGCGGCGCTCGAGGCCTCGCCCGAGACGGAATTTTTCGCCGTGCAGGACGGTGCGCGTCCGCTCATCACCGTCGAGCTCATCGACGAAGTGCTCGACGCGGCAAGAGTTTATCTCGCCGCCGCGCCCGCCGTTCTGGTGCGCGACACCATCAAGGTCGCGCACGATGGCATCGTCGAGCGCACGCCCGATCGCAGCGCGCTCTTCGCCGTGCAGACGCCGCAGGTCTTCGCCGCCGACCTTTTGAAGGCGGCGCTCCAGTCCGCGATTGCGGACGGCGCGACTATTACGGACGATTGCTCCGCTGTGGAGCGGCTGGGCAAGGAAGTCCACTTGACAGAGGGCAGCGAGGAAAACATCAAGATCACCACGCCGGTCGACCTTGCGATCGCAGAAGCAATTTTACAGCGCAGAGGGGAATGAACCTTTCCCCTCTGCCTTTTCTTGAAGAAAGGACCCATACCATGACGAATTTACGCATCGGGCACGGCTACGACGTGCACCTGTCTCTTATACACATCTCCGAGCCCACGAGACCGTACTAGATCT
>ENA-OZGL01001041-OZGL01001041.1-human-gut-metagenome-genome-assembly--contig:-NODE-1041-length-10417-cov-5.417970_pt1 | contig 10417 bp, 9 predicted proteins | sample MGYA00245117_ERZ653659 | MGnify/ENA primary metagenome ERZ653659 (study PRJEB26926, sample SAMN06165263) | human gut metagenome | biome: ENVO:00009003; feature: ENVO:2100002; material: ENVO:00002003... | reverse complement strand
TCGGCAGCGTCAGATGTGTATAAGAGACAGCTGGTGTATCACGATGCTGTTCCGCGAGAAAGAGCCGATGGAAAGCGGCGGCCAGGCGTAAAAAATAAAAGGAGAGGGGCTTGCCCTCTCCTTTTATTTTTGCGTTAAAAATTTTCTTTACCGCTCCCCAGTCGCTTCCGCACCTTCCAGCTCGCGCATTGAGCGGCGGAACTGGCGATAGAATGTGAAGCTCGTCAGCGCCACCGCGCCGAAGTCCGCCACGGGCTCGGCCAGGAAGACCGCGAACGCCTTGTCCGCGAAAAAGTGCGGCAGAATATAGATGAGCGGGATGAGCAGGATGATCTTGCGCCACACGGCGAGGAAGAGCGACGTCTTCGCGTTGCCGAGCGCCACAAACGTCTGCTGGCAGGCGATCTGGATGCCGAAAATACCGCTGCACCCCATGTAGATGCGCACGGCCCACGCCGCGTATTCGACCAGCGCGGGGTCATTATTGAAAATCAGGATGAACGCGCGCGGGAAGAGTTCGACCAGAAGCCAGATGGCCATTGAATAAGTAAAGCACGCGCGCAGCAGGCAGAAGTAGGCGTCGCGCACGCGCTGGGCGTTCTTTGCGCCGAAGTTGTAGCTCACGATGGGCTGTGCGCCCTGTGTCAAGCCCTGAAGCGGCATGTTCGAAAACTGCATGATGCTCGTCAGCACTGTCATCGTGCCGACGGCCATGTCGCCGCCGTAGCGCAGGAGAGATGAGTTGAAGCAGATGGCGATGAGGCTCTCCGTCGACTGCATCACAAACGGGGAAAGTCCCAGCGCGATACACGGCAGCACGATCTTCGCGTCCACGTGCAGGTTCTCGCGCTTTAAGTACCAGCGCGTCTTCTTTCCCGTGAGGAACGTCATCACCCACACGGCCGACACTGCCTGCGAGATCACCGTCGCCAGCGCCGCGCCGCGCACGCCGAGACCGAGCACGAAGATGAACAGCGGATCGAGAGCCGTATTTAAGAGCGCGCCAATGAGCACCGTCTTCATGCTCACGGTGGCGAAGCCCTGTGCCGTGATGTAGGCGTTCATGCCAAGTGTCAGCTGCACGAAGATCGTGCCGAGGGCGTAGATTCGCATATAGTCGAGCGCGTAACCGATGGTGTTCTCGCTCGCGCCGAACATCAGTAAAAGCGGCTCGGCAAAGGACTCGAACAGCACCGTCAGCACCAGCGCCGTGATCACAAGCATCGTCAGACAGTTTCCCATGATGCGCTCGGATTTTTCGCTCTCGCCTGCGCCCTCGGCGATCGAGGCGCGCGGCGCGCCGCCGATGGCCATGAGCGACGCGAACGCCGAAATAACCATGATGATCGGCAGGCATACGCCAACGCCCGTCAGCGCGAGTTTTCCGACGGTCTCGGCGGGCTGCATGTGGCCGATGAACACGCGGTCGACCAGATTGTAGAGCATGTTGACGATCTGTGAGGTGATCGTCGGCACGGAGAGCGAAAAGAGCAGCTTTTTGACGTCCCCGTATCTCAGATCTGCGCGCTTATTCAAAATCATCACCTGAATCTTTCGTATTTTTCCGCATAGTTTGTTAGAATATCATGCCGCGGGGCGTTCGTCAAGCAAGCGGGCCGCGAAGCGCTCTACCATGGCATTTCCATAAAGCGCTTTTGGACATTTTTTCACTTTCTCCATTGCTTTTTCCGCGTGGGCTATTGTATAATTTGTTTTACAATCGCACCAGCGGAGCACCCTGCGTTCCGCTTATCAAACAAATAACGGAGGAATCACCATGAACGAAAAGTTTTCCAAACTTGGCTTTTATCCTTCCGACATTCTGCTGCCCAAGAAGGATGTCGATATGAGCAAGTGGGCGGTCGTCGCATGCGACCAGTTCACCTCTGAGCCCGAGTACTGGGAGCGCGTGGAGAAGACCGTCGGCGACGCGCCTTCCACCCTGCGCCTCATCCTGCCCGAGGCCAACCTGAAGGCCCCCAACGTCGACGAGTTCATCGCCGACATCAACGCCTCGATGAGCAAGTACCTCGAAGAGGGCATCTTCGAGACGCTCAAGGATTCCCTCATCTACATCGAGCGCGGCCAGAGCGACGGTAAGATCCGTCACGGCCTCATTGGTATGGTCGACCTCGACCAGTACGACTTCACCCCCGGCTCCGGCGCGCTGATCCGCGCGACTGAGGGCACCGTGCTCGACCGTATCCCCCCGCGCGCCCGCGTGCGCCGCAACGCCCCCATCGAGCTGCCCCACGTCATGCTGCTCATTGACGACCCCGAGAAGACCGTCATCGAGCCCCTGACCGCCGCGGCCGACAAGATGGAGAGCGTCTATGACTTCGACCTGATGGAAAACGGCGGCCATATCAAGGGCTACAAGCTCTCCGCTGCGCAGATCGACGCAGTCGCCGACGCGCTGACCGGCCTCACGACCGACGAGGCAATGAAGAGCAAGTACGGCGTCTCCGGCGTCGCGCCCCTGCTGTTCGCCGTCGGCGACGGCAACCACTCCCTCGCCACCGCCAAGGCCTGCTATGAAGAGCAGAAGAAGGGCAAGACTCCCGAGGAATACCTCGCGCTGCCCTCCCGCTACGCACTTGTCGAGGTCGTGAACAACCACGACGATGCGCTCCAGTTCGAGCCCATCCACCGCGTGCTCTTCGGCGTCGACCATGAGAAGTTCATGGAAGAGTTCAAGAAGTTCTACCCCAACGCCCACGAGGGCAAGGGCGAGGGCCACGTCATCGAGGTCTGCTGGAACGGCCACGACGATTTCCTCACCGTCCCCGACCCGAAGGTCCAGCTGGCTGTCGGCACGCTGCAGGCCTTCATTGACGAGTACCTCAAGCAGTTCGGCGGTGAGGTCGACTACATCCACGGCGATGAGGTCACCCGCGAGCTCGGCTCCAAGGAGGGCAACATGGGCTTCCTGCTTCCCGCGATGGGCAAGGAGCAGCTCTTCAAGACCGTCATGGCCGACGGCGTTCTGCCGCGCAAGACCTTCTCCATGGGGCACGCGCAGGACAAGCGCTACTACGTCGAGGCACGCAAGATCCGCTAACCTAATGTAACCATTGCAGAAAAGCGCCGCCTTGCGGCGCTTTTCTCATCAGGAGGATTCTCTATGGATTTGAAAACAGCCAGGATCTGGCAGGACGTATTGCTCTGGGGCGGCGCAGTGGTCTCCCTCGTCGGCGCATGGGGCTTTCAAAACACCGTCACCGCGCTCGTCGGTCTCATGATGATGGGCGCTTCGCTCATCGTCTGGTGGCGCTTTTACCGCTGCCCCAAGTGCGGCGAGCACCTCGGCCGCGGCAATCCCAAGCGCTGCCCGAAATGCGGCGCGTGGATCGCCGACGAGCCGGAGCCCGAGGAGAAGAAAAAGATCCAACACAAGAAAAAGAAGCACTGAGAAAAAAGGAGGCCGCGATGAACGACAAAAAGCCCCTGATGGACTATCGCAGGGCCCAAAAGCTCCAAACACCGCTGCTTCTTACCGGCGCGCTGCTCAGCGGCGTCGGCACAAGCGTCAGCGTACCGCTTGTTATTCTCGGTATCGCGATCATGCTCTTTGCCATCGTGATCGGGGTTCTTTACTACCGCTGTCCGCACTGCGGCAGACCGCTCGGACGCATAGGTGAAGGCGGTGCCTACTGCCCCCACTGCGGCAAGGCGCTGAATGCGCCGGTCGAGGAGCCCGTGCGCAGCATAACTGTCCCCGCCTATGCTAAGCTCAACCTGACGCTTGACATTCTTGGCAAGCGCGATGACGGCTACCACGAGATGCAGATGGTCATGCAGACCGTTTCGCTCCACGACGATGTGACCGTCACGCTCACAGACGGCAAAGGCATCACCTGCCGCGTCGACGGCGCGGCGCTTCCCTGCGATGAGCGCAACCTCGCTGTCAAGGCGGCGAGAGCCTTCTGCGAGGCGATGGACTACGGCGGCAGCATCGACATCGCGCTTATAAAGCGCATTCCGTCCGAGGCCGGCATGGCCGGCGGCAGCACAGATGCCGCGGCGGTGCTGCGCGCGCTGCGCGAGCTCGTCTCCCCCACCCTCACGGACGAGCGGCTCGAGCAGATCAGCGCAAGCGTCGGCAGTGATGTTCCCTTCTGCATCCGCGGCGGCACGCAGCTGGCCGAGGGCCGCGGCGAAAAGCTGACCGTCCTCAAGCCCGCACCGCGCTTCTTCGTCGCCGCCTGCAAGCCGGACTTCCCGATCTCCACACCCGCGCTCTTCGCGCGCGTAGACGGCGTGACGATCACCGACCGTCCTGATACGGACGCGATGCTCGCCGCCATTGAGCACGGCGACGCGGACACGCTGTGTGCAAACGTGCGCAACGTCTTTGAGCAGGCGCTCGACGGCGAGCAGCGTGAGCGCATTGAGACCATCAAGTGCGATCTTCTCGCCTACGGCGCGAAGACGTCGGCAATGACCGGCTCAGGCAGCGTGGTGTTCGGCCTCTTCTCTGACAAAGCGGCTTGCCGCAGAGCGTGCGAGGCACTGCAAGGCGAGTGCGTCAAAACTTTCTGCGCCGAATTTGTTTGAAAACTCAGAAAACCGTCCATACTCGAAGCAAATTCTTTGAGATGGGCGGTTTTTCGATGAAATGGACGAAATGGGAGCTTTCCCTTGCCGTTGGCCTCGCGGTCATGCTGCTTTTCTGCGCCGCGCGCGGCACTAATACCCTCCAGTGGTGGAGCGCAGCGTTCTCCCCGCTGTGCGACGGCATCCTGGCGCAGAGCGCCGCAAGCGGTGATGTCGTAGTGAAGTCGAAGCTTGCAGAGCTGCTGGCTCTGCTGATGGGTGGAAAATGACATGCTCTGCCTGCCATTTGAGCGAGAAAAAGGGAGTCGGCACTTTTTACGCCGGCTCCCCTTTTCATTATCCCTCGCACAGGATGTCGATCAGCTCATCCTTCTGCAAGCCCGCGAAGTAGCGCGAAACGTCCACATCGCCGAGTGCCTTTTCATAGCCCGCGCGGTACGGCGTGCAGCCAACAAAGTGCGCCGCCAGCTCGTCCGGTTCCGAGGCGCTGAAGAAGTCGCCCTTGAATGTCAGGGCCGCGATCTTTCCGTGCTCCACGGTGATGTAGGCCTCGATCAGGCCGCAGCCGTCCACGCGGCGGCGGCGCAGCATCGTGCACGCCGGAGAGAAACCGTAGTTCCAGTCCCATGTGGCGTAACGCTCCGCGCGCAGCTTTTCCACCGCCGCAAGGTCGTCCTGCGTCAGCGGGTAGGCCTCGCCCGGATTCTCCTTCAGAATGTTTTCCAGCAGGATGCGGCGGAATTCCGGCAGCATGACCTTTTCCGGCAGATGCTCTGCAACGTTCGTCACGCGGCTACGCACCGAGCGGATGCCCTTGGTCTGGATCTTTGTCGGGTCGACGCGCAGCGCCTCGCTGACGACAGAGAGGTCCGAATCGAACATGATCGTGCCGTGGTGCATCACGCGTCCCTGGCGGATGTACTGCGAGTTGCCGGAAAACTTCTTCCCGTCGATCGTGATGTCGTTGCGGCCGTTGACCTCCGCCTTCACGCCGAGCGTCGCCAGCGTGCGCACGACCGGTTCGCAGAATAGCTTGAGGTTCAGCGCATTGCTCTCGCCGACATCTGTAATGAACGTGAAGTTCAGGTTGCCCATGTCGTGATAGACCGCGCCGCCGCCGGAAAGTCTGCGCACCACGCGAATGCCGCGCTCGCGCACGGCCTCTTCATTGATCTCAGCGATCGTGTTCTGATACTTTCCGACAATGATCGCGTTATCATTCTGCCAGAGCATGAAATACATGCGGTCGCGCGGGAGGCAGTCGAACACGTACTGCTCCATCGCCAGATTGTAGCTTGGATCGCTTGTCATCAGGTCCAGATATGATAGCTTCATGGTCGTGGTCTCCTTCTATCAGGGTCGTTGATTTTCAAGCCTTTTTCAGGGCTGTTATCCTTGTCTTTTCAGCTGCGCGCTCAGCCGCCGCGCCATCAAGCGGTGTCCCTCCGGCGTCGGGTGCAGACCGTCGAGCAGCAGCTCCGAGCGGGTCGATCCGTCTGGCGACAGAAAATCCGCGCAGAAGTCGATATACGGCACGCCAAACGCCGTGCAGTACCGCTTGAGCCATGCGCAGTACTCTTTCATCGTCCGCTCCGCCTCTTCAAAATCGACCGCGGCCGCCCACGCCCGCGGCGCATGCGGTGCATCCGCCGGAAGCGGGATACCAACCACCGGCAGCACGCCCACGGAAAAGAGCTGGTGGATCATCGCGCCCATATTTCCTCGCGCCGCAGCGTCGGAGCCGGAGTAGAACACATCGTTGCTCCCGCCCATCAGCAGCACATAGGGCCGGTCGGCGCCAAGGCCGCCCTCGCGCAGCTCCGCGAGCACCCCGCCCTGCATGCGCGCCAGCATGCCGCCGGTCGTGTCGCCGTTGATGCCCTCATTGACAAGCTCCCAGCCCGTCTCCTGTGCGCACAGCCGCGTCCACCGCTGAGACAGATGCACGCCGTATCCAAAGGTCAGGCTGTCACCGATGCGGATCAGTTTCATAATCTTTCCGCCCGCGTTTCTTTCGGATCGATGGTAAGCAAAAAAGCCTTGAAAGTTTACACTTTCAAGGCTTTTCCATGGTGGAGATAAGCGGGATCGAACCGCTGACCTCTTGACTGCCAGTCAAGCGCTCTCCCAGCTGAGCTATACCCCCATGCCGTTTTGTTTTTACTGTTCCGTTCGGCTCGGAACAAGTGATAATATAGCACAGAGAGTAGAACCTGTCAACACTTTTTTGAAGAAATCTTTGTTTTTTTGAAAGGTTCTCCTTTCACTAGAGCATTTCCCCCGATTTGAGAGGCTTTCTCCTTGGTCTCCGGATGCCGCCAAAGCCTCTTTCTCCCGTCAGATGCCAAGGGGGTGTGACCGCATGGATCAGGAGCTCGGTCAAAACGGTACCCCCCTCTAATTTTGCTTAGCGCGTCAAAGCCGCAAAAAAGCAGGGCCCTTCCGCGCTCAAAAAGGCCCTGCTTTTCTTTTTACCCTCTCGCAAACACGGTGTAGCGTCCGCTCGGCGCGTCGAAGAAGTTTTCGCCTGCGACGGATTTGACGTGCAGGCCGTCGCTGCCGCGCAGCAGCGTAAACGCACCGTAGCGCACCGTGCCCGCATTCTCGTTCAAGTGATAGCCAAAGACCATGCCCTCGCCGTTCGTGCCGAGGTAGTTGAGCTGGCCGGTGTACTCAAAGTAAATCCCAACCTCGCTGTTGATGTCCTGCACCGTGAGGCCGCCGCCATCCGTGAGCGTCAGAATATAATCGCTGTCATAGCTGCCCTGCTCGGCGGTGTCGTGCGTCACGGTCGCCGTCCACTCGCCGAGAAATTCCGACGGGATCGTGTAGTCCGCGTCGCTGACCGCGCCGGAGAGGTCGTGTTTCTCCCCTGATGCGTCGACGGCGAACACCGTCTGATACGTGCCGTAGTCCTCCTCGACCTCGCCGGACTCGAACGAAACAATGCCCTTCACGCCGCCGAGCGGTCCGCCGTCGCAGAGGAAGCCCGCCGTCAGGCCCTCGAGCAGGTTCACGTACTCCACCGTGCCCTCGCTCGTCAGCAGGAAGATGTACGGGAAGTACCCCTGCCCCACCGAGCCGACGAACACATCCGTGTAGTCGGAATACAGGCCTTCCACGGGGTAGATGGTCTCGTAGTCAAAGCGGAAATTCTCCGCGTACCACGCGGAGTCCGCCGTCTTTTCAAAGCTGACGGTCAAATCGCCGCCCGAGAGCGCGGCCTTGACAAAGCTGTCCTGCGCCGTCTTCTCGACCGTCTCGCGCGCGGAGAGGTCGAGCGCGAGGTCAGCGTCGTAGCTCTCCGCCCCGGCAAGCGAGCCGATGGGCACGATCATATGCAGCGCGCCGCTGTCGAGATAGAGCCGCATCTCCGCGTTGATGTTCTCGTCCGAGAGCGTCCACGCGCGGCGCTCGGCATAGGACGCGATGAAGCCCGCGCCGCCCATGCTGCCGCTGAGTGCATCTCGGTACGTCTCATCAAAGTAGTTTGCCGCGGTGTGGCGCGCCGCCGTGATGAAGTCCTGCGTTGAAAGCTCGCAGCGCGCCAGCAGGTCCTCGCTCATGAGGCGTTTGCCGCCGAAAAAGTCGTAGCTGTACGTCTCCGTCATGCTCGTGTCGCCGTCCATCTCCGCGCGCACCACAAGGCAGAGCAGGCTGTCGTTCCAGTAGCTCGTCCACGTGACGGAAAGGCATGTGAGCGAAACGCGGGAGGCCATCATGTTCTTCTGCTCCTGCACGAGCGCGCCGAATTGATCGGCGATCTCGTCGTTCAGCGCGGCGGCGACCGCCGTTTCCGACATGATTCTTGGCACATGGTAGCTGTATGCGAGCGTGTTGTTCTCGGCGTCCGTGTACTCGCCCTCCTCGCTGTAAAGCTCGGAAATGAGCGAATCGTCGTAGCCGGACGGGGTGTCGTCCGGCTCCTTTTCGCCGCAGGCGGCAAGGTTCAGCAGCAAAAGCGCCGTGAGCAGCGCGGTGGTCAGTTTTTTCATAGGCTTCTCTTCTCCGATCTCAAAGGTCTTGTCTTTTCTGCCATTATAGCGGATTTTTGCAAAAGCGCAACGGCTTTTCGCGCGCGGCAGCGCGCGCCGATTGACAGAATTCCGACAAGGTTATAGAATATGTGTACTTTCAAACCTCAGGAGTTTTTATGTACGATTATACACAAGCCAAAATGAACGACGACGCCATCCGCGCCATCAGCTCCATCGGCCTCGCCCATCTGGGCGACGCGGTGTATGAGCTGCTTGTGCGCACATATCTGTGCGTGCACGGCAAGGCGACGGGCAAGGGCCTTCACCGCGCGACGGTCGAGCTCGTCTGCGCGCCGCAGCAGGCGCGCTTTGCCGAAAACCTCTTACCCCTTTTGACGGAGGAAGAGGCCTCTGTGTTCCGCCGCGGGCGCAACGCGAATGTCCATTCCATCCCCCACCACGCCGACCGCGCGGACTATCAGAAGGCCACAGGCCTCGAGGCGCTGTTCGGCTGGCTGTATCTGCGCGACGATCACGCGCGCATCAACGAGCTTTTCAACCGGATGATGGAGGACGACAATGCCACTTGACGCGATCTGCCTGCGGGCAGTTTTACACGAGCTGAGACCTCAGCTCATCGGCGCGCGCGTCGACAAGGTGCAGCAGCCCGCGCGCGACCAAATCATTCTGCTGCTGCGCGGCAATCTGCGCCTGCTGCTCAACGCGGGCGCAAACCAACCGCGCATCCAGCTCACAAACATTCTGCGCGACAACCCTGCCCAGCCGCCGATGTTCTGCATGCTGCTGCGCAAGCACTTAGTCGGCGCGCGCGTGCTGTCCATCGAGCAGCCGGATCTTGAGCGCATGGTGATCCTGACGCTCCAGTGCACGGACGAATTCGGAGAGATCAGCCAAAAGCAGCTCGTGCTCGAGTGCATGGGGCGGCGGTCGAACCTCGTCCTGCTCGACGCGCAGGGGCGTATCGTCGATTGTCTGCGCCGCGTGGACGCGGACCTTTCCGCCACGCGCCAGCTGCTGCCCGGCCTTTTCTACCATCTGCCGACGCCGCTCGACAAGCTGTCGCTTTTATCGCAGGAGGAGGACTCCCTCGCCCTCGCGCAGCGCGGCGGCGACGCGGAGCAGGCTGTCGACAAGTGGGTGCTCGACCATTACACCGGCATTTCGCCGCTGATCGCGCGCGAATTCGCCTTCCGCGCGGGACACGAGACCGACGTGCGCTTCGGCGCGCTGAATGATACGCAGCGCGGGGCGCTGGTGCAGGAATTTTCCGATACAGCCAACGCTGTAAAGGAAGATAACTATATGCCCGTCATCCTCTACCGCGACGGCAAGCCCGTGGATTTCACCTACCGTCCCATCGCGCAGTACGGCGCGGAAACGCAGGTCGAGACGCGTGAGAGCTTCTCGCAAATGCTCGACGAGTTCTACGACGCGCGTGAGCGGCAGGAGCTCTCCGCCCGCCGCGGCCGCGAGCTGACGCACGCGGTCACGGTCGCGCGCGACCGCATGGCGCGCAAGGCCGAGAACTTAAAGCACGACTACGCCGCGACGCAGAAGCGCGACGAATTCCGCCTGCGCGGCGACCTCATCACCGCAAACCTGTACCGCATGAAGAGCGGAGAAAAAGTCTTGCATGCGGAAAACTACTATGAGGACGGCTGCCCGACCATCGACATCCCGCTCGACCCGCTGCTCTCCCCCCAGCAGAACGCCGCGAAAAACTACAAGCAGTACAACAAGCTCAAGACCGCCGAATTCCACCTGCGCGAGCAGATCGAAAAGGCGGAAAACGAACGCGTGTACTTGGAAAGCGTCCTGCAGGAGCTTTCGCAGGCGGAGACCGAGCAGGAATTCAATGAGAT
>ENA-OZGL01001039-OZGL01001039.1-human-gut-metagenome-genome-assembly--contig:-NODE-1039-length-10449-cov-4.270252_pt1 | contig 10449 bp, 10 predicted proteins | sample MGYA00245117_ERZ653659 | MGnify/ENA primary metagenome ERZ653659 (study PRJEB26926, sample SAMN06165263) | human gut metagenome | biome: ENVO:00009003; feature: ENVO:2100002; material: ENVO:00002003... | reverse complement strand
ATTAAGTCGTCGGCAGCGTCAGATGTGTATAAGAGACAGGTTTATCCAGTGCATCGGAAATGATCTGCTGATTTTCCGGTGTCAGGGAATCCGGGTTGTTGAAATACCGGGAAATGGTTGTTTTGGAAAAATGCGTGTACTGTGCAATATCATTAAAGGTTACATTTTTTTTTCGTGCCATAAGTTCAAGTGTCCTTCCCTTCAAAAGTGTTGCGTGAATCATGTAAGCTTTCAGAAAAAAACAAATAATATATGAAGATAGTATAACATTTCTCGCCCGCCGGAACAAGCGGGAATCGGTTAAGTAACCGGTTTTGTAAAAGTTCCACAAAAGACAAAAACAAAATTATGGAAAATCACGAAAAATAAAGAAAATATTGACGAAACCCACTGTCAATGCTATGATAAAGACAACGAAAGTAACCGGTTACTTGACCGGTTACACAAAACGAAGGACAGGACTCGCTGTCCAGAGATAACAGGAGGAATTGTGATGAGAAAGAAATTTAGTGCCAGGGCGGCAGCTCTTGGAATGTCCGGCGTGCTTCTTACTTCTGCACTGACCGGATGCACCTTCGGCTTCGCAAGCGATCCGGATGACCCGAACGCAGTAAAAGAAGAAGTGCCGATCGACATGACCACCGATACCTTCCAGTACGATACGTCGCTTTCCGGAACGAGTATCGTCATCATGAACACAAAAGCAGAAATCCAGACAGCACTGGAAAAGATTGCAAAAGTGTTCGAGGAGAAAGCAGGCGTACATATTGAGATCATGCCGGTAACGGACGGCGATTCTCCTTATACCAAAGTAGTCAGCCTCTACAACTCCGGAAACCCGCCGACACTTTCCATTCTGGATACGACCGATGTCATTGCACTGGCAGAAGAAAAAGCAGCCGACTTAAGCAATGAAGCATGGACCGGCGAGGCAGAAGAGTACCTGACCAAAATCAACGGAAAGGTTTACAGCTTCCCGCTCTGTATCGAGGGCCGCGGTATTATCTACAACAAGAGCGTGATTGAAGATACCTTAGGTACCGAGTTCGATCCATCCGATATCAAAACCCAGGACGATTTCGCAGCACTTCTCCAGAGCCTGCGGGACAACGGAATGAAGAATCCGATCTCCATGGCAAAAGAAGACTGGTCCCTTGGAGCACACCAGCTGCAGTACATCTACGAGACATACAACGGAACCTCCGACGGTGCAGCAGAAGTCATCAACGAGCTGAAGGACGGAACCTTATATCTGCCGGACTACACCCGCATGAACGAGTTCCTGAATACCTTTGATCTGTTAAAAGAGTACAACGTAGCAAAGGGCGATCCACTCGGCGCAGATTACGATGAGATGGCAATTGACCTGGCAGACGGAAAAACCGCTTTCTGGTTCAACGGAAACTGGGCATGGCCGAACCTTGAGGAGGCAGGAGCCGAGACGACCGACGAGTACGGTTTCCTTCCATACTTCCTGAACAATGATCCGGACGACTTCGTCAACAGCAAAATCCAGGCATCCCCGTCCAAACAGATCATGCTGGATGATATCGTGGCTACCGACGAGCAGAAAGCAGCAGCAAAAGAGTTTCTGAACTGGCTGGTTTACAGTGAGATCGGACAGCAGATGGTTGTAAAGACCTGCAGCCTGATCCCTCCGTTTAAAAACAACCCGAACGAGCCAAGCGATCCGTTAAGCCGCGACATTTACGAAAAAGTACAGAACGGCGGAGCATTCAACGCATCTGCGATCGTGCCGAACGATCACTGGTCTGTCCTTGGTGCGGCAATGCAGAAATATCTGGCCGGAAGAAGTGACCGCGAGGAACTGATAGATTCCATCCAGGCATACTGGGATGAGCAGTAAGCCGGAGGATATGAAGGAGGAACGAAAATGAAATCAAGCAACAAGGGAAAAGATTTCTGTGTATTTGCGCTGCCGGGCCTGTTCTGCTTCCTGGCAGTCGTCATGGTACCGTTTATCTACGGTATTTACCTGACCTTAACCGACTGGAACGGTGTTTCCAGCGTGAAAAACTTTGTAGGACTTTCCAACTTCGCAGCCGTTATGCGCGACGCGCAGTTCTGGAAATCCCTGCTGTTAACCTTTAAATATGTCATTGCGGTTGTTGTTCTCGTCAATGTGATCGCCTTTTTACTGGCTTACATCCTGACCCGCGGCATCAAAGGTCAGAACTTCTTCCGCGCCGGATTTTTCACCCCGAACCTGATCGGCGGTATCGTACTTGGATACATCTGGCAGTTCGTATTCTCCCGTGTTTTCGTCAGCATCGGCGAGACCACAGGATGGAGCCTGTTTGAAATTTCCTGGCTTTCTACCCCGAACAAAGCATTTGCAGCACTGGTGCTCGTTTCAGTATGGCAGCTGGCAGGCTACATGATCCTGATCTACGTTGCCGGCTTTATGGGACTTTCCGAGGACGTGCTCGAGGCGGCAAGCATCGACGGTGCATCCGGCTGGGTAAAAATGAAAAACATTATCCTTCCGCTGATGATGTCCTCCGTTACTATCTGCCTCTTCCTGACCCTGTCCCGTGCGTTCATGGTATACGATGTCAACCTGTCCTTAACCGGCGGTGCTCCGTACGGAACCACCGAGATGGCAGCCATGCACGTATATGAGAAAGCATTCACATCGAGACAGTTCGGTGTCGGCCAGGCAGAAGCCTTTATCCTGTTTATCATTGTAGCCTGCATCAGCGGTATTCAGGTATACACCACTAAGAAGAGGGAGGTTGAAGCATAATGAATCAGAAGAAAATTGGCGGAACAAAGAAAAAAGTAACTGACGCGCTGGCTATGCTCCTTATGATCATCGTTTTCTGTGCGTTCATGTTCCCGTTTGTCATGGTTATCATCAACTCCTTAAAACAGAAACGTGATATCATCAAGAGCCCGTTCTCCTGGCTGTTTACCATCAAAGGTCTTTCGTTTGACAACTTTGTAAAAGCATTCAATCAGATGAACTTCCTGAATGCCTTCAAGAACTCTCTGGTTGTAACCGTAACAGCAACCGTACTGGTTACGGTACTCGCAGCCATGCTGGCTTACTACATCGTGCGTAATGTCAACGTATTTTCCAATATCATCTTTGCACTGATGGTTGCATCCATGATCATTCCATTCCAGGCAATCATGATCCCGCTTGTCAGTGTATACGGCGGAACCTTAAACATTCTGAACCACAGACTGACCCTGATCTTCATGCACACCGGATTTTCCATGGCGATGTCCGTGTTCATGTTCCACGGATTCATCCGCGGAAGTATCCCGCTGGCGCTGGAGGAGGCCGCTTACATCGACGGCTGTACCCACACCCAGACCTTCTTCCGCATCGTGTTCCCGCTGTTAAAGCCGATCATTTCCACCATGGTAATCATGAATGCGATGGCATTCTGGAATGACTTCCTGCTGCCGTCCCTGGTGCTGACCGACAAAAAGCTGCTGACTCTGCCGCTTTCCACCTACAGCTTCTACGGAACTTACTCTGCAGATTACGGAACCATCATGGCAGGTCTTCTGCTCTGCGTCATCCCGATCCTGATTCTGTACGTGGCACTGCAGAAACAGATCATCAACGGTGTCGTAGCCGGAGCAGTCAAATAAGTAAATCATAGAAATCAAGAACAAGCCGGGCAAAGGAGGGCGGAATTAAAAATGCTTTCTTTTTCCGGCTTTTCTTATCAGAGACAACAAGAAAGAGACAGAAAGGAAATCAAACACATGAAAAACAGATTACACGTAAAAGCGCCGGGCAACTGGGTGAATGACCCGAACGGCATGATTTATTATAAGGGACAGTATCATCTTTTTTATCAGCATTTTCCGTACGCGCCGCGCTGGGGCACCATGCACTGGGGCCATGCGGTGAGTCCGGATCTGATTCACTGGGAGCATGTCGGCGTTGCCCTGTTCCCGAGTCTTTCCGAGGACCAGAACGGCTGCTTTTCCGGAAGCGCAGTAGAAGAGAACGGCGTGATGCATCTCTTTTACACGGGTGTTCACTATAATCAGGTAAATCCGAAGGATATTCATCAGTGCCTTGATCAGGATTTTACTTCGGCGCAGCTTCACCTTACTTCGAAGGACGGTATGCATTTTGATGTCTTCGGGGATAAGGAGGTTGTTATCCCGGCACTCACCGATCCGGAAATCGGCGACAATACGCACACGCGTGACCCGAAAGTCTGGAAGGGAAGCGACGCATGGTATATGGTGCTTGGAAGCACGACGAAGGATCACAAGGGCGAGGCATTATTCTATAAGAGTGAGGATCTTTCCCACTGGCGTCTGGCCGGACAGGCGACGACGAAACAGAAGCTCGGCTGGATGTGGGAGTGCCCGGATCTCTTTAACGTAAACGGACGCAGCGTCTTTGTATTCTCCCCGATGGAACTGATCGAGGACACCGACGGCTATGCGGATCGGACGATCTGTATGCTGCCTGAGTTTGATGAAAAAACCTGCACAATGAAATTTCCGGAGAACTGGCAGCTTCTGGACTGCGGCGGTGACCTCTATGCACCGCAGACCATGACGGATGCGGACGGAAACCGGATTTCCATCGCATGGCTTCGGATGCCGGAACCGGTAGATGGTATATGGCAAGGCATGTTCTGCATGCCGCGTGTGGTGGATGTACAGAACGATCATATTTACTTCCGTGTTCTGCCTGCCATCCGTGACGGATTCTGCAAAAAGACGGATTCCCTCGTTTCGGCATGCGGAGAGTGTGCCATGATCCGCGCCGAATTAAAAGAGGGTGAGAGCCTGGAAATCGGCGGCTATAAGATCTGGCGGCAGAGCGGAAAAGTCTGTGCAGACCGCACGGATGTCTATCCATCCGGTGCAAAAGGATGGCTTCATGCCGAGACACCGCAGTTAAAAGAGGGGGATCTTCTTGAGATTTTCGTGGATCCGAATATGATCGAAATCTATGCAAACAACGGCGAGTACGTATTAAGCCAGGCGGTTTACGGGCTTGGAGAGACATTCTCCTATGAAATGGAGAAAAAACCGGAAATTTATCTGTGGAATGAATGAATCAGCCAAAAAAGTTCTTGACGCATACGGGATTTTGTTCTAATCTAGTACGTAACAGCTTTCTAACGTTAAAGTGACGGGCTGAAAAACGAGATTTCGAAAGATATCCGAAAAGAACGCAAGGAGAGATTATTATGAAGAAAGTAGTAAAATTCGGCGGCAGCTCCCTCGCGAGCGCAGAGCAGTTTAAGAAGGTCGGAGACATCATCCGCGCAGATGAGGGAAGAAGATACGTGGTACCTTCCGCTCCTGGAAAACGAAATTCTGCTGATACGAAAGTAACCGATATGCTGTATGACTGCTATCGCACTGCAGTTGCCGGAAGAGATTTCAAGAAGAAACTGCAGAACATCAAAGCGAGATATCAGGAGATCATCGACGGTCTGAACCTCAGCCTGGATCTTTCCCCGGAATTTGAAAAAATCGCAGAAAACTTTGCCGCAGCAGCCGGAGAGGACTACGCCGCATCCCGCGGAGAGTACCTGAACGGTATCGTGATGGCAAATTATCTGGGATATACGTATATTGATTCTGCAGAAGTGATCTGCTTCGACGAGAACGGAAACTTCCTTGCAGACAAGACTGACGAAGTGCTCTCCGAGCGTTTAAAAGATCTGGATAACGCAGTCGTTCCTGGATTCTACGGTGCAAAACCGGACGGAAGCGTAAAAACCTTCTCCCGCGGCGGATCCGATATCACTGGTTCCATCGTGGCAAAGGCCGTACACGCTGACATCTACGAGAACTGGACCGATGTTTCCGGTTTCCTGGTAACCGATCCGCGTATCGTCAAGGATCCGGAAGTCATTTCCACCATTACCTACCGTGAGCTGCGTGAGCTTTCCTACATGGGAGCTACCGTCCTTCATGAGGACTCCATCTTCCCACTCCGTCAGGAGGGAATCCCGATCCACGTGCTGAACACCAACGCACCGCAGGATCCGGGAACCATGATTGTGGAGAACACCTGCAGCAAACCGAAATTCACCATCACTGGTATCGCCGGAAAGAAAGGCTTTGCATCCATCACGGTTGAGAAGAGCATGATGAATACCGAGATCGGCTTTGGCAGAAAAGTGCTCGGTGTTTTTGAGGACAACAATCTTTCCTTCGAACATATGCCGTCCGGCATCGATACCATGACTGTATTCGTTCACCAGAACGAGTTCGCAGAAAAAGAGCAGCAGGTCATCGCAGGACTGCACCGTGCGGTACAGCCGGATTCCATTGACCTTGAGTCCGATCTGGCGCTGATCGCTGTTGTAGGCCGCGGCATGAGAAGAACGAGAGGCACTGCCGGAAGAATCTTCTCCGCACTGGCACACGCACACGTCAACGTTAAGATGATCGACCAGGGTTCCAGTGAGCTTAACATCATCATCGGCGTGGAGAACCGCGATTTTGAGACGGCAATCAAAGCAATCTATGATATCTTTGTAGTAGCACAGATCTAAAATGAATCTATAAAAAATCTCTGTCAGGAGTCTGAACTTCCGACAGAGATTTTTTTATGGTTTTTATGCCGCCGTACCGCGGAATTCTTTTCGAATGGTGAATGTAAAAATACAGATTACCACACAGCAGATGATCCAGATCGTCGGTTCGCAGAAGCAGACGGCGCGGTAACCGATCTGCGGAACACAAACGAAGAGATTATGTCAATTGCACTGAACTATCAATTTTCCTCACCGGGGTATTTTTCAAAGAGATTTAAAGGCTACACCGGCCTTACGCCGACCGAGTACCGCAGGTAAACAGAAACGAATTTTGCCCTTGTCGTTTTTGGGAACAGATGGTATAATCATTTCATAAATGCAAGACATTTGTGAAAAAATATCATAAAGGAACGAGGATGCAAGATGAAACGACGAGTATTACTGAAATTGAGCGGAGAAGCTCTTGCAGGAGAGAAACACACCGGTTTTGACGAGCCGACCGTCACAAAAGTGGCAAAACAGGTAAAAACTCTGGTAGACCAGGGGATTGAAGTCGGCATCGTAATCGGAGGAGGAAACTTCTGGAGAGGACGCAGTTCCGAAAATATCGACCGTACCAAAGCAGACCAGATCGGTATGCTGGCAACCGTTATGAACTGTATCTATGTATCAGAAATCTTCCGTTCCCAGGGAATGATGACCGCAGTTCTGACTCCATTCCCATGCGGAGAGTTCACAAAAGGATTTTCCAAAGACCGTGCAAACAAATATTTCCAGCACAACATGGTTGTATTCTTTGCCGGCGGTACAGGCCATCCATATTTCTCAACCGATACGGCAACCGTACTTCGCGCGATCGAGATCGAGGCAGACGAGATTCTGCTTGCAAAAGCAGTAGACGGTGTCTACGACAGCGATCCGAAAACAAACCCGGATGCAAAGAAATTTGACGAGATTTCCATTCAGGAAGTCATTGAAAAGGATCTGAAAGTGGTAGATATGACCGCATCCATCCTTTGCAAGGAAAACAAAATGCCGATGCTGGTATTTGGTTTAAATGAAGAGAACAGCATTGTAAATGCTGCAAACGGAAAAATTAACGGCACAAGAGTAACGGTATAATTAATAAAAATTCAGCAGTAAAATACTTGCTGTTTTACTGCGTAAGAAAATGATTCAGGTGTGAGCAGCTCTCCTTTTGCGAAGCAAAACTTTAAATGAGAGCTGCGAATGTCACAGTTCGCAGAACTGTGACCGTATAAGAGATAGCAGGAGGACAAATTTAATATGGCAAATCAGATCGACGAGAGAGTAAAACCGTTTGAGGTAAAAATGGGCAAATCCATTGCAAGCCTCGATTCCGAATTCGGAACCATCCGTGCAGGCCGTGCAAACCCGCACGTACTGGACCGCATTACTGTAGATTACTATGGAACACCGACTCCGCTGCAGCAGGTGGCAAACATCTCTGTTCCGGAAGCACGTATGATCCAGATCCAGCCGTGGGAAGCATCCCTGGTAAAAGAGATCGAGAAAGCGATCATGATGTCTGACCTTGGCATCAACCCGTCCGATGACGGAAGAGTCATCCGTCTGGTATTCCCGGAGCTTACCGAGGACCGTCGTAAAGAGCTGGTAAAAGAGGTAAAGAAAAAAGCAGAGGGCGCAAAAGTAGCCATCCGCAACATCCGCCGCGATGCCAATGATGCGTTCAAGAAACTTGCCAAAGAGGACGTTTCCGAGGACGAAATCAAAGAGCTCGAGGAGCAGACCCAGAAATTAACAGACAAATATATCAAAGAAGTAGATCAGATGGTGGACGTAAAATCCAAAGAAATTATGACTGTGTAATACAAAGAAAACGAGGGGCTGCCTGTCATTTGCAGGCAGCCTGTTATCGTTTACGGAGGAAAAAAGTATGGATAATGAATTAAAAGTGCCGAATCACATCGCCATCATCCTGGACGGAAACGGCAGATGGGCGAAAAAACGGAATATGCCGCGCGGCTACGGCCATATCGTCGGATGCGACAATCTGGAAAAAATGTGTGACGTGATCAAAGACATGGGTGTCAAATATCTGACCGTCTATGCGTTCTCAACCGAGAACTGGAAACGCTCCCGCGCCGAGGTGGAGGGCCTCTTAAAGCTGTTCCGCCAGTATCTGAAACGATGCATCAAAAAAGCACATAAAAATCAGATGCGCGTCAAAATCATCGGAGATCCGAGCGCATTCCCGCAGGATATTCAGGACAGCATTCATGAACTGGAGGAGTGCTCCAAAGATTACGATCACATGTACTTCCAGATCGCAATGAACTACGGTTCCCGCGATGAGATCCTGCGCGGCATGACCCGCATGATCGAGGATGTGAAAAACGGAACTCTCGCAGAGAATGCGTTTGATGAGAACGGAAAACTGACGGAGCAGTGTTTTGAGAGCTACCTCGACACCGCCGGAATCCCGGATCCAGATCTTCTGATCCGTACAAGCGGCGAGCAGCGCCTTTCCAACTACCTGATGTGGCAGCTGGCCTACACGGAATTTTACTTTACCGAGGTTCCGTGGCCGGATTTCCACGAAGAGGAATTGAGAAAAGCCATCGAACAATATAATAACAGAGACCGGCGTTACGGCGGCGTGAAGGAGGAATAAAAAAGATGTTTAAGACAAGACTGTTAAGCGGCATCGTGCTCGTCCTTGTGGCGCTGCTTACGATCTGCAGCGGCGGAACCGTGCTCTATATGACGGTTCTGTGCCTGTCGCTGATCGGCGCAGGAGAGCTGTTCCGCGTGATGAAGGTAAGAGAAGATAAATGGAATCTGTTGGAAATTACGGGCTATGCGGGCGTTGTGATTTTCTATCTGTCCCTGCTGCTTCATGACCCGATGTACCAGATGCTCGCGCTGATCCTGGATCTCGTGCTTCTGATGGCAGTATACGTATTTACTTATCCGAAATACAACGCCAATCAGGTGATGCCGGCGTTCTTTGCGATTGTCTATGTCGGCGTAATGCTTTCCTATGTATATCAGACCCGTATGCTGGACGGCGGAAAATTCCATGTATGGCTGATTTTCCTGTGCTCCTGGGGCTGCGATACGTGTGCATACTGTGTCGGCGTACTCTTTGGAAAACATAAAATGGCACCGGTTTTAAGCCCGAAAAAATCCGTAGAAGGGGCTGTCGGCGGTGTCGTCGGAGCGATTCTGCTCGGCATCATCTATGCGGCTGCGACAAAGGGCGGCATGGTGGAATACGCCATCATCTGCGGTGTCGGCGCGCTGATCTCCATGGTCGGAGACCTTGCGGCATCCGCAATCAAACGAAATCAGGGCATCAAGGATTACGGAAAGCTGATTCCGGGCCACGGCGGTATTCTCGACCGCTTCGACAGCGTGATCTTTACCGCACCGATCATCTATTTCCTGTCGGTGCTTCTGATTCATTAAAAAAGCTTCCCCTACAGCATAAACGGGAAGCAGATGGGAGAAACTGGAATATGAAGAAAATAGCAATTCTTGGTTCAACCGGTTCGATCGGAACCCAGACCCTCGATGTCGTGCGTGCCAACGGCGATCTTGAGGTGGTCGGCATCAGCGCCGGAAGCAATATTACACTGCTCGAGCAGCAGATCCGGGAATTTCATCCGAAGTTTGCGGCAGTCGGCGATGAGGTGAAAGCGGCAGAACTCCGTGACAGAGTGAAGGATCTTCCTGTAAAAATCGGCAGCGGCATGGACGGCATGATCGAGCTTGCCACGATGCCGGAGAGCGAAATCCTTGTGACAGCGATCGTCGGCATGATCGGCATCCGCCCGACGGTTGCGGCGATGAAGGCAGGAAAAGACATTGCACTGGCAAACAAAGAGACACTGGTAACGGCGGGACACATTATTATGCCGCTGGCAGAGGAATGCGGTGTGCAGATCCTTCCGGTGGACAGCGA
>ENA-OZGL01001024-OZGL01001024.1-human-gut-metagenome-genome-assembly--contig:-NODE-1024-length-10593-cov-8.276523_pt1 | contig 10593 bp, 10 predicted proteins | sample MGYA00245117_ERZ653659 | MGnify/ENA primary metagenome ERZ653659 (study PRJEB26926, sample SAMN06165263) | human gut metagenome | biome: ENVO:00009003; feature: ENVO:2100002; material: ENVO:00002003... | reverse complement strand
GTTCGTGCTGGGTCCTTCGGGCAGCGGCAAGTCTTTCTTCATGAACCACCTCGTGAGGCAGTATTACGAGCAGGGTACGCACGTGGTATTGGTGGACACGGGAAACTCCTATCAAGGCTTGTGCGAGATGATCCGGCGCAAGACAAACGGGGCGGACGGCGTGTACTTCACCTACACGGAGGAGAAACCGATCTCGTTCAACCCGTTCTACACCGATGATTACGTGTTCGACGTGGAGAAGAAGGACAGTATCAAGACATTGCTGCTGACGCTCTGGAAGTCGGAGGACGACAAAGTGACGAAGACGGAGAGCGGCGAACTGGGCAGTGCGGTGAACGCCTATATCGAGTGTATCAGGGCTGACAGGAGCATCATCCCCTCGTTCAACACCTTCTACGAGTATATGCGTGACGACTACCGCCGCGAACTGGCAGAACGTGAGATAAAGGTGGAGAAGTCCGATTTCAACATCGACAATATGCTCACCACCATGCGGCAGTATTACCGGGGAGGACGCTACGACTTCCTGCTCAACTCCACGGAGAACATCGACCTGCTCGGCAAGCGGTTCATTGTCTTCGAAATTGACAGTATTAAGGAAAATCGCGAACTTTTCCCTGTGGTAACAATCATCATCATGGAAGCCTTCATCAACAAGATGCGCCGTCTGAAAGGCGTGCGCAAACAGCTGATAGTGGAAGAGGCTTGGAAGGCTCTCTCTTCGGCGAACATGGCTGAGTACCTGCGCTATATGTACAAGACCGTGCGCAAGTATTACGGGGAGGCAATCGTGGTGACGCAGGAGGTGGACGACATCATTTCCTCGCCCGTCGTCAAGGAGAGCATCATCAATAATTCCGACTGCAAGATACTCCTCGACCAGCGGAAGTACATGAACAAGTTTGATGCCATACAGTCCCTGTTGGGGCTGACGGAGAAGGAGAAGTCGCAGATACTCTCCATCAACATGGCGAACAACCCGTCAAGGCTCTACAAGGAAGTCTGGATCGGACTGGGCGGCACGCAGTCGGCGGTCTATGCCACCGAAGTTAGTGCTGAAGAGTATCTGGCGTACACCACCGAAGAAACGGAAAAAGTAGAGGTGTACCGTCTGGCGGAGCATCTGGGCGGCGACATCGAAGCCGCCATCCGGCAGCTTGCCGAAAGGCGGAGAAACAAGGAATAACTAAAAAACAGAATGTATCAACCAAAAAAGAAAAACGCGTATGAATTTACCAAAAGTGAAAATGCTGCAAGTCAGCAAGTGCCTTATCGGATTGGCGGTCATGATGCTGCAATCCTGCGACGTGGCCGACAACCGCCGCGACATGCTGTGCGGGAACTGGGAGAGCGTGGAGGGAAAACCTGACGTGCTTATCTACAAGGAGGGCGAAGCCTACAAAGTGACGGTGTTCCGTCGTAGCGGTCTGCGCCGCAAGCTCAAGCCGGAAACCTATCTCTTGCAGGAGGAGAACGGCAACCTGTTCATGAACACCGGCTTCCGTATCGACGTGTCCTACAACGAAGCGACGGACATCCTGACCTTCTCGCCGAACGGGGACTACGTGCGTGTGAATCCGAAACCGGACCATCCGATAAGCGAGCAATAACGATAACCACTAAAATCCAAAGTAACATGAGAACAAGAATAACATTTATTATCTGCCTGTGCCTGTTTGCAGTCGGCAGGGCAAGCGCACAGTGGGCGGTGATAGACCCGTCCAACATCGCGCAGAGCATCGTGAACACTTCCAAGAACGTGGTACACACTTCCACGACCGCCCAGAATATGATAAAAAATTTTCAAGAGACGGTGAAGATTTACGAGCAGGGCAAGAAGTATTACGACGGTGCGCCCGTATAGGCGATATAATAAATATAGCATTGGCAAGCTATTAGGTAAGTGTTCCAATATTTACCTATCATCACCAGCTTATCTGCCCACGAAAGGACGGCAGGGAGTATAGCACGCTGGAAAGCCATAAGTCAATTAGTTATCAAATTGCAACTGAATGGTGAGATGAAACAGATAGATACGAGGATAAAATCCAAACTGATTGAATGATAGTCCAAGTGAACCCAGTATGTTTTATAGTGAAAGATAACTTAACTCGCTATACCGTAATACCTCTGTTGCGAGCGTCGTGTAGTAGAGGCAGGAACAAATTACGGCACAACCGCAGTAAGCGGTAACGGGCGGAAGTCATATCCGATAATCTATCATAGCCATGTTATTATATCGTAAACGGGGATTGCCTAAATCGGAACGCCGCAAGGCTATTAGGTACAGACCTATGAAAATCCGACAAGGCAACGGAGCTTCCGTAGTAGTCTGAGCAGGGGAAAGCCCTGTACATGGCGAAGGGAAGCAGCTAATAATTTTAATGCAAATAACGGAAAATGTGAGAGACATTATGAGAAGTCCAGAGTATGTATTAAACAGTCTAACGGAACACAGTGAAAATTTGAATTACAAGTTCGAACGCTTGTACCGTATCTTTTTCAATGAGGAAATGTATTACGTTGCCTACCAACGCATATATGCGAAACCGGGCAATATGACAGCAGGTGCAGATGGGAAAACCATTGACCAAATGAGCCTGAACCGAATTGAACAACTGATAACATCGTTGAAAGATGAGAGTTATCAGCCCCAACCCTCAAAACGGGTGTATATCCCAAAGAAAAATGGGAAAATGCGTCCATTAGGTGTACCAGCTTTTAACGATAAATTATTGCAGGAAGTGGTCAGAATGATATTGGAAGCCATCTATGAAAGACAGTTTGAAAAAACGTCGCATGGCTTCCGACCCCTAAGAAGCTGCCACACTGCCTTGTCTGATATTCAGAAGACATTTTCGGGCGTGAAATGGTTCGTAGAAGGTGATATTAAGGGATTTTTCGACAATATCAATCATGAGATACTGATAGGTATTCTGAAAGAACGTATCGCTGACGAAAGATTTATTCGCTTGATTAGAAAATTTCTGAATGCAGGATATATCGAAGACTGGAACTTTCATAACTCCTACAGCGGAACACCGCAAGGCGGAATTGTCAGCCCTATCTTGGCAAACATATACCTTGATAAGTTGGATAAATTCATGAAGGAATACACTGAAAAATTTGATAAGGGGAAAGAACGGAAAAGAACCAAACAGGCAGTATCACTTGAAGGCAAACGACACCGTATTCTGAAAAAGTTGAAAGTGGTAAAAGACAAAAATGAAAGGTCAGAATTGATAAGACAATATAAGGCTTATCAAAAAGAAGGTTTGCAGTATTCTGATGGTGACGAAATGGATATGAACTACAGAAAACTCAAATACGTGAGATATGCGGATGATTTTCTAATTGGAATCATTGGCAGTAAACAAGATGCTATCATCATCAAAGAGGACATAAAGAACTTCCTCTATGAAAAGTTGGCTCTTACACTGTCCGATGAGAAAACACTTATCACCCATGCTGAAAACGCTGCAAAATTTCTCGGATATGAGATTTTTGTAAGGAAATCCAATGACACCAAAAGAAGCAAATACGGAGTACTAAGACGTGTCTTCAATAAGAGGATACAATTGGCACTTGGAAAGGATACGTTTAAGAAAAAGTTGCTCGAATATCGTGTTTTAGAAATAAAGATACACAACGGCAAGGAGTATTGGAAAGCAAAATCCCGTCCCAAACTTTCAAACAACAATGACTTTGAGATACTTGACAGGTACAACAAGGAAATAAAGGGCATTTACAATTACTATTGTTTGGCTAATAATTGTAGTAGTCTGTCAAAACTTGGGTATATCATGAAATATAGTATGTACAAAACATTTGCGCAGAAATATCGGACAACGATGTCGCAAATCCGAAAAAAGTACACCAAGAATGGACTTTTTTCAGTTAGATACTATTTAAAGAACGGTACTGCCAAAGACTTGACCTTTTATCATGGTGGGTTCAAAAAGAAAAATCCAATGAACATTAAGGATTTAGACAACTTGCCCAAATTCACATATCATCCTACAAACACAAGTCTTATAGATAGGCTGAAAGCGGAAAAATGTGAATTATGTGGAGCAGTCGATAAGTTAGTGATGCACCATGTGAGAAAATTAAAAAATCTTCAAGGGAAAACTACCTGCGAAAAACAAATGATGGCTCGCAAACGAAAGACTATTGCCATATGTGGTAAGTGTTACAAAAAACTCAGTAACAATGAATAGATTGATATTATTAGTAGAAAGCCGGATACGCGGAGACGTGTACGTCCGGTTTGGGGGCGAGCTTCCGAAAACCCACCGTAGTAATACGGCAGGGCGTTGGATGCTTAGCCTACCACTCAAATCCGTGAACAATCTGGTAAAGGACGCCCGGAAGGTGCAGCAGACCATCCTGATGGTGGGTGACATCACCGACACCTATGTGACCAGCTTCCAGAGGATGATGCGTGACGACAACTTCACGGTGGAGGAACTGGGAGCCATCGCCTTTGGCTACACCAAGCTGTTGGAGGAATCCAACGACGTGCTGACGGAGCTGAGGAACGTGGTGAACATCACCACGCTCTCCATGACGGACAAGGAGCGCATGGATGTGGTGGAACGCTGCTACTCCAAGATGAAGCATTACCGCAACCTCGTGAGCTACTACACCAACAAGAACATCAGCGTGAGCTACCTGCGGGCGAAGAAGAAGAACGACCTCGACCGCATCATGGGGCTGTACGGGAACATGAACGAAAGATACTGGTAGCCTATGAATTTCGACAACCTTCACCAGATTCTGCGCTCGCTCTACGAGCAGATGATGCCGCTATGCGGGGACATGGCGGGCGTGGCGAAAGGCATCGCCGGGCTGGGTGCGCTGTTCTACGTCGCCTACCGGGTGTGGCAGTCGCTGGCGAGAGCCGAACCGATAGACGTGTTCCCCATGCTCCGCCCCTTTGCGATAGGCTTGTGCATCATGTTCTTCCCGACGGTGGTATTAGGCACGATAAACAGTATCATGTCGCCCGTTGTGCAGGGCACGGCAAAGATGCTGGAGGCGGAAACGCTGGACATGAACCAGTACCGTGAGCAGAAAGACAAACTGGAATACGAGGCGATGATGCGCAACCCCGAAACCGCCTACCTTGTGTCAAACGAGGAGTTTGACAAACAGCTGGAGGAACTGGGCTGGTCGCCCGGCGACATGGTAACGATGGCGGGAATGTATATCGAACGTGGGATGTACAACATGAAGAAAGGCATCCGCGATTTCTTCCGCGAGATACTGGAACTGATGTTCCAAGCCGCCGCCCTCGTGATAGACACCATCCGCACGTTCTTTCTCGTGGTGCTGGCGATACTCGGTCCGATAGCCTTCGCCATATCGGTGTGGGATGGCTTCCAAAGCACGCTCACGCAGTGGATATGCCGCTACATACAGGTCTATCTGTGGCTTCCGGTGTCGGACATGTTCAGCACCATACTGGCGAAGATACAGGTGCTGATGCTGCAAAGCGACATCGAGCGTATGCAGGCTGACCCGAACTTCTCGCTGGACTCCAGTGACGGGGTGTATATCGTGTTCATGATTATCGGCATCATCGGTTACTTCACGATACCCACTGTTGCGGGCTGGATCATCCAAGCCGGTGGCATGGGCAGTTACGGGCGCGGTGTGACGCAGCTTGCCGGACGCGGAGCGGCCCTTGCAGGGGGTGTCGCCGGTGCTGCGGCAGGAAACGCAGCCGGGCGTGTCGGACGTGCCGGGATAAATATGGGCAAGGCGGCATGGAACCATACCGCCGGACGCCTTCTCAAACGGAAATAACCTATAAAATCAGACAGAATGGAATTCAAGTCACTCAAGAACATCGAAACATCGTTCAGGCAGATACGCCTGTTCGGTATCGTCTTCCTCGCCCTTTGTACCGTGATAACGGTCTGGAGCGTGTGGAGTTCCTACCGCTTTGCGGAGCGGCAGAGGGAAAAAATCTACGTACTGGACAACGGCAAGTCGCTGATGCTGGCACTCTCGCAGGACCTTTCGCAGAACCGTCCGGCAGAGGCACGGGAACACGTGCGCCGCTTCCACGAGCTTTTCTTCACGCTCTCGCCGGAAAAGAGCGCGATTGAGCACAACGTGAAACGTGCCCTGCTGCTGGCGGACAAGAGCGTGTACCACTACTATTCGGACTTTGCCGAGAAGGGGTACTACAACCGGATTATCGCAGGGAACATCAACCAAGTGCTGAAGGTGGACAGCGTGGTGTGCGACTTCGACAGCTATCCCTACCGTGCCGTGACCTATGCCACGCAGAAGATCATCCGGCAGAGCAACGTCACCGAGCGCAGCCTCGTGACCACGTGCCGGCTGCTCAACTCGTCCCGTTCGGACGACAATCCGAACGGATTTACCATCGAGGGGTTCACCATTATCGAAAACAAGGATTTACAAACCATCAAACGGTAATAGGGTATGAAAAGAAAAAGTATCAGAAAATCAGCGTGGGGCGCATATTGGAAACTTCACGACAAGAAGAAAATGTGGGTGGCAAGACTCAAAGGGTATCTGGACGGCTTGCCGCCGAAGACACGCAGTCGCATTGTGCTGGCCATGTTTGCCATTTTCGCCGCGCTTGCCCTCCACACCTTCGGCAAAGCCGTCCATGACATCGGCAGGAATGACGGCAGACGGATGAGGATAGACCACGCCGGGCAGGTGGAGCTGTCCGTGAAGCCTGACAAGAACAATAGTTTTACACCTTATTATAATATGTATGGAACAGACTAAGAACGAAACAAGGATTGAGGGCAATACCGGAAACACGGCTGCGCCCGACAACAGGGAAAAACCGAAAAAAGAGCGCAAACCGCTGACCGAAGCACAGAGGCTGCAACGCCAGAAAATGATCGTACTGCCCGTCATGGTGCTGGTGTTCATCGGGGCGATGTGGCTGATATTCGCCCCGTCCTCCGAGACGGAGCAAGAACCGGGAACGGGAGGTTACAACACCGAGATGCCGGATGCGGACAAGGCAGACCGCCAGATTATCGGCGACAAACTGAAAGCCTACGAGCAGGCGGCGATGGAGGAACAGCTGGAGGAAAGGGACCATGCCGTGCGGCAGCTGGGCGACATGTTCGACCATGAAACGGGAGATACGGTGGATGGAGGTGGCTTCGACCTCTCCACTCCCGAAAGAAAGGAAGACGGGTCTGCCACACAGACCATCCGGTCTTCCGCAGCCGCCTACCGCGACCTGAACGCCACGCTCGGCAACTTCTATGAAGAACCCGCACGGAACGATGCGGAGATGGAGGAACTGATGGAGCGTATATCCCTGCTGGAGTCGGAACTGGAAAGTGAAAAGGAAAAAGGTTCCACGATGGACGAGCAGGTGGCACTGATGGAGAAGTCCTATGAACTGGCAGCGAAATACATGGGCGGACAGAACGGCACACAGACGGCAAAGCCCTCCTCCGTTCAGAAAGCAGGGAAGAGCAAAGCGGAACCCGTCAGGCAGGTGGAACGTCAGGTGGTATCCTCGCTCGCACAGCCTGCAGGCAATGCGGAGGTTGCCGCCACCTGCCCGCAGGAGCGTAACCGGGGCTTTAATACAGCGGTAGGCGGAACAGCCATATCGGACAAGAACACCTTGTCGGCTTGCGTCTATGGGGCGCAAAGCGTGACGGACGGGCAGGCTGTCAGGTTGCGGCTGCTGGAGCCGATGGCGATAGCGGATAAAATCATTCCCCGTAATGCGATGGTGGTCGGCACTGCCAAGATACAAGGGGAACGGCTCGAAATCGGAATCAGTTCGCTGGAGCATGACGGCAGCATCATCCCGATAGAGCTGGCAGTCTATGACACGGACGGACAGCCCGGCATCTTCATCCCGAACTCGCTGGAACTGAACGCTGTCAAAGAGGTCGCCGCCAATATGGGCAGTTCGCTCGGCAGCAGCATCAACATCTCCACCAACGCCGGGGCGCAGCTTGCCTCCGATTTGGGCAAGGGGCTGATACAGGGCACAAGCCAATACATATCCAAGAAGATGCGTACCGTGAAAGTGCATCTGAAATCCGGGTACAGGGTCATGCTCTATCAGGAAACGAATTAAAAAACAACAATAAATCCTATTTTATTTACCACTAAATCCAAAGTAATAATGAGAAAAACAATCATGATGTTTGCCCTCGCTATGGGCATCGTAACTGCCCATGCGCAGGAAAATGTGACCGTTGCTGAAGAGAACAACGGAAGTGAGCAACAGACGGACGCACAGCCGGTATTGACCAAGGAGGTCTATCCGCAGAAGGAGGCGGACGGCGACCTGTATCACGGTCTGACGAAGAAACTGACTTTTGACCGCATGATACCCCCTCACGGTCTGGAAGTGACCTACGACAAGACCGTGCATATCATCTTTCCGGCAGAGGTGCGCTATGTGGATTTGGGTTCGCCCGACCTGATAGCCGGAAAAGCGGACGGGGCGGAGAACGTGATCCGTGTGAAGGCTACCGTGAGAAACTTCCCGAACGAGACCAACATGTCAGTAATCACGGAGGACGGAAGTTTCTACACGTTCAACGTGAAGTACGCCGCCGAACCGTTGCTGCTCAACGTGGAGATGTGCGACTTCATCCACGACGGGGAATCGGTGAACCGTCCGAACAACGCGCAGGAAATCTACCTGAAGGAGCTGGGCAGCGAGAGTCCGATGCTGGTGCGCCTTATCATGAAGTCCATACACAAGCAGAACAAGCGTGAGGTGAAGCACATCGGCAGCAAGCGTTTCGGCATCCAGTACCTGCTGAAAGGCATCTACACGCACAACGGTCTTCTCTATTTCCACACGGAAATCAAGAACCAAAGCAACGTGCCTTTCGATGTGGACTACATCACGTGGAAAATCGTGGACAAGAAGGTGGCGAAGCGCACCGCCGTGCAGGAGCAGATAATCCTGCCGCTCCGTGCGCAGAACTACGCCACCTGCGTGCCGGGTAAAAAAAGCGAGCGTACGGTCTTCACGATGGCGAAGTTCACCATTCCCGATGACAAGTGCCTCGTGGTGGAACTGAGCGAGAAGAACGGCGGTCGCCACCAGTCCTTCGTGATTGAAAACGAGGATCTGGTGCGTGCCAACACGATTGACGAACTTCAAGTGCGCTGACCATGAGAAAGTACATCGTAATCATCATCGCGTCGCTTGCCCTTTTCACGGGGCAGGCGCACGCCCAGCGATGTCTGCCGAAGATGCAGGGCATCGAAGTCAGGGCGAACATGACGGACGGTTTCAAGCCCGGCGGCAATGACGGAGGGTACAGTTTCGGAACGGCTTTATCCGCCTATACGAAAAGAGGAAACAAGTGGGTGTTCGGCGGCGAATATCTCTTGAAGAACATCCCGTACAAGGACACCGCCATACCTGTGGCGCAGTTCACGGCAGAGGGCGGCTACTTCTTCAAGCTGCTGACCGATGCCCGGAAAATCGTCTTCGTCTATGGGGGCGTTTCGGCTCTCGCCGGATATGAGTCGGTGAATTGGGGGAAGAAGGTGCTCTTTGACGGAGCCACGCTGCACGAGCGGGACGCTTTCATCTATGGCGGTGCGTTGACGCTTGATGTGGAGTTTTATGTGGCTGACCGTATCGCCCTGCTCGCCAATTTTCGGGAACGCCTGCTGTGGGGTGGCGACACGAAGAAGCCGCACTGCCAATGGGGTGCGGGCATAAAGTTCATCATCAACTGAAAGGCGTGCATGGAACGGACGGACATTGAAAACATGAAGCGGATACCCCTTGCGGACTTCCTCGCACGGTTGGGGCATAAGCCTGTCCGAAGAAGCGGAAACGAACTGTGGTATCGTGCGCCGTACCGCAACGAGCGCACACCCTCGTTCCGTGTGAACGTGGCGAAACAGCTCTGGTACGACTTCGGCTTGGGCAAGGGCGGCGACATATTCACGCTTGCCGGGGAGTTTGTCCGAAGCGGTGATTTCATGGTGCAGGCGAGGTTCATATCGGAAACCGCCCATATACCGCTAACGGCATTGCCGGCTTTTGAGCCGAAGCCCCCGGAGCCGGTCTTTGAGGAAGTGGAAGCCGCCCGGCTTCTCCTCTCTCCGCTGACGGAATATCTGAAAGAGAGGGGTATCCCTTACGCTGTCGCATCACGTCACTGCTGCCGCCTGAACTACGGTGTGCACGGGAAAAGGTATTTTGCTGTCGGTTTCCCCAATGTGGCGGGCGGTTATGAAATCCGCAGCCGCCATTTCAAGGGTTGCGTGCCGCCGAAGGATGTGTCGCTGATAAGGACGGAAGCCGCCGGCACTGACGCCTGCTGCGTGTACGAGGGATTTATGGACTTCCTTTCCGCTGTCACGCTCGGCATAGGCGAAAGGTGCGACCACCTTGTACTGAACTCGGTCGCCAACGTGAAGAAGGCGCTGAGGTATCTGGACGGTTACGGGCGCATCGGCTGTTTCCTTGACCGTGACGATGCGGGACGAAGGACGCTTGAAGCCCTGAAAGAACGGTATGGCGGGCGTGTCGCAGACCGCTCCGCCCTCTATGACGGTTCTGTCTCTTATACACATCTGACGCTGCCG
>ENA-OZGL01001014-OZGL01001014.1-human-gut-metagenome-genome-assembly--contig:-NODE-1014-length-10671-cov-4.583176_pt1 | contig 10671 bp, 7 predicted proteins | sample MGYA00245117_ERZ653659 | MGnify/ENA primary metagenome ERZ653659 (study PRJEB26926, sample SAMN06165263) | human gut metagenome | biome: ENVO:00009003; feature: ENVO:2100002; material: ENVO:00002003... | reverse complement strand
CGGCAGCGTCAGATGTGTATAAGAGACAGCCGGAGTGCCGTAACCGGATCGCTTTTTGCCGCTTTCTTCGACGGAATCAGACCGCCGATCAGGGTCAGAACGACGCTGAGTGCAATCAGAACAAGCGCCGGGACGAGCGGAAGAGAAGCACTGACCTTCGTCGTATCCGCCAGATGGTGGATCAGAAGGTTGCCCGGAATCATCAGAAGCAGCGAGAGCCCGATGCCGATCAGTCCTGCACAGAGTCCGATGATGAAGGTTTCGGCATTGAAGACCTGCGAAATATTGCGTTTCGAAGCACCGATCGCGCGCAGGATACCGATCTCTTTCTTGCGTTCCAGAACACTGATATAGGTGATGACGCCGATCATAATCGAGGAAACCACAAGGGAAATGCCGACAAAAGCGATCAGCACGTAGCTGATGATGTTGACGATATCCGTGACGGAGGACATCAGAGTGCCGACCATATCGGTGTACGAGATTACCTGCTCGTTTTTGCCTTCTTTTTCCATCGTGTCATTGTAACCGTCGAGGATGGAGACAACGTGTTCCTTGCTCTCAAAGTTTTTCGGGTAAATGCTGATCGAAGAAGGTTCGTCAAAATCAGCGTAGCCCAGTTTCTGCAGATTGCCCTCATAGGTGGAAGAGCCGGAAGAACTAAGAGAAGCGAAGAGCTCTTTCATATCATCCTCAGTCATATTCATCTGGAAGGCACTTGCAAAGGCATCGGTGTCAATCTTCATGGCATCGCCCATCGAATCCTGAAGAGAATTACCGACCTGCGTCATGGCGCGCTCCATCTCGGACTGAATTGCAGAGGCCATCTGCGTCATCATCTGTTCCATCGCGGAAGTGATCTGTGTCTGCAGAACCGAGGCGACAGAAGCGGAGTAGCTTCCCATAACGCCTGCCATGTAGTTTGTGAGCGCAGAAGAAACCTGGGACTGCAGTCCGTCGAGATCGACGATTTTTGTGATACCGCTGTTCAGCCGCTGCTGGCCGTCCGCCGTGTTCAGATAGGCGATAAAGTGCTGGCCCATCTCCGTCGGATCCGGCAGGCCGTTCTCCTTCACGTAAGCGAGATAACCGTTGGAAAGCTCCGTCGCAAGCGCAGTGAGCTGGTCGGATGTAATTTCGATATTGCCGTTGTTCTGCATCACCTCGGAAATCCAGTCGTTGATGATCTGAACAGCTTCTTCGGTCTGCAGATACTCCGCAAGATAAGCATCAAACTGTTCCGGGTCGGTGTAGCCCATCTTGATCAGGTATGCCTGATACCCTTTGAAGATCCGCTGAATGAGTTCCTGGATCTGTTCCTGTGTAATGGAAACACCGCCGCCTGCAATGATGGTCTGGATGTGGCGCCGCAGGATTTCCTGTGCTTCCGTGGAATTGATGTAGGAGACGAAATCCTCCTGTAAATGGGAATAATCCGCCTCCGGGTGCTCCGAGGCGTAGCCCTGATAGCCCTCCATGAGGCTGGAAGCCAGTTCCTGCATGCCGTCTTCACTGACATTGAGAGTAAGCCCGGATAAAATCTGGCCAAGATCAAGCTGCGGCAGTCCGTCGAAATTAAGAGAGATCTGACTGAGGTCAATCGCACCCGCGAGATCCATGCTGCTTCCGGCGTCCGCAAAGGCACTGGAAAAATCAAGGTTCATGGAATCACCGGAAAAAGCACCGGAGAGTGCGGAATCGTCGAACTGGAAAGCGTTCTGCAGCTTGTCCTCATCGACAGTGATAAAGGAATCCATATCAAGACCGCTGTTCTGATCCACGGTGCCGAATTCCTGATTCGTAAAGACATCGATGGAGGAGTCCGCCATCTGCTGTTTCACAATCTCGGATTTCTTTGCTTCCTCCACAACGTGGCGGGTCAGCGATGCCGGGTAATTGATGCCGGCGGTCAGGGCAGAGGCGGCAGAGTCAGGGGACGGCTGGACAATACCGGTGATTGTGAGCTTTTCGCCGTTGGCAACGAGCTTTTTCATATAGTCTTCGTTGTCGCTTTTATCTTTCCAGACCTGATACTGACTGTCGTATTCGTAGCAGTCGGCGCTGTTCACAAGACGGAACGTGGTGCCGAGGATATCATCGTAGGAATACGTGCCGATGGAGGAAGGGGTCTCGACGGTTTCTTCATTTAAAAACTGGCGGACCATCTCATCCAGCTCGAGTGCATCGCGGAGCCCCAGGGTGTAGAGCAGAAAATCACTCATTCCGCCGTCGGAAGTGAGGACAAGCACACATTCGTTATAGTTTTCCGGCCAGTGTCCGGCTTTTAAGTCGTACTGGTTCTCGTACAGGGAAGCGGTGTCCGGCATCTCGTAAAAGACGTTGGTGCTCATCATGGATGACATGATGCTGTTGGAGCTTGCGCCAAGGCCGAGCGAGCGGAACGACTGGTCCGGGTGCACCTGGCGGATGGAATCGCCGTTTTCGCGGTAGATCTGCGGCGTGACGGAGTAGGAATATTCGATGGCATTTGTGTAGTCGGAAATGCCGTCCGCACCGCCGTCAAGGTACTTTTTCAGGGAAGCGAGATCGTTGGAGTTCATGGTGGAGAACATGTTGGTCACGACTTCCTGGACTTTGATTTCATTCTTTTTGCCGGAATCTTTTGAGTCTTTGCCGGCATTCTGTGAGCCGACCATCATCGAAGTGAGGTCAAAGCCGGTGCTCTGGATCTGAAGAGGATATTCGGAGAGAGTTTCCTCTTCCATATTCTGAATATACTCGTTGACACCAGAGGAGAGTGCCAGAATCAGTGCAATGCCGATGATGCCGATTGAGCCGGCAAACGAGGTGAGCAAGGTCCGCGCTTTCTTGGTGCGCAGGTTATTAAAACTTAAGGAGAGCGCCGTCAGAAAGGACATCGACGATTTGCCCATGTTTTTGTGTTTGGGCGGAAGCAGGGTTTCGGAATCCGGCTCAAACGGGTTCGTGTCGGAGCAGATCACACCGTCACGCAGGGTGACGATCCGGTTGGCGTAAAGCTCGGCGAGCTCCGGATTGTGTGTGACCATGACGACAAGGCGTTCTTTGGCAACTTCCTGCAGCAGGTCCATGACCTGAATACTGGTGTCGGAATCGAGCGCGCCGGTCGGCTCATCGGCAAGCAGAATTTCCGGATCATTGACAAGAGCGCGGGCGATGGCGACACGCTGCATCTGACCGCCGGACATCTGGCTCGGCCGCTTGTGGAGCTGTTTTCCAAGACCGACCTTTTCAAGTGCCGCGATTGCTTTTTTGCGCCGCACCTCTTTGGAAACACCGGAAATGGTAAGCGCCAGCTCTACGTTTGCAAGGATGGTCTGGTGCGGGATCAGGTTGTAGCTCTGGAAGACAAAGCCGATCGTGTGGTTCCGGTAGGAATCCCAGTCGCGGTCCTTATACTTTTTCGTGGAAATGCCGTTGATGATCAGATCGCCGCTGTCGTAGCGGTCGAGGCCGCCGATGATATTCAGAAGCGTCGTCTTTCCGGAACCGCTCGGCCCTAAAATAGCGACAAACTCGTTGTCGCGCAAATTTAAGGACACATCGTCGAGCGCTTTCTGTACCAGCGTCCCGGTCCGGTATTCTTTTTTGATATGCTGAATCTGTAGCATGAAAGGGTAACTCCTTCTGTGATTAATATGTGAACAGTTGTCCTTTATTCTACAACGAAATACGGGAAAAGTCCCGGGCTTTAGAAAAATTTAAGAAAAGTTTATCGACAGAAAAAAAGTTCCGCCTCTGTTTTAGAAAAACAAAAAACGGAACTTTCTTTATCTGTGATACTTATGATGCCGGAAAAGTCAGACTTCCATCAGAAGACCTTTCATATAAGCTTTTAAGATTTTCTTTTTCTCCAGCGAAAGATTATTGTAAAGCGTAATGATTTCCTGCTGTCCTTCGGTAAGCTGCAGGGCATCCGGCTCGTCGAGAAAGAAATCGGCAAGTGTGATGCCGAAAGCGTCGCAGAGCTTCTGCAGGGTAGGGATGGTTGGAATATTGGTGCGGTTTACCATATTATTTAAGGTAGAATAGGGAATGTCCGCCTCTTTTGCAAGACGGTAATAAGTCCAGGAACGCTCTTTGCATAAATCCTGAATGTGCTGTATCACATCTTTATCTCTCATAAAAAGATACCTCGTATTCCTATGTAATGTAGCGGCATGAAAATTGCTACTCACATATATTATACGTCTGTAAAAGAATAGAAACAGATCTTAAAGAGAGATGCAGAAAAGCTGTACAAATAAGAAATAATGGGAATTTGAGAGAAAAAGAGAGAAAAACCCGGCAGGAAAATAGGGTCTCCCGCCGGGTTCTGCAATCGTTTCAAAGTCTGTGCTTCTTACTCTTCGGTGGAATTTTCTTCCATCTCGTTGAACTGCTCGGTATCCATCAGCTCGTCGAATGCGTCTGCTGCAATTTCGTACTCTTCATCGGAATCGATGTTGTCGAGGTTCGGCTGGCCGTTCTCTTCGTAGTAACGATACAGATAAACTTCGCCGTCTTCGTTCTCGCCGTTTTCATCGAGCGGCAGAAGGGCGATGTACTCTTTCTGGTTCGGAGCTGGGAAAATGGTCAGTACGGCACATTTTACTTCGGTATCGTCGTCCAGTGTCAGGGTAACAGTCGGCTGATCCAGATCCTGGCAGTCGCTGCCGCAGCTTGTGCAGTCTCCGCTGCAGGATGCGCTGTTGAATAATTCTTCACTCATTTGTATTACCTTCCTTTTTCGTGTTCAGGTCTTATCAGGTTCTTGTCTGCCATTCTAACAGATAATAGAAAAAAACACAATGGCTGTGCCGGGAAAGAAGAAAAAATGCGGCGGATACAGGAAAATACGGAAAAGATACAATAAATAAGAAAGAAAAAATGAAAATTTAGTCGTATTTTCTCTTGACTGTTTTCAGGTACAGCCTTATACTATCACTATTGAATCTAAATATACAGGCAGCTGAACAAACTTATCCTCAACTGCCGGGGAGGCAAAAAATGGATATCAGATTTGAAAAAAGAGAGCATTTACAGGAAAAACCGGATCAGAAAAACCTTGGATTCGGAAAACACTTTACAGACTATATGTTTGTCATGGACTGGGATAAAGAGCAGGGATGGCATGACGCAGCAATCGTACCGTACGGCGGAATCCCGATGGATCCGGCAACCATGGTACTTCACTATGCACAGGAAACTTTCGAGGGTATGAAAGCATACAGAACAGCAGAAGGAAAAATCCAGCTGTTCCGTCCGGAAATGAACGCACGCCGTATGATCAAATCCAACGAAAGACTCTGCATGCCGGGTGTACCGGAGGAGATGTTTGTAGAAGCTGTCAAAGCACTGGTTAAAGCACAGGAAGACTGGGTACCGTCTGAGCCAGGTACATCTCTTTACATCCGTCCGTTCATGTTCGCTACTGAGGCAAGCCTTGGCGTACATATGGCAAAATCCTACAAATTCGTTATCATCACCACTCCGGTTGGAGCATACTATGCAGAGGGCATCAACCCGGTTAAGATCCTGGTTGAGGATGAATATGTCCGTGCAGTCAAAGGCGGCACAGGCTTCACAAAATGCGGCGGTAACTATGCAAGCTCCATCGCAGGCCAGGTAAAAGCAGAGAAGATGGGATGCACCCAGGTTCTGTGGCTGGACGGCGTACATCGTAAATATGTAGAGGAAGTTGGAACCATGAACATCATGTTCAAGATCGCCGGCGAAATCTACACCGCACCGCTGGAAGGAACCGTACTTCCGGGCGTAACCCGTGATTCCCTGATCCACATCCTGCGTGACTGGGGCTACAAAGTAAACGAGACCCACCTGTCCATCGACGACCTGATGAAAGCAGGCCATGACGGCACACTGGAAGAGGCATTCGGTACCGGTACAGCAGCTGTTGTATCTCCAGTCGGCGAGTTCGTATACAAAGACGATTCCGTTATCGTCAACGATTTCAAGATCGGTGAGCTGACCCAGAAACTGTACGATACCCTGACCGGTATCCAGTGGGGCAAGCTGGAAGACAAATATGGCTGGACTACTCCGGTAGAATAAACCATAATAAACAGAAAAATGCGAATAAGGGGTCCTTCCCGCACGGCGGTGCGGGGAGGATTCTTTCGTTTCAGAAAAAGATGGAGAAACCATTGGAAAGGAAACAAAACAGAATGGATCAGAATCGAATGCCTCTTGTGGAGGCGTTACAACAGTTCAGGGAGGAAGCGCCGGCTTATTTCCGCATCCCGGGACACCGGTTTGAGCGGGGGCTGGATGAGGCGCTAAACGGAGCATCGCTTGCAGCGTATGACCTCTCGGAGGCAGAAGGCCTCGACGATCTTCACCATGCGGAGGGCGTGATCGCGGAGGCGCAGCGTCTGGCGGCAGAAACGTGGAAGGCAAAAAAAACGTTCTTTCTCGTCAACGGTACGACATGCGGCAACGAGGCGATGGTGCTTTCCTCTGTGAAAGAGGGCGAAAAAATCATTGTCCCGCGGAACGTGCACAAATCGGTGCTGATGGGACTGATTTTATGCGGAGCCACACCGGTTTATGTGATGCCGGAGTACAGCACAAAATGGCAGATGTGGGGCGGCGTGACGACGGAAACCATCGAAAAAGCGTTTGCCGAAACGCCGGATGCGAAAGCCGTGCTGCTGGTCAGCCCGACGTACTACGGTCTTTGCAGTGATCTGCAGGCGATCGCAGAAATCTGTCACTGCCACAACGCAGCGCTTCTTGTCGATGAAGCACATGGATCGCACCTCTATTTTTCCGAACAGCTTCCTCTCGGCGCACTGGAAAGTGGTGCGGATGCCTGCGCGCAGAGTATCCACAAAACGGCGGGTTCCTTTACACAGAGCTCCTTCTTATCACTCGGTTCTGGTCGTCTCGATGAGGCAAGAGTGGCCGCCAATCTGCAGATGGTACAGAGTACATCACCGTCCTACCTTCTGATGGCATCCCTCGATGCGGCGCGGCGCGGGATGGCGCTGCACGGAAAAGAGCGAATGGAACGCGCGCTGGAACTCGGCCAGAGGGCGCGGCAGGAGCTTGCAAAGATCAAAGGAATCGAAGTTCTTGGGACCGAGATGGAAGGAACGTGCGGCGTATGGAAGATCGATCCGACGCGTCTTGTATTCTCGGCAAGAGAACTTGGTATTTCCGGCTACGATCTGCAGGTGCGTCTGTACGAGGAATACCGCGTCAGTACAGAGCTTGCCGACGAGGAGAACGTGGTCTGCGTTATTACCTGGGCAAACAGCGAGGAAGATATCACACGGCTGATCGATGCGCTGGCAGGAATTTCGGCAGCAGAGAGCGGGAAAACGACGGGGCGGACGAAGTTTACAGAAAAGCAGTGGCTGTTCCGCAGCCTGCCGGAGATGGTAAAGACACCGCGCGAGGCATATTTTGCGGAGAAGGAAGCCGTTCCGTTTGCAGAAGCGGAAGGACGAATTGCAGCCGAGATGGCAGCCCCATATCCGCCGGGAATCCCGCTCATCTGCCCGGGCGAGCGGTACAGCAGAGAAATGTTGGAACTGATGCGCCAGTATAAAGCAGACGGCTGCGAATTTCACGGACCGTCGGATGCGTCGCTGGAAGTGCTGTATGTTCTGAAAGAGGAATAAAAGAAAACGGAAGTCGGTTCCCGGCGTTTTGCAACAGAAACCGCAGAGAACAGACTGTCAGGAAAAGGAGATGAATTGCGTATGAAAAAAATGATATCCTGGAACGTAAATGGACTGAGAGCCTGCATGAAGAAAGGCTTTCAGGAATACTTTGAGGCGGCAGATGCCGATATTTTCTGCCTGCAGGAGACAAAGCTGCAGGAAGGACAGATCGACCTTGAGCTGCCCGGCTATCATCAGTATTGGAATTATGCGGAAAAGAAAGGATATTCCGGTACGGCCCTGTTTACCAAAGAGGAGCCGATTTCTGTTCGCTATGGTATCGGAATCGAAGAACATGATACGGAAGGCCGTGTGATTACGGCAGAGTTTCCGGAATACTTTGTTGTAACCGTTTACACACCGAATTCGCAGGATGAATTAAAACGCCTTGCCTACCGGATGGAGTGGGAGGATGCGTTTCTTTCTTACTTAAAAGGACTGGAGCAGGAAAAACCGGTGATTTTCTGCGGAGATCTGAACGTCGCAGCGACCGAGATGGATATCAAAAATGCAAAGGCAAATGAGAAAAACGCCGGCTTTACGAAAGAGGAGCGCGAAAAATTTGCTGTGATCAAAGAAAAAGGCTTTGTTGATTCCTTCCGTATGCTGTATCCGGACACCGTGACGTATTCCTGGTGGTCATACCGCTTCCAGGCACGCCAGCGGAATGCAGGATGGCGGCTTGATTACTTTATGGTATCAGAGTCCTTAAAAGATGCAGTTGCAGATGCCAAAATCCATACCGAAATCTTCGGTTCCGACCATTGCCCGGTGGAACTGGATTTAGAGGTATAACAATTGGTAACATTGGTCAATTGACAATTTTATTCAAATGATTTACATTAATAGTATGACAATTGCAACAAATTATAAAAAATAAGGGCGGGAATTATGATACAGACAAAAAACAGAGGAAAATATCGAATTTTACCGGGAAATCCGGAGAAAATGGGCGCATCGGCGACGAAAGACGGATACAATTTTGCCGTAGAAGTATCGGATGGAAAAAAAGCAGAGCTTCTGCTGTACCGGAAAGGTCACCAGAAACCGTTTCTTACCGTGCCGCTTCCGGAAGAGGAGCGCACTGGCGTGATCAGTTCCGTGGAAATCACAGGCCTGACGGTAGGAAAGTTTTCGTATGCCTACCGGATGGACGAAGCTTTCTGCTTGGATCCGTATGCGGGAGCAGTAGAAGGAAGAGAAACCTTCGGTGCACCGATGGAAAAAGAAGAGGGCACCTGCTGCTGCCTTCTCCCGGAGTACCCGGTAATGCGCACCACCTCACTGCACCGGCCGTATGAGGAGACGATTTTGTATAAGCTCCATGTGCGCGGCTTCACCAAAGACGGAAGCTCCCGTGTAAAGAACAAGGGAACGTTCCGCGGCGTGATCGAAAAAATTCCATACTTAAAAGAACTCGGTATCAATGCAGTAGAGCTGATGCCGTCCTACGAGTTTTTTGAGTGGACCTCCCTTACGGAGCCGGCCTATGTATATCCGGCGCCGGCGGAAGAGAAGCGCGTGAATTATTGGGGATACGGCACAAAGGCCCTGTATTTTGCTCCGAAAGCTTCGTATGCTGCATCCGCAGATGCCGTCGCAGAGTTCGCAGAGATGGTCGATGCCCTGCATGAGAATGGTATCGAATGCCTGATGGAATTCTGTTTTGCCCCGGGAACGCCTTCTGGTTTTGTCCTGCAGGTTCTGCACCACTGGCAGCTCCGCTATCAGATCGACGGTTTCCATCTGGTCGGCGATGCATCGCTGGCAGAAGAAGCGTCCAAAGATGCACTCCTTCGGAAGACGAAACTGATTTTCCTCGGTTTTGACGGCGCACGGATCTATCAGGGAAAACGCCCGTGGTTCCGGAATTTAGGGGAACACAATCAGGGCTACCAGTACCATATCCGCCGCTTCTTAAAAGGCGATGAGGGCAGCCTTTCCGACTTCACCTATTATCTGAGAAGAAGCCCGGAGACACACGGTGTGATCAATTATCTTGCGGATCACGACGGTTTTACCCTGTATGACAGCGTTTCCTACGAACAGAAACACAATCTGGACAACGGCGAAGACAATATGGATGGTTCCAACGAAAACCTGACCTGGAATTGCGGCGCAGAAGGCGTGAGCCGGAAACCGGCTGTGCGCGCGCTGCGTCTCCGCCAGCTGAAAAATGCCGTTCTCATGCTGATGACAAGCCAGGGAACACCGCTGATTTACGGCGGCGATGAATTCGGCAACAGCCAGAAGGGCAACAACAACGCCTGGTGCCAGGACAACAAAACCGGCTGGATCGACTGGAAAGCAGCCGCCCGGAATCCGGAGTTTGCCGCCTTTGTAAAAGCAGCAATCGCCTTCCGGAAAGCGCATCCGGCGCTGCACGGCGAACGCGAGCCGCGCCTCATCGACTACAAATCCTACGGCTGCCCGGATATGTCCTTCCACAGCCAGAGAGCCTGGTTCTCCCAGATGGAAAACACATGCCGTTTTATCGGCGTCATGTACTGCGGAAGCTATTTCCAGGATAAAGACGGAAACAAGGACGACGACCTCTATATTGCCTACAACATGCACTGGAATCCGCATGAGCTGGCACTGCCGTCCCTCCCGGAACAGAAGGTCTGGTATCTGACGGCCGACACCAACACACCGGAAGTATTCCTGACAGAAGAAAATCAGAAAAAAGTCAGCGCAAAAACGGTCATCGTGCCGCCGCGCAGTATCATAATTTTAACAGGAAAGCAGGAGAAGAGACAGAATGATGAAAGCATGGCAGCACTTTAAAACCATTACCACACACAAAATGTGGGTCATGCGGTACTGCTTCAAAATAGGACTGTACTGGCAGGGACTGACCCACGACCTCTCGAAATATTCGCCGACGGAATTTCTGGTCGGCATGAAATACTATCAGGGCGACCGGAGTCCCAATAACGCCGAGCGCGAAGACCTGTCTCTTATACACATCTCCGAGCCCACGAGACCGTACTAGATCTCG
>ENA-OZGL01000993-OZGL01000993.1-human-gut-metagenome-genome-assembly--contig:-NODE-993-length-10831-cov-4.048998_pt1 | contig 10831 bp, 8 predicted proteins | sample MGYA00245117_ERZ653659 | MGnify/ENA primary metagenome ERZ653659 (study PRJEB26926, sample SAMN06165263) | human gut metagenome | biome: ENVO:00009003; feature: ENVO:2100002; material: ENVO:00002003... | reverse complement strand
AGGTTCCCGTCGAAAAGGAAAGGAACCCCGCCACGGCGAACAGCACCACCGGGATAAAAATACTTGCGGATGCATGGTCTCCCACGACGCTTCCGACAAACTGGGCCAGGCCCATCGCATCACCGACGCCTTTTAAGGTCCACGCAAAGACGAGAATCGTAACCGCCGGAACCATCAGCTTGAAGCCCTCGGACAGGCTGTCCATAAAGCTCTTGAAGGTGATGACCTTCCGCGGCAGATACAACGCCATCATAAACAGGATCGTCACGACGGAGGCAAAAATCAGACTCGTCTCTGCATCACATCCTGCGAACGCGGAAATCACATTGTCCGCGCCGCCGAGGAAGCCAGTGTAAACCATCGCTCCGATCGCTGATACAATCAGTACGGCAACCGGGAGCACGAGGTCGATGACTTTTCCGTTCGGATTGACCTCCTGCTCGGAAACCTGCTCAAACTCCTCGCCTCCGGTCGTGAAAACATCACCTTTGGCGGCATTATCCTCGTGGAGCTTCATCTGACCAAAATCAAAGCCGGTGTAGCAGATGTAAAAGACCATCGCAATTGTAAGGATCGCATACAGGTTATACGGAATTGTCCGCAGAAACAGCTGGAATCCGCTGATTCCCGCATCCGCCGGCACATACGAGTTGACGGCTGCCGCCCAGCTTGAGATCGGCGCGATAATACAGATCGGCGCTGCGGTGGAGTCGATGATGTATGCGAGTTTCGCGCGGGAAACCTTGTGGCTGTCCGTGACCGGGCGCATGACAGAGCCGACTGTCAGACAGTTGAAATAGTCATCCACAAAAATCAGAACACCAAGCCCCATCGTTGCCAGAAGCGCACTCCGCTTCGTTTTGATCTTCGTCCCCGCCCATTTTCCATACGCCGCCGAGCCGCCGGATTTCGCCATCAGCACGACAACCATGCCAAGCAGGATATCGAAGATCAGAATGTTGATGTTCATGCTGTTCCGTAAAATTTCAAAGAAGCTTGTGAACGCATCCCACGGATGGAAGCCGGTGTACAAAAGGACACCGACTGCCGATCCGATGAACAGGGAACTGTAAACTTCTTTTGTTACAAATGCAAGCAGAATTGCAAGCAGCGGCGGGACGAGTGCCCACCAGGTTCCGATAAACATTGAACCATTCATGTCGTCTGTTTTCCCTTTCTGCTGTTAAGTTCGTTTACACTTCCGGCGTTACAATTTTTCCGGCTACTGCACATGCTGCCGCTGTCTTTGGAGATGCCAGATAAATTTCAACTTTAGAAGTACCCATTCTTCCAAGAAAGTTTCGGTTGTTCGTTGCTACAACACGCTCGCCGTCAGAGAGGATTCCGCCCGCTCTTCCGCAGCACAGACCGCAGCCTGGATGTGTAATCATGGCGCCTGCCTCTGCCAGTGTATCGAGAATGCCCATTTTGCTTGCCTGCAGATAAATCTTGCGGCTTGCCGGTGTTACGATCAGTTTTACGTAGTCGGCTACTTTTTTGCCTTTTAAAACCTCGGCTGCCGCCTGCAGATCCTCGAGACGGCCGTTCGTACAGGAACCGATGAAGACCTGATCGATCGGGGTTCCCTCGAGAACGCTGGTATCACGGATCTTGTCTACCTGGGACGGGCATGCCATCACCGGCACGAAGTCCTCAGCACGGTAAGTGATAGTGCGCAGATATTTCGCATCCTCATCGCCTTTTAAGCTCTTCTGATAGTCATTGAGTTCGATCTCGCAGTATTCTGCGGTCTTCTCATCCGGGGTAAAAAGTGCACATTTGGCACCTGCCTCGATCGCCATGTTGGCAATCGTCATACGGCTTGCCACGGTCATATTTTCTACGGTGCTTCCTGAGAACTCCAGTGCGCGGTACGTTGCGCCGTCTGCACCGAGGTCACCGATCAGACGCAGGATAATGTCTTTTGACATCACATTTTTCGGCAGCTCGCCTTCGATGACAACTTTGATCGTCTCCGGCACTTTGATCCACATCGTACCCGTTCCAAGGATGCTCGCCATCTCTGTGTAGCCGATTCCGGAAGAGAATGCACCGACACAGCCGTATGTCGTCGTGTGGCTGTCGGTTCCGAAAACAACGTCGCCCGGTTTTACGTAACCTGCCTCTGTCATTAACTGATGGCAGATTCCGTCGCTTCTGTGTACGTTTTTCATGCCGTATTTCTTTGCAAATTCATCGCCTTTGTGGAAATGTCTCGTATCGTCCACCTGGCTTGCCGGAACGAGGTGGTCGTAGATCAGAACGACTTTATCCGGGTCCCACAGTTTGGTAAAGCCCATCTCCTCGAATTTATCGCCGACAAACGGGATGAAGATATCATGAATCATGACTCTGTCCACGTTGACCGTCACAATGTCGCCCGGTTTTACGTCTTTTCCGGTGTTGTGGCGGATGATTTTTTCAATTACTGTATTGCCCATCGTTTCTTCCTCCCGCTCTTAATCCAATCCGTGGCGCTTGCGCATTTCCTTTACCAGGCCGCCTGCCTGAATGATATCCATCAGGTTCTCCGGCAGAGCTGCGATCGGGTATGTTTTTCCGTTGTAATCAACATGCTCATTCATCTTGACGGTGATGGTGTCGCCCTCTTTGATATCGTCGTGCAGATCCGGCTGCTCGATCAGAAGAAGGCCGTTATTGATGGAGTTGCGGAAAAAGATCCGAGCAAAGGATTTCGCGATAACGCAGGAAATGCCGAGCGCCTTGATGATCTCCGGTGCCTGCTCTCTCGAGGAGCCGCAGCCGAAGTTCTTTCCTGCCACGATGATGTCGCCCTTTTCAATCTGTCCGGCCAGTTCCGGGCGGAGCGGGGAAAAGCCGTACTGTTTCATATCGTCAATTGTCTTTAAAGCAAGATACTCGGTCGGGATAATGATATCGGTATCAATATCGTCTCCAAGCACCCATACTTTTCCTGTAAATGCTTCCATATGTTTATTCTCCCAAAAATATTATGTATCCCTCAAAGAAAATGGTCAGATCTGGTCTGCGGTCGCAATCTTTCCGGCAATTGCAGATGCGGTTACGGTTGCGGCAGAGCCCAAGTATACTTTGGAACTTGGATGACCGGCACGTCCCTTGAAGTTACGGGTTCCAGTGCTGATCAGCACTTCGTTCTCACCGATGACACCCTGGCAGCTTCCCCAGCAGACGCTGCAGTTCGGGTTCATCACAATAGCTCCTGCCTCCATGAAGGTATCGATGATACCCTCTTTTAATGCCTGGCGGTAAATCGTCTGGCTTGCCGGAACAACGAGGAAACGGACGCCCTCTGCGACTTTCTTTCCGCGGATGATCTCTGCGCCGACGCGGAGATCTTCGATTCTTCCGTTGTTGCAGGATCCAAGGAATGCTTCATTGATCGGCGTTCCGCAGGTCTCTTCTGCCGGAACAACGCGGTCTACGAAATCCGGTTTTGCAACAACCGGGCGGACTTTGGAAAGGTCAAAGGTGTACTCTCTGACGTATTTTGCGTCCGGATCGCTGTGAAAGATTTCTTTTGGCTCTCTTCCGTGCTCTTTCAGGTACTCGATGGCTTTCTCATCTGCCTCAAAGATACCGGTCTTGGCGCCGGCCTCAACTGCCATGTTGCAAAGTGCCATACGGTCGCTGATGCTTAAAGTCTTTGCACCCTCACCGGTAAACTCCATCACCTGGTAGTTGCATCCGTTTGCGCCGACCTCGCCGATGATGGTGAGGATCAGATCTCTCGCATAAACGCCCTCCGGCAGTTTTCCTACAAGATTGAATTTTACGCTTTCCGGTACGAGTACCCAGGAAGTTCCCGTTACCATGCCGTACAGGAAATCGGTACAGCCGACACCGGTGCCGAATGCGCCGAGTGCTCCGTAAGAGCAGGTATGGCTGTCAGCGCCGAAGATCAGCTCGCCCGGGCGGACATAGTTCTCAATCATCACCTGATGGCATACACCTTTTCCTTCCCAGAAGTCAATGTTGTTCTCTCTTGCAAAATCACGCATCTTTTTCTGGGATGCTGCTGTTTTCGGGCTGTCGGACGGCACGTTGTGGTCGACGATGAAAACGAGCTTTTTCGGATCCGCAATGTGCGGGTGGTTTAATTTGTTGCGGTACATATCAACCGTCAGATGGGTGGTTCCGTCGTTGCTCATCAGACGATCCAGTGTTACGGTGTGGATATCTCCCGGCTTTACTTCCGGAACGCCGGCTGCAGCGGCGATAATTTTCTCTGCAATTGTCATTCCCATGGTTCTTACTCCTCCTCGCGGTTCAAAGAAGCAATCAAGCCTCCCTGATTCAGTATGTTCTGCATATATTCCGGCAGTTTGGTACAGGTGTACGTTTTGCCGTTCACCTCTGCGGTTCCCTCGGACATATGGAGGACCATGGTGTCCCCGTCTTCTACGGCATCCGGCAGGTCTTTACAGACAATCGCCGGGAGACCGATGTTGATGGCATTGCGGAAAAAGATTCTGGCGAAGGATTTTGCGATGACGGCCTGCACGCCGAGTGCTTTTAAGACGCCTGGTGCCTGCTCTCTTGAAGAACCGCAGCCGAAGTTTTCTCCTCCTACGACAAAATCTCCCGATTTTACTTTTTTTGCAAAGTCCGGATCTAACGATTCAAACGCATGACCTTTCATCTCATCCAGATTCGGCAGAAGCAGATACTGGGATGCGATGATCTGGTCTGTATCAAGGTCATTATGAAATTTAAAAATTTTACCCTGTTCCATTTTCTTTCGTTCCTTTCGCATAAAAATTCTGACGAATCTTATTGTATCACAAAAAATATGGTTTGCAAAAGAGAAAATAGCAAAAAAAGCAGACCGCCGCACCAAAATTCCGGTACGACGGTCTGAAAGTCTGTTTTAGTGGGTAGTTCCCATTGCTTCTTTTACTTCTTCTTTGTTGGTTACGACTACCTCGATGCAGTATTCCAGAGATTTTGCAATCGTTTCCAGCGGCATGCTTGCCATGGTGCTTGCTTTTCCGACTACCTGCTCGCATGCGAACGGTACGTGGATGAAGCCTGCGCGGATGTTCGGATATTTCGTTGCGCACAGGTGAAGCACATTGTACATGACGCAGTTGCATACGTAGGTGCCTGCGGTGAAGGATACGTGGCACGGAAGGCCGTGTTCGCGGACGTTCTGAACCATTGCTTTGACCGGAATCGTTGCAAAGTATGCGGTCGGGCCGTCTGCCTGCAGCGGTTCATCGGACGGCTGCTCTCCGGCGTTGTCCGGGATTCTTGCGTCTGCAAGGTTGATGCCGACTTTCTCTACGGTTACGCATGCGCGTCCGCCTGCCTGTCCGACATCGATAACAACGTCCGGATTGTGCTCTTTGATGGCTGCTTCCACACAGGAAATACTTCTGGTAAACTCGGTCGGGATCTCAACTTTTACGATCTCTGCTCCGGCGATGGTATCCGGCAAAAGTTTGATGGCCTCGAATGCCGGGTTCACGCTCTCTCCTCCAAATGGGTCAAATCCTGTTAATAAAACTTTCATCGTCTTTTCTCCTTTTGTCTCTTAATTTTTGTCTCCTGGTTCTGTCCTTTAGTATAACACAGGCTCGGGTGCAATAATCTTTCCCCGGTCCATAATCTGACGGTTATCGGTAAAAATATCGGGTTCCCGGCAGACCAGGTCGAAGTGGCCTTTCGCATTCTGCACGCCGCCGAGCGCGATATTGCGTCCAAGCCCTACATGGAAGGTTCCATACGCGGATTCATCCTCAATGTAGCAGTTGCCGAGGCAGTTCGAGCACGAATTCAGTCCGATGCCAAGCTCTCCTGCGATATAAATCCGTGGATCGAAATATTCCTCCATGTACTCCTTTAAGCGGATGCCGGTCGGTGTCTCCTCGATATCGACGATTCTGCCGCCCTTGAAGATGATTCTCGTCGGCTCATCGGCTCGTCCGATGTATCCCAGCGATCCGTCGAGCACCATAATGCCCTCTGTCTTTGTCTCCTCGATCGGCACATAGACCTCAATACTTGAGGACGAATAGCCTTTTCCGTCTCTTAATACGCCGTTGAAAAATCCCGGATTGCGGTTCTCTTTGTAGAACATCATATCCGTTCCTGCCGGAGTTGTCACACGGACTTTTTCTGAATACTTGAGATATTTGATAAATGCCTTTGCCATCAGCCGGCTCTTCTTCGTATCCATCGTCAGGAAATCGTATTCCAGAAAAGATCTTCCGTCATTGGTTGCCAGTGGCAAGGACAGAAATTTCTTGTGTCTTTGTATCGCACGCTTCGCTGCTTTTGTTGTCACAAGCGAATACTCGGTCGCTGCAATGATCGCAGTGTAGGGATCAAAGACCGCCTCGTTATCGTCGAAAAAGATGCCCACATGGCGTCCTTTATTTTCAACAATCAGTGTGTTGACGGACCGCGCTTTTTTCCGCGCCTGCATTTCCAGCGCTTTCGCCTCCGCCTGATGCTCCTTTGATGTCACAATCAGTACTTTATCCCACGCTTTTACTCTTACCCATTCGTGGATGATGATCCGGGCCCCCCGTTCCATGTTCGGTGTCATTTGTTTCTCTTCCTTCTCCTGTCATATCTAGTCGACCATTTTACGGACGTTAAGGCCACCGCCCTTCCCTTTCGGAAAATACGATGACCTTAGTTAGTCTGTCCTGACGATTTACTTTAATACTATCATATAACAGATCTGGAATACAAGCATAATTAATCCAACCAGCACCTGATTTTTGATTACGCCCCAGCGGTCCTTCATATTCAGGATTGCAACCGGTACGATATTGAAGTTTGCTGCCATCGGAGTCATTAAGGTTCCGCAGTAACCGCAGGTCAGTGCGGTCATACCGATGACTACCGGATTTGCACCGTATGCCAGTACGAACGGAGCACCGATACCAACCGTCATAACGGTGATGGCTGCAAATGCATTACCCATGATCATGGTGAACAATACCATACCAACGGCATAAACGATGATACCAATATTAACATTTCCTTTCGGAACAACTTTCTCTACGATCTGTGCAATAACCTCACCAACACCGGCTGCAGTAAAGACACCGCCCAGGCAGCCAAGCAGCTGCGGCAGCATACTGAGCGGTCCTGTAAGGGAAAGGAAACGCTCGGAATCTTTCAGGAAAACCTGCGGTTTGTTCTCTTTCGAGTCGTATGCAACCAGGAAAATAATGGCTACGAGAACACCAAGTGTAATCGCGATCATGGAGCTCATATTGGAGAACAGTGAAAAAGCAAGGGAAAATACAGCAACACAGAATGCCGGAACGAAAATCTTCATTCCAATCTTCTTAAACTGTGCTTCGGTGTGTGCTTTTTCCGGTGCGTTTGTTTTTCCAACCTTTACTTTCTTGAAGATCGGCGGCAGACACATAATAATAACAAGGACACCGGAAACCTTGGCCGGAAGCCAGGTGCCAAGTGCTGTAACAATACCGAACGAACACCAGAAAATGGCTGTTCCGATTCTGGACGGATTTTCTTCATCCAGAAGGTTTTTAATGCCCGCGTAGATTGCAATCAGGCCAACGAGAATCCATACAATATTTAATCCGGCCGTATTAAATGCGGCTGGAACCTGTATAACTTTTAATGCGCTCATCTAGTGTTCCTCCTATTTCTGTGCCTTTTTGCCGGCTGATTTTTCATAGTATTTTTTCGAAATCCGATTGTCTTTTACAATGATATAGACACAGGAAACAACCAGTGAGAATAATGCAACCGGAATTTCAACTGCCGCAAGGTCAATCAGGCTTACTTCATAGCCAAGACCGGCAAGTGTCGTCTGTACCAGAATTCCACCGGCACCGCCGACAAACAGAACCTGGAAGAAGAACCAGGTGAAGTTCTGCATTGCTGCTGCAAGTCCTTTGACTTCTTCTAAGTGCTCTTCGTTTACGGTACCTTCTTTGTTCTCGATCGCACCTTCTGCCATCGGAAGAAGAACCGGACGGATGAATCCGGCAACACCGCCGAATCCTACGTTGAATGCACCGAACAGGCCATTTAATACGCCGTATACAGCGATCAGCTTGCCGGCTGTTGCACTCTTAACTTTCTTAATCAGGTTTGCTGCTGCTTCACGAAGACCGTTTCTTTCAAGCGTACCAGTAACGAGCAGGATCATCATGAAGATCGCCATGCTTCGGTTCGCTACGAAGTTGGTTCCGATGGTCTCAAGAAGACCGCCGACGCCAAGGCCGCCAACGATCCCTGTCGTAATCAGCGCCAGGAAAATGATGAGGATTGAATCCAGTTTCAGCGCGAATCCGACGATAACGATTAACACGCCAAGTAATTTGATGAGTTCCATACCTAAACTCCTCCTTAAATAAAATGTAGTTTTTTTTGGATACAGACTGCTCCGCACGCTCGTGCTTTCACAACCCTGTATCCTGTATTTCTTCCAGTTACCTAGAGACAATCATCGGTCTCTTTCGTATGTAGCTGGTCAAAATCGTTCCATCCTGCTCGGTAAAGCGGCAGTCCATAACGTTCCGCGCCTCCATGAGCATCTGTATTGTCACTTCATCGTGCGCCACATGAGCCCGCGCACACAGGTTCAGGTATTCTCCCTGTGCCGTTTCATCCGCAACCTCGCTCGTATAAGCGACGGTTGTAATCCACGGATAGCGGATCGACGAATATCCATGCGCCGGATTCGATTCATACGGAATCCAGTAATTGATCATTTCTTTATAATAATTGGCCGGAAACAGTTTCGGCATCCACGCATGGGCATATTTTTCAAACTGTGCACTCCACTCCTGGTTCAGTGCTTTCATCTCCGGATACGCTGCAATCTTGTCTGCGATCACATCCTCCATGACCTTATTCACATCATAGTTTCCTTTGTATTCCGGATTCATTACATACCAGAAATAACCATATAAGAGCGATCTCGGAAGCCAGAAACCTTTGTAGGACGGGGAGGTATAACCAGAAAACTGCTGCTCCCATTCGTGGCTTGGCACACCGTGGTTATCCACCATCATATCCGGTGCATATTTCTCGTAAATCCGGCTGATTCCCATCGCTTCGCTGTGAATCGTATCCTGCTGGAAATAATGACGGTAAAACTCTTTTCCAAGAGAATTGAACCGCGCCACATGGAATTTCCACGTCGGATGCTCCTTCTGCAGTTCGTAGTGAATCGCTGCACCGTCCACGTTTTCCATCGGGATCAGGATCAGATTCAGCTTATCCGGCAGCTCTTTGTAAACATCTTCTGTTAAAAGTTTCTTCAGCAGCATAAACGATGCATTCGTTGAGGCAACCTCGTTTGCATGGTGTCTTGCATTGATCACCTCGCTCGGCACTCTCGCCAGACGCTTTGTCAGTGACAGATATCCCTCGTACTCCGGTTTCAGCCAGACTGCATAGAGCTCGCGGCCTGTATAGGAAACGGCAATCCGGAAGACCTCGATACCCGGAACTTCTTTCAGCTCCTCAATGATCTCCCGATACGTATCGTATCCGATCAGTTCGTGCTCATGCAGGTTGATGTTCTCGATCCGTTTCGCCTTTGGCTTTTCTTCCCGCTCCGGAGTCTGTGCCGCGTACGATGCGCCGCTTTCTGTTTCAAAGACAAGCGCTGTTTCCGCAGGAACACAGCTGCATTTTTCAAGAACACCTTTCGACCACAGCGCTGCGTATGCTTCTACGGTAGCCTCTGCTGCGCCTTTCACTGTGATATGGAAATTCAGCTCTCCGTTTTCCCACGAAACTGCGGAAATCCAGGTTTCGACTTCACTTCGTTTTCTCTCTGCGGCAGCGGTCTCTCCGTCTTTTGTGATGCATGCCGCATCTTTTAACGGCTCTGTCAGCGTAACGCGAAAAACCGGCCGGCCCTCTTTCTGATGGATCACCGGCAGAATCAGGCCCGGTGCATCCAGCATCACGCCGGCTTTCTGAATGCCGTAATTTTTAAAATAATCACCGCCCACAAAATACATGTCCTCATGGAGTGCATCAAGCGATGAGATCAGATCCTCACGGGAACCGGTCGGCTCGTCCGGCTCGCTTACCGTAATGTCCATTCTCAGTTCGTGGAAGAACGGCTGCATCTCCTCCGCAACGGTTCCGCCCGTTTTTTCCTCGATATAGCGGCGGCAGTCCGGAAGGACTTCGCTCTGGTAGACATCCCAGATTTCTTCCAGATCGGTGCGGACTTTTTTGTCAAGAATGGTCTTGCCATTTACTTCTGCTTTTATATAACCGGTCGACGGGTGAACTTTTCCCATCTGCGGGTATTCATTCATATACGGACGCTCCGACCACGCGGCCTTGTACGCATCCTCACAGCAGACGCTGTTTTCTTTGCTTCCCTGGCAGAGATATGTGATGTCATCTTCTCCCTCATAGGCTTTGAATATGACATTTTTTCTCTCGATACCGAGCTCTTTTACCAGAAGATCCTCGATCGGGTACAGCTCCTGCAGATAACGGATCGGTAGGTCGTACCATTTGTCCGGCGTCTCGGCACTCAGGTTGTGGTAAGACGGGATAGCTCCGTTTTCATCATTCCATTCCGTCTGGCCTTCTGGGAGAAACGGTTTGAAATAAACGGTAACCGTATCGGCTCCGGCCTCTTTCAGACGCGGAAGCATCTCTTCTGCCAGCCAGGAATAGCCCTGTTTGTAGGCACAGTAAATCGTTGTCTGTTCCGGCACAGCGCCTGCTTCGCGGATTTTTGCATCGATCGCTTCGCACATCTTCCGGCGCACGCTCTCGGTCTCGCTGACTGCTCCGGTGATTTTTACGGTGCTTCCCTCTTTGAGCTGTCTCTTATACACATCTCCGAGCCCACGAGACC
>ENA-OZGL01000977-OZGL01000977.1-human-gut-metagenome-genome-assembly--contig:-NODE-977-length-10953-cov-45.332171_pt1 | contig 10953 bp, 9 predicted proteins | sample MGYA00245117_ERZ653659 | MGnify/ENA primary metagenome ERZ653659 (study PRJEB26926, sample SAMN06165263) | human gut metagenome | biome: ENVO:00009003; feature: ENVO:2100002; material: ENVO:00002003... | reverse complement strand
TATGTCATCTGGTCTGTCAATTAGAACTGCATTTTCAGGAATGCTTTTTTCTTCACACTCTCTGTCCCACGGCTGCTTACCATCCCAAACGTTTTCCCAGTTTTTATTGCCATCCCATATTATCCGCGCCATTTTAATATCCTCCACAAATTCAAATCTTCTGTTGCTTTCAGTCTCTGCCGAAGACTGAAAGTTACCTTCACTTTACTATTTCTAATAGTTTTCTCACATAATCATCTGCGTGGTTTATTGAAAACTCTCCATGATACATATTAGGAAGAACTTTTATAAAACTATCCTGCAATTTTTCATGAATGATTTTAGCAGATTTTTTCATTGATTGATTTTCTTTTTCTCCAACATAAATTTGAACGGTTGCTTCACACTCTCCAATGCCATCTTTTAGTGAATATACTGAGTTTTCCTGTAAAAAGGCAATCATATCACTCTTTCTAATAGCACAAGTATCTTTGTAATATTCATCAAACAAATTCGACTTTATTCGTAGTGATTTGAATTGCAATTTTGAAAACCACTTATACTTTATTAAGCCATAGCAAATTCCAAACGCCGGTTTAATCATAGAATATGTAAATTTTGAAGGTATCACAAGTACACTTTCCACTATTGCATACTTACATATATCTTTGCGTTGAGATAAAATTTCAAGCAAAATCTGCCCTCCAAGCGATAGTCCTCCCATCATTAAAACAGAACCGCCCAATTTGCTATTTACAAATTCTATAATATCCAAAGCATTATTCTCTATCGTCGTAAACTGCTTATCACATCCTGCATGACCATCTAATATAGGCAAAACCACATGATAATCTGTTTGAAGTCTTTCAGCAACCTCTTTGTAATTCCACCATGATAAACCGCCTCCGTGTAAGAGGATAATTACATCGCTGTTTTCTTTTCCATATTCTACATAATTCAACCTCTTTCACCTCGCTGTAAACTTCAAGTTTTCATGTGTTCGACAAACTTGAATTGAGATTTCATATATTCCAAGGGATTTAATAACTGTTATATTTTATTATCAAATATCTCTCAATCCCTTGAAAACACAAAGTTTATCGCAGGTGAGCTTTCCCTTATTGTTTCCCTTGCGTTATATCGTCCCACCAGTGTTTACGAACTCTGATAAGGGCAAAAACAAGGGCAAGAAAATTATATAAAACAGTATAACACAAAATAAAAGTGACATTGTGAACTGATTGAAATGCTTCTATATTTTTATTGGTTTAAAGGAGACACAACATGAATACCATTTACGCAGAATACAACATGTACCACAACAGCATTGACATTTATACAATATTTATTGTGTCAGGCACCATTGTTTTCAAACTGCATAACATCATCCGGCGGATTCAGAGCATACAAAAGTCCATACGGCGAGCTGTATTCCCATTTCACTGGGATACTGACAAGCGCCGGGTGGACATCCTGCCAACATTCCAGTATTAAGAGAACATTCCCGGTTTCTATACAGCGGTTAAATACAGACATATCATAATATTTATTGTGTCAGGCACCATTGTTTTTTCATTCTCGGCATTGGAAGAACTTCTGCATATCTTCTGGTGAAAGAAGAACATTTCAGTTCCATTCCTCTGCCAGCAGGAAGTCACGAATATTGCGGTGTTTGATTCCATCTCGGCTCATATCCAGTTCGTCCATCGTTACAACGTATTTCGGGAAATTGTCACGAACACCGGCAAACGCCCCAAACTCACGCTGGATGGTTTCCTCCGAGGCAAGTAGATAGGAAACCTGAACATACAGCTTTTTCCCATGATCTTCACATACGAAGTCAATCTCCTTGTCAGAGACTTTCCCAACAGTCACAGAATAACCACGGCGCAGCAGCTCCATGTAGACAACATTTTCAAGGACAAGGTTAATGTCCTTCATGTTGCCACCGTACACGGCTTCCCGGACACCATGATCTGCAACATAGTATTTCTCGTTGACGGTCAGGATTTTCTTTCCCTGGAGGTCTTGGCGCTTCACCTGATAAAACAGGAATGCGTCCGTGCAGGCTTTGATGTAGTTCAGTACCGTTTCTGGTGAAACGGAGCGCCCTTCACTTTTCAGATACTTGGAAATGGCTGTGGAAGAAAAGGTAGTGCCGATGTTGGAAGTTATATAAGCAATAATTCTCTCCAGCATATCCACATCACGGATATTGTTTCGCTTGATAATATCTTTCAGCTCTACGGAGTTGAACAAGTCCCGCAAATACTGACGACTGGCGGCATCGTCGTAGCGAAGGTTGCTCAAATAGGGCATTCCTCCCAGCGTCAGATATTTTGTAAAGCATTGTCTTTCGTCTGCACCTTCGTAAACGGTGTGATACAGCTCCATAAACTCTCTGAATGAAAACGGGTAAATCACGAACTCCACATACCGTCCGGCAAGATAAGTGGCAAGCTCACCGGAAAGCAGCTTGGCGTTGGAACCGGTAATGTATATATCACAATCCAGCTCCACCCGGAAAGAGTTGATACATTTTTCCCAATCAGCCACCTCTTGGATTTCGTCGAAGAACAGATAAACCTTGCCGCTGATTTCTTTTGTTCTGCGAAGGATTTCATCATGCAATGCAACAGCCGTACAAAGGTGTGCATTGCTCATGTTCTCAAAATTCAAGGAAATAAACTGTTCTGGTTGGACCCCGTTTTGGGCAAGTTCCTCTTGGATCAGGCTCAGCATGACAGATTTTCCACTACGGCGAATCCCTGTCAGAACCTTTATCAGCTCATTTCCGATAAAAGGACGGATACGGCTCATATAAATTTCTCGTTTAATCATGTAGACCAGCCTCCCTTCTGAAACTGTCTATATGGTACCACGGCTATAACTGATTTTCAATACCGCAAATCCAGTTTTATCAGATATAATTGATAAAATACGAATTTCGACACAATCAGGCAGTTATACCGAGCGAAGTTTGGCTATGCGTTTTTATTGTGTCAGGCACCATTGTTTCATATTGAAATATAGTGTCTCTGTGCATGTTCTATATACCTCTGATTATATAATATTCAATTTATATAATCTCTCAAATGCTTTTTTATCAAAGTCTGCTTCTGTAATATATAGCTTTCTATCGCTATCAATGTCATTCTAACTCAATAGTCATATCAATTATACAATTAAAATCAAAGATGCTGCTAACTGAATAACAACATCTTTGCTTGTTTAGAATGGGGATTATAAAATTTTAATGATAGTATACTGTGACATAAATATTTTTTAATGTTGCTGCTGCAACAGTTCCCGTTGAATACCTTGTAGATTCAAATTGAACATAATAATTTCCAACAGGGCTTAAATTATAATTGCCAAAATCTGCAAAAGTAAGAGAACTATTCCAACTTTTGCTGTCTGTATATCTGTCAAATGTGCCATCTCCATTATCCTCATCTTTAGCAACAAATAATTCGATGTTTCCACTACTTCCACTACTTTTTGTGGATGTAACCACTATTTTACTGATTGTGGAGCCTGACGGAACAGATGTGCTGCTGATTGTAAAAGAACCAAGAGCGGAAGTTGCCACTGTATCATTTGTTCCAAAAAAGGAATTTAACATTCCAACAGAATGTCGTGATGATCCAGAAGTTAATGCTGTCGGAGTTATTTCAAATGTCATTGTTTTCTCCGTCTCCGAATAATTTTCCTGAGTTTCTGCCGCAAAAGCTGTGACATTCATTGTAAAAAGCATGACAACACATACAATAATAGAAAAAAAACGTTTTCTCATAATGAATCTACCTCCATACTTTATGTAATCATCCCCATCTAAATATACTAAATTGAAAAATCAAATCTTCCACCGATTTTATTATCCTCTGGTTTGATAGAATTCCATTCAATATTTTTAATTTTATCCAAAAGTTCATCTTTTGAATTTGCTTGAACAGTAGCTTTTTTTACTTCAATTTGCTTTAATTGTTCCTTTTTCTTCGCCTCTTTCTTCTCCGCAGCTTTCTTTTCCTGAATTTTTTCAAGATATTCTTTCTGACTAGCTGATGTTTTTTCTAATTGAGCAAAGAATGTTGTAGTTCCATCACTATTAAAAGAAATACCAAACTTTGTTATTTTTGTATCAGTATCTGCACTGTTTTCTATTCCGTTTGTCTTACCAAATGCTCTTTCAAATCCAAACTGAGCATTGATTTCATCCGACATACGCAAAGCACCTTCAATACTATGCATCTTTTCAGCATAATATTTGGGATCGGATGCCATCTTCTCCATTTCTTCCTTTGAGAAAATAACCGTAAACTCTTTATCACTTTGTGCTAAAATATCTTTAGCATTATCACCATTTTCAAAATCTGCAACCATAAAGTCCATATCTGTTCTTGAGCCACGCATATCTTTAAGCATTTTTTGTGCCTCTTTACTTAGATTTTTTTCGGCTATACTTTCTGTCACATTTTTCTTGACCTTATCATTTTCTGTTGTTTTCGCTGTTTCTTTTTTCTTATCTACTGTACCTGCCTTGTAGGTATTCTGATAACTTCCATAAACAGTACCCGTTGTATTCACATTCATTGACATATCCTTTGTCCTCCTTCTCTGAATCCGTTCTTTATTATTTATTGTTTCTAATATTATATATCGGCTTTATTCCGAAAACTATAATCCTCCCTGTTATTTTTATCCCATGATTATTGAAAATCTAAAATTTGAAATTCACTCTTAAATCAGATTATGCATTAAATATTATTGCTATTGACAAACCACCTAAATATGAATTAAAAGATACTTCTTGCTCAACAGAAAAAAGCAGCCTATTGCAAGTTTATTGTGTCAGGCACCAATTGTTCCAATGCAATTTCGGCATTTTTATCGCAAACGAAGCGGCAGAAGAAAACCTGAAAAAGAAACGGGATGGCAGCAACAAGTATCTCTATGAACTTGACTTTTCTTCAGCATTAAAAACAGCCAGAAAGTTCTTCATGCGCAGGGATTCTGGAAGGCACATCGATATTATCCGGCTGATGATGAAATATGTCCACGCAGTGAAAGACAGGTTCCGGCAGTTTCAACGGCCTCTCCGTGGAATCAGCGCAATTCATTTTGGATATCGGTAAGTTCTGCAACTGAATATCCTTCTTTTTGGCAGATGGACAGCATCTGTCTTTTTGGCATACCTGTTTTTGGCTTTTTGAGTTCAAAATATCGGATATTTGACAACAACTGAGCTATCGAACAAAACTTCGAACAACTGACTTAATGGCATTGCCATTGTTTTTCCATTTGTTCCTTTGATGAATCTTCTTTTTTATCTTCTTCACCAGTTCCTGAATCTTCTGGAAAGATTCTTCGCTGATTGTATGTTCCATCCGGCATGCATCATGATTTGCAGTTTCTGGAGATACCCTATCAGTTCTAAGAATTTATTAAGAAATTCTGCCGTTCTCCATTTCATATACTACATCGGCCACGTTCATTGTGGATACTCTGTGGGATACCAGGACAACCGTTTTCTTCTTGGCCGATTCTTTCAATGATTTTAAAATGATTCCCTCGTTTAAAGAGTCGAGGTTCGATGTAGGCTCATCGAGCAGGATCAGAGGGCATTCATGGAGAAATGCTCTTGCAATTCCGATTCTCTGTTTTCACCACCGGACAGCGTATCACCCAGTTCTCCGACTTCTGTATCATATCCTTTCGGAAGTGTCATTATGAAATCGTGGATAGACGCTTTCTTTGCAGCTTCCATAATCTCTTCTCTGGATGCTCCCGGCTTTGCGATTGCGATATTGTTTGCAATCGAATCATGGAACAGGTGCGTTTCCTGTGTGACATAACTTTCCATATCTCTCAAATGCTTGGTCGGAATCTTGCGGACATCTGTACCGTCTACCGATACACTTCCATCCTGCACATCCCAGAACCGCATCAGCAGTTTTAAGAGCGTAGATTTTCCGGAGCCGCTCGCACCATGAATCCCTGTGATTTTACCCGGCTGTAATTTCAGTGAATAGTTATCTAAAATAACCTCATTATCATAAGCAAATGTTACATGCTCTGCCTCTGCTCCTGTAAATTCATGTTCCATGCTCTCTGCACCGGAAGTTTCCACGTCACCCGGAATTTCTTCCACAAGCGGTGTCTCTTCCAGAAGAGAAAGAACACGCTCACCACTTGCCAGTGTCTGGTTCAGGTTATTGGAAAGGCTTGATAATGCTACTACCGGTCCGAAAGAACCCATCATTGCGATGGTGCAGGTTAAGATTCCCTCGAATCCCATCGCACCTTTGTCGTACAGCCAGATCGTCAGTGCAAGCATTCCAAAAGATGCAAGCAGGATAACCATGTTCGTAAATGAACGCTGTGAGCCTTCCATTTTGCTTAATGACTCCTGCATTCCTGCAAGATTTTTGGAATGCTCAGACATCTGCTCTTTTCTCTTTTCACCCTGTCCGTACTGGATGGTCTCGTCCAGTCCACGTAAAGAATCCAGAACAAAACTGTTCAGTTCTCCGAAGTTTGTCCGAAATTCCATTCCCTTCTGGCTTCCACGTTTTCCATTCCACATCGGGATGACAACACCGACAATCAGATAAGCTACCAGAGCAATCACTCCTGCCAGCCAGTGATATCTTCCGATAAAAATCACCATAATAATTGAGGTCAGCGTTGCAATCGCAATCGGAGAAATGGTATGTGCATAGAACACTTCCAGTAATTCGATATCGGTTGTAATAATCGAGATCAGATTTCCCTTATCCCGTCCTTCCAATTTTGCAGGGCAGAGCTTTCTCAGTGCCGCAAACACTTTGTGACGGATGATTGCCAACAACTTAAATGCGATAAAATGATTACAATACTGTTCCACATAATGCAGGATTCCACGAAGCACTGCAATTACGATCATGACTGTAATAATCGTTTTTACTGGAGTAAATACCCGCCACATATTGTCCACCGGAACAATCATTCCGGCTACTCCTGTCAGAAGACCATGCATGATAACCTGTCCTGCCAGTATCGTCAGGAAGATTGCACATAAATAACCCAATGTTCCAAGGATGATTGCTGCCAGCATGATATGGAGCAAGGGTTTTACCAGACCAATCAGACTTCCCATGATCTGGATGGCACTTCTGCGTTTTGTTGTATTCGTATTTTCACTCATTATGCCATTCCTCCTTTTCCATAGTTTTCCAGTGCCATCTGGCTTTCATACAGATGTCTGTACGCACCATTCTGGCTCATCAGTTCGTCATGCTTTCCGCTTTCTTTGATTTCTCCGTCTTTTAAGAAATAGATCTTGTCAGACTTCACGACATTTGCCAGTCTGTGGGAGATCAGAAGTACCGTCTTTGTCTTTGCCAGTTCGTGAATCACATTCATGATTAGTTCTTCACTTTCTACATCGATATTGGATGCAGCTTCATCAAAAATATAAACCGCACTGTCTGTCCGAAGCAATGCTCTGGCAATTACCAGTCTCTGACACTGACCGCCGGACAGGTTGCTTGCTTTTTCCAACAACTGTGTCTGCAAGCCATCCTGTGTTTGTAAGAACCCTAAGAGATTCACTTTCTGAAGGACAGCTTCCATCTCTTCTTTCGTTGCGTCCGGTTTTGCCATCTTCAGATTTTCTTCTACTGTACCTTTGAACAGGTAGCTGTTATGGCGAACCAGAACAACCCTCTGCATCAGATTGGTTTCATTCACTTCATTAAGCGGTACGCCACCGATGATGATTTCTCCGTTATATCCCCGGTTCTTTGCTGCAAGGATTCCGGCAATCGTACTCTTACCACATCCGGATTCACCAACCAGTGATACAAAACTTCCTGCCGGAAGATTTAAGCCTATTCCTTTTAAAATCTCTCTGTCCTCTTCATAAGAAAAGTGCACATCTTTTAATGTAACATCTAACGCTCCATCCGGCAGTGTTTTTTCTCCAGCCTGTGGTTCCGGCAAATCTAAAATTTTGAAAATCTTATCACTCGCTGCCATACCATTCATTGCGATATGGAAGAATGAACCAAGCAGTCTGAGCGGCAGGAAAAACTCGCTGGCAAGCAGAACGATACATAACGTTCCTGCTACACTGATATTTCCTTTTAAGAATTCAGATACCGCAACCGCCATACCGATCGCAGCTCCACCATACGCCACAATATCCATCACGCTGGTTGAATTGAGCTGCATGGTCAGCACCTTCATCGTAATCTTACGAAAGTTCTGGGATTCCACATCCATCTCGTCTGCTTTCTGCTGGTCTGCCTGATAAATCTTCAATGTGGTAAGTCCCTGTAAATTCTCAAGGAACGAATCTCCCAGTCCAGTATAGATGCTCCAATACTTATTCAGTAATTTCTTTGCAATCTTCTGTACCACCACGATAGAAATCGGGATCAGCGGTACACAAATCAGCAGGATCACACTCGCTTTCAGGCTCACTCTGCAAAGAATGATAAATAAGGTCAGTGGTGCGATCAGGCTGTAAAATAATTGTGGAAGATATTTTCCAAAGTATGTTTCCAACTGCTCCACACCCTCAGTTGACACCTGTACGACCTCCGAAGAGGATACCTGCTCACTGTAGGAAGCTCCCAGCTTTAACATTTTCTCATAAATCTTTTCACGCAGAATCCGCTTTACATCCACACACGCCAGATAGGAAGACCTTGCTCCCATCCGTTCACAGATAAATCGGATCACCACAACCAGAACTAAAATCAGTATTGTCCGCTCAATGATCGGTACGGTTACTGCTCGGTATACTACCCGTTCCAGTAAATCTGCGATAGAAAAGACTGCCAATACCTGCGACAGGAGGGCTGCCCACTGCCACAAAATCGTATACACGATATACTTTTTGCGTGGGACAACAGCCCCACCAGTCTTGTTTTAATCATAAGTAACTCCTTACTTTTTCTTCTCTTTGTTGCTACACACCAGATGCCAGATAGCAAGCACCGGATGATACAACAGCATCCTTGGTCCTGAAAACCGCATAACCTGCCTGATCTGTTCTCTCATCTCCGGCTTATAACAATGTACCTTACAATTCGCACAAAACGTCTTTTCTTCCATGAATGGACACTTTTGACTTCTTTGTTTTGCATAATCCGAAAGTTTTTGACAGTCAGGACACATCTGCCCTTCCTGTCTTTTTTCTTTCGGATGTTTTTTTCGGCAATACAGCCGGATCATCTCTTCCACGACATACTGTTCTTTCTGCCGTTTCTTTTCTACTTTGTCCATCTTACTCTACGCTTTCTGCCATTTCAGCTTCAGGCTTTTCTGTCTTAACTCTTAAGAAGAAGTATAACAGGTGGCATACCCACACAACTGCGATACAGATTCTTCCGATTGGTACATTCTTCACGCAGATAAAGCCGATTGCCATGACTACCGTTACCATTCCTGTCGTGTGAGTTCCATGTGCCAAATTCTATCATATTCAGACATCAATTTCAATGTAATTCACATTTTATGACTCTATTCGCAACCATATTGGATTGCACTTTCAATTTGCAACTGTTTTCGATTGCGCTTTTACAGGAAGCTGTGATTTATTGTGTCAGGCACCATTGTTTTTTAATATCTCACTTACATCAAATCCAGTTCCATCCGGAAGCTGCATATCTATAATTGCCAGGTCAAACTTATAATGTTCAATTAAACTTCTGGCATCTTTTATACGTGTGGCATGATTTGTTTCATAACCTTCTGACTCAAGTGCATACAGAATCCCCGAAGCAATCATTGTGTCATCTTCCAACAAAAGTATTCTGCTCATGAATTATAGTCCTTTCGTTATCGTTATAAGATATTTGCCTTGCTGTTGTTATCATCTAAAGTAATACCTCCAAATATGGTCTTAATATCTTTTCAACATGAAACATGGATGCATATTTCATAAGTGTCCTCAAATTTTTATCTTTGCGTCTGGCATATTGCTTTAAGGCATCCTGAAAGACCTGCATTTCTATATTGTTCCTGCTGCGAAGCAGATCACAAATTGTCCTCTCCATATCATAAACCGGAACTGAATGCCCAAATGGTGTCTGCATAATCGTAATCCCTGTTTCATGTAAATCCTTTTTAACTGTATACACTTGAAAACCGTCTTCCTGCAAACGGCTCGGATTATACCCGGTTCTTACAGTTATAGTATATTTCAAAGGCTCTCTGTTTGTTAAATCGTGGAAAAACAATGCAGTTTCATGAGAAAACACAGCCTGACTACAACGTAAATGCAAAATATACATCGCATCTGTCCATGTATCTGGTGATACATACACACCATGAGCAGCTTGGTCCAATCCTCGTTCTTTTACATAAGAATAAAATACAGGCTTACTAATTCCATTATCTATAACTTGAAAGGTCTGAATTATTCCTCCATATTCATTCAGCAATAAATCTAATTGTTCAAATTGAGTCATACGCATTCTCCTTTCATGCTAATATGATAATATATATTAGCACGAAAGTAAAGGCATATAGTACCAATAAAATATCGGTATTTTTGTTTTAATGATATCCCCTTGTTTCTCGCCATCCCTTTACATACCACCTGATTCCAACATATACCAGTTGCACGAATAATAAGAGAAATAGCAGATTGATTGGCAATGTTGTCTTTATCCACTTCCCAAAGTAGATAGCTGTTGCCATGCTTATAAGTATTACCATTATGGTAATCATATCCCAACAGCACTTCTTATATAACTCTGCAATCTTTATCTCTATAAATGCTACAAGTATTCCAGCACCCACCAAACATCCACCGCAGATCAGTATTCTTATCAGCCAATATACAATTCCGGCAACGACAGGATTGGATATTCCATTACTAATCTGTGCCATGTTCTTTCCTGTCAGTATAATCCACCCTGCAATGGTCTGTATAAAAGTGGCGATTGTATCAAAGAATACCACGCAATCAGAAATAAATAT
>ENA-OZGL01000973-OZGL01000973.1-human-gut-metagenome-genome-assembly--contig:-NODE-973-length-10970-cov-5.507100_pt1 | contig 10970 bp, 9 predicted proteins | sample MGYA00245117_ERZ653659 | MGnify/ENA primary metagenome ERZ653659 (study PRJEB26926, sample SAMN06165263) | human gut metagenome | biome: ENVO:00009003; feature: ENVO:2100002; material: ENVO:00002003... | reverse complement strand
CGCTTTCCCGTTCGAAGGGGATTTGCGGAGAAAAAACACTGACGTATTTTTTACTGGCTCACTGCCGTGAGAGGCATTTTGAGGATCTGACCGACGAAAATGACCGAGGGGGACTTGACGGTGTCCTTATTCAGGTCATAGATCTCAGTCCAGCGGTTGCCATTGCCGAGCTGCTTGCTGGCGATCTTCCACAGGCTGTCGCCGGAGACGACGGTGTAGGTGTCGCCGCTCGCGGGCTGGGAGGGCTTCTCAGGCTGCGTGGGCTGGGTGGGCTCGGCGGAGGTGCCGTTGCTCACAAGTGTCGTGCGCGGGTCGTTGCCCGTGTAGCGGTAGAGCGGGAAGTTCATGGTCGACTTGTCGTAGTCGATCTGCTTGTACTGATAGAGCGTGCCGTCGTAGCCGTTGGAGTCGGTGACGTCGGGCTCGCAAAGCATGGCGATGACGTTGCTGGCGACCTGATCCATCGGGAAGACATAAGCGCCGCTGGCGAAGGTCACGTCGGCGGTGTCGCGCAGGCCGGCCTCAATGCCCTTGGCCTTGCCGTTCACCATGTAGTCGCCGACATAGTAGTACTGCTGGAGGCTTGCGGTGGTACCGGCGTTGAGCTTGTAGTACTCAGCGCCCTGATTGTCCATGATGTAGAGGATCTTCTCAATGTTGGCGGTGTCCGCGGGAATGACATAGGCGGTCGGGCGGACGCGGCTGCGGGTCAGAGTGTCGTTCAGGGAAAGGGGATGCGCCTTGCTGACCTTCTCACTACCGTCGGCGACGCTGTACTGCACGGTCGCGGCGGTGTAGTCGGTCAGAGTCTTGCCGGACTTGGTCTGATAGAGGGCGAGAACGTCGCTTTCCTCATAGGTCTTGCCCTTGGCGACAACATCGGCACGGGCGGCGGCGACCGCCTTCATGATCTCGTCGGCGTGCTCGGCGGCATAGGTGATGTAAGAGGTGGCGGCAACTTCCTGAGAGAAGACGCGGCGCTCAAAGTTCTGGCGGCCGGCGCCGATGCCGCGCGTCTCAATGAGGAAGGAAACCGCATTGAACAGGCCGAAGTAGGCGCGGCCGATGGGGTTATTGACGGTGGTGCCGTAGTGATTGACGCGCAGGCCGGCGTTCGTAGCGTCGGAGAAGGCGTGCTTGGCCATGTCGAGACCGATCTTCGTCACGGCGGGGTTGTTGTTCAGGCTGGTGGCGGGGGTGGTCTCAAGATCGTCCGCATTCTCCATGTATTCACCGGCGCCCGTCCAGTCGTCGTTGTAAGCGCCGTAGAAGGTGAACTCATGCGTGTCGAGGACAACCTCGCTCATGAACAGGCGGTAGGCGGTGTGCAGCTGGGCAAGCTCGGCTGCCTTGAGGGACATATGGTCGCGGTTCATATCGAAGCCGTCATAGGTGGCGCGGCTGAAGAGATAGGAGCCGTCGGGATTGATGCGGGGGACGATGACAATGTTGATCTTGTCGAGCAGGGCCTTGTAGGCGGGATCGTTGACAAAGTTGTCAATCATCACGAGCGCGCCTTCACCGGCGGCGGGCTCATTGGGGTGGATCTGCGCCTGATACCAGACGTTCAGCTTGCCGTTGCCCTTGACGATCTTGGCGGCCTCGGCGAGCGTGGCGTTCGCGGGAATCTCGGAGGTGGTGAAGAGTGCCAGGGGGAGGTCATACTTGTAGTTCGGGGTCGTACCGGCAGAGTAGAGATGCATGGTGCCGGAAGCGGCGTCCATCTTCTTGAGGAAGGCCATCAGCTCTTCCTGAGAGGTGAACTCGTTGGCGGCGTGCTTGCCGTCGAAGGCGGGGGTGGTGTAGTTCTGCGGCTCGAGGGCGAAGTGCTTGTTGATCTCCTCAGGCCAGAAGATAAGCATGCTGTCGCGGGCATCCATCTTGTAAGAATCAGGGGCCTTCTCCGGCTTGATGGTCGGCTCGAAGCCGTTGCCGCCGAGCTTGCCGCCGATGACGGAAAGCTTCTTCACGCCGGCGGTGAGGTCGGCCTCGGTCACGTTGAAGAGCTGGAGAATGTTGTAGTAACCGGTGCCGTGCACATGGTAGGCATAGGTGCCGGGAGCGGTGACGACGTAGCTGCCGTCAGCCTGCGGGGTGATCGCTTCGAGCTGGGAGAAGATCTCTTCTTCCTTGGCATAGCTGTCTGCGGGGTAGCCCTTGTAGACTTCGAGACTGACGACCTTGGAGGAGTCGTAGTTGGCGGAATAGTCAAATTCCAGTTTCACGCTTTTCTCTGCTGCGAGCGTGCTGGTCATCAGCATCGTGACGACCATCGCGAGAGTCAGCAGACAGCTCAGGGATTGCTGCATCATTTTTCTCATAGCTTCTTTCTCCTTCTTAAAAACTGTCGGCATCGGAACATCATGCACAAACGGAAGAAAATTTACCCGTTGATTCCTGTTGACAATACCGATTTGGATAAGTAAACTGTAACTATTAAAGTCGCCTTTAAGTCAATAGGTTTTCGCGCGGTCATCTTAACAGTTTTTTAAGGAGATTTTCGTATGCCTTATACAATCGGAGAAGTGGCACGCATGATGAATATTGCCCCATCGACCCTGCGCTACTATGAAAAGGAGGGGCTGCTGTCTCTCGGTGTGCGCGCCAGCAATGGGCAGCGAACGTACACAGACGACGATATTGCAACGCTTTCAATCATCGAGTACCTGAAATTCTGCGGTCTTCCGCTCAAGGAGATTCGCTCGTTCCTGCCGCTCATCCAGCCCGGAGGAGAGACACTCAGCGCCCGCCGCGACATCCTTGCCAAAGAGCGCGACAACGTCCGCGCGCAGATCACGGCGCTGCAAACGAAGCTCGAACGTCTGGAATTCGGCTGCTGGTTCTACGAGACCGCGCAGCAGTACGGTTCGGTGCTGCCGCTGTATGAATTTTCAGAGGAGCACTTTCCTCCGGAACATCGCAACGCCCTGCGGGAGAGCTTTCACCTGCCATTGACGCACGTGCGCACAAAGCTCGAATGGTGATAAAAAAGGGAGCCCTGAGACATACCGTCTCAGGGCTCCCTATATGTCGATTCTTATTTCTTTTTGTCCGCTGTGCCCCACGGGTGGCACTGGTAGGACTGCTCCTCGCTCATGCCGAAGTAGCGCAGGTCCGTGCGTCCGTACTGGTCGCCCCAGGTGACGTCGATGTGGTACTGCGTGCCGTCCAGCGTCGCGAGCGTCCAGATGTGGCTGTCGTTAAAAAGCGAGGTGCACTCGATGCCCTCGAGCTTCAAGAGCAGGTTGTAAGCGCCCGTGTAGCCGTCGCACACGGCATGGCCGCTGACAAGCGCGCCGTAGGCAAGATGGCTCGCGGAATCGTCTGCGGCGGCGTTATCGTAGCGGCAGTGGTCGCACAGCCATTGAAAATACGTGCGCGCGATCTCATACTGGCTCATGTCGTAGCTCAGCGTGCCGCTCTCCCAAAGGGAGTCGTGAACCTTGATCGCGGCGGCGAGCGCCTTGGCGCGGTACGATTCGAGCGTTTTGTCCGTACAGGCGGTGGACGAAAACGTGAGTACGACCTTGCCCGTCGAATACGAGCGGCAGGAGACGGCGTTGTACATCTGCTCGCAGTATGTTTTGACGCAGGAGGTGAACGCCTGCGTCAGCGCGCTGGCGGTGGCGGTGGTGAGGGCCTTGGAGTAGTTCAGCGTGATCGTGTGCTCGCCGCGCGCGAGCATATTGCGAACCAAACCGTCGATGGCAGCGGTGTCCTTGGCAGACGTCGGGAGCGACGTGCTTGCCGGCGCTTTGACAAGGCTCGCGAGCGTCGCGTTTTTCACGGAGTGATACGGCGCGACCGTCCACGTGAGCGTCAGGCGCGTTTCGGGTTTGACAACGCGCGTCAGAAGCGCCGCGATCTCCGCGCGGCTGACGCTGCGGTCGGGATAAAAGCTGCCCTTTGCGTCCATGCCGGAGAGCAGCCCGCGGCGGTACATCAGCAGAATTTCGCTGCGGTAGGGCGTTTTGTCCGTCACGTCGGCGATGTACTCGCGGCTCGCGTAGGCCGAGGTGACGAGCGAGGCGTTGGGCTCGGTGTACCATTCCTCCGGCACGGCGAAGGCGAAAATGCCCGCCATCTGCGCGCGCGACGCGGGCAGGAGGTAGAAGCCCTCAAAGCTGTTGTCGAGCAAATTCTGGCTCTTCAAATACGAGACATACGGCGCATACCACGCCTCGTTTTCCTTCGCGGCGGGGATGACCGCGTCGCTGCCGGTCGTGTAGATGGCGCGCAGCCGCGCGGCGATGGTCAAAAGCTCGGCGATCGTCACGTTGCCGCTTGGCGCAAAGGAACTCTCGCCGCGGCCGTTGAGTACGCCGTATTCATAGGCCAAGACGACCGAGGGGGCGAACCAGTCGCCGTCTTTCACGTCGGCAAACTGGCCCTCGTAGACGCGAAGCAGCACGAACGGGGCGCTGTCGTCTGTCGTCGTTTCCTCCTGTGCGGGAGCGGCAGTGACCTGCGCGGGCTCATCACTGTTAGCAAAGGCGCTGATGCTCAGCGCAAGCGCGAGCGCCGCGACAAGCAGCGCAAAGCGGAACTTCATGGCGTTTGCTCTCTCTTTCTCACATTCTCAAAATTTCACGGGGATCACGGGACTAAAATGTTCTGTTCGTCTGCGGTGATGTCGGCGACATAGGGGTTGAGCATCGAATTCGTCATCTCGAGCACCTGCTCGGGATAGAGCGTGTAGAAGGACTTGCCATTGTACCAGCCCGCGCCGTCGCCGGGGAGCGTGGCAAAGCTGATGGCGTCCGTCCCGCCCATGGAGAGCGCCTGGTTGGCGAGCCACACGAGGTTGCCGAGCGTCAGGTCGGTCTTGACATATTTTAAAAACGTTTCCGCCATCGCGGGGACATTTTCGAGCTTCATGAGCTTTTGCGCCACGGTTTTCAAAAACGCCTGCTGTGTGCCGATGCGGCCGAGATCCTGCCGCCCGCCGTAGCCGGGGTTATCCTTGTCGGAGTTGTGGCGGAAGCGCACGACCTCCATAGACTGCTGACCGCTGAGATGCTGCAATCCCTTTTTGAAGTGAATGTGCAGATCCTGATAGGGGTCGTCGTAGTCCATGTCCTCGGGCACGTCGAAGTCGACACCGCCGATCTGGTCGATGAGCGCGATGAACCCCTTCAGGTCGACGGAGACGTAGAAGTCCACGGGAATACCGAGCATATCTTCAATGTTGCTGCGAAGCTTTTCCGTGCCGCCGTTGTTGTAAGAAGAATTGAGCTTATGGCCGTTGCTCATCAGCGTGTCGCGCGGCAGGCTGACGACGTCGATCTTCTTGTTCTCCGCGTCAAAGCGCACGAGCATGTTCGTGTCGCTGCCGCCGGCGTCGTTGTCCACACCGTAGGCGAGGATCGTATAGCAGTATTTTTTGCGCTCTTTGCCGTTAGAAATGGTTTGAATGGCGTCGCTGTCCTCCGCCGTGCCGTCCTGCTGCGTCTGCTGGTCCTCGTTGGCCGTGACGGGCTCGGGCGCGCGCACGACGTACTTGACCGTCGCCACGACGGCCACGGTCAGGAAAAGAAGCGACAGAAGCGTGACGACGACGCGCTCGCCGCGATTTGCGCGTTTCTTCTTTTTCTTCGGCCTGCGGCGCGGCTCGCTTTCGCGGCCGATGCTTGGCTCGTAATAGTCCTGCTTTCTCATCTTGTTGCTCCGATCATTTTTCTTTTGGTTTACAATAATGCATTCTACCCTGCGCGGCGGAATTGTGCAAGAGTAATTTTGCCGCAAGGAAGCCGCACTCTTATGTTAGACGCAAAAAGTCGAAAAAAGTTTCAAAATCCCTTGTATTTTTTTCGCGTGGCCATGCCGCCGCGGATGTGACGCTGGGCCTTGTTGACCTCCAGCACCTCCTTGACCTGCAAGTATAGGCTGCGGTTGAACTGCGGCAGGCGGTCCTGTAAGTCCTTGTGCACGGTGGACTTGCTCACGCCGAACTTTTTTGCCGCGGCGCGCACGGTGGCGCGGTTTTCGATGATGTAGGCGGCCAGCGCGCAGGCGCGCTCTTCCATGTTACCCTTCATGCAGCACACTCCTGACTCATGTTGCTCCATCTATATGCGTGCAGAGAGGGAATATGCGCATCGGGAATGAATACGCGGCAAAAACGTTGTGCAAAGCGGTTCAGGCGTGTTATAATTTCTCTGTCTACACCGAAGACGGCACAAACGAAACGACAGGGAGGTCCTGCATGGAAAATAAACTCATCCGCAGCAAATACTTTTTATACCTGACCGAATTTTTTGCCGGTATGTCCGTCATGGCGGTCGAGCTCGGTGCGAGCAGGCTCATGGCCCCGTATTTCAGCTCGTCGCAGATCGTGTGGACCGTTATCATCGGCGTCATTATGATCGCGATGGCCATCGGCAACGTCTGGGGCGGCAAGCTCGCCGACAGGAGCGCGACGCCCGATAAGCTCTACCGCCGCCTCATCATCGCGGCCATCTGGATCGCGCTCATCCCGTTTGTGGGACGGTACCTGATCGCGGGCATCTCGCTGCTGCTGGCGCTTTTTGTGACGAAAAACTTCCTCGTCTGGGCGGCGCTCGCGGCGTGCCTTGTGATCTTCGCGTTCCCGTGCGTGCTGCTCGGCACCGTCACGCCGTCGCTCACGCGCTTCACGGTCGACAATCTCGACGACACAGGCAAGACCGTGGGCAGGCTCAACGCGCTCAACACCATCGGCAGCATCATCGGAACCTTCGTGCCGACGTTTGTGACGATCCCCGCCGTCGGCACGGCGGCAACGTTTTTGATCTTCTCCGGTGTGCTCGCGGCCATCGGCATCGCGTACTTCGTGTTCGAGAAGAAAAAGAGCGTGCCGGGGATCGTCTCCGTCCTTTTGATCGCTGGACTGTGCTTTGCCCTGCCGTCTTACAGCTTCGCCTTCTGGCAGAGCGACATCACGCTTGAGGACGAGTCCATCTACAACTATTTACAGGTGCAGGACGACGCGAAGCGCACGACGCTCTCGACGAACGTGCTCTTCGGTGTGCAGAGCGTGCAGGTCAAGGGCGACGCGCTGACGGGCATGTACTATGACTACGCGCTCGCCGCGCCCTGCATGGCGGGCATGGACGGCACGGACAACGAAAACCGCAGCGTGATGATCCTCGGCATGGGCTCTGGCACGTACGCGAGCTACTGCACGCGCTATTTCCCCGGCGCGAGTGTGCAGGGCGCGGAGATCGACAAAAAAATTGCCGGCATCGCGACGGACTACTTCGGACTTCCGGGCAGCGTGACCGTCGCGGTCGAGGACGGGCGCGCGTACCTTGCCGCGTCGAAGGAGAAGTTTGACGTCATCATGGTGGACGCCTATCAGGATATCACCATCCCGTTCCAGCTCTCGAGCGTCGAGTTTTTCAATGAAGTGCGCTCTCATTTGAAGCCGAACGGCGTGATGGTCGTGAACCTCAACATGACGTCCGCGGAGGACGGCTCGATCAACGAATACCTCTGCGACACGATGGCGAGTGTCTTCCAGCACACCGTCACCGCGCCGGTGAGGGGCAACACGAATACCGAGGTCTTCTGCACGAACGCGGATGACTGGGAGGAGACGTTCCTGTGCAGCATCGCAAAGCTCAAGGACAGCGACTATGCCGATATGATGCGCACGGTCTACTCGAAGCTCACGCCCTATGAGGGCGGAAGCTGCATCCTGACGGACGACAAGGCCCCTGTCGAGGTGCTGGGTATGCGCGTGCTCGACGAGCTCATCGGCGATGAGCTCAATTACTACAAAGACGAACTGAGAACCGGCGGCCTGTCCGCACTGATCGGAAATTGAAGATAAAAAAATTCCCGCACCCACGGCGCGGGCATTTTTTACAGGATCAGCATCAGCACGGGAATCACGACGAAGCACGCGATCGTGGAGAGCGCCGCGCCCTGCGCGGCGAATTCCTCGTCCGCGCCGTATTCCGCGGCGGCGACGACCGTCTGCGTCACGACCGGCATCGCCGTTTCGACGATGAGCACGTCGTGAGCAAGGCCCGTCACGCCGAACGCCCTGCACAGCGCGACCGAGAGCATCGGCGCGAGCAGGAAGCGGAAGATCATCGCGATGCCTAAGTCGCGGTCGAGCCGGACATTTTTGAGCCCGATGTCGTGGATGATATAGCCCGTGAGCAGCAGCGCCAGCGGCGTGACGAGGTTGTTCATATAGCGGCAGTAGCTCATCACGAGCGAGGGGAGCCTCACTTCAAACCACACGAGCGCGAGGCCGACGAAAACGGCGATGACGGCGGGCGTGGTCAGGAATTTCTGGAGCATCTTGAGGTCAAAGCCGCGGCTCTCGCCCGACCAGCGCACAAGCGAGAGAAACAGCAGCTGGACAAAGCTGGTGTTGATGAGGTAGTAGAGCATGACGTAGGGCGTGCAGGTGTCGCCAAAGAGCTCGGTGCACATCGCAAGGCCGACGAAGATGGCGTTCGACACCGAGCACATCATCATAAAAACGCCGAGCTTTTTGCGCGGCAGCTTCAAGAGCCTGCCGACGAGCAGTGACAGGATCGTGATGACCACGGTGCCGAGCAGCGGCACGAGCAGAAAGCTGCCCGACTGAACCAGAAGATCACGGGTCAGGTTATTCGTCAGCCCGTAGACCGACATGCAGGGGATGGCGACAGAGAGCGTGAACTTGCCGATAAAGGCCTTGGCCTGCGGGCCCATCCAGCCCCTGGCCGCGCAGAAATAGCCCGTCGCCGTCAGCAGCAGGATGATGGTGACAGAAGAGACCGCGTGCAGAAATCCTTCCATGGTGTGACCTCGGTGTTAAGAAATAGTTACACCAGTATAACACGCCTGCGGCAAAAGACAAGAGACGAAAAAGACGGTTGCAATGCCGGTTCGGATACGCTATGATGGGCGAAGATGAGCGCGCAGTGCGCGCCCGGAGAAAAAGAGATCGAGAACTTTGAGAGGAGTTTTGTTTTTATGAAAGCAGCGCTGGTCATTATGGCGGCGGGCATGGGCTCGCGCTACGGCGGCAATAAGCAGGTGGACGGCATCGGTCCGAACGGTGAAATTTTGATGGAATACTCCATTTTCGACGCGCTGCGCGCGGGCTTTACGAAGGTGGTCTTCATCATCAAGCCCGACATGCGCGACTTGATGGAGAACATGGTCGGACATCACCTTGCCGCGCGCAAAACGGCGGACGGGGACAATGTCGAGGTCTGCTATGCGTATCAGGATTTTTCGAGCGTGCCCGATTTTTACACGGTGCCGTCTGATCGCGTCAAGCCGTTCGGCACGGTGCACGCGCTTTTATGCGCGCGCGAATTTGTGCACGAGCCGTTCGTCGTCATCAACGCCGACGACTATTACGGCGTGGACGCGTTCAAGACCATTTACGCCGAGCTCTCAAAGCTCGCCGAAAGCGGCGAGGGCACGATGGTCGGCTACGACCTCTGCAACACCGTGAGCGAGCACGGCACGGTCACGCGCGGCGTGTGCCACGTGAACGAACAGGGGATGCTCGACCGCGTGGTTGAAACGTTCCACCTAAAGCCCTGCGGCGACGGCAAGATCCGCGACATTCAGGAAAACGGCGACGGCCCGGTCTACGCGCCCGAGACGCCGGTCTCGATGAACTTCTGGGGCTTTACGCCGTGGCTGTTTGAAAAGCTGGACGCGTATTTTAAGGATTTCCTCCGCGCGCTGCCCGACGGCGAGCTCAAAAAAGAGTGCCTGCTGCCAAGCCTGATCGGCGAGCTCATCGACCGCGGCGAGCTCACCGTCTCCGTTCTGCGCTCGAGCGCGCGCTGGTTCGGCATGACGTATCACGAGGATAAGGAAATGGTGCAGCGCGAGCTTCAGAAATTACACGACGCGGGCGTGTACCCCAAAACGCTGCGCGCGTGAGCGAGACAAATCGAAAAAATCTGCCGCCTCCGGACATACTAAGTCCGGAGGTGATTTTTATGCCGCGAAAAGACCCCGGCATGCCGTATGACCTGGCACCGATGCTCAAGGCGCGCTTCGGCCAGCCGGACGACTGCGCCGATCTTGTCAACAAGTACGGCACCTATAACATCCAGCCGACGTCGGACACGGAAAATCTGTTCCCGCTCATCGCGCCGGGCCTTCCTGAGCAATGGAAGCGCATGGCGGTCGGCAAGAAGGACGTTGAAAACTTGCAATAAAGCAAACGGGAGGGAGACGCGTATCGCGTCTCCCTTTTTCTTCTCCAAAATCCCTGAAACGGCAAGAGGAAATGGGCTTTTTCCCAAAAAGCAAAAAAGATACATACAGGTTCGACAAAAAAGTGAATGACAAAATGGAGAAATTTATTGCTGGTATACAAATTGAGAACGTTGCTGGCACTTGCTTTACTGCTGAATTCGTATAAAGTAAAAGCAAGAGCTGTCTGCCGGGGAAGCGGCTATGAGAGAGACCGCCTTCCGGCGCGACTTGCCAATATGAAGGAGGAGAGAGAATGGAAACCAAAAGTAACGCGAAACTGAAAGCTCTGTTCATCATCCCGTCGATCACCGGTATCATCCTGTTTATGATCCCGGTGAAAAATGCTGACGGCGACTGGACCGTTGTGGTCAAGATCCTTGCCGATATCATCTCGGGCTACATCGGCGGCTTCCTGCCGCTGCTGTGCGTGCTGATCCTCACCGTTTCCGCGGTGATGTCCCTCATTGCGCTGGCAAAACCCAAATTCATTATGAATAGCGGCATCATGAAGGAATGCTTCGCCTGCAAACCCATCTGGGTCGTGCTCCGCGTGCTCGCGGTCATCTTCGTGTGGCTCACCTATCTGGGTGTCGGCGAGGACGGCGTGGGTCTCATCGGTATGATCACCGGCGGCGGTCAGGGCGGATTTGTCCTCTATGACCTGCTCACCACGCTCGTCATCATCTTCGTCATCGCGGCCCTGCTGCTGCCGCTGCTGCTCGACTTCGGCCTGCTCGAGTTCGTCGGCGCGCTGCTCACCAAGA
>ENA-OZGL01000956-OZGL01000956.1-human-gut-metagenome-genome-assembly--contig:-NODE-956-length-11135-cov-4.594765_pt1 | contig 11135 bp, 1 predicted proteins | sample MGYA00245117_ERZ653659 | MGnify/ENA primary metagenome ERZ653659 (study PRJEB26926, sample SAMN06165263) | human gut metagenome | biome: ENVO:00009003; feature: ENVO:2100002; material: ENVO:00002003... | reverse complement strand
CGGCAGCGTCAGATGTGTATAAGAGACAGGATTAAGGCTACTTACAAACGTTATTTGCTACAAATAAAAAATATCTCAGTTTCAAAATCCAAACACTGAGTAAATAAACATTCTGGCTGACTCGAGCAATTTGGAGCATGGCCAATCTTTTTAGTGTCTAATATTTGTGATGTACTTTTTGCTGTCTGATAGACTTCTTGGACTTCAATTAGTAAATGCGTCAAGATATGATTGTAGTGTTTGAAAAACAAAAAAATAAATTTACTTACTTTTTAACATGCGGATATGATAGGTTAATTTTTTGCTTCAACAAGAAGAAATATTAAAGCATAAATGAGAATATCAGCCATTTAAACTAGTTTTATTTTCTCAGGAGTTTAGAATGATAACATGTTCAAGACGATTAGGTTAAAAATGAAAGTGAATTTTATATTTTCATAGAAACTGGTAAATACGCCATAATAAAGAGTTTTGACATATTTTAGATAGAATTCAGGAAGTAAAAACAATAAAATTGTCAGACAACTAATGTTTTTTTAAAAAAGTGAGATTAAAACCTTGACTGTAAATTGTCAGAATGTTAGAATATGGAGTGAATCATGACTATGAGAAAACTGACTTATAATCATGTGACCTATAACTAACTATCTTTTAGAGGGAGATTTTTAATGAAAGACTTTTTTAATAGACGCCAACGCTTTTCATTGCGTAAATATTCGTTTGGTGTCGCTTCAGTCTTGCTAGGAACAGCACTTTTTGCTGCTCATAGTGCACAGGCAGATGAAGTAGGGACTCCAACTGTATCGGCGGGTAATCCGGGCACATCAGTAGCAGGAGAAAGTTCAAGTAGTTTAGTCAATACTACGACAACAGCACCCCAATCAAATCCAGCAGCTAGCGTGACTTCCCCATCCGCTTCTGCAACATCTACGTCAACAGTTGCTTTGGTATCACCAGCTTCTGAAGTAGCAAGTGCTTCAACAACAGAAACAACGTCTATAGCTACAGCACCAGCGACAACAGCAACGGCTGCAGCTACTGCTAGCTCAACTCCAACAGCTGCGGGTACTACATCTGTAGGTTCAGCAACTTCTTCTTCAACAGGTGCAACTAGCACATCAGCTGTAACTCCAACAGCGGTACAACCTACAGTGGCACAGCCGGTTGCTCCAACAACACAACCGACGGCTACAACACAACCTGTATCAGCGCCTACAGCTACTCAGCCAGTCGCTTCAACACAGCCTACATCGGCATCAGTGGCACAACCTGCAACGACAACTTTGACAACGTCAACACCAAGTCCAACGTCTGCTGCGAATACAGCAGCCTTGACAACAATGTTGACGGCGAACCCAATGTCCGCTGCAGGAACTGCAACAGAAGTACGTAGTCGTAGCAGTCGTAGACGTCGTTCGCTTGATAATCCAGAATCAACAAGTCATACAACTGGTGCAGCAACAGCGACACCAACTATGAGTGATCCTAACGGAGCAACGATTACTAACCGTCCTCTTGTTGTACCTACGCCAAAAGATCCAAATGATCATATTACAGCTGGTATTAACTACCAATTGAATCCAAATACTTCTCAGTATACTTATCTCGTTACTGATTTGATGGGATTCAATAAAGCATACAACACGAAGTACTATTATCGTATGTCTAAACCATACGACAACTCTACAAATGTAACCATTGAGTTGGTAGATGGTGCTACAAACACTGTTAAAGAAACAAAACAAATCAATGGTGCTGGTACTGTTAACTTAGGTCAAGCTACACTTGCTCCTATTTCTGGGGCTAAGCAGGCCTATATTGAGTTCCGTTTTGAAAATATTGTGGATGCAGATAAGACAAACCGTCCAGCTCTACGTGCAACTTGGAAATACAATGGTAGTGCTACTGATTTTGATGGCCAACGTTCGGCTATTCAAATCTATGATGTAGTTAATCCTGCTAACGAAGGTACTACAATCACGGATCCACAATACTACATTCCACGTCTAACTCATAAAACAACGTATTATAAAGTTGTTGATAAAAATGCATCAACTTATGATATGAATCGTCTTGTCGGTAAATTTGTTCAAGATACAAATGGGAACTATATTAAAAACTCATCTACTGCGGGTGATTATAAACTTGTAAATAAAGATGGTACACCAGATGTTGGTACACAGTCATATAGAGAAACTGGAAACGAAGAAAGTCTTGGTAGCTTTACTCTAACTGCTATGGAGGGACAGGATTTCCATGCCTCAGCCCTTCGTGCTTTTGAAGGTTACAGTCTTTATCAAACAGCGGATCCTCGCTCACTTGTAGATGTGCTTAAAAAGCCTTATCAAGTAGGTCAACGTTGGTTTGACGTCGCCAATGCAGAGGGTGCTGTTAAACGTATTAAGGAAGTTGTCAAAGAGGATGGTACCGTCCGTATCGAAATGTGGGCCATTAAGTCTGATAGCTTAAACAAGATTGCTAAAGACGTAAATACTGATGGATATGTAAAAGTTTACGAGACAGTCATTCGTCCGGGAAGCAATAACAAAATTGACCATCCAGAAGATCTTGGTAAGAACCCTACCATTGATGATGCTGGTTGGAATAGAGATAATAATACGCCAAGCTATCCAGGTCTTAAACCTGAGTATAGAGATAAGCTTGTTAAGGGGCAACCTTTTGCTATTTTCTCAGATAAACAAAACACTAACTATAAGGGTGACTTAGAGTTTGCTAGAGGTTCAGGCGCAGACTTTATTTATAAACGTCCAGATGGCACTTTCTATCGAATGTCCTGGGCTGGGAATGTAGCACAAAATAATGTTGAAGTTAAAGAAAATCCTGTAAGTGCTACTGAGGCTGCTCAATATAGTCCACGTTATTCTTCTGCAGGTGAGTTTTATGTAAACCGTGGTAGCTCGGATACGTCCTATACGATTAATGGTGTTCCAGTTGCTTCAGGTAACATTTTCCGTTTGGAAAACAAATTGTCACCTAGCTATGAAACGGTTTACTATTATGTAAAAAACGAACCTATTGATATTGAACTTAAGCTAAAGAAAGTCCTAAAGAGTCTTAATACGACAGTACAACCTGAATTGAAAAAGGGAGCCTTCTCCTTTAATATAACAAATGTTGCGGCAGATCCTGCTAATCCACTCGAAAAAGATGGACCGGCTATTAATGCGACAGTAACAAACAAGGAAGATGGTTCTATTCCCTTCACTCAAAAAATAACACAAGCTGATGGTGCTGAAAAAGAAGTATCTCTTATCCAATTAGACAAAGTTGGTATCTATAAATATCGTATTACAGAAGTAGCTGGTTCTGATACTGAAGTTGACTATGATGAAATGAGCGTTACTGCAACCGTTACAGTTACAGAAAAGAAAGACGCTTCTGGCAACTACTTGGGTGAGTATGAATATACTGTTACGTACACTTCAGAAAAGGGTCAAGATGACAAAGGAAAAGAAACAGGCACTAATGTTTCAGCAACAAATCCAAAAGAAAAAACCGGTACTGATACTGAATTCAACAACTTTGTCGTAGCTCCGGTAAACGTTGAATTTGATTTCACAAAGAAATTATCTGGTCGTAATCTAAAAGCAAATGAGTTTACTTTTAATCTTTTGAATGAAGCAGGTGCAGTGGTTGGCACTGCAAAAAATGATTTGAACGGCAATATTAAATTCACGGGCATTAAATACAAAGTTAGTGATCTTGGAACAAATTCTGCAGGAAAGCGAAATGACAGCAAGACCTTTAACTACACTGTAAAAGAGGTTGTGCCAACGACAGCCGAAGCTGGTATGTCTTATGACCAAATGGAAGCGAAAGTAGCTGTTACTGTTACTAAGACAGGTCATACTTTGACAACTGCTACAACTTACTCATCAGTTAATGGTATTGATGCTAATGGTAACCCAACGACGGGTGTAGATAAAGAATTTAACAATACCTTCACACCGAACCCAGTAAAAGTAAACCTTGAGTTCGATAAGTCTCTTTCAAATGGTACGCTTAATGCTGGTGATTTCAGCTTTAAATTGACTGGTGACGGTAATGTTAATGAAACAGTAACAAATAAAGCTAATGGTAAGATTAACTTTAGTACGTTGTCATTCGATAAAGCTGGTGTCTATAACTACACTGTAAAAGAAGTAGCTGGAACAAACACAGATGTTGATTATGATGCGATGACAATCAACGTGAAGGTTACCGTAACAAAAGATGCCAATACGGGTCTATTGTCAGCAAGCACGGTGATGACTTCATCAGGTGGTGAAGCAACAGATGCCAATGACAGAGTCTTCAACAACTTTGTCGTTCCTCCAGTACCGGTAAATGTTAATTTCACAAAAGCTTTAGCAGGTCGTACACTTGTAGCAGGTGAATTTACATTTGAAATGAAGGATGAAAACGGAGTTGTTGTTGCTACTGGAACCAATGATGAACATGGTGTTGTTACCTTTAATCAACTCCCAGAAGTGAAAAATGCTCAAGTTGGTAAAGTCATCAAGTACAAGGTGACTGAGAAAGTTCCAGCTAACAAAGAATTCGGTGTCACTTACGATAACATGGTTGCTGAGGTTTCTGTGACTGTTTCTAAGAATGCAGACCACACTTTGAAAGCAACGGTAACTTATCCAGGTGGAGATACAGAGTTTAACAATACGGTGACTCCTCCAACAACGCCAGATTTCCAACCAGAAAAATTCATCGTTAACAAAGAGAAATTTGACATCACTGGTAACAAGTTGATGGATGACGACAATGAGTTGACAAATGAATACACTGAAACAAATGCGGATCCATACGTAGACAAGACAAACAACAATGAGCCTGAAAACTTGAATACCAAGACAGTTAAGAAGGGCGATGAGATTGTTTACCAAGTATGGTTGGATACAACAAAATTAAAAGCAAGTGACAATATTCAAGCTGTTGGTATTACAGATAAATATGAAGCTGACAAACTAAAGATCAATGCTGCAGATATCAAAGCTTACGATTCAGTAACGGGTACAGATGTAACCTCTAAGTTTGTCATCACAGTAAACAACGGAGAAATCACTGCAACTTCTAAAGACGAGTTTATCAAAGATAAAGTTATCGACACAACTAAGTTCGAGTTTGGCCGTTACTACAAATTTGATATTCCTGCCACTGTTAAGACAACGACTCCAGATGGTGTGGATATCGAAAATACGGCAAATCAAATTGTTCACCAGTACGATCCGACAAAAAGAGATATCACTAAGCCAGAAAAACCAACACAAAAACGTGTCGTAAATCTTCCAATTTCACTTCCTCTTAACTTCACTAAGAGACTTGATGGTCGTCAGCTTCAGGCTAATGAATTTACTTTTGAACTCCGAAAAGATGGCGTTAAGGTTGCTGATGCCCAAAATGATGCACCAAATGCCAATGGTGTTGCCAAGATTAACTTTAAAGCACTTCAGTTCACCCATGCTGATCTTGGAAAAACTTATACTTATACAGTAAATGAAGTTGCGGGTTCAGATGCAACGGTGACATACGATACCATGGTTGCGACGATTACAGTCACTATCCAAAAAGATGGTACGGCTAAAGCTATCGTTGCACACTTGGACCAAGATGCACCAGATAAAGAGTTTAACAATACGGTGAAACCACCTGAAGAACCTAAGTTCAACCCAGAAAAATACGTTGTTTCTAAAGAAAAATTCGATATCACAGGCGACAAGTTGCTTGACGATGATTCTGAATTGACAGACAAGTATGGTGATACAAACGCCAACCCATATGTGGATGGTACAGCTAACAATGAACCAGAAAACTTGAATACGAAGACAGTGAAACCAGGCTCTAAATTGGTTTACCAAGTATGGTTGGATACAAAACAATTTAGCGCAACCAACACTGAAAATATTCAAACAGTCGGCATCACAGATAACTATGATGAAGCCAAGTTGGATGTGAACTCAATCAAGGTTTACGATAGTGTGACAGGTTCAGACGTTACTTCTAAGTTTGATATCGCAAACACTGGTGGCGTGATTACAGCGACCCTTAAAGCTGGCTTCACGAAATCACTAGGCGATGCTAACAATACACAAATCATTGATACAACTAAGTTTGCATTTGGTCGTTACTATAAATTTGATATTGTGACAACCGTGAAAACGGATGCCCCAGCAGGAAAAGATATCGAAAATACAGCTGGTCAAATTGTTCACTACTACAACCCAAGAACAAACACAGTTGAGAAACCAGAAAAACCAACTGAAAAACGTGTAAACAGCGTTCCAGTTCCACTTGAGTTGAATTTCACTAAGAAACTTGATGGTCGTCAACTTAAAGCTAACGAATTTACATTTGTTCTTAAGAAAGATGGCGTTGAAGTAGAACGTGCGAAAAATGGTGCTCCTGATGCAACTACCGGTATCGCTAAGATTAACTTCACGAAACTTGAATTTGGTAAGGATGATATTGGCAAGACTTACAATTATACAGTGGAAGAAGTTAAAGGAACAGATTCAACAGTGTCTTACGATGGCATGGTTGCAACAGTAAGGGTTTCAATTTCTCATGATGGTACGGCAAAAGCAATCGTGAAGAATGTTGTAGATGCTCCAGACAAAGAGTTCGATAACCGTGTGACACCACCAGAAGAACCTAAGTTTAACCCAGAGAAATATGTTGTTAGAGATGAAGACTTTGATTTAACTGGTAAGAAACTTTTGGATGATGATTCTGAGTTAGCTGATAAATACGGCGATACTAAGATTAATCCTTACGCAGATAAATCTAATAATAATGAAAAAGTTACTGTCCGTAATGACAAGGGCGAGTTGGAAGAAGTCTTTGAGAACCTCAATACTCAGCCTGTTAAACGTGGTCAGAAATTCTACTATCAAGTATGGCTTGATACAACTCAATTTAGTGCTAACAATAAAGAAAATATCCAAACTGTTGGTATCACAGACAATTATGATGAATCAAAATTGATTGTGACTAAAAACACTATTAAGGTTTATGATGGTGAGACTGGTGCAGATGTGACATCTAAGTTTGACGTTGCTGTTACTAACGGTATTATCACTGCAAACTTGAAATCAGGCTTTACGAAGTCACTAGGTGATGCAAATAATACTCAAGTTATTGATACAACTAAGTTTGAATTTGGTCGTTACTACAAAGTAGTTATACCTGCTACAGTTAGTCAAGATGCTTACGATGGTTCTGAAATCGAAAATACTGCGACACAAACGGTTCATTATTATAACCCAAGAACGCATACAGTTGAGACTCCAGATAAGCCAACGCAAAAACGTGTAAACAACATTCCAACAGCTATTCAGCTAATCTTCGGTAAGACACTTAATGGTCGCAAATTGCAAGCAGACGAATTTAGCTTTGTCTTGAAAGATAAAGAAACTAATAAGATTCTTGAGAAGGCTAAGAATGATGCAGATGGCAAAGTTACCTTCAAGACAATCAACTATTCAAAAGCTGATATTGGTCAAACATTTAACTATATTGTTGAAGAAGAGAAAGGTGACAAACCAGGTGTTACTTATGATGATATGAAGGTTAACGTGACTGTTCAAGTTATTCAGCCTTCTTCTGGTGATCAGTTGTCAACAGTTATCTCTTATGCTACTGAAGGTGGAGATGCCTTTACTGCGGATGATACAGTATTTGACAATAACGTAACACCAAACTTCAAACCAGAGAAGTATGTTGTTTCTAAAGAAAAATTTGATCTTAAGGGCACAAAACTTCTCGATGATGATGCGCCTAACGGTAAGGTTGAAGCTGAAAACTTGAATCACCATACACTTACTCGTGGTCAGAAATTCTACTACCAAGTATGGCTTGATACTCGTGAATTTACAGCTGAAAGCAATATTCAATCAGTAGGAATCACAGATGACTATGATGAAGCTAAACTTGATATTGATGAGTCAGCAATCAAGGTTTATGATGGTGAAACAGATGTTACTGATAAATTCAAAATTTCAATCAAAAACGGTGTCATCTACGCAACTTCTAAACCAAGTTTGACTAAACCTATTAGTGCAACTGATGCGACTCCAGTTATTGATACGACTAAGTTTGCCTTTGGACGTTACTATAAATTTGATATCCCAGCAACTGTTAAAAATATTAAAGACAATGACGGTGTTGAGTTTAGTAATACGGCCAATGAAATTGTTCATCAATACAACCCTTACAATAAGCAAGTTACAACTCCTAAAAAACCAACTCAAACACGTGAAAATAACGTTCCAGTTCCACTTGAGTTCAACTATACTAAGAAACTTGAAGGACGTGAGTTGACTGCAGGTGAGTTCAGCTTCTTATTGAAAGACCAAGATGGAAAAGTCCTTCAAACTGTATCAAATGATAAAGACGGCCACATCAAGTTTGAACAACTCTTGTTCAGCAAGGCTGATCTTGGTAAGACATTTACTTATACTGTAGAAGAAGTCAATGACAATAAACCTGGTATTTCTTACGATGCTATGAAAGCAACGGTGACAGTACAAGTAACTAAGGATGGTAAAATTCTTAAGACTGTCGTTAATCATGCTTCAGCAGGTGGAAATGCTACAGATGCTAACGACAAAGAGTTCAACAACAAGGTGGTTCCACCAGAAAAACCTAAGTTCCAACCAGAGAAATATGTTGTAAACCAAGAGAAATTTGACATTACTGGTGATAAACTCGTTGATGATGATAAAGAGTTGGCAGACAAGTATGCGGATACTAATGCGAACCCATACGTAGACAAGACAGACAACAACGAGAAAGAAAACTTGAATACTAAGACTGTGAAACGTGGCGATAAATTGGTTTACCAAGTATGGCTTGATACAACTAAATTTGACGCAAACAACAAGGATTATATTCAAACCGTTGGTATCACTGATAACTACGATGAGAAGAAACTTAATGTTAAGCAATCAGATATCAAAGCATACGATGGTAAAACTGGTAAAGATGTTACAGCAATGTTCGATATCAAGGTTGAAAACGGTGTGATTACAGCCAACCTTAAAGATGGCTTCACTAAGTCACTTGGTGATAAAGATAATACCCAAATTATCGATACAACTAAGTTTGCCTTTGGTCGTTACTATAAGTTTGACATTCCGGCAATTGTTAAAGACAGTAAGAATGAAAAAGGTGAGTTTGACGTACCTTCTGGTTCAGATATTGAAAACACAGCGGGACAAACAGTTCACTACTACGACCCAACAGTTAAGAAGGTCGTGAAAACACCTGAAAAACCAACTGAAAAACGTGTTGTTAACATTTCAGCTAGTGTTACGTTTGAATTCACTAAAAAACTAGAAGGTCGTGACCTTAAGGCTGGTGAGTTTAGCTTTGTACTTAAGGATAGAAAAGGTAAAGTGATTGAAACTGTAAGCAATGATGCTGACGGTAAGATTAAGTTCTCAGCACTTGAGTACAAACATGGTGAAGAAGGTATCCACTTCTACACGGTTGAAGAAGTGAAAGGTAATGATACTACAGTAACTTACGATAAGATGGTAGCTAAAGTTACTGTTTTGGTAGCTAAGGGTGGTAACGTTATGACAGTAACTTCTAAATTGCCAGAAGATACTGAGTTCAACAACATTGTAACGCCACCGACACCACCAACTCCAGTGGTGCCACCAGTTACACCACCAACACCACCAACTCCAGTGGTGCCACCGGTTACACCGCCAACACCACCAACTCCAGTGGTGCCACCGGTTACGCCGCCAACACCACCAACTCCAGTGGTGCCACCAGTTACACCGCCAACACCACCAACTCCAGTAGTACCACCAGTTACACCACCGACATCTCCAGAAGTATCTAGAGAACAGGGTCTTCCTAAGACTGGTGAGAACAAGTCTGTAGTAGCAATGGCATTCGGAGGACTCCTTGCGGCAGCTGGACTTGGTTTGGCAGGAAAACGAAAAAAAGAAGACTAAGATAATAATAGGCGTAAAAATAAGATAGTTAGTAAGATTATTTCAGTTTTCAAGAAGAGAGGCTTGACCGAATAAGGTCAGGCTTCTTTTTGTTCGGCACTTAAAAATATCGTAAGTGACCAATAATGAAGTCAATTAAGAAGTTCCAAAGTCTTTATGGGCTGTGGAACTTTTTTTATATTTTGCTAACTTATTACATGGACATGTGTGAGGAGGATGATCTGATTGTTTCTCTCACAAGAGATGAGTAGATTCAAATTGATATTAACTTCTTCATGACAGTAGATTAGTACTTTCAAATAAAATATATTATGAATGATGTGGGTAATGGTAGAAGCTGATAAAAGACTTTGAGCTATTGTCTATTTAGTTATGGTGAATTTGATAATCTTGCAGTCACAATAGAAGCATCTTATCTAGGGGCTACACCATCATTTTTTGATTGAGAAATCAGAAAAAATCAAAGTTTAAGTTCTCATATGAACTTTCAATAGACTATCATTACTCATTTTATGATTAAGATGATGGGAGGTAGAAGTTTCATAGAAGCAATAGGGAGCGACATTAAAGATAACATCTAGTAGTCGGATTAGTTAACAGTATTGGAAAGGGAGGAGACTTTCTGATAGTTGCTTTGTAATTGGATGCTCAAAGATCTCTTATAAGATAGAAATGTATTACTGGTACTATTTTGAGTATTGAAATTATTTCGTAATATCGTTGGTTATTCTTTCATTTGTATTTGAATAAGATACTAGTAGGCATAATTTTTCTCACAGGTTTTGTTATCTTTTGATTTTTTGAAGTTAGAAAATACTAGGACTCATTCTCTATTAATCCTAACTTATGAGAGTCTTTTTTAAGTTGAATACTAGTATGCTAAACAGGTGAGAGCAATTATGGATGTTGGATTGTTGCAAACTTTCTTTAAGATTTTACTAGTGTTAATGAAGAAATACTGTTAAACGAAGAAGATGTTAGTGTTATTTTAGACGGATAAAGTTATTCTAAGGTTAGGACTAGATGTATATGCCATTTTCATTAAAGATAAAAATATCTATATGAGTGTAAAAGGAAAAGAAATGAGAGGTTATGTGCGTATATTGCCATTATTATGGATCAAAGTGAGAATAATATATCTGTCTCTTATACACA
>ENA-OZGL01000955-OZGL01000955.1-human-gut-metagenome-genome-assembly--contig:-NODE-955-length-11141-cov-7.082897_pt1 | contig 11141 bp, 13 predicted proteins | sample MGYA00245117_ERZ653659 | MGnify/ENA primary metagenome ERZ653659 (study PRJEB26926, sample SAMN06165263) | human gut metagenome | biome: ENVO:00009003; feature: ENVO:2100002; material: ENVO:00002003... | reverse complement strand
TGCTATGTGTTTTCTATGGGCTTTTTTATCTCTTATTTGCGACATGTTTGCGACAAGACAAAAAAGTAGATAATGTGGTACTTAATCACACTTATACATACTAATACATACTTAAAAGTAGATAATATGCCAACAATCGGATTTGAAATCAAAAGGAAATGCAAAGTCTGCGGCAAGGTTTTCGTCGCAAAGACACTTGACAGCTATTATTGTTCCCCAAAATGTGGTAAAGTGGCTTGGAAGCGCAAAAAGGATGTAAAAGATAGAAATGCAAAATTAGAAGCCATTGCCCAACAAGTACCAGACATCAGAGAATATATTTCTGTAAAGGAGGCAGTAGCAATGTTTGGGGTAGAACGTAGTACTCTCTATCGCTTAATCAAATTGGGACGTATTCCAGTCATCAATTTGGGTACAAGGCTCACGCGTATCAAACGCTCCGAAATGGAACAACTTTTCCTAAAGAGACCGGAAAGTATTGCCGAAAAAGAAAAACCTGTTCCTAAAACATATAGCTTAGAGCCAGAGGACTGTTATACCATTACAGAGATTTGTGAGAAGTACCATATTAATGATAGTTCAGTATGGGCGCATGTTAGAAAATACTCTATTCCCTCACGACAAATAGGAAACTATGTATATGTACCCAAACAAGAAATAGACAATCTATATAAATCAGAAGTAGAATGAAGAAAGCATTACCAAACACCAAAGTGACCGTCAAACTCAGGAAATCAAATTATAAAGATGAGTGGTATCTTATTATAGAGTCATACCCGGTTTACAAGCGAGGTTCTAAACGGGCAAGCCGTGTGGTTGAATCAATTAACCGAACCATATCCACACCAATTTGGGACAAGTCTTCCATTGCACGAATCTTGCCGAATGGAACATTCAATTACAAACCTAAGCGTGATTTGAATGGAATCATCCAATGCCGTTCAACGATAGATCAAGAGGCTTGTATCTATGCCGACAATGTGCGTAAGTTACGGCAGCATGAATACGATAGCGCAATTCTATATACAGATAAAGAGAATGAAATCGCTGCACAAAATGAACGGAGCGAACAGGACTTTATCAAGTATTTCAATAGTATTATCAGCAAACGACATCCTAATAGTTCCAATTCAATTATAGTTAACTGGAGGCGAGTGGGTGAATTGTTGAAGATTTATTCTCAAGGACAACCAATCCCATTTAAGGACATATCCGTTAAGTTGCTTGAAGATATTAAGATGTTCTTTCTCCGTGCTCCAATGGGTGGCACTAAGAAAGGAACTATTTCACAAAACACGGCGTCCACCTATTTCTCTATACTCAAGGCTGGATTAAAACAAGCGTTCGTTGATGAATACCTGACAGTTGACATCAGTGCAAAAGTCAAAGGAATAACAAGCATTGAGAAACCTCGTGTTGCCCTTACTATGAATGAGGTACAAATGTTGGTTAATACACCTTGTAAGAATGAGGTTTTGAAACGTGCGTTCTTGTTTTCAATTCTTACAGGATTACGGCATGGTGATATCCAAACTTTGAAATGGAAACAAATCCAGCAAACAAGTAAGGGTACTTGGCAAGCGGTCGTTGTACAACAAAAAACGAAAGTACCCGATTATAAGCCTATCACCCAACAAGCCCTTCAGCTATGTGGTGAACGCCCAAGCGATGAAGAATCTCTCGTTTTTGAAGGATTGACAGATGCTTCTTGGATTTCACGTCCTCTGAAAGTGTGGATAGAAGCATCCGACATCAAGAAACATGTTACTTTCCATTGCGGCCGCCACAGCTTCGCTTCACTATTGCTGGAAAATGGTGTTGACATATATACCATTAAAGATTTAATGGGTCATACAAATGTCAGAACCACGCAGATTTATACGCATATCGTGAATGAGAAGAAAGAAAAAGCGGCTAATACGCTGCATATAGATAACCTGAATTTATAAGTCATGGCAGAAATTCCGACTATTGTAATTCAGCAACTCAGGTTAAGTAATTACATGTTTATCGTTATTTGCCCCTCATTAAGCACCCGCTTTTTGAGGGGTATTTTGTTACTGGTATGAATTTTTTTCACCAAAGATTATAGATTAAATAGTCTATAATGATAGAATATAGGTAAATAAGTCTATAATGATTTATATACATATAATTGTGTAGAAGGAAAAATACTTCGTTTTTCCACCTGCTTGATTCACTATAAAAAATTACCGGATAGCTAAATCTTTAATGTAGTATACAAACATTAGCCCCCCCCAGATTTATATGCCCAGCGTAAACGAACAGAAAGAAAAAGCAGCTAATACATTACACATCGAAATTTTGACTTTGTAGGTCATGGTGGAAACTTCCACCCTTGAGCATCAATGACTTATAACAAAGAATCATAAACACATCATAATTTACCCCTCATTAAACACCTGCTTTTTGAGGGGTATTTTGCATCATAGATACTCTAAATGGAGAGTATTTTACTATAAAAAGAGTTTGCTCCCCCTTTTGATATCCTTTTGTGTTAATGAAAACTAAATCTATCGGTGGTGAATGAGTGGGTAATTGGTGGCTTTCAAGCACCTATTTAGCACCCATAAACATACATATACTTTTGCGGCATTAACTCTAAAATACGAAAGATATGGCTTATAAAGTAAATTCGTTGGAGGAGATGCCAAATGCATTGTCCTACCTGATTGAGTCCGTAGAGGCTCTACAATCTAAAGTAAATGCCCTGCAGAATAAGCAGGCAAGTAATTCACCCAAGTGGATGGATATAGACGAGCTTTGTGCTTATCTACCATCGCATCCTGCCAAGCAAACGGTTTATGGATGGGTTTCAGCCAAACAAATCCCCGTACATAAAATAAATAAGGCTCTGGCTTTTCTACAATCAGAAATTGATGACTGGTTGAAGAACAAATCGCATAAGACACATGATGAATTGATGGAGGAAGCCAGACGATTTGTTGAATCCAAAAAGATTATCAGATGATGGGAACGGCTGATTATTGTTTTTCATTCTTTCGCAAGCCCATCCAGAACATCGAACCGATAAGAGCTGCAGGTATTGTGGATGTGTACCGCTATATCACCGGGCATTATGCACAACCACAAACCGAAGCCTTGCGTCTGATGGCAACTTCTCCTGAAGCCAAAAGGTACAAAGCCACCCATTTTGACTATTGTACTTTTTCTGGACTATTCCGTAAACGGAATGAGAGGGAACTGATAATGCACTCCGGATTGATGTGTCTGGATTTTGATCATGTGGAAAATATTATGGAACTAAAGCAAAAGTTACTCAACCATGAGTATTTCGATACGGAACTGTTATTTGTCAGTCCATCCGGTAATGGATTAAAATGGATAATACCTGTTGACTTGAAAGGCTGGGAACATTCCCGGTACTTTAAGGCTGTTACCAACTGTATCAAAGCAACAGGCTTGCCATTGGTAGATATGTCCGGAAGTGACGTTGCTCGTTCATGCTTTTTGCCACATGATCCACAAGCATATATTAACCCTAAATACAAAGATGATGTCGAAGAAAATATTTTTCGCCCAAGATTGGGAGAATGTCCCTTCTGAAATACAGCAAACAGATATGCCAAGTATCACTCCATTATATAATAAGGTGGAGGAAGATGTGGAACATTTTGTCCGGGAAATAGAGCAGCGTGCCATTGATATAACACCCAATTATAAAGATTGGGTAGAATTGGGCTTTGCGCTTGTGGACGGATTGGGAGAAAATGGACGGGAGTATTATCACCGCATTAGTAGGTTTTACCCTAACTATCAAAGGGAAGAAACCGACAAACAATATACACATTGTCTGCAATCCAAAGGACAAGGTATTACCATTCGTTCTTTCTTCCATCTTGCAAACCAAGCCGGAATCTCGCTGGCTCCATTCAACAAAGAACATTTATCCATTTTGCCAAATATCCAAAATGGAAAAACGGGTAAATGGATAAAGTCAGAGGAAGAACTTCCTGCATTTCCTGAGTGTGTATTTGAGCATCTTCCCCTTTTTCTAAATGAGGTTGTCAACAACTCTATATCGCTGGATGACCGTGATACAATATTGATTGGGGCGATTGTGTGTTTGTCTGTCTGCTTTCACAATATTTGTGGAGTGTACGATGAACGCATCGTTTATCCGAACCTTTATCTGTTTGTAGTAGCAGATGCCGGTATGGGGAAAGGTGCGTTGACTTTATGCCGGGAACTTGTAGCACCTATCAATCGCAATTTGCATGAACTTTCAAAACGATTGGAGCTGGAGTACAAGGAAGCAATGAACGCTTACATCAAAGGCAAGAAAGATGGTGGAATGACCATGCCAACTGAACCGCCCATGCGAATGCTTGTCATTCCTGCCAACAGTAGCGCAAGTTCATTCCTGAAGATATTGGGAGATAATGGCGGAATCGGACTTCTATTTGAATCGGAAGGTGACACATTAAGCCAGACTTTGAAGTCGGACTATGGTAATTATTCAGATGTATTACGAAAGGCATTTCACCATGAGTTAGTCAGTTTAAGCCGCCGCAAGGACAGGGAATATTGCGAAGTCAGCAATCCAAGAGTGTCAGTCGCTTTGGCTGGAACTCCCGAACAGGTAAGAAAATTGATACCAGATTCGGAAAACGGTCTGATGAGCCGTTTCTGTTTTTATATCATTCGTTTCAAGAGAGGTATAAGAAACGTGTTTGCCACAAATGATATTTCCCAATCTAAGAATGCCATGTTCAAACTGTTGGGGGATAAATTCAGCAATCTGCATGAAGAATTTGTCAGACAAGGTAATTATTCCTTTTCTCTTCCCTCTGATTTGCAGGAACACTTTATAGAATATCTAAGTCAGGTGAATGAGGAATGTTGTGACGAAGTAGATAACAAGATGCAGGGTGTAGTCCGACGGATGGGACTGATTGCCTATCGTATAATGATGGTGTTGACTGCTGTCCGACATTTGGAGAATATGACTCACGAATCATCTTCCTCTGACAAGACTATACAATTGATTTGCCATAAATATGACTATTCCATAGCCATGAGTATCTGCGAGACCTTGCTTTGCCATGCAGTGTTCATCTATCGAAACTTGTCAGGAAATCAGTCCAAACGTCTACAATCCCTTTCACAAGAAACGGGCATTTACGCACGAAGGAATACCCTTTATAATATGTTGCCAGAAACATTCACCAAAAAAGATTATGACGCAACTGTTTTAGCTTTAGGTGAAAATGGAAGTACGGCAAACAAATGGATAGAAGCCTTTATCAAAGATGGCAAACTAAGCCGAATAGAACAAGGTAAATATAGGAAGATTTTTTGAGTGGCAAGTTTGTGTTTTAGTGTCACTAAAACCTATATGGCAAACGGATAGAACTGCCACTCTCAAAAAATCAATTTATGTACATCAAAGTTTATATGAGTATGAAGGAAAAGAAACTTGGTGGTCGCCCAAAGTTGGCGAGTTACCAGAAACGCACGAAATGTTTCCGGGTAATGTTTACCGAGAACGACTATATCTATATACAATCCAAAGCCCAACAGGCAGGATTGTCTGTCAATGAATTTTGCCACCAGGCTGCAATGGGCTGTGAAGTCGGTCAGCGCATCAGTCCGGAAATGGTGTCGGCAATCCGTGACCTTTCCGGTATAGCCAATAATGTCAATCAGATTGCCCATCAGATGCACATCTATGGTTTGGAAGAAGTGAAACAGCAATGCTTTTCTATTATATCAGAAGTCAGCAGAATTATCACCCAAGTAAAGAATAACAGTCATGATAGCGAAGATTAAAACAAGAGCCGATTTTGGAGGAATAGTAAATTACGCCAATGACCAAAAGAACAAGAAAAAGAGTGCCACACTTTTGGCATACGAAGGTATCTGTGCTATCAACAATAAAACCATAGCAGATTCTTTTCAGGTACAAGCCTCTATGCGCCCGAAAGTAAAAAGTCCGGTGAAACACGTATCACTTGCTTTCTCTCCGCAAGATACCATCCGTTTTCCCAATGACGAAAAAGGAAATGCACTTATGGTGGAGATTGCCAAGAAATGGATGGATCAAATGGGGATTCGCAATACCCAATATATCATAGCCAGGCATCATGATACGGAACATCCACATTGCCATATCGTATTCAACCGGATAGACAATGACGGTAATCTCATTTCTGACAGCAACGAAAGGATACGAAATGCAAAAGTCTGTCGTGCTTTAACCAAAGAGTATAAACTTTACTTTGCTCCTAAAAACAGCAAAGCCAGAAATAAAATCCGTTTACGTCCTCATCAATTACGTAAGTATAATCTTCGTTCCTCAACTCTTGATGCGTTGGCGGCATCTCGCTCATGGCATGACTTCTTCCATATGCTCAAAGAGAAAGGAATAGATGTACGTTTTAATCATGCAGAAAACTCTGATAAAATTCGTGGTATATCCTTTTGTATGGATGAATTTAGCATTGCAGGTTCTAAACTTGATTCAGATCTAAGCTTTAACCGTCTTTGTGCAACATTGGGTAATGTGGCAACAGAACTTATAGTGCAACCCCATCAAGCAATTGTTTCTAGTGCTGGCGGAGGGACTAGTAACGAACAAGGATGGCGGGATGATAAGAACAAGGATAACCAAAGAAACGAATCTTTTTATAAAACCTCAAAACGTAGAAGATAATGAAAGAAGATGTAGTAGCTGCAAATCTTGCAAATTTGCGTCAAAGTATCAATGAATTGAAGGAATGCGTTAATAGGCAGAATGTCACTTCAGGCCAACCGGAGCAACATATAAAGATGGACTTGGATGAAAAGACCATCTATAATGGAGTTGCCAAAAGCTTCTGTACTTGCTGGAACGATGGTAAGCTTCCGGTAAAGTACGTATTGCAAAATAGAAAAATTACTCCCGACTCGGCACGATTCGTTCAGATTCGTCTCCGAGTCGGGACTAATAGCATCAAATTATATCAATTCGGAACGGATTTGTTATGATTTCGCCCAGTTCCGTGGAAGAAGTTCTGTCATATCCTTTTTATCCCTTTCATAATACGGTATTTTCCTCAGTACGTCCTCCATCCATACTCTTGGGTCAACTCCGGCAGACTTGCAGGTTCCGATAAGGGAATATACAATGGCCGCTCTGTATGCCGATGCGTCGTTGCCACAGAACAGATAGTTTTTTCTACCCAAAGCCAACGGCCTTATCGCATTCTCAATGAGATTGTTGTCGATATTCACCCTACCGTCATTTACATATCTGGAGAGTCTGGGAAGAAGTGAGAAGGTGTATTCTATAGCCTTTCCGGTACGGCTCTTAGGCAGCACCTTAAGGTATGCATCCTGCATCCACCTTTCAAATTCCAGTATCACAGGGTAAGACTCCCGGATACGTTTTTCCCTGCGTTCTTCCATGGAAAGCTCGGCTTCGTCAGCCTCAGATTCGACTTTGTACAGTTTGCCTATATGGTATAATGCCTGTGTAGCCAGTGCCCTGTTCTCGTCAAGTGCTTCCGTAAACTTTCTCCTTGCATGGGCCCAACAGCCAAACAGCGTGATACCTTTCACCCGTTCGAACTGTTCGTAGGCATCATAGCCGTCGCACTGCGCAAGCCCGGCATAATTGCCGAGGAGTTCACGGGCAACCTTTCCACTACGGCTGCCACGGTCATAATGGAACACGACATCTCCGGTGATGCCGTCACGCAGGCACCACTCATAACCTTTTTTCGTCTTATGCTTTTCGTTGTCAATAACAGGAATCACACTCTCGTCTATCTGTATATATTCACTCGAGAGTATCTGCTTCTTAAGGAGATTATAGAGAAGCTTCAGCTTTTCCACTGCCGCTTCATACCATCCGCCCATAGTTGAGTCACTGATGGTTATGCCGGACTCACGGTACTGTTGTATAAGGCGGTAGAATGGCAGATGATACATGAACTTTCCGATGATAATGTCTGTCAGTACGGATGCTCCTGCCATACATTTGCCCACAGGAACCAAAGGAAGCGGACTGATAAGGATATGCCTCTCTTCCGGGTGCTTTTCCTTGAGTTCTGATTTTCTTATTACCTTGTGGCGGATAGTCTTTACTATATAGACTTTTTCCGGGATACGTTCCAGACGAAGAGTCTCTTCGGTTCCGATTTCAACGAAATCGTCTTTAAGCCCACCGTCTTCTGTGGTAGTACCTTCAGGGTAAAGATTGATTTCCTTTACAGGCAACAGGGAGGTATCAAGAGGCTTGCGGACAGGTTTATCTTTGACCTTGATTGTTCTTGTCATCTCTTCTTCCGCCTTGCGTGCTTCCTCCTCAAGTCCGGCCTTCTCATCGGGAGACATTTCCTGCTGTGTAAACAGCGACAGCTGGTTGGGGTCAAGAGGAAGGTTCTTCTCACTCATACGGCCGAACATCTTCTTCCTAAGCCAATAAAGGGATTGCTCCAGGGATGCCACTTTCCCCGAAAGTGCATCATTTTCCTTGCGAAGCCTTTCATTCTCCTGTATTATTGCCTTTATCTGTTCTTCCGTAAACATCTGTATTCCAATTATTATAGTCTAAAGATAATAAAATATGCTGGAATACACAACATTACAGTGTATTAAATACCGGTTATTTTCGAAGTTTCCTCAGGTTTTCAAGTCTGTTTTTACGTGAATCTCCGGATTCTATAATACCCTCCACAATCATTACAAGATCACGCCATTCTATCCCTTCGCAGATGTTGTTATTACTAAAGGAGCCGGGCTTGCCAAATGTACCGGCCTCCAAAAGTTTGGAATAGAGTACCATTCCACCTGCTTCCCAGTGGAGAAGCTTGATACGGTTGCGTGCCCTGTTCATAAAGATATACACGTTCCCGTTACACGGATCATGCCCCATCACATCGGTAACTATACCACTGAGTGTATGAAAACTCTTCCGCATATCCGTCGGACGGTTGTACAGCAGATAATGAAGACTGTCGTTAAGGTTAAACATGGCTGCAGGCTTGAATGATTGAATAAAGTTCCTGTGGGCTGAGCTCTCCCTGAATACGTATTGCATCTCCTTTTGATGTACGTATCTCTATACTTTTAAATCCGGATGGCGATTCACCTTTGGACTTACGTCCGTTCTGACCGGCAAATGACGGGACAGGAATAAATGTGCCGCTTTGTCCCAGTTCTATAAAATCGCCTTTGGAAGTATTGTCGGACAACTGTTCTTCTGCATAACGGGACTTGCTCTCATAAAATCGCCAGACAGGGATATTGAGTTCCGCCAACCTTGATTTATAAGTTACTTTGTGTTCCTTGCAGTACATAATAATTTCTGCAACTTCTTCTCGTGTCATCATAAATTTCGTTTTTGGGCACAAAGATACTGATGGAAAGAGTTGCAGAAAATACGTGGATTACCGGAGGCTTACGAACGATGCACTGTCAGTAGTGAAGAAACATGTTTGGAAACAACAACCTGATACATTACCATTTTCACTATGGTTTCCCAAAATTGTTGACATATTCAAGCAAAAATCAAGGTTACTTGAATACATATATACCCACATCTGTGATTACAATCTCAATCGCCTTAATATTGAGATTAATACAGAAAATATATTAAAACGGCAGGATGAAATACTTTCAAAAATCAATGAGCTGAAGCATCCAATAACCATTATTCCACCCAATATCAATGGGATGTTTATACGGGGACATCATATTAAACTTCGATATGTTGTAGCTATTGTTGCCTTAATCTTGACGTGGGCTGTTGCTGCTTCTGTTAGTAGCCTGAAATATAAGGAAGAATCTTTTGCACATTATTGTATGTATCGGGCGGTAAAGGAGCAGTCTCAAAATTTGATAAAAAAAGCAGGAATAAGACTAACGGAAAATTTGGAATAGTCATTGGTATAGCGCCTTCGGATATAATAAATAGTTACTCTTATTCTTGATTTTTCCTTTCATAGACAGCTTCAGGTTCTGCTGCCATAAGTGCATCTGTTGTATTGGGCTGTTCGTAGGTTCTTAATTTTCTATCTTCAAGAAAAATATGATTCAAAGTATAAGCTAATGACTCAAGCGTTTGTTCGCGAACTTTAGGTTTTAGTTGACACTCCCAAACCGTAATACAATGCCAGCCCATAGTAGCTAGCTGGCATTGTCCCGTTTTGTCACGTTCTTTATTCCTTCCTATTTTATTTGACCAAAAATCAATGTTGGTTTTTGGCAAACGAAAGTATTTGCAATTTTCATGACCATGCCAAAAGCAACCATTCACAAAAATGACTGTTCGGTATTTGCGAAGCACCAAATCAGGATGGCCGGGAAGACGTGGATGGTTTAGCCGATAGCGGAAGCCTCGACTAAATAAAAACTTTCTCACGACAATTTCTGGTGTTGTGTTCTTACTTTTTATAGCGGACATACAACGATGGCGTTGTTCTTTAGTTAATTTATCTGCCATTTTTTATAAATGGGTACTATGAAAAATGAGATTGTACCATAACAACATATAATATATCAAGTGAACCAAGAATTTTTATATAAGATTGAATACAGAGCTAATCCAATTTCATTGAGTTCGTATGAAGGTTCATCTTTCCAAAATCCACCAACATAACTGTCTATCAATCCTAATGCAATAAAATTATTTGCAGCAATACTTCCTTCATTGTTCTCTCTTACATAGTGGGGCAATGAATTCAAGTCATTTATGTATGTCCTATTAACTATTGAACATAAACGGAGCATCATATCTGAATCTATATCTTTTAAAACTGTTGCTACATAAATATACCCTATAATTTTTGCTTTTTCTTCTGATTCTGCATTGCTTATTAGGTTTAACAAATACTCATTAATCTTCTGTTCAAAGTTTGGGATTTTATTAATTTCAGCTTTAAAATTATTGATTTGTTCATCGGTAATATCCGAAGATTCTACAGTTTCAAGGAAACCTCCCATTTTTTTTATGAAAAGAAAATCTTGAATGGAAACTATTCCTTTATGTGCGGCAGACGTGATGCTACCTAACGGAACAAGTGGTATTAAATCACATAAAACAACAAGCAAATCGGTACCAGCTCTGTCTCTTATACACATCTCCGAGCCCACGAGACCGTACTAGATCTCGT
>ENA-OZGL01000931-OZGL01000931.1-human-gut-metagenome-genome-assembly--contig:-NODE-931-length-11417-cov-4.524380_pt1 | contig 11417 bp, 7 predicted proteins | sample MGYA00245117_ERZ653659 | MGnify/ENA primary metagenome ERZ653659 (study PRJEB26926, sample SAMN06165263) | human gut metagenome | biome: ENVO:00009003; feature: ENVO:2100002; material: ENVO:00002003... | reverse complement strand
TATTAAGTCGTCGGCAGCGTCAGATGTGTATAAGAGACAGCATATAAACTCTCTTACAGTTGAAAAGTTGTATAAAACGATAATAAAATTTCAGTATGTTTGTTTATTGGCTAAAAAATAATTGATTTGTTTTTATTTTATGGTAAATAAATTACATTTGTGAATCTTAAACGAATTGGGTATGGAAACATATAGTCGGATAGCAATCAAGGTAGGGAGTAATGTACTGACCCGTCCGGACGGAAGGCTGGATCTGACACGTATGTCAGCACTGGTTGACCAGATAGCAGAGTTACGGAGAATGGACAAGGAAGTGATCCTGATCAGTTCGGGAGCTGTGGCTGCCGGAAAAGGAGAAATGAAAGAATGTACCGGTCTGGATGCGGTGTCGGCCCGGCAACTCTTTTCCGCGGTTGGACAGATCAAACTGATGAACCGGTATGATGAATTTTTCGGAGGGTATGGACTCCGGTGCGGACAGGTATTGACCATGAAAGAGAGTTTCTCTACCCGCCGGCATTATCTGAATCAGAAACAGTGTATGGAGGTGATGCTGGAACATGGGATTGTTCCTGTTGTCAATGAGAATGATACTGTATCGGTGACGGAATTGATGTTTACGGACAATGATGAACTTTCCGGATTGGTTGCTACCATGATGGGGGTAGATGTACTGCTGATTCTTTCCAATGTGGACGGGGTATATGATGGAGATCCCGCTTTACCGACATCTGCATTGTTGCGGGAGGTTGTCCCGGATGCCCGGCTGGATACGGATTCCATTGTACAGACTTCCCGTTCTTCTTTGGGACGCGGAGGCATGATCACCAAGTTTCGTATGGCCCAGAAGGTAGCGTCTGAAGGTATCACGGTGATTATAGCCAATGGTAAGCGGGAACATATTCTGACAGATATTCTGCTGGAGCGTAATGAAGTGCCTTATACTCGTTTCCTGCCTGGAAGTCATCCTGTTTCCGGAGTGAAGAAATGGATTGCTCACAGCGAAGGTTTTGCCAAGGGAAAGATTCAGATCAATGAAGGAGCTTACCGGGCACTTTTGTCTTCACAGGCAGCCAGTTTGCTGCCGGTAGGAGTCGTAGCAGTAGAAGGACAATTTGAAAAAGATGATATTGTGCAGATACTTGCTCCTGACGGCTCGGCATTTGCTTTGGGTAAAATCAGCTGTAGTGCAGAGGAGGTACAGTCCCGCATGGGATTACAGGGCGAACGTCCCTTTGTTCATTATAATAATCTTTACATTGAGTGGAGGACAGAATGATGGAGCAGACTTTAAAAGACCAGTTGAAGGAAGCACGCAAAGCTTCACATGCGTTAAACCGTGTGTCTGAAGAACAGATTGACCGGGTATTGATGAATCTGGCTGATGCTGTGGAAAAGCATATGGAAACAATCTTGCAGGCCAATGCTGCTGATCTGTCCAGAATGGATCCGGCTGACCCCAAATACGACCGTCTCCGGTTGAGCCAGGAGCGTATTCAGGGGATGGCCGCGGATATCCGGAAGGTAGCGGACCTGGCATCTCCTTGTGATGTGGTTCTGAAAGAATGGACGCAGCCGAATGGGATGCATATTCGTAAGGTGTCGGTACCTTTCGGAGTAATCGGGGTAATTTATGAAGCGCGTCCGAATGTGACACTGGATGTTTTTTCGCTTTGTCTGAAAAGCAGGAATGCCTGCGTCTTGAAGGGCGGAAGCGATGCAGACGTGTCCAATAGTGCATTAAGGGATGTGATTCGCACCGTGCTGAAAGAGGAGAATTTCCCGGAAGCCTGTGTGACTCTGTTACCTCCCGGACATGAACAGACACAGGAGATGCTGCGTGCGGTGGGCGACATTGATCTGATCATTCCCCGGGGAAGCCGGAACCTGATTCAGTATGTGCGGAGTCATGCTCTTGTGCCTGTGATTGAAACAGGGGCCGGAATTTGCCATTGTTATTTTCATTCGTCGGGGAGCCTGGAGAAAGGAAAAGCCATTGTATGCAATGCCAAGACCCGTCGGGTGAGTGTTTGCAATGCTTTGGACTGTCTGCTGATAGACCGGAGCCGTTTGGCTGACCTGCCGGGACTGGTGGCCCCACTGGCGGCCTGTCAGGTAGAGATCTATGCTGATGATGAGGCTTACGGTGTTTTAAAAGGAAGGTATGAACGGCTGGAGTACGCCAATGAAGAAAGTTGGGGGCGGGAATACCTGGACTATAAAATGTCCGTCCGTGTAGTCAGTGGTCTGGAAGAAGCATTGGAACATATAGCCTGCTATTCTTCCCATCACAGTGAGAGTGTGGTAGCAGAGGATCCGGAAGTGTGCCGGATTTTTTCCCGGGAAGTAGATGCTGCCTGTGTCTATACGAATCTTCCTACTTCCTTCACTGATGGAGGACAATTCGGATTTGGAGCCGAAATTGGTATTTCCACCCAGAAGCTGCATGCTCGTGGTCCGATGGCTTTGCCTGAACTGACCACCTACAAATACCTGATCAGCGGCGACGGACAGATCCGGGATTAGATCTCCCAGAAAGAAAACTGGCTGAAGATCTTATCAAAAAGAATCCGACAGACGATACTGCCTGCTTGTTTGTCAGGGCAGTCCGTCTGTCGGATTCTTTATATGTTTCAGCGGATTATTCTTCTGTATCCAGCAACAGTTCCATGATCTGGCAAGCTGACTTGGCAACAGAAGTACCCGGTCCGAAGATGGCTACAACTCCTGTTTTATAAAGGAAGTCGTAGTCTTGAGCCGGAATGACACCTCCTGCAAATACCAGGATGTCTTCGCGTCCCAGTTTCTTCAGTTCGTCGATAATCTGCGGAATCAGTGTCTTGTGACCTGCGGCCAGAGAAGAAACACCTACCGCATGTACGTCGTTTTCCACTGCTTCACGGGCAGCTTCTTCCGGAGTCTGGAACAAGGGACCCATGTCTACGTCGAAACCACAGTCTGCAAATCCGGTTGCTACAACTTTGGCGCCACGGTCGTGACCGTCCTGTCCCATCTTGGCGATCATAATACGTGGGCGACGTCCTTCTTTCTTTGCAAATTCTTCGGTCAGTTCGCAAGCATGTGCGAAATCTGCATCCTTCTTACTTTCTGATGAATACACGCCTGATATTGTTCTGATTACTGCTTTATAACGTCCTACAATCTTTTCACATGCATCGGAGATTTCTCCCAGTGTAGCCCGTACGCGTGCTGCTTCCACAGCCAGTTCCAGCAGGTTTCCTTTGCCGGTGCGTACACATTCGGTGATGGCTTCCAGCGCCTTGTCTACTTCAGCCTGGTTACGTCCTTCTTTCAGACGGCGCAGGTTTTCAATCTGTTCCTGACGTACGGCGGTATTGTCCACTTCCAGAATATCGATCGGATCTTCTTTTTCCAGACGGTATTTGTTGGTACCCACAATGGTTTGTTCTCCGGAGTCGATACGGGCCTGAGTACGGGCTGCCGCTTCTTCGATACGCATCTTTGGAATACCGGTTTCGATAGCCTTCGCCATACCACCCAGTTTTTCAATTTCCTGAATATGTTCCCATGCTTTGTGAGCCAGTTCGTTGGTCAGTGCTTCCACATAATAGGAACCACCCCACGGGTCTACATTCTTGCAGATCTGTGTTTCTTCCTGGATATAAATCTGCGTGTTACGGGCGATACGGGCCGAGAAGTCAGTCGGCAGGGCAATCGCTTCGTCCAGTGCATTGGTATGCAGTGACTGGGTGTGTCCCAGTGCTGCAGCCATGGCTTCAATACAGGTACGTCCTACGTTGTTGAACGGATCCTGTTCGGTCAGTGACCATCCTGAAGTCTGTGAGTGCGTACGCAGTGCCAGTGATTTCGGATTCTTCGGGTTGAACTGTTTCACGATCTTGGCCCAGAGCATACGTGCTGCACGCATCTTGGCAATTTCCATGAAGTGATTCATACCGATAGCCCAGAAGAAGGAGAGACGGGGAGCAAAGGCATCGATGTCAATGCCGGCAGCAACTCCGGCACGCAGATATTCCAGTCCGTCGGCCAGCGTATAGGCCAGTTCGATATCTGCCGTTGCTCCTGCTTCCTGCATGTGATAACCTGAGATTGAGATCGAGTTGAATTTCGGCATCTTCTGAGAAGTATATTCAAAGATGTCGGAAATGATCTTCATGGAGAATGCAGGCGGATAAATATAAGTGTTTCGGACCATGAATTCCTTCAGAATATCATTCTGGATGGTACCGGCCATTTCTTCCAGCTTGGCCCCCTGTTCCAGTCCGGCATTGATATAGAATGCCATGACAGGAAGTACGGCACCGTTCATGGTCATGGACACAGACATCTTGTTCAAGGGAATTCCGTCGAAGAGCACCTTCATGTTTTCCAGTGAACAGATAGATACTCCTGCCTTACCGACATCGCCTACTACACGCGGATGATCCGGGTCGTAACCGCGGTGTGTCGGAAGGTCGAAGGCTACAGACAGACCTTTCTGTCCGGAAGCCAGGTTACGGCGGTAAAAAGCATTGGACTCTTCAGCGGTAGAGAATCCGGCATACTGGCGGATGGTCCACGGGCGGAAGGTGTACATCATGGAATACGGACCGCGCAGATAGGGAGGAATACCAGCCACATAGTTCAGGTGTTCCATTCCTTCCAGGTCTTCTTTCGTATAGACTGGCTTTACTTGAATCTGTTCCGGAGTTTTCCAGTTGGCAGTGATGCCGTTGGCTTTCTGCCATTCCATGCCATTTTGCGGATGGAAGCCGGCATATATATCGATGTTTTTAAAGTTCGGTTTCATAGCATTTAATTGATTCCTAGTTTGGTATTATATTCTTTCAAGGTCTCCAGCACGTTGCAGCGCACATGGATGAAGTTTTCAATGCCGGCGGCTTTCAGGTCGTCCATACAGGCAGGAGCTCCTGCAACGATGAACATGGCGCGTCCGTTGACTGCCTGGAAAGCAGGAATGGCATATTCTGCATATTCGTCATCGCTGGAACAGATCACTACGATGTCGGCTTTTGCTTTCATGGCAGCTTCTACACCTTCTTCTACGGTGGAGAATCCCAGATTGTCGATTACTTCATAACCGGCACAAGCCAGGAAGTTGCATGAGAACTGGGCACGTGCCTGACGCATGGCCAGATTTCCGATGGTCAGCATGAAAGCTTTCGGACGTTTGCCGGAGTGTTCTGTTTGCAGACGGAGTGCTTCGAATTCGCTGGCTGCACGGTCAGTTTGAATGGTTGCAAACGGCTTTTCACATTCATGGTGTGTATGATCCTTTCCGCCTCCGCAGCAGCAAGTCTGTGCCAATGGTGCCTTTTCGCCTGCCAGTTCATTGAAGTTAGGATATTGGTTGGTACCCAGAAGAATTTCTTTCCGTTTCGAAACAGCTTCGTGGCGGGCCTTGTTGCTGGCGTTGACAGCTTCCTGTACGCTTCCGCTTTCGACAGCCTTGAGCATGCCGCCTTCGTCTTCTACCTTCAGGAAAAGTTCCCAGGCCTGTTCTGCGATGGAAGCCGTAAGGTTTTCGATATAGTAAGAACCTGCAGCCGGATCGACGATACGGTTGAAGTGAGCTTCTTCCTTCAGCAGGAGCTGCTGGTTGCGTGCAATACGTTCGGAGAAATCATTCGGTGTTTCGTAAGCCTTGTCAAACGGAGTGACGGTGATTGAGTCAACTCCTGCCAGAGAAGCACTCATGCCCTCTGTCTGGGTACGCAGCAGATTCACATGTGCATCGAAGATTGTCAGGTTGAAACTGGAGGTTTCGGCATGTGCAGCCATTTTGCAGGCGCAATAGCAAGTGCCGTCTGCTCCGGTATTCTGGCAGTCTGTACGTGGACAAACCGGTTTGTATTCCTTGACTATATTGGCCCAGAGCATACGTGCTGCACGGAATTTGGCAATTTCCATGAAGTAGTTGGAACTGATACCAAAGTTGAATTTGATTTTCTTTGCAGCCAGTGCTACGGGTACTCCTGCTTCTGTCAGCTGGCTCAGGTATTCATTACCCCATGCCAGGGCATATCCCAGTTCCTGATAAATGTAGGCACCTGCATTGTTCAGCAAAAGCGAATTGACGGCCAGGCAACGGAATTTTGGATAGGGGGCAAATATTTCAACCAGCCGTCTGGCATTGTCGATAAACTTGCTCAGATCCTTTCCTTTCTGCATCATTTTCTCCATCGGGTCATAGTTGACGGAGCCTTGAAGCTTGGTCGGATCATATCCTTTTTCACGGAAATAATCAGTCAGCATTTCTGCCAGCTGTACAGTATGTCCCTGGCAAGTAGAGAAGTTCAGTTCTACACATTCGCAGCAGATGTCTTTTAACAGAGTGCGTATGAATTCGGGTGACAGATCCTTTTTCCTGATTGAAAAGCCCAGTGAATCCACTCCTTTATTCAGAATGTCGAGTGCTTTGGCATTGGCTTCTTCAGCCGATTCAACCCGGATGTTCTGCCGGATAAACCATGTATTGTCGTCTTTGCGGTTTCCGCGGATGTAAGGGAATTGTCCGGGAAGTCCTTCTGTCGTTTTCAATCCTTCCAGATCTTCCTGGCGGTAAAACGGTTTCACTTTAAATCCTTCGTTGGTTTTCCATACCAGTTTCTTTTCAAAGTCGGCACCCTTGAGGTCGACTGTAATTTTATCCATCCATTCTTGGGTACTTACGGGTGGAAAATCTGAAAAGAGTTTTTCTTTACTATCTGCCATAGTGAATCAGTGTTTTATGATATTTAGATTAAGTGTGACTGCATGCTGTATAATTGGCATGCATAGGCAAATATACAAATTTCTTTTTAGGTTTTCTTTTTTTGCGGTAAAAATGCAGTTCAGTTAAACTTTTATAGGAAAAACTGTCCGGATGTACTTATAAATTGTAAAGTCTGTATGGCAAAAATAAATATTATGGCTTTAATTCTTGACTGGTTGTCTTTAATTGGTTACATTTGCCGCGTTTAAGAAAAAGTTTAATATTATGAATTGGCTACAAGATTTATTGACAAATCCTGATTCGATTGCTCATATCGTGGCATTATATTCTTTTGTGATTGCTGCCGGCGTCTTATTGGGGAAAATTAAGGTCTTCGGCATTTCGCTGGGAGTTACCTTTGTCTTGTTCGTCGGGATTCTGGCCGGGCATTTCGGATTTACCGGAAATGCTTCCATCTTATCATTCATTCAGGACTTCGGATTGATTCTCTTTGTGTTCTGTATCGGTTTGCAGGTGGGTCCGTCTTTCTTCTCTTCTTTCAAGAAGGGAGGTATCTCGATGAATCTGATTGCTGTCGGAATTGTTGCACTGAACATTGCGATAGCATTGATTATGTATTATGCCCTGCAGGGGCGTGTGGAAATTCCGATGATGGTCGGTGTGCTTTGCGGAGCTGTGACCAATACTCCGGGACTTGGTGCGGCCAACGAGGCTTTGTCTCAGCTGGATTATTCCGGTCCTGAAATTGCAATGGGGTATGCCTGTGCCTATCCGCTGGGAGTTATCGGTATCATCCTTTCCATGATTGTCATCCGCTATATCTGCCGGGTAGATATGGGGAAAGAAGCTGCGGACATTCAGCGCGGTGAGGAAGCCAATCCGCATCTGAAACCTTTTATCGTTTCTCTGGAGGTACAGAATGAAGCTCTGGTGGGCAAGAATCTTTCGCAGGTACAGAAGTTCCTGGCACGCGACTTTGTCTGCTCGCGGATTATTCAGGATGGTGAAATACACATTCCGAATGCAAATACCACTCTGCATGTGGGCGATAAGATGTACATTGTCTGTGCAGAAGATGATTCTGAGGCCATTGCAGCCTTTATCGGTCCGCAAGTTGACATGGACTGGGAGGATCTGAAACAGCAGGATAAGACGATGGTTTCGCGCCGTATTCTGGTGACACAGCCTAACATCAACGGAAAAACTTTGGGAGAACTGCATTTCAGCAGTATGTACGGAGTGAATGTAACCCGTGTCAACCGTTCCGGTATGGACTTGTTTGCGTCCCGTCAGTTGACGTTGCAGGTCGGTGACCGCGTGATGGTAGTCGGTCCTCAGGATGCGATTGAGCGTGTGGCTCATTTGCTGGGAAACCAGTTGAAGCGTCTGGATCATCCGAATATCGTGACCATTTTCGTGGGTATTCTTTGCGGTATCCTGTTCGGCAGTCTGCCTATTGCCATTCCGGGAATGCCTACTCCGGTGAAACTGGGTCTGGCAGGCGGTCCGCTGATTATTTCCATTCTGATCGGCCGTTTCGGTTACAAGGTGAAGCTGGTTACCTATACCACAATGAGTGCCAACCTGATGCTGCGTGAGATCGGTATTGTATTGTTCCTTGCCAGTGTCGGACTGAAAGCCGGAGGAAACTTTGTGCAGACGGTGGTTGAAGGTGACGGACTGCTTTATGTAGGTATCGGTTTCCTGATCACGTTTATTCCGTTGCTGGTGATGGGTATGGTAGCCCGCTGGTATTATAAACTGAATTATTTCACCCTGATGGGATTGATTGCCGGTAGTAACACAGACCCTCCTGCACTGGCTTATGCCAACCAGACGGCTGGTAACGATGCTCCGGCAGTAGGTTATTCTACAGTATATCCGCTGGCTATGTTCCTTCGTATTCTGACAGCCCAGCTGCTGATTCTGCTGATGGCCGGATAATCCCGGATATCTGCTCCGGAAACGGATCTGACGCAGGGAAGTGCAAAGTCTTTCGGGGCTTGCGCTTCCCTGCGTTTGTTTTGTGCCTGAATCAAGGTTAAATCGTTTATTTGATGTATCTTTGTAGCCGTTTTAGAATTAAATACCACATATTATATGATTTCAGTAGATGGCTTGACCGTCGAGTTCGGCGGAACCACCTTGTTCAGTGACATTAGTTTTCAGATTAATGAAAAAGACCGTATTGCCCTGATGGGAAAAAACGGCGCAGGAAAATCCACTTTATTAAAGATATTGGCAGGCGTCCGCCAGCCTACCCGGGGAAAAGTGACCGCTCCGAAAGATTGTGTGGTTGCTTACCTTCCGCAGCATTTGATGACGGAAGACGGGCGTACCGTGTTTGAGGAAGCTTCGCAGGCATTTGCTCATTTGCGTGAAATGGAAGCTGAGATCGAACGGATGAACGGTGAACTGGCTACACGTACAGATTACGAGAGTGATTCGTATATGGAACTGATCGAAAAGGTGGCAGCCATGAGTGAAAAGTTCTATGCCATCGACATGACTCATTTCGAAGAAGACGTGGAGAAGGCGTTGCTCGGACTGGGATTCCAGCGTGAAGATTTCGATCGTCCTACGAGTGATTTCAGCGGTGGATGGCGTATGCGTATTGAACTGGCCAAGCTGTTGCTGCAGAATCCGGACGTACTTTTGCTTGATGAGCCTACCAACCATCTGGACATTGAGTCTATCCAGTGGCTGGAAGATTTTCTGATCAGCAGTGCAAAGGCCGTTGTGGTGATCAGTCACGACCGGAAATTTGTGGATAACATCACGACCCGTACCATTGAAGTTACGATGGGACGTATCTATGATTACAAGCTGAACTACTCCCAGTATCTGGTGCTTCGCAAGGAACGCCGTGAACAGCAGATGAAGCAGTATGAAGAACAGCAGAAGATGATTCAGGAAACCAAAGACTTCATCGAACGTTTCAAAGGAACTTACAGCAAGACACTCCAGGTACAGAGCCGCGTGAAGATGCTTGAAAAGCTGGAACTGATTGAAGTGGATGAAGAAGACACTTCAGCCCTGCGTCTGAAGTTTCCTCCGTCTCCGCGCAGCGGAAGTTATCCGGTTATTATGGAAGGAGTCGGAAAGTCATATGGTGACCACGTCGTTTTCCGGAATGCCAATCTGACGATCGAACGGGGAGATAAGGTTGCTTTTGTGGGTAAAAACGGAGAGGGTAAGTCTACTCTGGTGAAATGTATCATGAATGAGATAGATCACGAAGGTACACTGACACTGGGACATAATGTACAGATCGGTTATTTTGCCCAGAACCAGGCTTCCCTTCTTGACGAGAATCTGACTGTATTCCAGACCATCGATGATGTGGCGAAGGGAGAAATCCGCAACAAGATCCGCGATCTGCTGGGAGCTTTCATGTTCGGAGGACCGGAAGAATCCATGAAGAAAGTCAAGGTGCTTTCCGGTGGAGAACGTACCCGGCTGGCGATGATCAAGCTTTTGCTGGAACCAGTCAATCTGCTGATTCTGGATGAGCCGACCAACCATCTGGACATGAAGACAAAGGATATTCTGAAGCAGGCATTGATGGACTTCGACGGAACGCTGATTGTCGTGTCACACGACCGTGACTTCCTGGACGGGCTGGTTACGAAAGTATATGAGTTCGGTAACCAGCGTGTGAAAGAACATCTTTGCGGAATTTATGAGTTCCTGGAAACGAAAAAGATGGAAAGTCTTCGTGAACTGGAGCGTAAAGGAGGCAAGGCTTGATCCCCTTTTGGAATGACCGTTCGATGGGGTTGAATCGACCGCTCGTTGGGGCTGAATCGACCGCTCGTTGAGGCTGAATCGACCGCTCGTTGAAACAACATCGAACAATACGATATTTTCTGTAAAAAAGCATCCGGCTGATGTCTTTTCTGCTTGAAATGGCAGGGACATCAGCCGGATCTGTTTTTATAAATTGCCTTTCAGTGATCAGGCATCTTTCAGTAAAGTCTGTACGATGCGCTCGGCAGTACGTCCGTCCCAGCGGTCGGGCAGGGTAGTGTGCTTCCACTCACCGTGCATCAGGTGATCCAGTGCTGCAGCAAGAGCTGACGGATCTTCACCGACCAGTTCATTGGTTCCGGTGCGCCAGGTCTCAGGGTGTTCCGCATAGCTGTTCAGTGTGATGCAGGGGACATCCAGGAAGGTGGCTTCTTCTGCAATGTTTCCCGAGTCGGTTATGATCCCTTTGGCCTGATCTACCAGGAAACCGAAATGCAGGTAACTTTGCGGCGGCAGAATATGAAGGTTCGGAGCATTCAGGCCGAGAGCTTTGACAGCAGTTTCTGCATATCCGTGCAGAGGGGCGATGACGGGAAGTCCTTCTGCCTTGTCGAGCAGGGTGCGGAGCAGTTTCTCTAGATTGCTGCGGCGGTTCAGCAGGTCATGCCGGTTGAGTGTCAGCAACAGATAATTCTTTTTCCGGATGCCAAGACAGTCGAACCATGCCGGCTGAGTCAGCCGGGGACGGTTGTAACGCAGTGTATCAATCAGAATATTTCCTACATGATGAATGTATTCGGGGATCATTCCTTCCTGATTCAGATTCCGGTTGGCTACCATGCCGGCTGTGAACAGATAGTCGGAAATGGCATCTACAATGGTACGGTTCACTTCGCGCGGCATGTTCATGTCGAAGGAACGGGTGCCTGCTATGAGATGAGCCACTTTC
>ENA-OZGL01000902-OZGL01000902.1-human-gut-metagenome-genome-assembly--contig:-NODE-902-length-11723-cov-3.532225_pt1 | contig 11723 bp, 9 predicted proteins | sample MGYA00245117_ERZ653659 | MGnify/ENA primary metagenome ERZ653659 (study PRJEB26926, sample SAMN06165263) | human gut metagenome | biome: ENVO:00009003; feature: ENVO:2100002; material: ENVO:00002003... | reverse complement strand
GCTGAATAGCCCCCCTCATGGCTCACAACGAACTCACCATTTACAAACACTTTTGCCTGCTGCCCCGCCGCCGGTATTTCCAAAAATAAACGAGAATACTTCGCAGACGGCTCCCACTTATCCAACATTTTTACATACCAGTAACTGCCTCTGTCATATGTTCCATCTCCCTTTTGTCCATCCAGTGCATTCCATGTGTGAGGCAGTGAAACAAGTTCTCCCTCTCCCGGTCTTGCCTCCGAAACATCTACATCCGCATGAATAAACCACCAATTCTCATTAAAATCTAAAATCTGACGCATTTTTTATTCCTCCATTGAATCGTTCTCTTTTTACTTATACCCAAAAAAAAAGAAACTATCCGTTTATGCCATCGTTTCGCATAAATTGATAGTTTCTTTTTCAATTCAAATTTTAATTAACGCGCCAGCGCATTCATAACCGCTTCTCTCTCGCTGTAATGGTATTTCACACCATTGATTTCCTGATATTCTTCATGACCTTTACCAAGAAGAATAATCATATCGCCATCCTCAGCATGGTCAACTGCATAATTCACAGCCTCCTGACGGTCCGGAATCACCACATACTCACCGTTTGTCTTTGCCAGACCAACCTCAATATCTTTTACAATATCCATTACGTCTTCCGTTCTCGGATTATCACTTGTCACAATTGCAAGTTCCGCCAGATTTCCAACGGCCTCTCCCATCTCGTAACGGCGCAGTTTACTTCGATTGCCGCCACATCCGAAAATAGCAATAATCCGGTGCGGATTGTAACCACGCAGAGTCTTTAGCACACTCTCGGTACTCACACCATTATGCGCAAAATCAATCAATACGGAAAATCCTCTGCCGGTCGGAACATTTTCCACACGGCCACGCACTTTTACGTGCTCAAGCGCGTGCAGAATCACCTCTTCCGGCATTTTCAACAGAGCACCGGTACACGCCGCACACATTCCATTGTAAATATTAAAACGTCCCGGCAGACCAACAATGATATCTCCGTTCAAAAGACCATTCGCATGGAATTTCATGCACAGATTTCCCTCGTTATTCACATGCTCAATTTCCGTTGCCGTCATATCCGCATCTTCTGTTCCATATGTTTTAATCTCACAGGTCGCATCTTTTATCATTTCTTTCCAGTGCGGGTCATCACGATTTACAATTCCGACGTCACACATCGTAAACAGACGGCTCTTGCAGTACAAATACTCATTAAAATCTGCATGCTCATTTGGTCCGATGTGGTCCGGCGTAATATTGGTAAAAATACCATAATTAAAATGCATTCCTGCCACACGGTCCATCTTGATTCCCTGCGAACTTACTTCCATTACCATATACTCGCACCCGGCACCCACCATATCTTTAAAATATCTCTGCAAATCATAGGATTCCGGCGTTGTATGCTCCGTCGGTGTCACCTTGCCGGCAATTGCCACACCAATTGTACCAACAATTCCGCAGGTTTTCCCGGATTTTTCAATAATATCACGAATCATATATGTGGTTGTCGATTTTCCTTTTGTTCCTGTAATTCCAATCGAAATCATCTTCGATGCCGGATAATCAAAATACGCCTGGGATAAAAGACTCAGCGCTGCTCTGCCATTTGCCACACGAATCACTGTAATACTTTCATCTATGGACTCAATCTCTTTTTCCACAACAAGCACCGATGCGCCTTTTTTCACAACATCCGGAATGTATTTATGACCATCGACAACCGTTCCTGCAATGGCAACAAACAACATTCCCTCTTTGATTTTTCTGGAATCATATGCGATATCTGCCACTTCCGTATCAAGGCTTCCCTGTACCAGTTCGTACTCGATGTGCTCCACTAATTTACTTAACTTCATTTCGCCGACCTCCCTTTACTCGATTAATTGATAATGTTTCAATGCCTTCTCAATTCCATCTTCCATCACAGCCGCCGTTACATAATCGACCGACGGAAAAATATCCGGATTACCACTTCCCATTGCAATGCTGATGCCGGTGAAATCAAGCATCGGCAAATCATTTGTACTATCACCAATTCCTACCGTATGCGCTCTGTCAATTTCTAAACGCTTACAAAGAAAATCAATTCCGGTCGCCTTTGAATAACCTTTTGGCACGACCTCATAAAAAGTCGGGTCACGTAAAATAAAATCAAACGTGTTTTCCCATTGTTCCTTAAATGATTTCATGTCACTGCTCTCATCAAACCAAAGTGCCATCTTATCAAAATTCAAATCGGCATCCTCCCAGAACAACTGGCATTTTGCCGAAAATGTTCCATTTTCCTCAAAGATGGATTTTACAACCGGCATCCAGTAATCTCTGCGGAAATATGCCGTCTCCTGACCTTCCAAAACACCATCGATATGATAGCGCGTCAGAGAATCGGCAACTTCTCTCTGCAATTCTTTCGGTAATGTTGCATGAAGCAGTTCTTCCCCATGATAAAATATATTCGTACCACATCCACCTACCACACCATCAAAACCAATTTCCAAAATATCCTTTGGCCAGATGGACTTGCAGCGTCCGGTACAAAGAAACAGTAAATGTCCGTTTTTCTTTGCCTGATGCAGGGCACGCACCGTACTCTCCGGCACGATTCCCTCTTTTTCATCTAACAAAGTTCCATCAATATCAAAAAATAACATGTATTGTTCCATCGTTTATTCTCTCTCGTCTATTTCACGGAAATCCACATGACTTCCTACGTATTTGTACGCCGGTCGAATAATTTTACCCTTGTTTACCAGCTCTTCCAGACGATGTGCACTCCATCCGGAAATACGGGCAATCGCAAAAATCGGAGTAAATAATTCTCTCGGAATACCAAGCATAGTATATACAAAACCACTGTAAAAATCAACATTTGCACAAACCGGTTTATAACGCAAATGTGCTTTCATAATCAAATCTTTGGACACTTCTTCCACTGTTTCATACAGATGAAATTCATCCATTTTACCTTTTGCCTCCGCCAGTTTTTTTGCATAGCGTTTCAAAATCACGGCACGAGGGTCAGACAATGTATAAACCGCATGTCCCATTCCATAAATCAGACCGGATTCATCAAAGGCCTCGCGATTCAGAATTTTATTCAAATATTCTTTAATCTGCTCTTCATTATTCCAGTCCTTGCAGTGTTCTTTAATATCATCAAACATCTGCAACACTTTTAAGTTGGCGCCACCATGACGCGGTCCCTTCAGCGAAGCAATGGATGCTGAAATCGCAGAATATGTGTCTGTGCCGGAGGACGTTACCACATGATTGGTAAACGTCGAGTTATTACCGCCGCCATGCTCTGCATGAATGACAAGTGCAATATCTAAAACTTTCGCCTCTAACTCCGTAAATTTACCGTCCTGTCTTACCATCTGCAAAATATTTTCCGCAATTGACAAATCCTTATCCGGCGTACGGATGTATAAATTATCATCAAATCCAAAATGACGGTATGACAAATACGCATACACCGCAATCAACGGAATTTTGCCGATTAACTGCAAAGACTGGCGCAGTACATTTGCCACGGAAATGTCGTCCGGATTCTCATCATACGAATACAGTGTCAGCACACTTTTCTGCAGTGCATTCATAATGTTTGCACTTGGTGCTTTCATAATCACATCACGGACAAACTGACCGGAAAGCTCCTGAAGACTGGTTAATACCTCTTCAAAATCCTTTAACTGAGTATGTGTCGGCAGTTCGCCAAACATCAGCAAATAGGTTGTCTCCTCGAAAGCGAATCGGCGGTTTTCAAAACTTTTTACAAGGTCCATTACATTATATCCCTGATAATAAAGTTCTCCGTCGCAAGGAATCTTTTTGCCGTTTTTCAAGCGGTATCCACAGACATCTGAAATCTCTGTCAATCCGGTAAGTACTCCTTTACCATTCGAATCGCGAAGTCCCCTCTTCACATCATATTCGTTATACAAATCCTGGTTAATGGCACCGGACACCATACAGTAATTCACCAGATTTTCAAATTTGCCATTTAACTTTTCTCCCAGTTCCATCATTGAGTGATTATCCAAACCAAATCCTCCTTCTTTTGGACTCTTGTCATAGTCGAAAAAAGAGGATAGGACACTTCATTTTCGGACCTATCCTCTTTGACTATGACATTATACTACATGTTAATCAAAAATGCAAATCATGTTAATGATTTTTCATCACCCGCATTGAGTTCAAAATTGCCAAAACAGATACACCGACATCGGCAAATACAGCTTCCCACATATTCGCCACACCAATTGCACCAAGCAAAAGTACAACTGCTTTTACGGCAAGGGCAAATACAATGTTCTGCTTTACAATGCGAAGTGTTTTTCTAGAAATCAGTACGGTTGACGCAATCTTTCGAATATCATCATCCATCAAAACGACGTCTGCCGCCTCAATTGCTGCATCGGAACCAAGACTTCCCATCGCAATACCAATATCTGCACGAGTCAAAACCGGTGCGTCATTGATGCCGTCACCGACAAAGGCAAGACGTTCTCCATCTTTTTGTGCAGAAAGAAGTTTTTCCACCTCATCCACTTTATCACCGGGGAGAAGTTCAGCATGCACTTCATCCAGTTTCAACTCATCTGCCACATGTTTCGCAGTTTTTTCTCTATCACCGGTCAGCATGACGCACTTCTTCACGCCAACATTTTTCATCTTATGAATCGCCTCTGCTGCACCCTGTTTCACGGTGTCGGAAATCACAAGTGCCCCTAAAAAGGTCTGCTCCTGACCCACATAGACAACCGTTCCGGCGCTTTCACACGGCTCATAAACAATCGCCTGTTTTTTCATCAGCTTTTCATTGCCGACATAAGTCATCACACCATCTACGAGAATCTGAACTCCGTGGCCGGCAATTTCAACCGCCTCTGACACACGGCTTCTCTCAATTTCTTTTCCATATGCCTCGATAATCGAACCGGCAATCGGATGGTTTGAATAGCTCTCGCCAAGTGCGGCTACTTCCAATAATTTATCTTCTGAAACACCACCGGCAGGTTTCATTTCGGTTACTTTAAATTCGCCTTTTGTCAGTGTTCCGGTCTTGTCAAATACAATGGTAGTCATCTCTGCAACCGCCTCTAAGAAGTTACTGCCTTTTACCAAAACACCAATCTTAGATGCAGCACCGATACCGCCAAAGAATCCAAGCGGCACCGAAATCACCAGTGCACACGGACAGGAAATAACAAGGAAAATGCACGCTCTCTGAATCCACTCAGCAAAGCCTCCGCCTAAAATAAGTGGTGGAATCACAGCAAGCAAAACGGCTCCAATCGTAACGACCGGCGTATAGTATTTGGCAAAGCGGGTGATAAAATTCTCCACCTTTGCCTTTTTACTGCTTGCATTCTCAACCAACTCCAAAATTTTGGCAACCGTCGAATCATCAAATTCCTTTGTGGTACGGATTTTCAGCGTTCCGCTGCCATTGACGCAGCCACTGATAATCTCATCGCCCTCTGACGCTCTTCTCGGTACCGACTCACCCGTAAGTGCCGCCGTATCAATTAACGATTCGCCCTCTATAACAACACCATCGAGAGGAATTCTCTCGCCCGGCTTTACAACAATAATCGTACCGACTTCTACATCATCCGGGTCTACTGTCACTAATTTCCCATCTTCTTCTATATTCGCATATTCCGGACAGATGTCCATCATTTCCGTAATGGATTGTCTGGATTTTCCAACCGCATAACCCTGGAACAATTCACCGACCTGGTAAAAAAGCATTACAGCAACAGCCTCTAAATACTCACCAACGCCAAATGCACCAAAGGTGGCAATCATCATCAGAAAGTTTTCATCAAAAATCTGTCCATGGGAAATATTTCTCGCAGCCTTAAAAATAATGTCATATCCGACAATCAGGTACGGAACGGCAAATATCAAAAGCTGTGCCCACCACGGCAGTGGCTCTAATACTCCCATATGCTCACAAACAAACAGGATAACAAATAGGACAAGGGAAATGATAATCCGAAGTCTCATTTTTTTCTGTTTTTTTGTCATACACTCATCTCCTACAAAAGAATCTGGCAATCCGGCTCAACTTTTGCACAAACACGGACAACCTCATCCATAATTTCATCAAAACGCGCATCATCGGCATCTACTGTCATCTTCTGTGTCATAAAGCTGACTACTGCATCGTTTACACCATCAATTTTCTTAATTGATTCTTCCATTTTTGCTGCACAGTTTGCACAATCCAAGTCCTGTAATTTAAATTTCTTTTTCATGATTCATTTCCTCCAATTCAATTATGTTATTCCGCAATATGGTCGATTCCCTGCTCGATAATCGTTCGCACATGATCATCGGCCAGTGAATAAAACACCGATTTGCCCTCGCGGCGGCCTTTTACTAACTTATTCTGTTTTAGAATCTTTAGCTGATGCGAAATTGCTGACTGCGTCATATTCAAGGTTTCCGCTAAATCACAAACACAGACATCCTTCTCAAATAAAACAAACAAAATCCGGATTCTGGTCGAATCGCCAAACACCTTAAACAATTCCGCCAAGTCATACAATTCATCTTCACTTGGCATTTTATCACTCTCCGTTTCTGTAAATTTACATATGAACAATTATTCATATGTTCATTATATGCAGGATAACATAAAAAGTCAACCCCTATTATCATTTAATTTTTATTTTTATATTCGCTGTCTTTTTACTGCCGTCACCCGCTGCTGCCTTTACATAAACCGTCTTTTTCTTTCCGGCCTTCTTTGCCTTAAAGACACCTTTTTTTGACAGGGTAGCATATTTTTTAAATTTATTCTTTGTAAATTTATAGGTAATCTTTGCATCCCCTGCGCGGTTTTTCGTCACTTTCAGCCACTTACTTAACTTTACTTTTTTACCGGCTTTCACCTTTTTCGACGAATATTTAAACTTTAGTTTTTTCACAACCACTGTCCGGGCACTGCTATTATCAGGTGTTACAGGATTATCCGTAACTACCGGGGTTGTCGGATTATTGGCTGCCGGTGTTGATTGTGCCTTTTGCGTTGGCGTAGTCACAGGCGCAGCCGTTGGTGTTGCCGTTGGTGTTGCCGTTGGTGTTGCCGTTGGTGTTGCCGTTGGTGTTGCCGTCATCGTCGGCGTCGGTGTTGCTTTCGTAGAATCCCAAGTATCAGAAAACATCTTAATGCAAAGATTTGCATTATTTTTTTCTTTGCTAGACCACTCGAGTTCGGAAAAATCTTCCCACTCACCATCCGAATACTGAACATAACTTTCGCCCTTATTTGCGCTAACTGCTTCTGTAAGTGCAGAATCGTTATGAGTACATTCATAAGTCTGATAAGAAGTATCTCCACTCTCTTCCAATTTTACAACAACTGCATAACGCTTTCCTTTTGTCATAAATACTTCATCTTTATCTTCTTTTACAAAATCAATGGTATGATATCCGCGCTCTGCAATCGTACCGGACAATGAAGACACTAATTTACCGGACATCGGATTATCCGAATCCGGACTCTCATAAATTGATACTTCATAATTTACATTTGCTTCCTGTGTATAGAAAGAAACTGCCTGCATTTTTTCATCGGCTTTTGCCTCAAATACATTGGCACCACGCAGAAAACTTCTCGAATAAGCAAATGGAATTCCACCATCATATTGATAGTTATTGTCGTAATTATCCGCTTTTTCTACATCAAAGAATGCCACCTCTGCCTCTTCATTCTTCTCCGCCTGCAGCATAGCATCCTCATAAGAAATCCAGAAATATCCGCCCATACTGTTGCAGTCGCCCCAGCTGTTGCGAATTAACCATGCGCCATCTGAAGAGGGACGACATTTGGAATTAAAATTACTTGCCGAATAATTATCATCCCATCCCACAATCAATACACTGTGATTGGTTGTCTTGCTTGTATCATTACAATAATACGCCGTAAAATTGCTTTTCCCGGTATTTCCATACATCTGCTTGTCACTCGATGTTTCCGGCGCATACATAGAGCACTCCGCTGCCCCATACTCCATCAATTTCTGTTTGATTTGGTTGCGGTTCGCTTTCGTCATATAAATGTATTCTACGTTCTGCAAATGATAGGAATCCTTATCATACATCACCTCATCCGATAAGTCAGCCGTTACGTTACAATTAATTTTGTTCTGTAAATCTTCAAAAGAAGCAACTGATTCATCTACAACTCCCTGCCATCTGGCTAATGTAGCAGTTGCTAAAACGGAATTTCCGCCCCATCCATACAAATCATTATTCTTCTCTCTTGGCCTGCAAATATCCCCTACCGTCAAACCAAGCGGATCGTCGGCTTTGTTGTATGTCGAATATGCCAGATGATACTCTGATAAATCCGGAGATTCTTCAGAGCCATCCTGTATAATATCTGCTTCAGACGCTCCCATCACAGACATTGTCCAGCACATGCCCGTTTCTCCTTGATCTTTGATATCCGTCAACAGCCCTTCCTCTCTGGCATCAAACGATGACGGAATCGTTGTCTTTGCTGCCTTTTTCTTTCTGCCGGATGACAAATCATCCGAATTTAATAGTTTCCGATGAATTGGAAGATAGCCATACTTTGACGTCTCACCGACCGAATCCTCGATGGATACTGCGGTCTGCGTTTTCTTACTTTCCTGTGCCAAATCCACCGGTGCACTCATCCCTATTACCAGCGAAACGCTAAGCACTGCTGCCAATAAATTTCTTCTTTTCATGATATCCCTCCATTCGTAAATGATTCATTCATAAATTTTCTTATGTAGTAATCTTACCATATTCATACACACTTGCAAAGAAAAAAGATTTCCAGTCATAATAAGCATTTTCTCTCCATAAACTATAGCAAAACGATAGCGGGGTAATCTATGAACATCGAACAAGAACGGGAAAAACTGATTCTTTTTACAAAAATCGGTGCCATCGTCCTGACATCCTTTGCTTTGCTCGCAACAAGTTTTTTTGTTTATCCGGAAAACCGTGCCGTTTTCAATGAATCTCTACTTCATGAAAAAGAACTTCCCATCTACTGCGTAGAAAAGGAAAAACCGCAGATTTCAATCAGCTTTGATGCGGCTTGGGGAAACGACGACACCGCATCACTTCTTGCCACGCTGAAAAAACACAAAGTGAAGGCAACCTTTTTTATGACAGGCGGCTGGATTGAAAAATATCCGGACGATGTAAAAGCAATTGCCGCCGGCGGGCATGACCTTGGAAACCACAGTGAAAACCACAAACAGATGTCACAGCTATCGGCCGCACAATGCAAAGAAGAAATTATGAAACCTCATGAAAAAGTAAAAAAACTAACCGGTAAAGATATGATTTTGTTCCGCCCTCCTTACGGGGACTATAACGACACTCTTATCCGTGTGTGCCGGGAAAATAAATATTATGCGATTCAGTGGGATGTGGATTCCCTCGACTGGAAAGATTACGATGCCGCCACCATCATACGCCGCGTCACAGAGCACAAACATCTTGGCAACGGTTCGATTATTCTCTGCCACAATGGCGGAAAACACACCGCCGAAGCACTGGATGTACTTTTAACAATTTTGAAGAAAAAAGGATTTCAACTCGTACCAATTTCTGCTTTGATTATGAAAGATAATTACACGATAAACACAGAAGGACGGCAGGTTAAAAACTAACCCTGCTGATACCAAAAAATGACCACTGCAATATCTGCACTTTTACAGTATCACAGTGGTCTGTTTTTTTATATGTTACATCAAAGAATCCAATGTCTCGCGAATTGCCTGAATAAACTCAAGGCTGTTCAAAATTACCGGATTTTCACATGTGGAAATGAGAGAAAGACTCTTTGTCATTTTTCCATCTTCCACAGTCTTAATGCAGGCTCTCTCCAGTTTGTCTGCAAAATCCATCAATTCCGGAATCTCATCCAACTCGCCGCGCTTTCTGAGTGCGCCTGTCCACGCAAAAATAGTTGCGATGGAATTTGTCGAAGTCTCTTCGCCTTTCAAATGTTTATAATAGTGACGCTGTACCGTTCCGTGTGCAGCCTCATATTCATAAACACCGCTTGGTGATACCAAAACGGATGTCATCATGGACAAATCACCATATGCCGTAGCTACCATATCAGACATTACATCTCCGTCGTAGTTTTTACAAGCCCAGATAAAGCCGCCTTCCGAACGAATTACGCGGGCAACTGCATCATCAATAAGCGTATAGAAATACTCAATGCCAAGTTTCTCGAATTTTTCTTTATACTCCGTATCATAAATTTCCTGGAAAATGTCCTTAAATGTATGGTCGTATTTTTTGGAAATGGTATCTTTGGTAGAGAACCACAAGTCCTGTTTAGTGTCCACTGCGTAACTAAAGCATGCGCGTGCAAAACTGGAAATGGATTTTTCTGTATTGTGAATTCCCTGAATGATTCCCGGACCATCAAAGTTGTGAATTACTTCTTTGGTCTGTGTTCCATCCTCAGCGGTAAATACAAGTTCTGCTGTTCCTTTACCCGGAACTTTGATTTCTGTATTTTTATAAACATCACCATACGCATGACGTGCAATCGTAATCGGCTTTGTCCAATTTTTTACATAAGGAACGATTCCCTTAACAAGGATTGGTGCACGAAATACCGTACCATCTAAAATTGCACGAATTGTGCCGTTTGGCGATTTCCACATTTCTTTCAAATCATATTCATCCATGCGGGCAGCATTCGGTGTAATCGTAGCACATTTTACCGCTACACCATATTTCTTTGTTGCCTCCGCGGAATCCACTGTCACCTGGTCATTGGTTTTATTCCGGTACTCCAAACCAAGGTCATAATACTCTGTCTTTAAATCAACATATGGCAGCAACAACTCATCTTTAATCATCTGCCAAAGGATTCTGGTCATTTCATCCCCGTCCATCTCTACAAGTGGGGTTTTCATCTGAATCTTACTCATTTTTCCTCCTAACCAAAACGTTCACATGGACGCTTTCCATAAATTATTGTCGCCTTTTACTATAGCATAGTGGCTACAGATTGTCAAAGAATGGCCCCTCGATTTCTGTCCTGCCATCCTCTACAAGATACGGCATTTCTTCATGCACTTCTACGCCCTCTTGAATCTTCTGTGTGTCCATTTTTATGTATTTAATTCTTCCATTTGCAAGAATTTCCCCGTCTTTATCCATAATATAAGAATCTGTAATAATAAAATGGCGCGTGTTTTTTACAACTACACCCCGTCCAATCAATTCTGTCTCATAGGGAACCGGTTTGCGGTATTTGGTATCCAACGATATCGTCACACCAAAAGTCTCCTCCGACAATTCCTTCGCCCACAAAGAACGAAGCCCCATCTCATCAAGCATCGCCGTAATCATGCCGCCATGCACGCGTCCCGGATAGCTCTGGTGCTGTTCTTTGTAGCGAAACACCGTCATCACGCTGCCATCTTCCATGTTGTAAAATGGTGCATTCACGCCGTATTCATTATCCAGCCCGCAAATCATACACATTCTGCTGTTTTTTTGTTTGCTTAATATCTTCATGTTGTGCTCCTTGTACTTTCAATATTGTTTAAATTTCTTTCTGTCTTTTGTCTATTAATAGTATAGCACAACGTTTGTAAAACATCTATAAAATTTGTGATAGCGTTTGTGTCAAGTGTTCGTTGGCACTTTTTTTGTTTTCAGTAATTCCGTAGAAAA
>ENA-OZGL01000895-OZGL01000895.1-human-gut-metagenome-genome-assembly--contig:-NODE-895-length-11811-cov-5.588976_pt1 | contig 11811 bp, 2 predicted proteins | sample MGYA00245117_ERZ653659 | MGnify/ENA primary metagenome ERZ653659 (study PRJEB26926, sample SAMN06165263) | human gut metagenome | biome: ENVO:00009003; feature: ENVO:2100002; material: ENVO:00002003... | reverse complement strand
GCATACGAGATCTAGTACGGTCTCGTGGGCTCGGAGATGTGTATAAGAGGCAGGTATGTACATGAAGTAAGATGAATGAAAAGTGAAGCATGCAAAAATGTTCTTCACACAATGATTTTTATTTCTATTGAATAGGGATTAATTAAGGATTATAAGTGTCTTAAAGAAAGAGAAAAAGAAAGGGGTTCATAGAAATATGAATAAGATCTTTAAAGTTGTTTGGAGCAAAACAAAAGAATGCTACGTTGTAGTATCTGAAGTAGCTAAAAACAATGGTGGTAAGAAAAAAGCATTATCTACAGTTTTTGCTGCTTTAGTAGCAGCAGGTGCTATGATGCCTGGTTATGTAGACGCTGCTAATAATACTAGTGGCGGGGGGGTATCAACCGCTGATGCCTCTATTGCGATTGGTAGTGGTTGGGGTAACTCAGCATATGCTAATACTAATTTCTCTATCGCAATTGGTGACCAATCCAATGCTACTGGTGAAGCAGCTATCGCGTTAGGTCGTAAAGCTAAAACAAATGGTGAACAAGCATCTATTGCTATTGGTAACCAAACAGAAGCAATCGCCAAAGATAGTACAGCTGTTGGTTCTGGTTCTAAGTCAAGTGGTGAATATGCAGCTGCTTTGGGTTTCCAAACTAAGGCTACTGCAAACTATGCGACAGCTATTGGTTCTGGTGCAAGAGGCTATGCTGAAGATTCTCAAGCTATTGGCCGTGAAGCTGAAACATCAGCAGGTGCATTGCGTGCTATCGCCATTGGTACGTTATCAAAATCTTCTGGGAATTATGCAACATCTTTAGGGTCCTCTGCAGAAGCAACTGCTGAAAGAGCTATAGCTGTTGGTTATAAATCTAAAGCGGAAGCAGAAAGAGCGATTTCTGTTGGTAATTTAGCAAATGCTACTAAAAACGATTCTATTGCTGTTGGTAATAACTCTGCAGCCTCTGGACTAAATGCCTCTGCTGTTGGTAAAAACTCTAAAGCAAGTGGTCAAAGTGCTGCTGCATTTGGTGATACTGCACAAGCAACAAATACGAATGCAACTGCTGTTGGTAATCAAGCGAATGCATCTAATACTAATACAACAGCAATTGGTAATCAAACAGTTGCTTCTGGCGGTAATGCAACTGCTGTAGGTCATTTATCTCAAGCAACAGCTGATGGTGCTACAGCTATTGGTACAAATAACAAAGCTGGTTATGAAGGTACTGCAGTTGGTCTATCTAATACCGTAAGTGGTAATACATCTGCTGCATTTGGTCGTTCCAATACAGTAACTGGTATGGAATCTTTTGCGGCTGGTGTTCGTTCCACTGCATCTGGTGAACACAACGTTGCAATTGGTTACCAAGCTGTAACTGATGGTAAAGCTACTGTTGCAATTGGTGAAGGTAGTAAAGCTGATATTGCAGACGGTGTAGCGCTTGGCTCTAACTCTGCTACTACTGCAGCTGCAGGTATTCAAGGCTTCAATCCAGCTGATTCTCGCACAAATACGTATGGTGGTTTAAGTGGAACAGCTCAAACTTCTACTCTTGGTGCGGTTGCTGTTGGTAATGGTCCTACAGCAACTCGTCAAATTACTGGCCTTGCAGCAGGTACTGCAAATACTGATGCAGTTAACGTAGCACAATTAAGAAGCGTTAACTTGAAATATGCTGGTGACACTGGCAATAGCGATGTATTGTTAGACAATGGTACATTGAATATTAAAGGTGATAAGAATAGCTTTATGTCTACATCTGCTGATAAAAATGGTATTACTGTAACAGCTAAAATTGGTAATCCTATTACTGCTAACACTGCAGGTAAAGCAGTAGCTCCTACTACAAATGGTCTTGCAACAACTACAAATGTAGCTGATGCAATCAATGCTTCTGGTTGGAATGTAGTTTCTTCCAATAATGGTGGTAGTGTAACAGGTACTCAAGCTACTAAATTGGTAAATCCTGGTAATACTGTTACATTGAGTGCTGGTAAAAACATTGTATTAGATCAAAATGATAAACAATTCACATATTCTTTGAGCTCCACTCTTAAAGATATTGAAAGCATTCAAAATGGTACATCCAAAATCACATTGAACAATGGTGGTGGCACAACTATTTCCGGCGGCAACTTGAGTGTAGATGGTAATAAAATTACTAACGTGGCTAAAGGTACTGATGATACTGATGCTGTTAACTACAGTCAAATTAAAGGTTTAAGAACTGAAGTTAAAGCTGGTACTGGTATTACTGTAACCCCAAGCAAAGGCACAGATGGTCATGATATCTATACAGTAAGCTCTACTGCGACAGGTGGCGCAGCTTCTACTGAAAGCGTAGTTAAAAAAGCAGCTGCAACTGGTGATACCAACATTGCTGATGTTTCTGTTGCAGGCGGTAAAGCTGTAAATGATCCTGGTGCTCAATACGAAGTATCCGTTTCTAAAAATGCTGTTAAAGATGCAGCTCGTGAAGCAGTAACAGTAAATAATGGTGGCAACACAGATAATCCTATTACTGTAACACCAACACAAGACAATACTAACCACAATACAACATATGCAGTTACATTCGATGGCAATAAAGCTGCAAAACAAATTCCATTAACTTATAAAGCAACTAATGGTACTATTACAACTGCTGATCAAACCGTTAAACTTGATAAAGGTTTGAATTTCACAGGTGGTGATTATACAACTGCTAGCGTTGGTGCTGATGGTAAAGTAACATTTGATGTTAACCTTGGTACAGCTCCAACAGTAACTGATGGTAAACCTGGTGTTCCAGGACAAGCTGGTGCAGCTGGTAAGGATGGTATTGCTACTGTTAAAACTGTAGTAGATACAATTAATAACTCTGGTTGGAAAGCAAATGCTAAAGCAAATGGTGGTACACTTGTTGGTAATTCTACAGCGACTGTTGTAAAACCTGGTGATCAAGTAAACTTTGCGGCTGGTAAAAACTTAACAGTTAAACAAGATTTGACTGGTGAACATACATACACTTATTCTTTGAATAAAGATATCGATCTTACTAATGCTGGTTCCTTAACTGTTGGTGATACTAAAGTAAATAATGATGGTATTACAATTAAGGCTCCTACACCTGCAGCGGGTACAACACCTACTACAGATGTTAAGTTGACGAATACTGGATTAGATAATGGCGGTAATAAAATCGTTAATGTAGCTGAAGGTACAGCTGATACTGATGCAGTTAACGTAAAACAATTGAAAGACGCTAAAACTGTACTAGCTGATGGTAAAAATACGAAAAAATCTGGTACTGGTACAGCTGCTGATCCATATAAAGTGAATGTTGAAGGTGATTTAACAGGTATTTCTTCCATTACAAATGGTGGTACAAATAACGGTAAAATTTCCTTTGGTCCAAATAAAACTGTAACTGTAGATGGTGATCATAGTATTACTCTAAATGCAAGCACAGGTAAGATTGGTGGTTTACAAAACTTAACATTTGATCCAACAAACTTTACATCTGGTCAAGCAGCTACAGAAGACCAATTGAAATCTGTTCATGATACGTTGAAAGCAAGTGAACTTCACATTGCTCCAACAGAATCTAACCGTACTGGTGAGCATATTGCTGGTGCTGCTACTAGTAACACAGCAGCTGGTGCAGCAGCTAATGCTTACAAGTATGATGCAACTACAAAACAAGTTGTATTGGAATACAATGACGGTACTGGCGCTAATAAGACTGGTACTAAAGCAGTTATCGACTTGTCTAACTTGCCTACTGGCGGTGACATGAGTTCCTTCAAGGTAACTTCCTCTGCAGAATCTACTACAGTGGGTACTCATGCAGGTGATATTAGCCAAGAAATCAAAAACGGTAAATCCGTTGATTTCCAAGCTGGTAAAAACATGACTGTAAAACAAACTAATGATACTAATGGTAATACAACTATTAACTATGCATTGAATAAAGATCTTGATGTAGAATCCGTTCACGTTGGTAAAGACGGTAAAGATGGTAAGATTGGTATCGATGGTAAAGACGGTGTAGATGGCCTTGATGGTACTAACCGTGTAGACATTCATGTAGAAAAAGGTGCTAAAGGTGTTGATGGCACTGACGGTCATGATGGCGTAAATGGCCATAATGGTAAAGATGGCATGACTCGTATCGTTTACGAAGATAAGGGTGGTAAACAAGAGGTTGCTACACTTAATGATGGTATGAAATATGCAGGTGATGATGCACAAGGTACTGATAAAACTAAAGTTATTGCTAAGAAACTTAACGAAACATTAGATATTATCGGTGGTGCTACTAAAGCGGACTTGACTACTGACAACATCGGTGTAAATAACGATGGTAATGGCAAATTACTCGTTCAATTGTCTAAAAACCTTAAAGGTATTAATACTATCAAAAATGGTAATACAACAATTACATTGAATGATACTCCTAGTACAACTACTCCTGCTGTAACAATCACTGGTGGTAACTTGTCCTTGGGCGATGGTACAACTAACAATAAGATTGTTAACGTAGCACCTGGTACAGCTGATACTGATGCAGTTAACGTAAAACAATTGAAAGACGCTAAAACTGTACTAGCTGATGGTAAAAATACGAAAAAATCTGGTACTGGTACAGCTGCTGATCCATATAAAGTGAATGTAGAAGGTGATTTGACAGAAATTACATCTATCACTAATAAAGCAGATGCGTCTGGTAATAATGCTGGCAAAATTACTTTCAGCCCTAACCAAACAGTAACCGTATCTGGTGATCATAATATCAGCCTAAACGGTAAAACAGGTGATATCACAGGTTTAACTAATACGACTATCCCTACAACTGCTGGTAGTGACTTTGCAACTAAAGGTCGTGCAGCAACTGAAGAACAATTGAAAATTGTGAATGATAAATTCAACAATAAAATCAATCTAGGTGCTGATGGTAGTACAGAAACTACTAAACTTGCTTTAGACAATAATGGTGGTATTAAGTTCAACATTAAAGGTGATGGTTCTGGTGCGAGTGGTGCTAACCAATACATCAGCACAACTGCTAGTGGATCTGATATCAAAGTAGATTTAACTGATGATGCAAAAGCGAAGTTAAATAAGTCATATGATGTAAAATCTACTGACAAGTCAGTAACAGTAAGTTCTACAACAACTAATGGTGTAACAACATTCGACTTAAAAGTAGCTCCAGTTGCTGGTACAACTTCTACTTGGGATATTAAATCCTCTGCAGATACTGCTAATGGTGGTGCAACTGCAACAGGCCATGAAGTAAACGCTAAAACTATTGCTAATACAAATTCTGTAGAAATGATCGCTGGTAAAAACTTAACTGTTAAACAAACTAGCGATACTAATGGTGCAAAAGTTGAATTTGCTCTATCCGATGAAATCACAGTTGGTAAAGATGGTACTAATGGTGTTGACGGCAAAATTGGCGTAAATGGCAAAGATGGTGCATCCGTAGTTATCAATGGTAAAGATGGTTCTATCGGCTTAACAGGTCCTCGCGGCGCTACAGGTGCTCCTGGTGCTAGCGCAACATTAAATGTAAAAGATGGTGTTCCTGGTGTTGATGGTGCTCCTGGTACTAATTTGACTCGTATCGTTTACACAGATAAAAATAATGTGGAACATGAAGTGGCTACACATGATGACGGCATGAAATTCGCTGGTGATGATGGTCAAGCAAACCAAGCAACAAATGCTAATGTTATTAAAAAACATCTAAATAATGTTGTAGACATTATTGGTGGCGCTACTAAAACTGATTTAACTACGAATAACATCGGTGTAAACAACGATGGTAATGGTAAATTACTCGTTCAATTGTCTAAAAATCTTAATGGCATTAATACTGTTAAAAATGGCAATACAACAATCACATTGAATGATGCTCCTGGTGGTGCTACTAATACACCTGCAGTAACAATCAGTGGTGGTAACTTATCCGTTGATGGTAACAAGGTTACTAATGTGGATGATGGTACTAATGATAGTGATGCAGTTAACTTAAAACAATTGAAAGCAGCTAAAACTGAAGTAAAAGCAGGTGAGAATGTTACTGTTAAGCACACAACAGATGCAACTGATAATCATAATATCTATACTGTAAGTGCTGTAACACCAGCTGTTTACACTAAAGCTGATGGTACTAAAGTATATAAAATTGTAGATCCTACAAGTGGTGCTGTTACGTGGAATACAAGCCCTGATGGTAATGGTACAGTAGTTAATGCAGGTGATGTGATTACATCTTTTGAAACTCCTGCTAATGGTACAACACCAGGTTCTACAACTGGCGGTACTATGATCGTTAACAACGTTGGCTCTGCTATTAATGGTAAAACTGGTGCAACATATTTAGATAAATTAAATGCTGCAGCTGGTGATAATAATACAAAACATGCAGCGGTTAATGTAACCGATTTAAAATCTACTGCTGATGCGTTGAAATCTAACGAATTGCATATTCGTCCAACTACATCTGGTCGTACAGACGAAACTGTAAACAAAAATACTGCTGGTACAGCTGAAAGCTATAAATATGATGCTGCTACTAAATCTGTAACATTGAAATACAATGATGGTACAGGTGCTGGCGTAACTGGTACAGAAGCTAAGATTGATTTGTCCGATTTAGCTAACCAAATTACAAGCGGTTATACTTTCAAAGCGAATGCAACTGCAAACGGTGGTACTGTAGCTAATGATGCTACAACTCCAGCTGTTGCAACAACTGTTGAAAATGGTGGCACAATCAACTATGCAGCCGGTAAAAACTTGACTGTAAAACAAGATATTAATGCAACTGCAAAAACACATACATATACTTATGGCCTAAACAAAGACTTAACTAACTTAGATAAAGTTGTTGTTAATGGCGAAAATGGTACTAATGGTAAAGATGGTGTAACAATCATTGGACCACAAGGTGCAACTGGTATGCCTGGTACAAATGGTATCGACGGTAAAGTAGGCATTGCTGGTAAAGACGGTAAAGATGCTGTATCTATTTCTGGTAAAGACGGCGTAGGTCACATCGGTTTACAAGGCCCTAAAGGTACTCCTGGCACACCAGGTGCTGATGGTGCAAGCCTAGACATTACTACTGATCACGGTACACAAACACTTACTAAACCAGAAGCTAATAATGGTGGTAAATCTGAACGTATCGTATACGTACCAAAAGATGCTAATGGTAATCCATTGAAAGATACTGATGGTAACGATATTAAACGTGAAGTTGCTACTATGGATGATGGTTTGAAATTTGCTGGCGATGATGGTCAAGCAAATCAAGCAACTAATGCTAATGTTATTAAAAAACAACTAAATAACATTGTAGACATTATTGGTGGCGCTACTAAAGCTGATTTAACTACGAATAACATCGGTGTAAACAACGATGGTAATGGTAAATTACTCGTTCAATTGTCTAAAAATCTTAATGGCATTAATACTGTTAAAAATGGCAATACAACAATCACATTGAATGATGCTCCTGGTGGTGCTACTAATACACCTGCAGTAACAATCAGTGGTGGTAACTTATCCGTTGACGGTAACAAGGTTACAAATGTGGATGATGGTACAGATAATAATGATGCTGTTAACGTAAAACAATTGAAAGCAGCTAAAACAGAAGTAAAAGCTGGTAAGAATGTAGTTGTTACATCTGAAACTAGTACAACAGATGGTCATACTACTTATACAGTAAATGCTTCTACACCTGCTGTTTATACAAAACCAGATGGTACTAAATTGGTTAAACAACCAGATGGTACTTTCAAAGATGAAAACGGTAATGCATATACTGGTTCTGTAATTGCATCCTTCGAAGATGGCAATGGTGCTACAACTGGTGGCAACATGATCGTAAATAACGTTGGTTCTGCTATTAAGACTCAAACTGGTGGCGATTTCTTAACAAAATTAGACAATGCTAACACTGCAACTCCAAATGCAGCAGTTAACGTATCTGATTTGAAATCTACTGCTGATGCGTTGAAAGCAAATGAACGTCATATTGCACCTACAACAGTGGCAACTGGCTCCACTGAAACTAAAGGTGGTACAGCTAATGCTGGGGGTACTGCAAATGTATACAAATATGATGCAGCTAGTAAAACTGTTACATTGACATACAATGATGGTAATGGTCATGCAGTAACTGATACCAAAGCAGTTATCGACCTCTCCAACTTGAGTACTGGTGGTACAGGTGCTTCCTCTTGGAATGTTAAATCCTCTGCTAACACTACAGATGGTGGTGCTGTTGATGCTAATCATAATGCAAATGCTCAAAATATTGCTGATGGTAAGTCTGTAGAATTCCAATCCGGCAAAAACTTAGTAGTGAAACAAACTAACGATACTACTAATGGCAATGCTACTGTTGAATTCTCCTTATCTGATAACATCACTGTTGGTAAAGATGGTGCTAATGGCAAAGATGGTTCTGTTGGTGCTAAAGGTGCAGACGGTTCTGCTGTTGTTATGAATGGTAAAGATGGTTCTATCGGTCTCAATGGTACAAACGGTGCTAATGGTATCTCCATTAAAGGTAAAGATGGTGCTAATGGCGTAGGCATCGATGGTAAAGATGGTGTAACTCGTATTGTTTACACTGAAAAAGTACCTGATCCAGCTAACCCTGGCACAACTAAAGAAGTTACTCACGAAGTAGCAACTATGGACGATGGCTTGAAATTCACTGGTAACAATACTGCTACTGAAAATAAACGTAAACTCGGTTCTTTACTAAAAGTACAAGGTGAAGACGTATCTGCTGCTGATGAAGCTGCATTCCAATCTGCTGGTGGTAATATCGCAGTAACAGCTAATGGATCTGATACATTAACTATTCGTTTGAACAAAAACCTCAAAGGTTTAAATAGCATTCAACTTGGTGGTAACACTATTCAAAGCAATGGTGATAACATTACTTTCACAACTAATGGTGGCACTACAAAAACTGTAGCTACTACAGATCAATTGTGGACTATTCAAGCTGGTGGTGTAGATGTTCCTGCTAAATCTGGTAAGGTAAATCTTGTAGCTGGTGATCATATCACAATTACTCCTGATGCAGCTAATGGCAAAATGACAATCAGTGCAACTGGCTTTGGTTCTATGGATGGTTTCAATGTAAAAACATCTGCAGAATCTGCTACAGTAGGTACTCATGCTGGCGATACAACAGAAAACATCAAAAATGGTAAAACTGTAGATATGCAAGCTGGCAAAAACTTGGTTGTTACTCAAACTAATGATGGTAATGGCAATACAACTGTTAACTATGCATTGAATAAAGATGTTGATCTTGGTACTAATGGTTCCTTGAAAACTGGTGATACTACTATCAACAACGATGGTTTCAAAAATGGTAACACTACAGTTGGTGGTAATGGCATGACTATCAATAACCCAACTGATCCAGCTAAGACTGTATCCTTAACTAAAGATGGTCTTAACAATGGTGGTAACCAAATCACTAATGTTGCATCTGGTGGTAATGTTGATACAAATGCTGCTAACATCGGCGATATCAAACGTCTTGCTAAAGATACTCGTATCAAAGACGGTACATACACAGTAGATAACAACGGTACTGTTGAATTGACGTATGTTGATGGTGCTGGCAACCAAGTGAAAGATGCCTCTGGTAATGCTATTACAGCTAAAATTACAGGTCTTACAACACTTGACTCCACACGTGTAAATGTAGCAGTTAATGAAACTGGTTCTGGTAAAGCGGTAGGTTCTAAAGCTGCAGTAAAAGTTACAAAAGGTACAGAGTTTGTAGCTGGTGATAACTTGATCGTTGAACGTAAAGCGCATACTGGTAATGATTTAGATAACTCTGTTGTTTACTCCTTGAATAGTAACTTGACTGGTATTAACTCTATTTCTAATACAGCTACTGGTCCTAAAATGACATTCGGTGGTAACTCCATCAATGTAACAAATGGCGATCTTAACATGGGTGGTAATAAAATTACTAACCTTGGTAAAGGTACAGCTACAACTGATGCCGCAACTGTAGGCCAATTGACTAAGGTAACATCTAACAACCACTCTGTAGTAATTAATAAAACTACAGATGCTAATGGTGCTCCAGTTTACGACTTGGCAGTAACAGGTACTCCAGGTGCTCCTGCAGCTGACCCTCGTGTAGATATGCTCGGCGAAGAAATCGGTCGTGTAGGTGCTCAAGGCGCAGCTCTCTCCGCATTGAAACCTATCCAATACGACCCATTAGAACCAACTCAAATCATGGCTGGTTATGGTAACTACCGTGGTAACTCCGCAGTGGCTCTTGGCGTAGCTCATTACAAAAATGAATCTACATTAATCCATGGTGGTGTATCCTGGGCGGGTGGTTCTAGCCACATGATGGCAAACGCTGGTGTAACTTGGAAAGTTGGTAACCGTGATAGCGAAGCTGCTGTAGCAGATCGTTACCGCAAAGGCCCTATCAGTTCCGCGTATGCAATGCAACAAGAAATGGCAGCTATGAAAGCTCAAAATGCCGGATTAAAAGGCGAAGTATCTGACTTGAAAGCAGAAAATGAACAAATGAAAGCTCAAATTGCTGCAATGATGGCAAAATTAGGTTTATAATTTGATAGATTAAACTTTCACAGATAACGGGAAGAGGGAACTCGATACCGAGAACCCTCTCGTCCCTTTTGGTTCGACTAAGAAAAGAGGAATAGATATGAAAAAATCTACAATGCTTGCTTTCACAGCAGCAGTATTAATGAGCGCTGCATCCCTTACTGGTCACGCAGCCAGCGCACCTACATATGATGATGTATTAATTGTTAAAAACCCTGTAATGACGCCACAACTCGGCTCTGTTGTACTCGTTCCTGTAGCGAGCCCACAAACGGTGGCAGCTGTTCATGATTATGTGAAAGCTTGGCAAAATGCAGAAATCAACATTGCAAAAGCTAAGGTTAAATACGATGATCATAAACAATTGACGAAATTTGAAAAGGTTTGGTTGCATTCTTATGACAAACATAACTATGCTGACTATTTCCGCACACATTCCATCGGTCGTGTGCATGGTCAAGAAGTGTTCATGAACTGGAACGGTGAAAATCGCAACAAAAATGAATACGAATACTTTGATATGCCAAAATACAATGAGCAGGATGGTTTCACCAATAGCTATGGGTACAATGTACTTCGTGGCATGGTAGATCAAATCAATGCAGTTATCCAAGAGCAAAAGAAAATCGGTGGCCCTATGACTGACGAAGAAGCACAAGCGTTGGAAGACTCCATTTTGGACATCATGGCTCATGATCAAGAACATGTAAACAATGACGAACTTCGTCACTACATGAATGAAACAATTTGGTACGCCGCAAAACAAACGGTGAAAAACAAAGCTAGCGAAGAACCTCAAGCTGGTGATGACCACGAAGTAGACCTTCGCGCAGCAATGGCTAATCCGCCTGTAGATCAACCTCAATCCCGTAAAGTAAACTTACGTGATGCTATAGGCAAATAATCTGGCTGAACACTAAATTATAAATCCATATGGCCCTTATAGGCTCTCTAATCCCACCCCCTTTCTTCTATAGGGGCCATAATAAAAACGCTCACACTGTGAGAACGGACTTTTGAATTGAACGCAATTTTGAAAGTACCGTCCCATAGTGTGGGCGTTTTTTGGTGCATAGAATATGGTTTTTAGTAGATCCATAGGTTCATTTTGTGTGTAGTTTTATTTGAAATACTAGCATATATCTGTCTCTTATACACATCTCCGAGCCCACGAGACCGTACTAGATCTC
>ENA-OZGL01000890-OZGL01000890.1-human-gut-metagenome-genome-assembly--contig:-NODE-890-length-11878-cov-13.939948_pt1 | contig 11878 bp, 9 predicted proteins | sample MGYA00245117_ERZ653659 | MGnify/ENA primary metagenome ERZ653659 (study PRJEB26926, sample SAMN06165263) | human gut metagenome | biome: ENVO:00009003; feature: ENVO:2100002; material: ENVO:00002003... | reverse complement strand
TGAAAGGGGCGAGCAGCCCCTTTCTCGTGGATCCAGCGCGTCGAAATCGCTGGTGCTTTTCTGGTTCTCTTTTGGCACGCAAAAGAGAACGTAGCTTAAAGGAAGAAGAACCTTCCCTTTATCAAAGGAGAACCAAAATGAAAGTCTTTGATCTACATTGTGACACCCTGAGTGAGCTGCGCTACGCCGAAAAGGCGGGTGCGCCCAAGAGCTTTGCGCAGAATGATCTGCACATCGACCTGCAGAAACTGAAAAAGGGCGACTATATGCTGCAGTGCTTCGCCGCCTTTGTCAATCTGGGCGACAAGACCCCCGGTGCCGACCCGCTGGTGACGGCGCTGGAAGAGATCGACGTCTTCAAACGCATCATGGAAAAATACCCGGAGGATATTGCACCGGTGTATCGACCCGCTGACATCCGAAAAAACGCCGCCGAGGGAAAGATCAGCGGAATGCTCACCATTGAGGAGGGCGGCTGCTGCAAGGGCAGCATCGGCGTGCTGCGCCGGATGTACGAGCTGGGCGTCCGCATGATGACCCTGACCTGGAACCACGAGAACGAGCTTGCCAGCCCCAACGTCGTCCCCGGCGGGGGCCACAACATCTGGCCCTGCGCCCCCAACACCGAGACGGGCTTGAAGGAGAAGGGCTTCGAGTTCCTGGCTGAGATGGAGCGTCTGCACATCATCGCAGACGTGAGCCACCTGTCCGACAAGGGCTTCTGGGACATTGTGGAGCACTCCACCCGCCCCTTTGCGGCCAGCCACTCCAACTGCCGAGCCCTCGCGCCCCACTGCCGCAACCTCACCGACGAGATGATCCGCGCCCTCGCCAACAAGGGCGGCCTCGTGGGTCTGAACTACTGCAGCGGCTTCCTCGACAACCAGCCCGAAGAAAAGCTCTGCCGCAGCACCACGGCCCTGATGGCAAAGCACGCGGCCCACTTCAAGCAGGTGGGCGGTATTGAGATCATCGGTCTGGGCAGTGACTTCGACGGCATCGGCGGCAAGCTGGAAATGGACGACTGCTCCAAGCTCCCGCTGCTGGCCGACGCACTCCGCCGCGAGGGCTTCACCGAGGACGAGGTGGAGGCCATTTTCTACCGCAACGCCCGGCGGTTCTTCGAAGAAAACCTCTAAATAATGTATAAAACGACAGGGAGATTCCAAAATGGATAAAAACATGACGCTGGAAAAGCGTATTGCCGCCGAGCTGTATTCCTATCAGGGCAAGATGAGCGTCTTTGTGGACGACCTGCACGGCCACACGGTCGAGATCGGCGCTGACGAGGAATTTGAGACGGCTTCCACCATCAAGGCATATATCCTCGCAGCCCTGTATCTGCAGGCCAGCCGGGGCAAAGCCAGTCTCGAGGAAAAAATCACCTACAAGCCCGAGCACTTTGTGGACGGTTCCGGGATGCTCCGGGCTCTGGGCGTGGGCGCAAGTCTGAAAGTTAAAGACGCCGCCACCATGATGATCATCTGCTCCGACAACATCGCCACCAACATGGTCATCGACTATCTGGGGCTGGACACCATCAACGCCTGCATCCGGGAGATGGGCTTTGCCCACACCGTCCTGCACAACCCGCTCCACTTTGATCTTTACAGCGATCTCGGCACCACGACGCCCCGGGACTACGCCTCGCTGTTTGGGCAGGTGGCAAAGGGGACGCTCGTCAGCGCTGAGGCCAGCGCTGAGATGCTGGCCATCTTCCGTCAGCAGCACTACAATACCATGCTGACCCACGACTTCCCTCAGTTCTATCTCGACTGCGAGGAGACCGGCGAGCCGGAGCTCATCTGGGTGGCCAGCAAGAGCGGCAGCATGAACGCCTGCCGCAACGACGGCGGCATCGTCCACACCCCCTACGGCGAGTATGTCATCGTCCTGATGAACAAGGACTTCCACGACATCATCGAGTACAATGACCATCCCTCCATGGTCTACGGCGCCCGGGTGTCCCGGATGATACTCGACCAGATCTTGGCCTGCGAGGGTGAGCTGTACAAGTAAAATCGTGGGAAAAATAGGAATATTAAGGGGAATCATAACAATGGGTATTCAAATCAGCCTGCCGATGATGGCATTTCTGGTGTTCATGACCGGCTTTGCGGGCTTTATCGATTCGGCAGCGGGCGGCGGCGGACTCATCAGTCTGCCGGCCTATCTCTTCGCGGGCCTGCCGCCTCACTATACTTACGCCACCAACAAATTCAGCGCCGCCTGCGGCACGACGTTCGCCACGGCCAGCTTCTTCAAGAACGGCGCGATGAACATCAAGGTGGGCATCCTCGCCGCCATCGGAAGCTTTGCGGGCAGTGCCTTGGGCGCACACATTGTCCTGATGCTCAGCGATGAGGTGCTGCAGATGATGATGTTCATCATCCTGCCCATCGCGGCGGTCATCATCCTGTGGCAGCGCAACCTCCCGGACGAGAACCGGGACGACGGTACCCTGAATTTGAAAAAGGCTCTGCTGGCCCTGGCCATCGGCTTTGGCATCGGTCTGTACGACGGCATGGTGGGGCCTGGCACCGGGACCTTTGCCATCATCGCTTTCACCAGCCTGATGGGCTTCGACCTGCGCACCGCCAACGGCAACGCCAAGGTGCTCAACCTCGCCAGCAACTACGCCAGCCTCTTCACCTATCTGAGCAGCGGGCTGGTGGTCTTTCCGGTGGGCATCCCCTGCGCCATCAGCAACATCGTCGGCAACATCATCGGCTCTCACTTCGCCCTGAGAAAGGGCGCAAAGTTCATCCGCCCCATGATGCTCGTGGTGCTGGTGCTTCTGCTGGGCAAGCTCATCACGGATATGCTGTAAGTATAGCAGTTTGCGTTTTTAATGCACAAGCAACATCCGCAAACTGCATATCGCAAATATGCCATTTCGATAGGCACTATTTTTGAAAATTGCGATAAAAACGAAAAAAGGCTGCTGTGCGTCTGCACAGCAGCCTTTTATCATATCCTGTCAGTCGATGACCAGCCCGTTATCGAAGAAGGCCAGACCAAACGCACCGGGACCGGCGTGGGTGCCGATGACGCAGCCGATCTGGCGCACCAGCGGCTCGGAAAGGCCGAGATTGTCCACCAGATAGGTCTGGATGGGGTTCACCTCGCGGGTGCTGATGGTGTAACCGGCCAGAGAGGGGAAACGGGGATTGACGCCGCCCAGCTCCTCGATCTTCTTGAAGAGGGCGACGTATGCGCCGGGCAGACCCCGGGCCTTGCCGGCCATGGCGACTTTGCCCTCCTTGATGGTGATGAGGGGCTTGATGCCCAGCATCCCGCCGGCCACGGCGACGGCGGCGGGCAGACGGCCGCCCTTGCGCAGATACTTCAGGTCGTCGATGGCGGCGACGAGGTGCAGGTGCTCCTTGGCGTGCTCGAGGGTGGCGGCGATCTGGATGGCGGACCTGCCTTCATCCCGCAGGTGTGCGGCCATACGCACCAGCAGACCCTCGCCGAGGCAGACATTGGTGCTGTCCACAAAGAGGACGTTGTCCACGTTGGCCAGGTCTGCGGCCAGCTTCGCACACTGATAGGTGCCGGACAGCTCATGGGACAGGAAGATGCCCACGACCTCGTCTCCGGCGGCAGCAGCCTCGGCGTAGAACTTTTCGAACAGCTCAGGGCTGGGCTGGCTGGTGGTGGGCAGCTTTTTGCAGCCGGTCATGTGCTCGTAGTACTCGCTGGGAGTCAGGTCCACGCCGTCCCGGATGACGGTGCCGTCCTCGAGGGTGACGTTGAGGGGGATGACGTCCACACCCAGCTGCGCGGCCTCGGCGGGCAGGATGTCGGATGCGGAATCGGTAAGAATGCGTATCATATAGTTCGTACCTCCATGGGTGCGTTCATCGTGTGTCTTTGGTAAAACGACAAATCCATAAAAAAGTCGTACAAAGTATACCAGAACGCCGGGCGGTATGTCAATCTTTTGAGTGAAATTTCTTCGCATGAACGAAAAACTGCTTGCAAAACGGGGCGGCAGTATGGTACAATGTCCGCCGACAGGAGGGTGCGCCGTGAAAAGACTGATAAGGGAAACGGAAAAACCGTCTTTTCCGGCTCAGTGCCGGGGCCTGGCCGAGGCGGCCGTGCTCTGGGCGCTGCTGGCGGCGGGAGCACAGCTGCTGCTCCCGGCGGAAAAGACGGCTCTGCCCGAGGGCGCGGCCCTCGGGTGGGCTGCGCTGCGCATCTGCCTTGTGACCCCTCTGGCGGAAGAGCTTGCCTTCCGGGGCGGGGCGCTCTATCTTTTGCAGCCGCTGGGCGGCGCAGGGGCTGTGGTGGTGCAGGCGGTGATTTTTGCGGCCCTGCACGGCAGCTGGACGGCCCGGGCCTATGCGCTGGGCATGGGGCTCATCTTCGGCTGGGCGGCTCAGAAAGCGAAAAGCGTATGGCCCGGCAGCGCGTTACATATTATAAATAACTGCCTCGTGTTTGCCGCACGGCTGGCAGAAAGGGGAATGGGATGACCGATTTTGAGCTGATGGGCGCGGCGCTGGAAGAGGCCCGGAAGGCCGCTGCGCTGGGCGAAGTGCCGGTGGGCGCGGTCGTGGCGAAGGACGGAGAGATCATCTCTGCCGCCCACAACACCCGCGAAACGGAGAAAAACGCCCTCCACCACGCGGAGCTGCTGGCCATCGACGCGGCCTGCAAAAAGCTGGGCGGCTGGCGGCTGTGGCAGTGTGAGCTGTTCGTGACGCTGGAACCCTGCCCCATGTGCAGCGGCGCCATCATCAACAGCCGCATCAAGCGGGTGGTGTACGGTGCCGCCGACGTCAAGGCGGGCTGCTGCGGCTCGGTGACAGACCTCTTCGCCCAGCCCTTCAACCATCACCCCGTCATCGAGAAGGGACTGCGGGCCGATGAGGCACAGCAGCTTTTGCAGGAATTTTTCGTTTCACTGCGGGCCAGACGGGCCGCAAAGCCCCGCTGGAAGCCGCCCGTGAACCCCTGAATCTGTGAAAAAAGTGGGAACTGCGTGAAAAAATCACCGGTGACCACTTTATTTTTTCGCCCGATTGTGCTATATTATTCAATGGAAACTTGTCGAAACCACACAAATGCCGCCGGGCGCGCCGCAGAGCCGGACTAGACCGGAAAAAGTGAGCAGAGCGCAGCTCCGGCGGGGTGGGGGAAGCTGTTTCCTTTCCCGCCGCAGAGGCTTTGACACGAAGAGGCGCTGCGGCCGAAAATAGTGGACAGGAGGGTTTGACTCTTGTACAACGACGAATTTGAGCTGACATTTGACCTTGCAGACGCAGGGCCGAAGAAAGAACAGCGCAGGCCGACCCTGCCCGAGCCGGAAGAAGCGGCTGTGGCCGCACCGCCGGTGCAGGAAACGAGGGAAACGCCGGTCAGCGCTGCGCCGGAGAACACACCGGCATCGGAGCCGGAACGCGAGCCGGAACCTGCGGCAGAGCCCCGGAACACTGCCCCGGCGGCGAAGGACCGCACCGTCCTCATCTCGGGCGGCGACCGGGGCATCGGCGCAGCAGCAGCCCGCGCATTCTATGCGGCGGGCTTCCGGGTGGCAGTGTTCTACCACACCAACGCCGAGGCCGCCGCAGCCCTGCAGAAGGAGCTGCCGGGCGTACTGGCCATCCAGTGTGACGTGGCCAGCCGGGCCAGCTGTGAGCTGGCCTTCCGCGCCGCCGAGCAGGCGCTGGGCCGGGTGGATGTGCTGGTGAGCAACGCGGGCATCGCCCAGCAGAAGCTGTTCACCGACATCACGCCGGAAGAGTGGCAGCGGATGCTGGACGTCAACCTGACCGGTGCGTTCAACCTCTGCCAGCTGGCCCTGCCCGGGATGATACGCCGCAAAGCGGGCCGCATCCTCACCGTGAGCAGCATGTGGGGCCAGACCGGCGGCAGCTGCGAGGTACACTATTCCGCCGCCAAGGCGGGCCTCATCGGCCTGACCAAGGCGCTGGCAAAAGAAGAAGGTCCCAGCGGCATCACCGTGAACTGTGTGGCCCCCGGCGTCATCGACACCGATATGATGGCCTCGTTCACTGCTGAGGACAAAGCGGCGCTGGCCGAAGAGACCCCTGTGGGCCGTCTCGGCACCGCCGAAGAGGTGGCAAAGCTTCTGCTGTACCTCGCCGGAGAAGACGCCGGCTACATCACCGGCCAGGTGTTCGGCGTCAACGGAGGTCTTGTGATTTGATGCAGCAAGGCCGAAACTATGAGACAAGTTCACTTGCGGGGCGCTTCCCCCGCAGTGAGAAGGAGAGAGCGAAATGGGCATGACTTTGAAGGAACTGTTGACGAAAGGCGAAGGCACCCTGTCGGCACAGGAGGCCAAAACTTTGGCTGCACAGTGCAGGATGGATGTGGAAACGCTCTATACGCTCCTTGAAGAGCGCGGCATCAAGATCATCGAGGATGAGGCCGACGCCGATGTGAATCTGGACGTGGACAGCATCATCGCCGAGGTGGAAAACGCCGAGAACAACAGCGACGAGCTGGGTCTGGGCGGCGAGGACGAGGAAGAAGCCGCCGAGGAGAACCCCGCCGACCTGAAGGCTGCGATGGATGAGCTGCTGGACGATCCCGTCAAGAACTACCTCAAGCAGATCGGCCAGATCCCTCTGCTGAGCGCGGAGCAGGAAGTTGACCTGAGCAAGCGCATCCACGCCGGCGCCGAGGCTGCCCATATCCTGCAGGCCGACCGCCAGAAGTACGGTGCGCCCGAGTACATCAAGAAGAACAGCGCCCGCTTCTCGTTCGAGGAAGACGAGAACAGCCGCAGCTACACCGAGGACATCGACGAAGAGGGCAGCGAGAAGCCCAGCGTGGACGCCGAGGAAAAGGCCGCTGAGGAAGAGGCCATGGAGGCTGTGGAGAACGGCCCCCTGACCGAGGAGCGCCGTCAGGAGCTGCTGAAGACCCGCCGCGACGGCCTGAACGCCCGCCGCAGCCTGAGCGAAGCGAACCTCCGTCTGGTGGTCTCCATCGCCAAGAAGCACGTGGGCCACAATCTGGCCTTCCTCGACCTCATCCAGGAGGGCAACATCGGCCTCATCAAGGCGGCTGAGAAGTTCGACTGCGACCGCGGCTTCCGCTTCTCAACCTATGCGACCTGGTGGATCCGTCAGGCCATCACCCGCGCCATCGCCGACCAGGCCCGCACCATCCGCATCCCGGTGCATATGGTCGAGACCATCAACCGGATGCGTCAGGCCACCAACCAGCTGGTCTACCAGAACGGCCACGAGCCCACCCCGGAAGAGCTGGCAAAGGCCATGGACATGAGCGTCGAGCGTGTGCGTGAGATCCAGCGGATGGCACAGGAGCCCGCCAGCCTTGAGAGCCCCGTGGGCGAGGAAGAGGATTCCTCTCTGGGCGATTTCGTCGCCGACGAGAACGCCGAGGCTCCCGGCAAGGCTGCTGACCGCGCTATGGTGGCCCAGCAGATCAATCAGGCCCTCAAGAGCCTGACCCCCCGTGAAGAGAAGGTCATCCGTCTCCGCTTTGGTCTGGACGATGGCCGTCCCCGCACGCTGGAAGAGGTGGGCCGCGACTTCGGCGTCACCCGTGAGCGCGTCCGCCAGATCGAGGCAAAGGCCATCCGCAAGCTGCACAGCCGCAAGTGCCTGGCCCTGCTGAACGGCCTCATCGAGTGATAGTTTCAACAATGCAGACGGCTGCCGTGGAAAAACGGCAGCCGTTTTTCTGCATCCGGGCAGAAAAACGCAAAATGCCAGATTTTTTTGCAAAAAACGCTTGCAATGCGGCAGAGTTTATGGTATTATAATTGAGCTGTGAGTGTGCTGCTATAGCTCAGTTGGTAGAGCGCATCCTTGGTAAGGATGAGGTCTCCAGTTCGAATCTGGATAGCAGCTCCAGCTCAGAACACCCTGAAGCCATCAAGGCTTTGGGGTGTTTTTTTGTTTGCTCCGGCCCGGCGGGGCAGGGGCGGCAAACGCACCATCGTGATATTTTAGCCGGGATACATGGACGATAACGCTGTTGGCCTGCACAAAAGGTGCGGGCCAACGGCGTTTTTTGTCATTTTTGCTAAAAAAAGTGGAGCAAGATTGTCCAACTGTTATATTGCACAGATAGTAAGGGGGGGGGGTATAATAAATTTGGCAGAAAAGCCACAAAATACAAAACGGGAGGTAAAAATCATGCGAAGAAAAAAATTGCTCCGGCAAGTCGCGGCGGCGGCCGTGGCCCTGAGCATGGCGGTATCCCTTTCCGCCCCGGCATTTGCGGCCGAGTTTAATCTTGCCAACGGCGGCCTTGTGATCACGGCGAATGATGACGGCATCACTGTGACGCAGGAAGGTCAGACGGGCTCTACCAGCATCGCCGACAATGAGGAGATCGTGGTGAAAGGCACCTATAATGGTACCTATAATCCCTACGGTGGAGCTACGCTGACCGCTGAGGAGAACCAGCAGGATGAAAACCAGCCTGTGACCCCGGCCAAGGCTCCGGCCAAGGAGGAGACCTCGGAGGAGACCCAGGGGGCAGAGAACGCCCCCGCTGCTGAGGAAAAGCAGGAGCAGAAGGATACCGAAAATCTGACTGACCCTGAGCAGAAGACCGAGACCGAAAATAAGGATAACAACAGCGACCCTGATAACGAGGAAAAGAAGGAGCAGAATGCCCCTGCAAACGGGGAGCTGAATGCTTCCGCTGGCGAGGGGCAGGAGTCCAAAGCAGAGGACGAGGACAAGCCCAAAACAGAGGCCAAGGCTTCTGCCGAGGCTTCCACCAGCGCCTCTGACGACGCCTCCAATGGCTCCCGCAAGGCTCCGGCCCGCAGCAGCGGCGAGAAAAGTGAGATCAGAGGCATCATCCAGATCTTCGCCAACACGCTGGTCAAGCTGACGCTGAAGGATGCCACCATCGACCAGCCGAATGCTGCTGATACGAGTGTTCGTGGCAGGGCAGCCATTGATATTCAGGGCAGCGGCGATGTGGAGATCACGGTGAAGGGCTATAACACCCTGAAAGGATGTGGAGGCGATGCCGGCATCCAGAAAAACGATAATGTCAGCACCGGCACGCTCACCATTACGGCAGAAGACACAAACCAGACCCTTAACGTGAGCGCAGATACCAACGGTGCTGCCATTGGCGGAAATGGATATAGTGGTGACAGCCATGGCACCAAAAACATTGTGATCAAAGGCGGTACGGTGAATACCCAGGGCCGGATCGGCAGCGGATGGAATGGCGGTTCGGCTGAAAATATCGTGATCACAGGCGATGCGGTGGTCGACGCCAATGGCGGCATCGGCGGAGGCTATGGAGACGGGAAAACCAGCATAACCATCTCCGGCAACGCTAAGGTGACCGCTACGGATAAGGCGGAGACCGGAGCTAAATTCTATGGTGGCTCCACCCCTAACCTTGCAGTGATCGGCAGCGGTGGCGGCACAGCCGAGATCACCATCTCCGGCAATGCAGTAGTGAACGCAAAAGCCGAAAATCGTGGTCTGAACTATTATACCGGTGCGGTGATCGGTGGTGGCTCAGGCTACAACAGCAACCAAAAAAGCAGCGCTAAGGTCACCATTGAGGACAATGCTCAGGTAACGGCAGAAAATAGCGAGCACGGCATCGGTGCCGGCATCGGCGCCGGCGCATGTGGCACCGGCGAAGTGATCATTGGCGGCAAAGCGCAGGTCAAGGCCACCGGCAGTGCCGAGTACCAAGAGGGGAGTTTCCATTATGGTGCGGGCGCTGCCATTGGCGATAGCGGAACGGCTGTTCAGGGCAGTGGTACTGCCCAGAACGGCGAGAATAAATTTATTACTGCCGACGACATCCAGGACGGTGCAAAAGTAGAAATGACCAATATAGGTCATAATGGCTCGAACACGGTGACCCAAACACGTCAGAACGGCGAATGGGTGACCAAATGCAGCAATCATGAGTTCGTCGAGACCACCGTTGCCCCCACCTGCACGGAAAGCGGCTACACGGTACAGAAGTGCAGCGTCTGCGGCGAGGAGACCGGTGAGCGCACCAATCTCGTTGCCCCTCTGGGCCACGAGTACAAGAACGGCGTCTGTATCCGCTGCGGCGCACCGGAGCCTCAGGAGAACGGCGGCTCGTCCTCTGCGGCCCCCAACTACACCGTGACCGGTGCAGAGACCTACGAGAGCTCTGTGGTGGATGGCCGGTACATCATTGCGGTACCCTCTGAGGATGCCGCCCTCAACGCTGTGCTGGGCGACCTGCGGGCCATCAAGGCACAGGGTGCCGATGTGGTGGTGTTCCGCACCCGGAGCCGGGAGTCCAGCCTTGTCATCGACGAGATGCTGGCCATGGGTACCGACGTTACCCCCTTTGTGCTTGCCCACAACGGCGGCGAGGCCCGGCTCACCATCAACGGCGCAGCTCATAACGAGCTGATCCACTAACTTACCCCGGCGGGGCGTACCGCATCGCCCTGCTTCCTCCATATTGCAAAGCCCCCCGGCACGTCCGCATGGTGCCGGGGGGCCTTTTTGCGCAGCAAAAAGAAAAACCGGGTGGTAAAAATGACCGGAAATAACAAAAACCACCTGAACCGCAAGGATTCAAGTGGTTTTTCTCGATGGAGCTGCTATCCAGATTCGAACTGGAGACCTCATCCTTACCAAGGATGCGCTCTACCAACTGAGCTATAGCAGCAAATGGCGACCCGGATCGGGCTCGAACCGACGACCCCCAGCGTGACAGGCTGGTGCTCTAACCAACTGAGCTACCGGGCCATGATCGCTCAAGTGCATCATTTCTGGCGGTTGACCGCTGGAACGTGTGTTATTATACCTGAGAAACGCGCTGTTGTCAAGCATGAATTTCGGAAAATGTCAAAAAAGTTTTGGAAAGTCCGACATTCCGGGAAAAATACAAAAACAAAACGCACAGAGTACTCTCTGTGCGCTTGTGGCAGGGGTAGTAAGTCTCGAACTCACGGCACGCGGTTTTGGAGACCGCTGCTCTACCAACTGAGCTATACCCCTACAGATATTCCGCATTCGCTGAATGCTTGATTATTATATAAGATTCTGTGCGGAATGTCAAGCATGAATTTCGCTTTTTTTGCAAAAAGCGGGAGGCAGGGAAAGCTTTTTCGCAAAACGACGCCGAAAACAGGTGGAACTTCGGCTTTCCACCTTGAAGGAAAGCGGGAAATAGTGTATTATAAGGGGTATGAAAAGTGTAATTCCGGGCTTGCTATGCCCTGACAGGGGGAACGCCACTATGGCAGATAAAAACTTTTTGACCGAGATCATTGACGCCGACCTCGCCGAAGGCAAAATCAGCGAGATCCACACCCGCTTCCCGCCGGAGCCCAACGGCTACCTGCACATCGGCAGCGCCAAGGCGATCTATATCAACTGGTCCATCGCAAACCAGTACGGCGGCAAGTTCAACCTCCGCCTCGACGACACCAACCCCGCCCGCGAAGGGGAGGAGTATGTCAACAGCATCATCGAGGACCTGCACTGGCTGGGTGCCGACCCCAACGGCGGCATCTTCTACGGCAGCGACTACTTCGACAAGTGCTATGAGTACGCCGAAAAGCTCATCCTCGAGGGCAAGGCATACGTCGATGACCTGACCCGCGACGAGATGCGCGAGTACCGCGGCAGCGACGCAGGCAAGCCCTCCCGTCCCTCTCCGTGGCGCGACCGCACCCCGGAAGAGAACCTCGACCTCTTCCGCCGGATGCGTGCAGGCGAGTTCCAGGAGGGCGAAAAGACCCTCCGCGCCAAGATCGACCTCGCCAGCCCCAACATGAATCTGCGTGACCCGGCCATCTACCGCATCAAGTACGCCGAGCATCACCGGCAGGGCAATAAGTGGTGCATCTACCCGATGTACGACTTCGCCCACCCCATCCAGGACGCCATCG
>ENA-OZGL01000889-OZGL01000889.1-human-gut-metagenome-genome-assembly--contig:-NODE-889-length-11897-cov-4.185104_pt1 | contig 11897 bp, 10 predicted proteins | sample MGYA00245117_ERZ653659 | MGnify/ENA primary metagenome ERZ653659 (study PRJEB26926, sample SAMN06165263) | human gut metagenome | biome: ENVO:00009003; feature: ENVO:2100002; material: ENVO:00002003... | reverse complement strand
GAGTGTACTTCTGATCCGGTCGGAGCATCAGAAGAATATTTTCTGCAGTCGAAAGCTTCTTCGACGGGTTGTGGATATATAAACTTTTTCCCTTGATATAATGGTTGTACGCCTGATAGCCATAGACGGACAGCATCGGGAAAACAGAAATCAGGTTAATGCACTGGCGAAGCACATTCGGAAGGGAGGTATCATCTGCGTGGTTGTCGTACGCGTACAGGGTCAGAACGCTTCGGGACAGAGTGTTCATCATGTCCTTGGTCGGCGCTTTCATAACAACGTCACGCACAAAGTTCTTCGGCAGGGACTGCTGCTGTTTTAAGATTGTCTTAAAATGATTGAGCTGCTCTTCATTCGGCAGATTTCCAAATAAGAGCAGATACGCAACTTCTTCGAATCCCATACGGTTTTCACTTAAAAAGCCCTGGGTCAGTTTTTCCACGTTGATGCCGCGGTAGTACAGACGTCCGTCACACGGCGTTTTGACGCCGTCAATGATATCCGAAGACACAACGTTTGAAATCTGTGTCAGTCCCGCAAGGACGCCAACGCCGTTGATATCGCGCAGTCCGCGTTTTACATCGTATTGCCCATACAGCGAAACATCCATTTTGGAGTTATCCAGACAGATGTTTGTCAGTTCCTCTATTTCCGGTGTTACTTTCATGCTAAAAGCCATATGCATTCCCCTTTCTCTTCTCTCTTTTTACTTACTTTCACTCATTATAGCATTAAACCAGGGGATTCGTATACTGAAATTTTTATAAACATTCGGAAAATTTTCGTAAGATTTTGTCTCACAAAAGGTATCAGGCTTCTGTTTTACATGCATCGAAGGCTTGATCCAGTGCGTCCAGGAAGTCTCCCATCACGTAATACAGCGTCTCAAACCGCAGATAATCGAGGACGTTTTCATCCCACATAAACTTCAGCACCGGCGGGAATTCCTCATCGGACTCCCAGAACTGGAAGACGAGCGGCAGAAACGGAAAGACATGAAAAACAAAAGCAGCGTCTCCCGGGGAATATGGTTTTCCGCTAAGGGAAACGCATGCTTTTTTCAGCTGTTCCACATGCCCGTCATACCGTGCGGCGCGGCTGTCGTGAACGCCGGACGCAATCGTGCGGCCTTTGATCGTTCCCTTTAAGGAATTGGTACGCGCATACGTGCCGGCGAGCACAATCTCCTTCTTTCCGCAGCAGAGCAGGTCGAAAATCGTCAGTGTCTCATTGAAACTGCCCTGGTGCACATGAAGAAAATGGTCTTTTGAGCCCTCCACAACGCCGGTATGGCGGTTCACTCTCCACTCCTCAAAAAGGTACGGCACATAGAAATAATCGTCATCAAAGGCAAAGCCATACTTCCCTTCGATCTCCTTCTGATCGTACGTCAGAAAGCGCTCCTGCATCTGATCGCGCATTTTAATATAGTTCGACACTTCCATTTTTTTGCCTCCCGCTATTTGTCGAGCATCTTTTTCAGCTCGTCCATGAACGTGTTGACATCCTTGAACTCGCGGTAAATCGACGCAAAACGGACGTACGCTACCTGATCCAGGTCTTTTAAGTAATGCATGACCTTCTCTCCGATCACAGAGCTTGGAATCTCGCGTTCCTCGCCGTTGAAAAGCTCCGTCTCCACCTTGTTGACCATCTCGTTGATCTTCTCGGCGGACACCGGCCGTTTGTGGCAGGCGCGCAGGATGCCGGTCTCGATTTTCGAGCGGTCATACTGCTCGCGGTTCATATCTTTTTTGATGACGATCAAAGGGATCGTCTCCACTTTTTCGTATGTCGTAAAGCGTCTGCCGCAGACATCGCACATCCGGCGGCGGCGGATCGCATTGCTGTCTTCAATCGGGCGTGAATCCACAACCCGGGTATTATCCTGATTACAAAATGGACATCTCATATCTTTCGTCCTCGTTTCTAAATAAGTATTTCGAAAAGTTTTCTACTTTTACAGTATACGCATTTTTCCGTGAAATTCAAGTCAACTGCAGCAACATTTTCGCATATGTTTTTCCATAGGAATCTGTAAAAAGGAGCACCGCATGCGCGTTGTAGATCTCCGCCAGAAAGAAGTTATCAATATCTGCACCTGCAAAACGCTCGGCTGTCCGATTGATGTGGAATTCAATCCAAAAACGGGACATCTTACCGGACTCGTTCTTCCGGGTCCTGTGAAATTCTGCGGCTTTTTCTGCCACGGCGAGGATTTTGTGATCCCATGGGACCGCATCTGCCAGATCGGCAACGATATCATTCTTGTCGAAATTCCGGAAAAAGAGAAAAAGCAGCCCTGATCAACGGATATGAAAACCGAATTCCGATTCCAGCGGAATCTTCGTCCATTTTGCATCCGTGATTTCGATGTAGCTGGAGGTGCGGATCCTTTTGATCATCTCCGTGATCGTCTCCTCATCACCCTGCACCTCCATCTCCACCGTCTCATCCCAGCAGTTTCTCACCCAGCCGGTCAGTCCGAGCTGGTAGGCAGCATAATACGCCCGGTAACGGAACCCCACGCCCTGCACCTGGCCGTAGAAAATCACATGATACCGGATTTCTTCTTTTTCGTCTCTTCTGTCTCGTTTCTCTGTCTCGTTCATATTTCTCTGCCTCCCAACAGTCATTGCCTAAAATTCGTCTGCCGTCGCACAGTACAGCGGAAGCGGGAACCAGTCGGATGGAATGTTCTTCCAGATTTCAGATGGAACCTTGCTTCCCTTACTTGCCAGCGGTGAAAGAAGCAGTTCCTGCGCCTGCTCCCGGTTGAGTACATCTGCCCCCGGATGGGCTTCCCGTGTCACGGTCACAGTTCCATCTTTTACCGTCACGGTCAGCGGCTGTCCCTCCAGTACGGCGAACCACGTTCCATCGCTGATGCCCATCGTCTCTGCTTTCATGGTCAGCATTGCCTCGATGACGTCTGCAAATTGGAAAATACGGTACATCGCGGAACCGCAGCGCTCTTTTGTGAAGCTTTCGCAGACTTCCGATAACGCTGCTGCTTTTCCGGTCTCATACACCGGAATGGAAATGAAAAGAGAGTCAAGCGCATTTTCTTTTAAATAAGCGGCAAGTGCAGGAACGAAATCCTGTTCCTCCAGCACTTCTGCTTCCACAACCTGGTTTCCGCCGCAAAGTGCCAGATATCCGATCCGCTCACCGTTTTTCCAGATTGCAATTGCCTGCTCGCCGAACGTTTTCAGGCAGGCTTTCACATCCTCTCTTACCACGTAAAGCGGTTTTTCCTCATTCAGCTTCTTTGCAAAGGCTGCCGCCTCTTCGTCCGCTTCGCCGTTTTCCGGAAACAGCGGCGCAAAGGTGTAAGCGGAGAGTTCCCCGTTTTTCCAGGTATGGCGCACATTTGCCACATCCAGGTAAAACGTGTATTTTTCACTTCCCGGCGTAAAGCCAAAGTAGGCATACCGCTGTCTCTGGCCGTCCAGTGCCAGAAGATCACACGTTCCTTCCAGATCCGTAATCCAGTCGCCAAGAAGACGCTTCATGTGGCCTTCGCCCCTTGCCTTTGGATGCACGGAAACGCTTCCCACATATCCTGCGCGGAGCAGCTTACCCCCTGCTGCCATTTGCTGTGGAAGCACCGCAATCTCGGCCCGGAGTCTGCCGTTTTCCGCAACAGCGACGCGGTGGATCCGTGCCATTTCCGGTCCTGCCTGATAAACCCTTGGAATTAACTGCTCAAAGTCGTGCGGACGGTGTGCCGTGCTGAACACGTAGTTTGCAAGTTCGATGCAGTCCTCCCACTCTTCCGGCTTTGCAAGTCTGTACTCTGTCATAATATAAAAACCTCCTGATCCTAAAAATCCTTTTGTTTTTGCTCTTCTTTTTCTCTATCCTAACGGATTTTTGTCCTTTTGTCACGAAAATTCCGAACAAATTGCAATATTTTTGCTATATCTGGTAAAAAAAAGAAACGCGCCCGGAAATTTTCATTCCAGGCGCGTTTCCCTTTTCTCAATGTTTCCTGTTTTACTGGATTCCTTTTACGGTGTAATCCTGTGCCTCTACGGCTGTTTTCAGCACATCGTCTGATACCGGGGCTGTCAGTGTTACAACGGCTGTTCCTTTTTCATGGCTTACTTCTGCGGATGCAACACCCTCGATTGCCTCAAGTGTTTTCTTCACTCTTGCCTCGCAGTGGCCGCACATCATGCCCTCGATTGTCATGGTTTTTACCATTCCCTGTTCTGTTGTCATGTTCAGATCCTCCTTTGGAATTTCGTTTTTGATTCTTTTATCTTTTGACGCGTCGTGCATCCGAAACAGATTCAGACGCAGGGCGTTTGTCACAACGCAGAAGCTCGAAAGGCTCATCGCCGCCGCACCGAACATCGGGTTCAGCTTCCAGCCGAACAGCGGGATCCATACGCCCGCAGCCAGCGGAATACCGATGATATTGTAAATGAAGGCCCAGAACAAATTCTCGTGAATGTTCCTGAGGGTCGCACGGCTTAAGCGGATCGCTGCCGGTACATCGGAGAGGCGGCTCTTCATCAGGACAACGTCTGCCGCATCGATCGCGATATCGGTTCCTGCTCCGATGGCAATACCGATATCCGCACTGGTCAGAGCCGGTGCATCGTTGATGCCGTCTCCTACCATCGCTACTTTTCCTTTTTCTTTCAGGCGGCTGATGACCGCTTCTTTTCCATCCGGCAGAACGCCTGCGATGACTTCGTCCACACCTGCCTGTGCGCCGATGGCACGCGCGGTGCGCTCATTGTCTCCGGTCAGCATCACGACACGGATTCCCATATTCTGCAGTTCTTTCACCGCACGCGGGCTGTCCTCTTTGATGACATCCGCAACCGCGATCATACCGAGCATCTTTCCGTCTTCACTGAAGAACAGCGGTGTCTTTCCTTCTTCGGAAAGTTTTGCTGCCTGCTCTTCCATCTGTTTCGAGAGAACCGCTTTTTTCGTAATCAGTGCGCGGTTGCCTCCGCAGAGCTCTTTTCCGTTCCGTTTTGCCACAAGGCCGTTTCCAGGAAGCGCAGAGAAATCACTGACTTCTTCGCGGGCCAGGCCTTTTTCCTCTGCAAGTGCAAGAATCGCACGGGCCAGCGGATGCTCACTTTTGTGCTCCAGTGCAAAGGCACCTTTTAAAAGCTCCTCCTCACTTACACCGTCCGCCGGGACAAGATCGGTTACCTGCGGCTCGCCGCTTGTGATGGTTCCAGTCTTATCGAGTGCAACGATCTGTGTTTTTCCTGTCTTCTCGAGAGAAACTGCGGTTTTGAACATCGTTCCGTGTTTTGCTCCCATTCCGTTTCCGACCATGATCGCAACCGGTGTTGCAAGGCCGAGCGCACACGGGCAGCTGATAACGAGAACGGAAATACCTCTTGCAAGAGCAAAGCCGACGCTCTCTCCTGCAAACAGCCAGATCACAATCGTAGCAAGTGCAATGCAGATAACGGCCGGCACAAAAATACCGGAAACTTTATCGGCCACTTTGGCGATCGGCGCTTTTGTCGCTGCCGCATCGCTGACCATCTGAATGATCTGGGAGAGTGTTGTGTCTTCTCCGACTCTCGTCGCCTCACAGGTCAGGAAACCGGACTGGTTTAAGGTCGCCGCCGATACGCGGTCGCCGGCCTCTTTATCCACCGGAATACTCTCGCCAGTCAGCGCGGATTCGTTGACGGCACTCGTTCCCTCCAGGACAACGCCGTCCACCGGAATATTTTCGCCCGGGCGGACGATGAAATGATCGCCCTTTTTCACCTGATCAATGCCGACTTCCACTTCTTTTCCGTCTCTTAAGAGAACAGCGGTCTTCGGAGCCAGCTTCATCAGACTCTTTAACGCATCGGTCGTTTTTCCTTTGGAAATCGACTCCAGCATTTTTCCGACGGTAATCAGGGTCAGAATCATGGCTGCGGACTCGAAGTAAAATTCATGCATATAGCTCATGACTGCATCCATGTCCCTCTGTACCTGCGCTCCCGTCATGGCAAACAGGGCGTAGACGCTGTATACAAACGATGCGGTAGAACCAAGCGCTACCAGCGTGTCCATGTTCGGTGCTTTATGCCAGAGGCTCTTGAAACCGCTGATAAAGAATTTCTGGTTGATGACCATGACCGCAATGGTAAGCAGGAGCTGTACCAGTCCCATTGCGATGTGGTTTCCTTCAAAGAATTTCGGCAGCGGCCATCCCCACATCATATGGCCCATGGAGAAATACATGAGCGGAATCAAAAGAAGAACGGAGCTCACCAGACGGCGTTTCATGACCGGTGTTTCCTTGTCTTTCAGCATCTCTTCGTATTCTGCTGTGGAAGCCGACTGTGATGTGCTTCCCTTCTCGCCTTTTTTCGACGCACCGTAGCCTGCATTTTTCACGGCGGCAATAATCTCTGCCGGGGAGGCCGTTCCCTCCACGCCCATGGAATTTGTCAGAAGGCTGACTGCGCAGGATGTGACACCGGGTACCTTTGACACGGCTTTTTCGACACGGGTCTGGCAGGCGGCGCAGCTCATACCGGTTACATTGTACTGTTCCATCGTATGTCTTCCTTTCTGTAGTTCTGGATTTTCTTTTTCGCATACCCCAATAGGGTATCTTATTTTCTTCTACACTATATACCCTGTCCGGGTATTTTGCAAGTGTTTTTTCAAAAAATTTCCACTTCTCTTCTGCCATCCCCCGCACAATCCGGCCGGACCCTCCTCAGAAATCCCTTGACAACCCGGCGCATGTATTTTATATTGAAGCAATCATGGATGATTTTTTGTTACAGTTCACAGGTACCCTGCGAACTGTAACATTCGCAGCCCTCATTTAAAGTTTTGCTTCGCAAAAGGAGGGCTGCTCACACCTGAATCATGTTCTTACGCAGCGAAACAGCAAGTGTTTCACTGCTGAATGAACAGTAACGGATTTTTCTTTTTTCATCCTTCGGAGGTTTTTATGATTACATATGATTATTATCGCATTTTTTACTTCGTAGCACAATATCACAGCTTTACAAAAGCCGCGGAAATTCTGAAAAACAACCAGCCCAACATCACACGGTGCATGAACAATCTGGAAAGTGAGCTTGGCTGCAAACTTTTTATCCGTTCCCACCAGGGTGTCACACTGACAGCGGAGGGCGAAAAGGTGTATGAGCGTGTGGCCGTTGCCTACGAACAGCTCCGCACGGTTGAGGAGGAGCTGGCTCTTGAGCGGTCTCTTGAGAGCGGCCTTATCACAATTGGTGCGAGCGAGACGGCACTTCGTCTGATGCTGCTCTCCCGCCTGGAGCACTTCCACACCCGCTATCCGCACGTCCGCCTGCGCATCTCCAACCACTCGACGCCGCAGGCCATCCAGGCGCTCGAAAACGGTCTGGTCGACTTCGCAGTCGTCACAAGCCCGGTGGAAATCCGCAAACCGCTGCACAAGATCCCGATTTTCCCATTCCAGGAAATTCTGATCGGCGGATCGAAATATGCATCCCTTTCCGCAGAGCCGCATCATCTCGGCGAATTGTCAGAATATCCTTTTATCTCGCTTGCCAAAGACACCGGCACGCGGGAGCTGTACGCCGAGTACTTTCTGAATCACAGCCTCGCCTTCCACCCCGATATGGAGGCGGCGACGACGGATCAGATTCTTCCTATGGTCGAGTATAACCTCGGCATCGGATTTTATCCGGAGGAGCTGGCACGCGATGCCTTAAAGAGCCGTACCGTCTGTCGGATTCCGCTCATCGAGGAGGCCCCCAAACGTGAAATCTGTCTTATCATCAACCCGCGGCAGCACCAGAACGCGGCGGCAAAAGAGCTGATCGAGGAGCTTCTGGAACGCGTATAAGATTTTATGAACTTTTGTTTGAAACAGAAAAAGACCCTGTCTACCGGCGGACGGAACATCGCTGCTCCATCCTTCCCGTATACAGGGTCTCTTTTTTATTTATGCCTGCTGTCTGGAAATCTGCTCTTTTTTATGCGGCATGGCAAAGACCATCGCCGTGTAGGAAAGCATTGCGCCTGTGATGTAGAAGAACATCAGAAATCCGCTCCGGTTCAGCACAGCGATGCGGACGATGCCAATCCAGAAACCGACGTTGGACGCCAGGGAGAACACACGCGCAAACATCATATTTTTCTCCTCACCCTTTGCCAGGCGGACGATCAGCAGCAACATGGCCGCTGAAAAAAATAGTGTCATACAGCACTCCAGAAATACTTCCATTTTTTCAGCCTTCTTTCTTCACTCTCTCTTATTTCTCAGCGGTACTTTTCCAGTGACATCAGAAGGAAGCTCACCAGAAGAAGTCCGCAGGAAATCCAGATTACATGGATTCCATACAGCATGGAGAACACGCCTCCAATTCCGGCGCCGATGGCGAAAGCCAGAATCACGCCGAAATAGTATCCGGCCTGACGGAGCTGTTCTTTTTTCTTATCCCGCAGATACATGGACAGCGCTGCGGTTCCGCTTCGCAGGTTTCCGATGCACATGGTGCTTGCATACGAATAACCGCCGACCTTGCGGAAGGTCTGTACCTGAATCGCGCACGCAAACGATACAAGCATCGCCGCGAGCATATTATAAGAAGACGGAATAAATCCGACGATCGCAAGGATCACAATTTCCGCCGCGAGAAGTACCTGCCGCCAGTGCAGCCTCTTTGCATACCGGTAATGCTCCTGGAAATTTTCTGCCAGAAATACACCCATCGCAAAAAAGAGGATCGGGAAGAGATACCGAAGGCCTGCCGTAAAGTTTCCTTCCAGAAAGTTCTGGCTCATCAGCACAACGTTTCCCGTCTGGGCATTTGAGAATACTTCATCTCTGCAATTGTACGTGTAGGCATCCTGAAAACCGCCGGACAGCGCCAGAAACATACTGTTGATAAATGCTTCCGACATCTGATTTTCCGAGAGCAGGCGTCCTACAAAGCTTGCTTTCTTTTCCATACATTTTCCCTTTCTTTCAACAGACGGCCCGGCTTTTTGGTGCCTGCCGTTTTGCTTCCCTTATTATAACCGCCCGCTTTTTGAGATGGAAAAACGGATATCGTATTATGCTCATATATTTTTCATATGACTATATTGATACAAAATCATTTTAATATGATACACCGTAAAAAAGGGAGAAATTTTGTCACTTTGCACAAACAAAATTTCTCCCTTTTTGTAAATTGTCTTTATTGTTCTAAAATTTTCTTACTTTCTTCCTCTCTGTTTCTCACTCTGCTCGCGGTGATACTGCAGCGTGTAGAGCTGGTAATATCTTCCCTGCGCTGCTAAAAGCTCCTGATGCGTTCCATGCTCCACGATTTTTCCGTGGGACAGTACGATAATCTCATCCGCATGCTGGATCGTCGAAAGACGGTGCGCTACGATCAGCATCGTTCCGATGTTCTTCATCTTTTCCATGGAATCCTGGATCAGAAGCTCGGTTTCGGTGTCGATGTTCGCCGTCGCCTCGTCAAGGATCATAACCGAAGGCTTATGGATGATGGTACGCGCAAACGAGAGAAGCTGGCGCTGTCCGGCGGAGAAGTTGTTTCCTCTCTCCCGCACCGGCTCGTCGAGGCCGTGATCCAGCTTATTGATGAACTGGTCAGCATTCACGTAATGGCAGACGTCCATGATCTCCTCATCGGAAATCCCCTCCTCGCGGAGAATAATGTTGCTGCGGATCGTTCCCGAGAACAGGAAGACATCCTGCAGCATCTGGCCGAATTTTTTCCGCAGGGAATCGATCTTGATCTTTCGGATGTCGATGCCGTCGATCAGAATCTCACCCTTCTGGAACTCGTAGTTCCGGCAGATCAGGGAAAGAATCGTCGATTTTCCGGAACCGGTGGAACCCACAAATGCGATTGTCTCTTTCGGGTTGACGTGGAACGAAACGCCTTTTAACACCCACTCGCCCGGGATATAGGAAAACCATACATCGCGGAACTCAATTTCGCCCCTGATGTCGGTAAGCTCGATCGCATCCGGCGCATCCTGCATTTTTGGCTCGAGATCCAGAATCGAGAATACTTTCTCGGCGGATGCAAATGCGGACTGCAGCCAGTTGAACTGCTCCGCCAGGTTCTGGATCGGGTTGAAGAATTTTGAAATATACATGTAAAAGCTGACGATCATACCGCTGGTAAGCGTCTGGCCGAGGAACGACGTTCCCTCCAGATAGCCCTTGCCGCCTAAATACAAAAGGCAGAGCACGGAGCTGATATACAGCATGTAGACGAGCGGACGGAAAATACCAAACACGAAAATCTGCTCCTGCTGTGCGCGGCCGAGTGCGTTGCTCTTGTCGGTAAACTCGCGCATCTTGGCATCCTCGCGGTTGAAGATCTGTGTGATTTTCATACCGGAAAGGTTCTCCGACAGATACGTGTTGATGTCCGTAGTACAGTCTTTTACTTTCCGGTGTGCTCTTCGCGAGAATTTGCGGAAAATAATCGAGAACAGCACGATAAACGGCACGAAGCAGAGCACCATCAGCGTCAGCTCATAGTTCAGAAACAGCATCGCAATCAGAATACCGATGATCACGAAGAAGTTCTTCAGAAGATTGACCAGAAGGTTGGTGAACATCAGCGAAATCGCGTTCGTATCGTTTGTCGTTCTCGTGACAAGCTTTCCGACCGGAATCTCATTTAACTGCTCGTGGGAAAGGCGCTCGATGTGGACGAACAGATCCTCCCTCATATTGGAAATGATTTTCTGACCCGTCTTCTGCAGAATCACGGCCTGGAAATACGTGCACGCCATCGAGACAAGAAGGATTGCCGCATAGCCCGCTACCCACAGAAACAGGGTATTCAGCGCGAATTTTCCAACGACGAGCTCCTCAATTTTGCCGACGATCAGCGGCGAAATGATATCGTACGCGATCGAAAACAGCATCAGAAAACCAATAACGATAAACTGGCGGTAAAACGGCTTTGCGTAATCCATCAGACGCTGCATGATTTCACTGTCTTTCATGTTCCGCTCAAAGCCGGTTTCTTTTTCTCCATCTTTCACTACAAACGCGGCCACAATCAGCAGGGTGGAAATCACGCCGATGATCGCGCCGACCCAGAGAATCGGATAATAATTGTGCATTTCTACTCCTCCCCCGCTTCCTCTTCAAGTTTCTGCAGATCGACCATCTTGCGGTACGCCGTGCAGGTCCGGTACAGATCCTCGTGTTTTCCGACTGCATGGACTTCTCCGTCCTCGACGAACACGATCTTGTTCATCTGCTCCACCGTTGAAATCCGGTGTGCGATCAGAATTGTCGTCAGTCCCTCACGTTTTTTGAGATTGTCGAGAATCGTGCGCTCTGTTTTGGTATCGACCGCAGAGACGGAATCGTCGAGAATCAGAATCGGTGCGTGTTTCATCAGCGCACGCGCAATCGAGATTCGCTGCTTCTGTCCGCCGGAAACCGTCACACCGCGCTCGCCAAGAACTGTGCGGTAGCCCTCTTTGAACTCTGCGATATTGGCATGGACATCGGACATCATCGCCGCATCCTCAATGGCCTCCTGGTTTTCGTCATCAAAGGCGAAGGAAATATTGCCGGAAATCGTGTCGGAGAACAGGAAGTTGTCCTGCGGCACGTAGGCACAGCCCTCACGCACGGAGTGGATGGAAACGGTGTTGACATCGTGGTCATCAATGAACAGCGTTCCGTCCGGCACGTTGTAGGTGCGGAGCAGCAGATCGACGATGGTCGTTTTTCCGGAACCAGTCTTTCCGACGATGCCGACACTCTCGCCCGGCTCAATGGTAAACGATACGTTTTTCAGCACATCGTACTCCCCATCCGGATAGCGGAAGGTCAGATTGCGGAACTCGATTTTTCCATGGATGGACGGCAGATCCTGCACACCTGTCTCTTATACACATCTCCGAGCCCACGAGAC
>ENA-OZGL01000854-OZGL01000854.1-human-gut-metagenome-genome-assembly--contig:-NODE-854-length-12358-cov-5.177111_pt1 | contig 12358 bp, 8 predicted proteins | sample MGYA00245117_ERZ653659 | MGnify/ENA primary metagenome ERZ653659 (study PRJEB26926, sample SAMN06165263) | human gut metagenome | biome: ENVO:00009003; feature: ENVO:2100002; material: ENVO:00002003... | reverse complement strand
TGGGCTCGGAGATGTGTATAAGAGACAGCTTGGTGGTCTAGGACTGGGTGTGGGTTATATTACGCCTGTTTCAACTATTATTAAGTGGTTTCCTGATAAGCGTGGACTTGCGACTGGCCTTGCCATTATGGGCTTTGGCTTTGCCTCGCTGTTAACTAGTCCCATTGCCCAATATCTAATTCAGGCACGTGGCGTTGAACAGACCTTTTATATCTTGGGAGTTGTTTATTTTGTTGTTATGCTTTTTGTCTCACAATTCATTAAACGACCAAGTGTAGAGGAGGCACAACTGTTGGCTGACAAGAGTCCAAACCGTCAGGCTGCTGATTTGAGCAAGGGAGTTACGGCTAATGAGGCTCTGAAATCGTCAACGTTTTACTGGTTATGGCTTATTCTGTTTATCAATATTTCATGTGGCTTAGCCCTTGTTTCTGCTATTTCTCCAATGGCTCAAGATATGGTTGGGATGTCAGCTGAATCAGCGGCAGTTGTTGTAGGTGTTATGGGAATCTTTAATGGTTTTGGTCGCCTTCTGTGGGCAGGCTTGTCGGATTATATTGGGCGTCCGAAGACCTTTGTTCTCCTCTTTGTGGTTAATATTGTTATGGCTGTCCTCCTAATTGTCCTGCAAGTTCCACTTGTCTTTGTGGTTGCGATGGCTGTTCTGATGACTTGCTACGGGGCAGGTTTCTCATTAATTCCTCCCTATCTTAGCGATATCTTTGGGGCAAAGGAGTTGGCTACCCTTCATGGTTATATTTTGACTGCCTGGGCGATGGCGGCCTTAGTGGGGCCAATGCTTTTATCCGTAACCTACGAATTGATAAAATCATACCAGATGACCTTGCTTGTTTTCATCGCTCTTTACGTGGTGGCTTTGGTCGTTTCCTACCTCTTGAAAAAGAGGGGGTTACGTCAAGTAGCTTAATGATGACGATTTGAGTTATAGATAAGAAAAATCTCTAGCACTCGCTAGGGATTTTTTATATAATAAAACACATGGTTAAATCATATAGTAAAAACGCAAATCACAACATGCGTCGTCCAGTAGTCAACAAGGATATCGTGGACTACATGCGAACGCATCTTCAGGAAAATAAAGGGCATTTGGCTGAACTGGAGGCCTTTGCTCGTAAGGAAAATATTCCAATTATCCAGCACGAAGTAGTTGCTTATTTCCGATTTTTGTTGCAGACCTTGCAGCCTAAGAAAATCCTTGAGGTAGGAACAGCTATTGGTTTTTCAGCCCTTCTTATGGCTGAGTATGCGCCTGATGCTCAGATTACAACGGTTGATCGTAATGAAGAAATGATTGGCTTTGCCAAGGAAAATCTAGCCAAGTATGACAGCCGCAAACAAATTACCTTGGTCGAAGGAGATGCAGCAGAAGTTTTGCAAGATTTGGACACTGACTATGATTTTGTCTTTATGGACTCAGCCAAGTCTAAATATATCGTCTTTCTGCCTGAAATCCTAAAACGTCTCAAGGTAGGTGGTGTCATCGTCTTTGATGATATCTTCCAAGGGGGCGATATTGCCAAAGATATCATGGAGGTTCGTCGTGGTCAGCGTACGATTTACCGTGGCTTGCATCGTCTTTTTGATGCGACCTTAGATAACCCTGGATTGACTGCTAGTTTGGTCCCTATGAGTGACGGACTTCTTATGCTTCGGAAAAATTCTGAAAATATTATCTTGCCAGATTAAGCATTATTTAAGTAAGTGTGGTATAATAACAAAGATATTGACAATTTAAGGAGTAGATAAAATGGCTAAAGAAAATGAAAACCTTGAGTCAACAGAAGAAACTGTTGAAGAGGTTGTAGCAGACAAAGACGCAGAACAAGAGCATCTTGATCGCCAAAAAGAAGAAGAGGAAAGCATCGCCCTCGCCAGTGAAAAAGCGAAAGAAAAAGCTAAACGTGCTAAAACTAAAAAGACACGTGATGCTGGTAAACCAAGCTCAGGTGGTCGCTTCCTTGGAGGTCTTGCCCTTGTAGCTGTTTCAGCTCTCGTTGGTGCAGGTGCTATGTATGTTTCTCTAGGTAACAAAACAACTGAAGAAACAACTTTGGTATCTATGAAAGGTGATACTGTTACTGTTGGTGATGTTTTTGATTCACTTAAAGGTAGTAGCCAAACACAACAAAGTGTTTTGAGTGCAACTTTGCAAAAGGCTCTTGAAAAAGAATATGGTAGCAAAGTCAGCAAAGAAGACGTTGACAAAGCTTATAAGCAAGCTTCAGAACAATACGGAGATCAATTCTCACAAGTACTTGCAGCCTATGGTCAAACAGAAGAGTCATACCGTACTCAAATCCGTACACAAAAATTGGTTGAGTACGCTGTTAACCAAGCCGCACAAAAAGATTTGACGGAAGCAAATTACAAGGCTGCCTATGATAACTACACACCAAATACAGAGGTGCAAGTGGTTTCAACTACTGATAAAGCAGTGGCAGATAAGGTGGACTCTGAAGCTAAGGCAGAAGGAGCAGATTTCTCACAAGTAGCTAAAGATAACAGCTTGGAAGTGACTTCTAAGACGGTTAACTCAGCTTCTCAAGACTTCCCAGCAGATGTTTTGACAGCAGCCTTCAAACAAGATGCTAATGCCGTCTCTGACGTAGTGACTGTTTCAAACAGCTCAACTGGTGCTGCGACTTACTACATCGTCAAAACTGTTTCAAAATCTGAGAAAAATGCAGATTGGAAAAACTATAAGGATGATTTGACTAAGGTTATCATCAATGGTAAGAAATCTGATACTAACTTCACTAACTCAGTGATTGCTAAGGTCCTTAAGAAATATAATGTTAAAGTTGTAGACAAGGCCTTTAGCGCAATTCTTGACCAGTATGTGACTGGTTCTGGAGCTTCATCAAGTTCATCATCAAGCTCTAGCAAATAAATCACATGATAGAGTTGATAATGCTATTATCAGCTTGACCTAAGACCTAAAACACGTTAAAATGGAGAGTGGCTGAAAGTTCTAATATCATGACATTTTTATCCTTCCCTGTGAGATTGGTAATCATCGCTTCTGATACAGAAAAATGGCGGTCGCTGCGAGCCATGGACGAATCTGGTTACTTGCTACTCAAAGTTCACAATTAAAGACAAATAAGAATGACAAGTTCATTGAATGAAGGTGGTACCGCGGTTCACGTCGCCCTTCGTTTAGTGGACTTGTCTTTTATTCTTTGGGTATTTCGCTGTGTGTCGCTATCGACTATGTGGAAATGCTCGAGAATAACTCAAAATAAAAAACAATTAATTAAGGAGAAACAATGAAACAACTTACTTCAGCACAAATTCGTCAAATGTGGCTTGATTTCTGGAAATCAAAAGGTCACGCTGTTGAACCATCAGCTAACTTGGTTCCAGTTAACGATCCAACCCTTCTTTGGATTAACTCAGGGGTTGCCACTTTGAAAAAATACTTTGATGGCTCTGTGATTCCTGAAAATCCACGTATCACTAACTCACAAAAGGCTATCCGTACCAACGATATCGAAAATGTTGGTAAGACAGCTCGTCACCACACAATGTTTGAAATGCTTGGTAACTTCTCAGTTGGTGACTACTTCCGTGATGAAGCCATCGAATGGGGTTATGAGCTTTTGACAAGCCCAGAGTGGTTTGATTTTCCAAAAGACAAACTTTACATGACTTACTATCCAGATGATAAAGATTCATACAACCGTTGGATTGCTTGCGGTGTTGAACCTAGTCATTTGATTCCAATTGAAGATAACTTCTGGGAAATCGGTGCTGGCCCTTCAGGACCAGACACTGAGATTTTCTTTGACCGTGGCGAAGACTTTGACCCTGACAATATTGGTATCCGTTTGCTTGAAGAAGATATTGAAAACGACCGTTACATTGAAATTTGGAACATCGTTTTGTCACAATTCAACGCAGATCCAGCTGTTCCACGTTCAGAATATAAGGAACTTCCTAATAAAAACATTGATACGGGCGCAGGTCTTGAACGTCTTGTAGCCGTAATGCAAGGGGCTAAAACAAACTTTGAAACAGACCTCTTCATGCCTATCATTCGTGAAATCGAAAAAATGTCTGGTAAAACTTACGATCCAGATGGTGACACAATGAGCTTCAAGGTCATCGCTGACCACATTCGTTCATTGGCATTTGCCATCGGTGATGGTGCCCTTCCAGGTAATGAAGGTCGTGGTTATGTCCTTCGTCGTCTTCTCCGTCGTGCCGTAATGCACGGCCGTCGTCTCGGCATTTCTGATGCTTTCTTGTACAAACTTGTTCCAACTGTTGGTCAAATCATGGAAAGCTATTACCCAGAAGTTCTTGAGAAGAAAAACTTTATCGAAAAAATCGTTAAACGTGAAGAAGAAACCTTTGCACGTACTATCGATGCAGGTTCAAGCATGCTTGACGAGCTTCTTGCTAACCTTAAGAAATCTGGTAAAGATACGCTTGAAGGTAAAGACATCTTCAAACTTTATGATACTTACGGATTCCCAGTGGAATTGACAGAAGAGTTGGCTGAAGATGAAGGCTTCAAGATTGACCATGAAGGTTTTAAAGCAGCCATGAAAGAACAACAAGAACGTGCGCGTGCTAGCGTAGTTAAAGGTGGTTCTATGGGTATGCAAAATGAAACCCTCGCAAACATCACTGAACCATCTGAGTTCTTGTATGAAGCAGAGACTGCAGAAAGCCGTTTGAGCGTAATCGTTGCTGACGATGCTCGTCATGATAGTGTAAATTCTGGTCAAGCACTCCTTGTCTTTGAACAAACACCATTCTACGCTGAAATGGGTGGACAAGTAGCAGACCACGGTACAATCTCAGATGCAGCTGGTACAGTCGTTGCGCGTGTTGTTGACGTTCAACGTGCACCAAATGGACAAGCGCTTCACACTGTTGAGGTTGAAGGTGAACTTGTTGTAGGTGCTAACTACAAACTTGAAATTGACCACACACGTCGTCACCGTGTTATGAAGAACCACACAGCGACTCACCTCTTGCATGCTGCCCTTCATAATATTGTTGGTGATCATGCTGTCCAAGCGGGTTCTCTTAATGAACAAGAATTCTTGCGTTTCGACTTCACTCACTTTGAGGCTGTAACTCCAGAAGAATTGCGTGCTATCGAAGAACAAGTCAACGAAGAAATCTGGAAAGCCACTCCAGTAACAACTATTGAAACAGACATTGACACTGCTAAATCAATGGGAGCTATGGCCCTCTTTGGTGAAAAATATGGTAAGAATGTTCGTGTCGTTTCAATCGGTGATTACTCTGTTGAGCTTTGTGGTGGTACGCACGTTGCCAACACTGCTGAAATCGGTATGTTCAAGATTGTTAAAGAAGAAGGTATCGGTTCAGGAACACGTCGTATCTTAGCAGTGACATCACGTGAAGCTTACCTTGCTTACCGTGAAGAAGAAGATGCCCTTAAAGCAATCGCAGCAACGCTTAAGGCACCACAATTGAAAGAAGTACCTAACAAGGTTGCTAGCCTTCAAGAGCAGTTGCATGCCCTTCAAAAAGAAAATGCTGCTCTTAAAGAAAAAGCAGCAGCTGCAGCAGCTGGTGATGTCTTCAAAGACGTTAAAGAAGCTAACGGTGTTCGTTACATCGCTAGCCAAGTGGAAGTTTCTGACGCAGGTGCCCTTCGTACATTTGCTGATCAATGGAAACAAGCAGACTACTCTGACGTTCTTGTCCTTGCAGCTCACATTGGCGAAAAAGTTAATGTCCTTGTAGCAAGCAAGTCTAAGGATGTTCACGCAGGTAATGTTATCAAGGTTCTCGCACCAATCGTGTCAGGTCGTGGTGGTGGTAAACCAGATATGGCCATGGCCGGTGGTAGCGATGCCAATGGTATCCAAGATCTTCTTTCGGCAGTAGCAGAACAGCTTTAAGATGTGATACAATAAAAGAAACTTGAAAAGGTAGGATGAAAATCCTATCTTTTTTCTTTGTAAGTAGCATTGAAAGTTAAAAGTATTTTCATTTCACAATTGAAATAGTGAATATTGGGTGGTATACTATTACAAATCATAAAAATTATAATAGTTTCAAGTAATAGGGAGCTAGCGATGTTTGGACAAGACTTTGGTCATCGGTTAAGAGAGTTGAGATTAGCACAAGGACTCACTAAAGAAAAATTTTGTGAAGGGGATGAGGTTTTATCAGTACGACAATTGACACGTATAGAGACAGGGAAGTCTCAACCTAAACTAGAAACCTTAGAGCACTTGGCAAGACGTCTGAATATATCTTTATCGGAATTGCTTGGAGAGAGAGCTATAGGCTCAAAGTTGCCGGTAGAATACCTCAATCTCAAATATCAATTGATGCATGCGACTAGTTTAGATAAGCCAAATAACCTAATGAAACTAGACGAAAAGCTGGGTAAAATTATTGATAGCTATTATGATGATTTGCCAGCTGATGAACAGAGGGTTGTTGATATCTTACAGTCAAAACTTTACTCTTATACTTCAAAGACACATCAAAAATTTGGCATGAGCATATTGGAGAAGAGTTTACCTTCATTATGTGAGAAAAGGGTATACACTATCAATGACCTACTACTTATAGAACTATATCAAATCTCGTTAGGAGATGGTGATAGTATGCGGTCAGATGGGTTTAGTGAAGGGACTTTTTATGCCATCTGTAGAAATCTTATAAATAGTTATGATAATATTCCCACGGAGTATCTATTTTTATTTAGGGATGCCTTATTAATGGTTCCAATAGTTGAATATGAACGAAAAAAGTTTCATTTATCGGAGATAGCATTCATTCAACTGCATCACATTATGGAGGAAACTCAAGATTATCAGAAAAAACCAATTTTGAGAATGCTAGAGGGACAGTATCTATATGTTGTAAAGAATGATATTTTTGAGTCTAAAAAAGCCTATCAAGAAGGGATAATCTTGGCTAGATTGTTAGGAGATACCTCTTTAGCTGACATCATATCAGAGAAAATGAGAGATGCTATGAAAGAATAGAGCAGGACATACGTGTCCTGTTCTTTTTTCTAATAAGCAGTATATTATACCCATAAGAAGAATTAAAGAATGTAACTAATTTCATTGAGATTTTTGAAAATGACACCGTCTAAAATAGAGTATTAAGGAGAATTATTATGAAACCTGCTACAAAACGTTTCACAACTTTAACCGCACTCGCTTTAACTTCCGTTCTATTACTTGGTGCATGTGGTAATAACAAGAAGGAAGGCACATTAACATCGAGCTCTAGTAAGGTTAGTCAGAAAGTGAAATCGACAAAACCATCCTCAAAAGAAAAAGAGAAGAAGTCTGAGAAAAAGACAAAATCTTCTAGTTCAGAAGAAGTCTCAAAAGCAACCTCTGGAGAAAAGGCTTCACAACCATCAGCCGGAAATGTTGCTGGATCTGCTCAACAAGAAGTTGCTCCAACAAATCCTAGTGAAGAAACAGCTGGAGTAAATCAAGGATCTACGACAGAACAACCAGCTGCTTCAGCGGAACAAACACCGGCTACCACAGCAGTTGATGTTACGGCAATGGCTAATGGTGATTTCTCTAGTGTTGCTGGTACCTATCAAAATGACTTAGGAGATACAATTACAGTATCCCCATCCGGTAGTGTAACTCGTGTAGGCGCTGAAAGTGGTTATAGTGATACAAGTAGTCAGCTCTTTAATGGTTTTGCTCAAGATGGCGGTTATGTAGCAGGTTTTGCTCATAATGATGGACCAACCAGTGACCCAATTTTCTTTGACAGTAATGGACAGATTCGTTTCGGTTCTGATGCGATATATGGTCGGATGCATGTTTACAATAAATTAGATTAATGGTATTGTCCCTCGGTACTTAAGAAAAGGAAATCACAAGTAGTAGAAGGAGCACACTTTAAAAATGTCTCAAAAAGAACATGGAGAAGTGAGAAGTACTAGTGGTACCTTAAAGGGGACCTATCACTATTTGGATTCTCCCAGTCCTCATTTGTTTCCGTTTGTCTTTATTAGTAATGTAACAAATAGCCTTCAGATGTTTCTCGTGTGTAAGAACGGTAAGCCAATTGCCTTTCCATTACTTCTACCAAATCAGTATAAAATTGTTTACATTAAGGACTTTCAAAATGTTAGCTCCTGCGATGAGATTACTGTGACTGAACATTTAGAAGAATACATCTATGATGAATCATAGTTAGACTAGATTGATACCTATAGTCAAATCAACCCAGAATGAATTAATTAATCTATTCAGATTTGCTTAATGTGTCAAGGAATTAGATGTAGCAAAAGCCCTCAGGTAGCCCCTTTGGGCTTTTCTTAATCATAGTTATCTGAAAGAATTAGCTATCAATTTTCTACAAAATAAAGTTTAGTAATAATATTGAAATAATTGTAAAAAATATTTCAAAGAGGTATAATAGAAATGTGAAAACGGTTCCAATTTTTATCAAACAGCCTAGAAAGTGAGAGTGATCAAAATGAGAAAGGCATATGTTTTTAAGGAACGTCAACGTTACTCAATACGTAAATATTCTTTTGGAGCTGCATCAGTCTTGATTGGTACGAGCTTGATGCTTGGTGGACATACTTTGGCTCAGGAACAAGCCAATAGCACAGGTTCCATCATGGACTATGAAGTTATTGTAAATAATTCTGAAGCACCCCAAATTGACCAAGCAACTTCAGAAGCTGTTACCGATGTCCTCAATCAACCAGCCTCAAGATCAGAAGTGCCAAGACCTAAGCTTGCCAGCAGTGAAGTTGCTTCTTCTGAAGCTAGTAGTGTAGTGGCTAGCGAGACTGCTTCTTTGGAAGTACCGGCAGAGGTTGCCCATTCTGCATCTGCTGTTGCTTCTGTTGCGAGCTCAGAGGTGGCTAGCCCACGTTCTGAAGTGTCATCAGTAGCTAGCTCTGAAGTAGCTAGTGAAACTGACCGTTCAGCGATGTCAGAAGCAGTGGAAGTTAGACCTACTGACCGTGAAGCTGTCGATACTAGTCTTCGTACTGTCTTAACTAATGCTAGTCAGCCAGGTGTAGATGGTCCTGTGACTGCTGATGGTTCTCTTGATATTCCATCAAACGGTACTTTTTATTTCCGTCGCACAACTGAAATTCGTACAGCTCCAGTCATGGATATCAAACCTACTTTCGTCTTTAGTGCAGGTGACCATGTTATCTATGATAAGGTCTTGAAGAGAGATGATCATCAATGGATTTCTTACATTGGTTACGATTATGAACGCTACTACGCTGATATCGCAGCTTTGAAGGCCGAAAATACTAGTACCACTGAAGCGACTAGAGATGAAGCCGTCCCTGAACGTGGTACTTATTACTTCACTAAACCTGCAGATGTGAAGAACCAACCTAGCTTGACTGCTAAGACTGAGTTCAATTTTGATCCAGGCATGTCAGTCAACTACGATAGATCTTTGCTTGCGGACAACCACCGTTGGATTTCTTATACTTCGTACAGTGGTACTCGTCGTTATGTCGACCTAGGTGCTGTTGCAGAGGCTGTAGCTAAACCAAGAGGCGATATCGCTATTGAAAGTCATGACAATGGTGACTTTAGTGTAGTTATCAGTAATGTTTCAGACCAAAACGGTGTCCTCGGGGTATCTGTTCCAATCTGGTCTGAAAAGAATGGCCAAGATGATATCATTTGGTACAATGCAACTCGTCTTAACAATGGCAACTACAAGGTTAACGTCAGTCTAAGTGACCATAAGAATGAACGTGGTCTCTACAATGTTCATCTTTACTATGTTGAAACTAATGGTAAATTAGTTGGTGTGGGTGGCACAGCTTACACAGTTCCTGCCAAGGTTGAAGAAACGCATACAACTACTAGCTATAGCCTTCCTGACTCAGGAACTTACACCTTCAAAGAACGCACTGGCATTAAGGCAGAACCTCGTGTGGCAAGTCCAGAGTTAGCCTACTATGATGCTGGTATGTCAGTCAACTACGACAAGATTGTCAGTGGTGATGGTTACCAATGGCTTTCTTACCTCAGCTACAATGGCAACCGCCGTTATGTAGCTGTGGCAAAACTTGCTCAACAAGAAAGCAAACCAAGCGGTACTATCAATATTGAAAACCTCTCTAACCTCGGTTTTGACGTTCATATCACTAATGTTTCTGGTGGTGACAAGGCTATTCAAGGCGTAAGTGTTCCAGTTTGGACAGCTAAAGACGGCCAAGACGACCTTGTATGGCACCAAGCTAGCAGACAAAGTGATGGTAGCTACAAGGTTCGTGTCAATGTTAGTGACCATAAGGCTGAAGCAGGTGAATACATTGTCCATCTCTACTATGTCCAAGATGGTAAAATGGTAGGTATCGGAGGCACTAGCACAACTGTTCCAGTTCAAAATGCAACTCGCCACAACCTTCCAGCTTCAGGTTCATATACCTTTACCGCTCGTACTGGCATCAAGACTCAACCTTTGGTAGCCAATCCAGATGTTAGCTACTATGATTCAGGCATGTCAGTCAACTATGACAAGGTTGTCAATAATGACGGCTATACATGGCTTTCTTATCTCAGCTATTCAGGACATCGTTTCTATGTGGCTATCGCACCAACGAGTGTGACTAAACCTGTAGAACAACCTGTTCAACCAAGCACACCATCATCTGGTACCTATACTTTCAAGGAACGCTCTAGTATTAAAGCAGAACCAAGTGTAGCGAGTCCAGAGTTGGCTTACTATGATGCTGGTATGTCCGTTAACTATGACAGATTGGTGACCACAGATGGTCACACATGGCTCTCTTATGTTAGTTATGGAGGCAACCGCCGTTACATTGCTATTGATGGTAAGGCAACAGCAGTTGCTCAACCAGCAAGTCCAAGCCTAGCTGCAACTGGTACTTATACCTTTACCAAACCTAGCTCTATCAAGGCTCAACCAAGCGTGGCAAGTCCAGAGTTAGCCTACTATGATAAAGGCATGTCTGTTCACTATGACAAGGTCCTTACAGCTGATGGTCACACCTGGTTGTCTTATGTAACCTATAGCGGTGCAAGACGCTATGTGGATATTTCTTAAGAGTTGTAACATCACTCTCTTTTGAGGGTGGTGTTTTTTTAGTTTCAAGAGTTGAATCAATATATTGTTCAATATGCTTTAGAAACATTTGCTGTAAATTAGCGAAAGTTATAAAATCAAGGTGAAAGTATAGGATTCGTTCTATGAGTAACTAGCATCTTAAGTTATAGAATAAGGATGTTGTAATTAGAGGTGTTCAATTATGTTAGATATTTTTGTTTTAGAAGAAGATTATTTTCAACAAGCTCGTCTTGAGGATGCTATCCACAAGTCTAAACAAATATATATTTTAAGAATTGGGAAGGTTGATTTATACGATAAACCCAATCAATTATTAGAGCGTATTACGGAAAGGGGCTCGCATTTACTGTTTTTTCTAGATATTGGATCTGACAGTGATGTCGAAGGGGGAATATTGGTTGCTCAACAGATTCGTGAGCGAGATCCGTATGCAAGTATTGTTTTCATCACAGCACATCCCGAACTCCTACCTTCAACCTTTCAGTATCGCTTAGCTGCACTTGATTTTATTGACAAGAATTTGCCTGATATTGAATATGAAGATAGGATTATTTCTGATATTGGATTAGCACTTTCTAAAAATGGTCTGAGCCAAATAGAGTGTGCTTTTACTATAGATACAAAGAATGCAACTATACAAGTTCCTTTTCATAAGATTCTCTATTTTGAAACATCTCCAACGGTTCATAAGGTAATTCTTCATACAACAGAAGAGCAAATTGAGTTCTATGGTCAATTATCAAAAGTTGTAAAACAAGATTGCAGACTATATAAATGCCATAAATCATTTGTTGTAAATCCCGAAAACATTGTGAGATTGGACAAAGAATTAGGTGTTATTTATTTTGAAAACGGAGAGTCATGCTTGGTTTCGAAAGCTAAACAAAAAGAGATTGTTGCTAAGATGCTTGTTCCAAAATCCATGGCAGTTTGATGTATATAGTATTTTTATTTTAAATGTTATTTTCTGATTATGACGAAAAAACGACTGTTTATGACTTCAATGAAAAATTTAGCTTTCTATATATTATAATAATCTCGTAAATTATCAGAAAAGGAATCTCACTCATGAAAAATACAAGTAAACTTATTGGTATCCTATCAGCTCTAATTGTAGTTATCCTTGCTGTCTTCTTGGTGACTAAGTTTAATAGTCATGAGTCAGCGCGTGTTAGCACAAGTAGTAGCCCAGCTAAAACGGTTAAGAAATCATCTTCAAGCTCAAGTAAAGCTGTTAAGAAGGATAAGAAATCAGCTCAATCATCAACTTCAGCAG